>Ga0209173_100116_pt1 | contig 86428 bp, 86 predicted proteins | sample SynthPrep_16_END_FD_187206 | JGI IMG/M metagenome (GOLD analysis project Ga0209173, IMG submission 187206) | Synthetic microbial communities from Ohio, USA - SynthPrep_16_END_DS12_MetaG (SPAdes) (version 2) | ecosystem: Engineered > Bioreactor > Aerobic > Activated sludge | place: USA: Ohio...
GCGCCTTGGCCTTGTGCCAGAACGCCGAAAGAAGTAGCGGCAATAAGAGAACCAATGGCCAAGCCCAAGGTGTTTTTCAGTTTCATCCGTTAAATCCCCATCTGGTGATTGTAAAGCAGTCCCACAAACCGGGGGACAACTCGGCGACAAGTCTAACAGAACTTGCCTACACGTAAGAGATATTTGCCACGCACTAAGTTTCAGTCTCGCCCGCAAATTTCTCACGTAATTTATCAAGAGCACGTTTGTAACGCATTTTTGTAGCACTCAAACCCATGTGCATGATGTCAGCGATTTCCTGAAATTCCAGCTCTGCGACAAATCGTAGCACCAGAATTTCCCGGTCAATCGGGTTCACATACACCAACCAGCGATCAAGTCCGCCCTTCTCCTCGGGTGCCGGCGCCTTCTCTTCAGACGCTTCCTCAAGGGGGTCCAGACTCAACGCGTCCATCAAGCGACGCTTTCGCCGTTCCTTCCGATACTGCGTGATGCACTCGTTGTACGTGATGCTGTATAGCCACGTCTTGAACTTCGATTTTCCCTCGAAGTTCTTCAGGCCGTACAGCACCTTGAGCATCACTTCCTGACAGACATCATCCGCATCTCTATCGTTCCCTAAATACCTTGAACAAACGTTGAACAGAGTGCGTTGATATCTGCGCATCAATTCTTCGTACGCGCGAGTTACGTGAAACAGCTCCGTGTGTGCGCGCGCGACCAACTCCTCATCAGAGAGCTCACGGGGGTCATAGCGCGTGGACAGCGTTTGGGCTTTATTCAAAACAAGTCGTGCCGACAGTCAGGTCAATGTCCGCCACAACCCGGTCAGCCGGGCCAGCGGCGGCGTACATTAGCAGGGTTTGCCGGATTAGCGGCTACTGACCTGCTGTTCCAGGAGAATCCGATTGGACAGCGACACCAGGTCGCCGTCATCGGTCAGCACCGTCGTCTTGACTGTGCCGATCTCCTCGATTTGCCCTTCGACCTCGCCCACACGCACCTGTTGCCCCACTTGATACAACTCACGCACGTAGATTCCCGCAAGAATCTGACCGGCAATTTCCCGGCTTCCCAAGCCCATGGCCAGCGCAACGGCCAGACCAACGGTAATCAAAACAATCACAATCACATGGTTGAGCAGGTCAGTCTTGACCTCCAACTGGCTGATCGCGACCGAAATACTGATGATAATCACCAGGCCCTGGGCAATTCTCCCCAGGCCCGCAGCATAGTCCAGCCCCACGCCTTCAGCGGCACCGCGCACCAGCCCATTGGCCAGTTGCGCCAGCAAAACGCCTACCAGCAGCACCAGCGCGCCGCCAAAAACCTTCGGCAAATACAGCGCCAGCATGTCGAGCGTAGCTGAAACTCGCTCAAGTCCAAGGGATTGAGCCGCAGAAACCAGAAAAATCAGCAAAACAAACCAATAAACGATCTTGCCAATCAAGGTAGAGATCGGCACTTGCAGCCCGGCACGCCCCAGCAGCTTGGTCAGTCCGGTGCCCGCCATCAGGCGATCGAGGCCCAGTTTTGCGAGCAGTTTGGACAGCAGGGTGTCGAGCAGCTTGGCCACGACAAAGCCCAGCAATACCAGGACCAGAGCACCAAACAGGTTGGGAATGAAGTTCGCCACCTTGGTCCACAATGCGGTCATCGCGGTGACCAGGCTCTGAGTCCAGAGATCAAGTTCCATATTCAATCAGCCTTATCAGCAGTGCGAGCAAGAGGTTTACGACGGGAAACCGGCGATACATGGGCCGAACCGTTGTTCAGGGCCATCATCAGCGCCGGCAGCCAGCGGCCGAGCAGACCGAACAGGTCACCCGCACCGACCTGGCGGTTGGCGGTTTTCAACACGCGGCCCAGGCAGGCATCGTCGTCGCGGTTGGACGGCGAGGCATTGAGCATGTCACGCAAAGACTGTTCGAACGGATCGTGCATAAAGACCTCTCGCAAGTGATTTAAAAGACGAGGGTAAAATTCTTGAGGTCACATAGGACCGTACGTACGTTCAGGTCATATTCAGCTCAAACCCAGCGCAATCGTCGAAAAAGCCACCATTGTCCGAGTGCAACCGAGACCATTAACAGGCACGCCACCATGAATCCATAGGGGCTGGCGGAGAACGGAATACCGCCCACATTGATCCCCAGCAGACCAGTCAAAAAACTCATCGGAAGAAAGATTCCGGTGATGATCCCGAAGCGATACATGGTGCGGTTCATACGCACGCTCAAACGCCGGTCTTCGGCCTCCAGCACAAGCCCCACGCGCTCCCGGGTCAATTCGAGTTCTTCCAGGTAGCGGGTCAGGCTGTTGTTCAATTCGTTCCAGTAGTCGGCATCGTCGTCACAGAACCACGGCAATTTGATTCGCGTGAGCTGGGCAAAAATATCCCGCTGCGGCGCCAAAAATCGCTTCAGCCCAGCCGCTCGTCGACGGATCTGCAACACGCTGCCATGTTCCGGCGTATACCGTTCGTCGGTATCGAGTTTTTCTTCCTCGATATCGACGATTTCAGACAGGTCGGAGACCAGATCCTGCACTTTATTGGTCAGGTACTGCGCCATATAAAGGATGAGTTCCGACGCGGTCTTAGGCCCCTTGCCGTCCGCCAGTTGCACCAACAGTTCATCAGTGGCGCGCAACGGGCGCAGACGTAGGGAAATCACGCGGCTGGCGGCAGCAAAGATGCGTACCGAGACCATGTCTTCCGGCTCCGCACCGGGGTTTAGGTTGACCCCGCGCAGGAACAGCAGCAATTCCGATTCCGGCAGCGGCAACAGGCGCGGACGGGTGTTCTCTTCCAGCAACAAGTCACAGGCAAATTCGCTCAAACCGCTGGATTTGCGCAGCCACGTCTGGGTTTGCGGATGGCTGCGATCCCAATGCAGCCACAGGCTCTCCTGGGGCTGCAGTTGCAAGTCGTCGAGCTCTGTCCGGGCAATCGAACGCGCACCGCCTTTACCGTCCAGCACCAGGGCATGCACCAGGCCCCATTGCGCGTTTTCTTCCTCGAACATCCTTACTCCTGTCTTATTCGGGCATTTTCAGCGGGCTGGGAGAAACGATCACGCCATTGTTATCGGCGTAGATGTATTCACCCGGACGAAAGGTCACACCCGCGAAAGTAACAACCACGTTCAAATCGCCAATACCGCGCTTGTCGGTCTTCATCGGATGGCTGGCCAAGGCCTGTACACCCAGATCGGTCTGGGCAATGACGTCCACATCGCGGATGCAACCGTAGATCACCAGCCCTTCCCAACCGTTTTTCGCCGCTTTCTCGGCGATCATGTCGCCCAGCAGCGCCCGACGCAGGGAGCCGCCACCGTCGACCACCAGCACCTTGCCGGCACCCGGCTGATCGGCTTGTTCCTTGACCAGGGAGTTATCTTCGAAGCATTTGACGGTGACGATCTCGCCGCCGAAGGAATCCCGGCCGCCGAAGTTGCTGAACATCGGTTCGAGCACCTGCACCAGGTCCGGGTAGGCGTCGCACAGATCGGGGGTCACGTAATGGTTCATTGAAAAATTCCTTTCCGTCAAAGAGGTGTCTTTCGAAAGAAGCGCCAGCCAGAGCAGGTGCGAAACATCCCATTCGCCTCGCCGCAACGCAATAGCCACTGCGCGACTGAATATGACCAGAAGCGTTTAACGCGTCATATCTTAGCCGCAACCACACACGAGCGAAACGCCCTTGGCAGAGCGCTGCGTCAAACCGTGGCCAACACCTGCGCCTGCGCACCGGACAATGGTGTGAGCGGATCTTTCAACCACTGCGCCACCAATGGCCACACTTCGGCCTGGGCGGCTTTGCTCACCAGCATTTCCACATGCCCAAAATCCCCTGTAAAGCCTTGCTGTCGGCCCAGGCACAGGTACTGACGGTGCTCGGAGCCGACTTGCTCGAACAGCTTGCGACAGGCCCAGTCGGGGTCTTGATGATCCCCGGCTGCACTGACCGCCAACAGCGGCACATCGACCTCTGCCAAGCCTTTCCACCAATCGTTTTTACCTTCGCCAAAGCGACCAAACAGGCCATTCCAGCGCATGGCTTCGATCATCACCCCCGCCGGTTCGTCCTCGGGGCCAAGTTTCAGGCGCGAGCCGGACACTTCGCCAAAGCGCTTCAACAGCAAGCGGCCGGTCCACTCCACTGGCGGCAGTTTCAACGGCCAATGGGTGCGACTGACCTGACAACCAAACAGCGCCACCGAAGCCACGGCCGGCGTGCCCAGGTGCTGACCGCCTAGCGCCGCTGCCAAGCTGGTGCCACCCAGGGAATGGCCAATCCAGTGAGGAATCTGCTCGCTTTGTTCACGCACGAATGCGCCGATGGCCGGCAAATCGTAACGTGCATAGTCAGCGACGCGGTTGCGGGCGTAGTCATGATTGCGCTTGGACAGGCCATGACCGCGCATTTCCGGGATCCAGACATCAAACCCCTCGCGCGCCAAGTAAGCGCCCAGACCGATCCCCTTGGGCGAATACCAGAAGCGCCGGTTGGAAAAACTGCCGTGCAATAAAATAACTGGGATGCCCCGGTTTTCCGGGACGTCGGCCAGGCCTAAACGGGTAACCGCCAGCTCGACGGTGCCGTCGGGGCTGTTACCGGGTTTGAGGCGGTACACGTCTTCACTCAGGTCGCCACGACGTTCAGCGCTGATCAGGGCGACGGGAAACAGGTTGCTGCTGCTTTGCATAATGCTCTTGCACAAAAAAGGGCGGCGTCCGCGAGGATGCCCGCCCTGTACAGATAAGAATGCCGGTCACCCACGAAGGGTGACCGGCACTTTTGACGTGACGATCTTAGGCGGACGCTTGGCCTTCCGCCAGGAAGAACCAGGTTTCCAGCACGGAATCGGGGTTCAGCGAGACGCTTTCGATGCCCTGTTCCATCAGCCATTTGGCCAGGTCCGGGTGATCGGAAGGGCCTTGGCCGCAGATACCGATGTACTTGCCGGCCTTGTTGCAGGCCTGGATGGCGTTGGCCAGCAGCTTCTTGACCGCAGGATTTCGCTCGTCAAACAGGTGAGCGATGATCCCGGAGTCACGGTCCAGGCCCAGGGTCAGTTGGGTCAGGTCGTTGGAGCCGATGGAGAACCCGTCGAAGAACTCCAGGAATTCTTCGGCCAGGATGGCGTTGGACGGCAGCTCGCACATCATGATCACGCGCAGGCCGTTCTCACCACGGGACAGGCCGTTCTCAGCCAGCAAGTCCACCACCTGGCTCGCTTCGCCCAGGGTGCGCACGAACGGCACCATGATCTCGACGTTGGTCAGGCCCATCTCGTTGCGCACGCGCTTGAGGGCGCGGCATTCGAGTTCGAAGCAGTCACGGAACGCTTCGCTGATGTAGCGCGAGGCGCCACGGAAGCCCAGCATCGGGTTTTCTTCTTCCGGCTCGTAAAGCTTGCCGCCGATCAGGTTGGCGTATTCGTTGGACTTGAAGTCCGACAGACGCACGATGACCTTTTTCGGGTAGAACGCCGCCGCCAGGGTGCTGATGCCTTCCACCAGCTTCTCGACGTAGAAGCCTACCGGGTCGTTGTAGCCCGCGATACGCTTGTCGACGCTTTCCTTGATGTCCAACGGCAGGCCGTCGTAGTTCAACAGAGCCTTGGGGTGCACGCCGATCATGCGATTGATGATGAACTCCAGGCGGGCCAAGCCCACACCGGCGTTTGGCAGTTGCGCGAAGTCAAAGGCGCGGTCCGGGTTGCCGACGTTCATCATGATCTTGAACGGCAGGTCCGGCATGGCGTCGATGGAGTTCTGCTTGATATCGAAGCCCAGCTCGCCTTCAAAGATGAAACCGGTGTCGCCTTCGGCGCAGGAAACAGTGACGCCTTGGCCGTCTTTCAACAGCTGGGTCGCGTTGCCGCAGCCCACGACTGCAGGGATGCCCAGTTCACGGGCGATGATCGCCGCGTGGCAGGTACGCCCGCCACGGTTGGTGACGATGGCGCTGGCGCGTTTCATCACCGGCTCCCAGTCCGGGTCGGTCATGTCGGAAACCAGCACGTCGCCTGGCTGGACTTTGTCCATTTCGGACACGTCCTTGATGATCCGCACCTTGCCGGCGCCGATGCGCTGGCCGATGGCACGGCCTTCCACCAGCACGGTGCCGGTTTCTTTGAGCAGGTAGCGTTCCATGACATTGGCCGAGGTGCGGCTTTTCACGGTTTCCGGACGGGCCTGCACGATGTAGAGCTTGCCGTCGTCACCGTCCTTGGCCCACTCGATATCCATCGGGCACTTGTAGTGCTTTTCGATGATCATCGCTTGTTTGGCCAGTTCGCTGACTTCAGCGTCGGTCAGGCAGAAACGCGCGCGTTCGGCCTTGTCGACTTCAACGGTTTTCACCGAGCGACCGGCCTTGGCCTCGTCGCCGTAAATCATCTTGATGGCCTTGCTGCCCAGGTTGCGGCGCAGGATGGCCGGGCGGCCGGCTTCAAGGGTGTGCTTATGTACGTAGAATTCGTCGGGGTTGACCGCGCCTTGTACGACGGTTTCGCCCAGGCCGTAGGCGCCGGTGATAAACACCACGTCACGGAAGCCCGATTCGGTATCGAGGGTGAACATCACGCCAGCAGTGCCGGTTTCCGAACGCACCATGCGCTGCACACCGGCAGACAGGGCCACCAGCTTGTGGTCGAAACCTTGGTGCACACGGTAGGAAATGGCGCGGTCGTTGAACAGCGAGGCGAACACTTCCTTGGCCGCGCGGATCACGTTTTCAACGCCGCGGATGTTCAGGAAGGTTTCTTGCTGGCCGGCGAAGGAAGCGTCCGGCAAGTCTTCGGCGGTGGCAGAGGAGCGTACGGCAACGGCGACGTCCGGGTTACCGGCCGACAGCGCGGCGAAGGCGGTGCGGATTTCTTCGTTGAGCTTCTCGGGGAACTCGGCTTCCATGATCCATTGGCGGATCTGGGCGCCTGTCTTGGCCAGGGCATTGACGTCATCGACGTCCAGGGCGTCCAGCGCGGCGTGGATCTGAGCGTTGAGCCCGCTCAGTTCGAGGAAATCGCGGTAAGCCTGGGCCGTGGTGGCGAAACCACCGGGCACCGACACACCAGCGCCTGCAAGATTACTGATCATCTCGCCGAGGGATGCGTTCTTGCCCCCCACGTGCTCTACATCATGGACGCCGAGCTTATCGAGGGAAACTACGTACTCTACCAAGGTGATCTCTCCACTAACTGTGTTGGAAAAGCTCAGGACGCCGGCTGCTCAGTAGGAGCGAGTGCCAGCGCTTGTGGCCTGGACCTGGAAAATAAGTGAGAATGCGGCCCACTGCGGGACGGCAAAATCGCGCCTATCATATCCAAGATTCGCCATCAGCTTAAGGCCCAGGGCTCAAATGAAACGATCTGCTTTCTTTATCTCCGACGGCACCGGCATCACAGCCGAAACATTGGGTCAAAGCCTGCTCGCGCAGTTCGAAAACATTACCTTCGCCAAATTCACGCGACCGTACATCGACAGCGTGGATAAAGCGCGGGCCATGGTACAACAAATCAATCTGGCGGCCGAAAAAGACGGTTTTCGTCCGATCATTTTCGACACCATCGTCAATCAAGACATTCGTGAGATTCTCGCAACGTCGAATGGTTTCATGATCGACATCTTCTCGACGTTCCTCGCGCCACTGGAACAAGAGCTGAGTGAACATTCGTCGTACTCGGTAGGAAAGTCCCATTCCATTGGCCATAACTCCAACTATATGGAGCGTATCGAGGCGGTGAACTTTGCCCTCGACAACGACGACGGCGCCCGCACCCACTACTACGACAAGGCCGACCTGATCCTGGTGGGCGTGTCCCGCTGCGGCAAAACGCCCACCTGTCTGTACATGGCCATGCAATTCGGCATCCGCGCGGCCAACTATCCGCTGACCGAGGACGACATGGAGCATTTGACGCTGCCGGCCGCCCTGCGCGCGCATTCGCACAAGCTGTTCGGGCTGACCATTGATCCGGATCGGCTGACGGCGATCCGCAATGAACGCAAGCCCAACAGCCGCTATTCCAGCTATGCGCAGTGCGAGTTCGAAGTGCGAGAAGTAGAAAATCTGTTCCGTCGCGAGAATATTGCGCACATCAATTCCACGCATTTTTCGGTGGAAGAGATTTCGGCGAAGATTCTGGTGGAGAAGGGCGTGGAGCGGCGCTTCAAATAATGTTGTCTGCCTATTACCTTGTGGTGAGCGAGCTTGCCTCGCGCGGGGCAAGCCCGCTCACCACAAGGATCAAGGCCTACAACTGAAACCTCCCTCCCCCCTGCCCCAACGCCGTCGCCAACGCATCAAACCCCGCCCGCAACAGCTGGTCATCTCCCGACGTATTGCAGATACTCGCCCGAATAAATTGCGGCACCGCCGTCTGCCCGACCGCAAACGCCTCGGCGGTGGCAATCAGGTAATTATTCTGCTTGAGCTCCGCCTCGATTTCCGACGCCCGCCACGGCTCCGGTACTTCAATCCAGAAGTGCGGGCTGTTGAGGTGGGTGCGGTACTCCAGGCCGATCAGTAGGTCACGGACCAGGGCCTTGCGCCGGCTGATTTCGTTGATCTGCTGGCGCAGCAGGTACTCCGCCGTACCGTTTTCGATCCACTGGGTAGCAAGCTCCAAGGTGACGGGCGTAGCCATCCAGCAGGTCGAACGCAGCGCCGCCGAAATACGGCTGACCAACGCCGGTGGCGCGTGCACATAACCCACACGCAGCCCGGCCGATACGGCTTTGCTCAGGCTGCTGATCAAAATCGTACGCTCGGGGGCGAAATGGCTGAGGGGCGGCGGCCGGTCCTCGACCAGTACACCGTGGGCCTCGTCCTCAAGAATCAGCAGGTTGTGCTCGCGACACACTTTGACCAAGGCTTCGCGGCGCGCCACCGAAAGTACCGCCGTGGTCGGATTCTGGATCGTCGGTGTGCAGTACAGCGCTGAAACCCGGTGATTTCGACAGACTTCATCCAGCGCGCCCGGCAGCACGCCTTCTTCATCCATCTCCAGGCCGATCAACCGGATACCCAGCATCCGCGCGGCGGTAATCAGGCCTGGATACGTCAGTTGCTCGGTGACCACCGTATCGCCGGCCCGCAACAGCGCCATCATTGAGCACAGCAAGCCGTGCTGGCCGCCATTGACGCAGATGACCTGCTCGGGGATCGGATGAAAATCACGCTGCACCAGCCATTGCGCGCCCGCTTCACGGTAGCGCGGCAGGCCGGCGTCCGGGGTGTAGGCGCTGATGTCCTGGAGGAATTTGGCGTTGGTCGACAGGGTCTGGAAGCTCTGGGCCAGGAACACGGTTTCCTGACCGGGGATGTGCATATTGCGGCTCATGTCGAAGTACTGGCGCGGTTCTTCGCTGAAGTTGCGAAAACCTTCATCGCGCTGGCGCTCCATCCCACGCTTGCGCACGAAAGTACCGTCACCAACCCGCGCCACCACCAACCCCAGGCGCTCCAGTTCGCCGTAGGCCCGGCTGATGGTGCCGATCGTCACACCCAGATTGTCGGAAAGCACCCGATGGGGCGGCAGTTTTCGTCCTGGTTCAATCAAGCCTTCGAGGATGCCCCGTTCCATGACATCGGACAGGCGCTTGTACTTCACGCCCTGCCCGTTGGACAACCCCTCACGCATAATTGACACCATGTCAATATTTGTTTTGACAGCCATCTTTCGCCCTAATAGTGTGCTTTTACGGGTTCAATCGCCGGATTTTACAACTCATTACAAGCTCAATATAGAGTTCAATTTCGGCTCAGGGAAGCAATAAACGATGCCAATGTCCGCCGTTCTCGAAAATACCGCCAAGACAAAAACCCAAAAACAGTGGTTGGCCGGGCTGATCACCAGCGTGATGTTCCTGATCGTCTGTCTGAGTTGGGGCACCACGTGGCTGGGGATCAAGATTGCCGTGGAGAGCGTGCCGCCACTGACGTCCGCGGGCCTGCGCTTCCTGATCGCTTTCCCGCTGTTCCTGTGTTTTGCCATGGTGCGCCGCGAGCCGATCCTGTTCCCCCGCGAGAGCCGCTGGTTCTTCGTGTTCGTCACCCTCTCCTACTTCAGCGTGCCCTACTACCTGCTCAACTACGGCGAGATGCATGTCTCGTCCGGCCTGACCGCGCTGCTGTTCAGCTGCATGCCGGTGTTCATCCTGATTTTCTCTGCGCTGTTCCTGCGTGAGCGCATCTACTTTTCCCAGGTGGTCGGCATCGGTATTGGTTTCGGCAGCCTCTACATGATCATCAAGAGCCAGGGCCTGCACCTGGACCACGCGGAGTTCTTCGGCGTATTGGCGATTCTGACCGCAGCGATCATGCATGCCTTGTGCTACGTGATTACCAAGCAGAAAGGCAGCGCCATCAGCGTGATCACCTACAACACCCTGCCCATCGGCATTGCCGGGCTGATGCTGTTCGTCGCCGGGCTGTGGTTTGAAGCGCCGACCTTCGACGCCATCACCCTGCGCTCCTGGGGCGCACTGTTCTACCTGGGGCTAGTGGCCTCAGTGGGCGGGTTCATCGTGTACTTCATGCTGCTCAAGCGCTTGAGCCCGATCATCCTGTCATTCGTGTTCATCATCTTCCCGGTGTTCGCGGTGATCATCGGCGCCTGGTACGAAGGCGTGTCGATTTCCCGCGACCTGATGCTGTATTCGGCCATCCTGCTGGCCGGCTTTGCGATCACCAAGTTGCCGGTTGAAAAACTCCTGGCCAAGAAAAATTGACCCTTCTACAACCACGCGAGAGAAACATGGACGTCCTCCGCCCCAAAGCCCTGGAACAGATCTACGCCCACGCCAGCCGCAGCTACCCCGAAGAATGCTGTGGTTTTGTCTTCGCCGACGGCAGCGTGTACCTGGGCAGCAATATCCAGAATGAACTGCACCACACGAACCCCGAGATGTATCCGCGCAGCGCTGCCAACGGCTACACCTTCTCGGTGGCCGACACCCTGTTGATGAACAAGGCGTTTCGCAGCGACAACCCGGTGGTAGTGATCTACCACTCGCACCCGGATGTAGGTGCCTATTTCAGCGACGAAGACCAGGACAAGGCGCTGTTCATAGGCGAGCCGATCTACCCCGTCAGCTACCTGGTGGTCGACGTTCGCCAGGGCCAGCCCCTTGGTTCCAAGCTGTTTGCCTGGGATGGCAAGCATTTCGCCCTTCAACCTTTCAACGACCTGCACACGGAGTTGTCCATGAACGCTGTTTCTTTCCCCGACATTCTGGTCCGCGTGGCCAAGCTGCCGGAATCGACCCTCGAGGGCACCGGATCGACATTGCGCGAAGTCATTGAAAACCTCTGCAGCAGTCACCCGCAGTTGCGTCCGCACCTGTTTCACGAGAAGAACAACCAGCTCAAGGAGCACTTCCTGTTTACCGCCGAGGAAGAGCTGGTTGGCGCGGATGACCCACTGCCCGAGAAAGCCAGAATCGAGGTGCTGCTGGCCACGTCCGGCGGCATGGACGTCGACGCGCTGAGCAATGAAGAAGTACAACGCTACGTGCGCCACATCACCCTGCCCGGTGTGGGTCGCGAAGGTCAGTTGAACCTCAAGAAAGCCAAGGTGCTGATCATCGGCACCGGCGGTCTGGGCTCGCCGATCAGCCTGTATCTGGCGGCTGCCGGGGTCGGCACCCTGGGGCTGGTGGACTTTGATGTGGTGGAAAGCAGCAACCTGCAACGCCAGATCGTCCACGGCAACAGCACCCTCGGCATGCCCAAAGTCGAATCCGCCAAGCAGCGCCTGCAAGACCTCAACCGCCATATCCAGATCAACGCCCACGACACCGCGTTGAATGTCGACAACGCCCTGGAACTGGTAGGCGCCTACGACCTGGTGATCGACGGCACCGACAATTTCGACACCCGCTACCTGGTCAACGACGCTTGCGTGCAACTGGGCAAGCCCTTGGTGTACGGCGCCATCTACCGCTTCGACGGGCAGATCAGCGTGCTCAACTATAAAGGCGGGCCGTGCTACCGCTGCCTGTTTCCGAGCGCGCCGCCCGCCGAGCTGGCGCCCAATTGCAGCGCCGGGGGCGTGATCGGCGTGCTGCCCGGTGTGGTCGGGATGATCCAGGCCACCGAGGCAATCAAGTTGCTGATTGGCATCGGCGAACCGCTGTCAGGCCGCTTGATGCGCTTCGATGCGCTGGCGATGAAGTTCAGCGAGATCCGTTTCAAGCGCCGCGCCGACTGCCCATGCTGCTCCGAGGCGCGCCACAGCGAAACCCTGGCACCGACCGCCTGCGCGGATGCCGTGCCCAGCCAACCGTCGCTGGCCGAAGAACGCTACATCAAGCCGCGCGTACTCAAGCAAGTACTCGAACACCCCAGCAGCGCCGATGTGCTGCTGGATGTGCGCGACGCCAGCGAACTGGAAGTGTGCAAATTGCCGGGCGTGGTGCATATCCCCCTGGCCGAACTGGACGGCCACCTCGACAGCCTCAGCCGGGACAATACCCATTACCTGATCTGCTACGCCGGCACCCGTGCTGAGCAAGCCGCCAGTACCTTGCTGGCGGCTGGTTTCGCCAACACCAAAGTCCTGCAGGGCGGCATGAAACATTGGGTTCGTGACGTCGAACCCGACATGCCGTTGTATTGAGCCGGGGGCTGAATGATGTTGCATAACTCCATCCTCGACGTGATCGGCCAGACGCCGATCGTGCGTCTGGCGCAGTTCTCCGAAGACCTCGGTATCGAGGTCTACGCCAAGCTCGAATCCCTCAACCCAGGCGGCAGCCACAAGGCGCGCATCGCCTTGGGCATGATCCTCGACGCCGAGCGCCGAGGCGTGCTGATCCGCGATTCCGGGCAGACCATCATCGAGCCCAGTGGCGGTAACACCGGCATCGGCTTGGTGATGGCGGGCAATGTATTGGGCTACAAAGTGGTGCTGGTGATTCCCGACAACTACAGCCCGGAAAAACAGAAGCTGCTGCGTTTATACGGGGCCAAGGTGGTGCTGTCGGACAGCCGCCTGGGCAACAACTCTCACGGCGAAAAGTGCATGGAACTGCAGCTGGAAAACCCCAGCTACGTGATGCTCAACCAGCAGCGCAACGGCGCCAACCCACAGACCCATCGCGACACCACCGCACCGGAAATCTTGCGTGCCTTCGGTGAGCTGCGCGCCGACTACTTTGTCAGCGGCATCGGCACCGGGGGGCATATCACTGGCATCGGTGAAACCCTGAAAGCCGCCTGGCCGCAACTACGCGTCATGGGCGTGGAACCGGAGGAGTGCGACCTGCTGAAAAACCAGCACGCACCGCATCACATTCAGGGCCTGTCGATCGGTTTGATCCCGAGCATTCTCAACCTGGACGTGATCGACGGCATGCTCAAGGTCTCGCGCCAGGACTGCATCGACATGATGAAACGCATCATGCGCACCGACGCTATCAGCCTGGGCCTGTCTTCCGCCGCCAACATGGTGGCCATTGCCAAGCTCGCCCCCGAACTGCCGCCCGAAACAGTGGTGCTGACCATGGTCTACGACAATGCCGACAGCTACCTGCCCAGTTTCGAATAAACGGGTTTCCAGCCAACCAGAATGCAGGGGTGCCTCCATGGGCGGTTTTATCGACATGCAACAGTTGCACGATGAGTTGATCACTCACCTCATCAAAACCCTTACGCCCCTACAGATGAAGCAGCTGGAACCGCATCTGGCGCCCCTGATCCAGAATGCTGCCCAGGCAGTAGCCGAAGACCTGATCGCCTACGCCTACCGTGATCCGGCTTCACGCGGGCGCGGTGAGTTGATCCTGGAGTCCTACGCCTCGTTCAAGGCGGTGCTGTATTACCGCCTGGCGCACCTTGTATGGAATTTTCCCGACCAGACCAACGGCGTGTTTTCGCGTATTGCCCTCAAGCTGAGCAACCAGGGCAAGGTGCTTTCCGGCGCCGAGATTCACCCGGCGGCGCGCATCGGCCGACGCTTCGTGCTGGACCACGGCTACGGCACGGTGATCGGCGAAACCTGCGAAATTGGCAACGACTGCTACATCCTCTGCGGCGTGACCCTGGGCGCCCGAGGCATCGCCAACAACCCCGACGGCAAGCGTCACCCACGCCTGGGCAACAACGTCGAGGTCGGCTCCGGTGCCCGCGTGCTGGGTTATGTGCTGATTGGCGACAACGTGTTTATCAGCCCGTCCTGCGTGATCACCCAGGACGTCCCCGCCGGCACTAAAGTGAAGGTGGTGAACCAGATCCAGCTGCAAAAAAACGATGAATCGGACCACAGCAACTACCTCGGAGCCTTCGCCCTGGATGAGCGATTGCATGTGGTGGGCGAAATCAACGCCAGCCATAAGGTGACCGTGCTGGACGCCGATTTCCACCCCCTGCCGGGGCTGATGCTGGAGCCCACGGTCAAGGAGCGCCACCACCTGCAATTTCGTCTGCACCGTGTCGAGTCGGGCACTCCATTGCCGCGCTTGCCGCTGAACCTGAAAGTCTGCGGGCCGGAATTCGAAATCACCCTGCTCTCCCCCCCTGGCCTGAGTGCAATGGTGCGCTCCCTGCTGCAAGCCAGCCCACTGATCGTCGGAGGTTGAACATGTCCGTGCACACCATGGAAACCCTGGCGCTGTTCGACAGCGCGCCCTACCAGAACGCATTCAGCGCCCGAGTGATTGCCATCAGCGAACACGGCATCGCCCTGGAGCACACGCTGTTCTACCCCACGGGCGGCGGCCAGCCAGGCGACACGGGCCACCTCACACTGGCCGACGGTACGCGGGTCGAAGTGACCGGCACGGTGCGCGACCCGGTGCTGCGCTCGATCATCTGGCACCAAGTGGAACACTGCCCCGCGCAACTGACCGCCGGGGTACAGGTGGATGCCGGCCTCGATTGGGACCGGCGCTACCAGCACATGAAAATGCACACCTGCCTGCACCTGCTGTGTTCGATCATCGATGCGCCGGTCACCGGATGCAGCATCAGTGCGGACAAGGGCCGGCTGGATTTCGACCTGCCCGAAATGACCCTCGATAAAGACAGCATCACCCGCGACCTCAATGCGCTGATCGAACAGGCTCACGCGGTGAAAACCTTGTCGATGCCGGCTTCCGAATATTCGACCCTGCTACAGATCACGCGTACACAGGCAGTGGCTCCGCCGGTGATTCAGGGATCGGTACGGGTGATTGAAATCGCCGGCATTGATATCCAGCCGTGTGGGGGTACCCATGTGATCAACACCGAAGAAATCGGCCGGGTGTTTTGCGAGAAGATCGAGAAGAAAAGTAAGCACAACCGCCGGGTGATCCTGCGGTTTGAATAACGCCTGGCCCGGACACGATGGCACTGGTAGTGAAAAAATGTAGGAGCGGGCTTGCTCGCTCCCACATTGATCGGGTTCCGACAGAGGAATACGTGATGCCAATTAGATCACGAACAGGTCCACAAACCGATTGACCGGTGTGGCTTCAAGCCGTGCCTGATCCTTGCACAGCGCAAAAATCTCGGCACTGCGCTGCGCGGTAAACCGTGTGGCCAGATTGGCCTTGAACTTGTCTTCCAGCAACGGAATGCCGTCCACCCGACGCCGGCGATGGCCAATCGGGTACTCCACCGCCACCTGCTCGGTGCTGCTGCCATCCTTGAAGAACACCTGCACGGCATTGGCGATGGAGCGCTTGTCGGCCTCCAGGTATTCGCGGCTGTAACGTGGGTCTTCGACGATGACCATTTTGTCGCGCAACTGATCGATGATCGGGTGGGCAGCGTGGAATTCATCCTCGTACTGCTCGGCCACCAGGTTGCCGAATGCCAACGGCACGGCGGTCATGTATTGCAGGCAGTGATCGCGGTCAGCGGCGTTGGCCAGTTGGCCGACTTTGGAAATGATACGAATCGCCGATTCATGGGTGGTGATCACGATGCGCTCGATTTCCTGTAGGCGGTCTTTCACCAACGGATGTAGCGTCACCGCAGCCTCGCAGGCGGTTTGCGCGTGGAATTCGGCGGGGAAGCTGATCTTGAACAGCACGTTTTCCATCACATAGGTGCCGTAGGGTTGGGCCAGGCTGAACGCGCGTTTGTCCTCCGGCTTGAGCGCCAGGTCCTTGTTGGTGTGGCTGAACAGCACGTCATAGAAACCCCACTGCGGCGCGCTCAAGACACCCGGAATACCCATCTCGCCACGCATGGCGATATCCGCCAGGCGCACGCCCCGACTGGAGGCATCGCCCGCTGCCCAGGATTTGCGCGAGCCGGCATTCGGTGCATGCCGGTACGTACGCAATGCCTGCCCATCGACAAACGCATGGGACAGCGCCGCCAGCAACTGCTCACGGTTGGCGCCCATCAGCTTGGCGGTGACCGCCGTGGAGGCGACTTTCACCAACAGCACATGGTCAAGGCCCACGCGGTTGAAGGAGTTTTCGAGGGCAATCACGCCTTGGATTTCGTGGGCCATGATCATCGCTTCCAGCACTGCGCGCACGGTTAGCGGCGCATCGCCATTGGCCACGCGTTTCTGCGACAGGTGATCGGCCACGGCGAGGATGCCGCCGAGGTTGTCCGAGGGGTGGCCCCATTCGGCGGCGAGCCAGGTGTCGTTGTAATCGAGCCAGCGCACGATGCAGCCGATGTCCCACGCGGCCTTGACAGGGTCCAACCGAAACGACGTGCCCGGCACCCGCGCGCCAAACGGCACCACCGTGCCCTCGACAATCGGCCCCAGGTGCTTGGTGCACTCGGGGAAACGCAGGGCCAGCAGGCCGCAGCCCAAGGTGTCCATAAGGCAGTTGCGGGCGGTGTCCAGTGCATCCCGGGAGTCGATCCGGTAGTTCAGGACATAGTCAGCAATATCCTGCAGGACCTGATCGTAGTCCGGGCGGTTGTTCAGGTCGACGTTGGCGCTCATGGCAGTACTCCAAGAAGAGGGTTGGGATCAGTCCTCGGGCTCACGGTTGTCAAAAAGCAGATCTTGGATGCCTGCCTTGGAATAGATATCTCCTGTGGGAGCGGGCTTGCTCGCGAAGGCGGTGTGTCAGGCACTGAAATGTCACTGTTCCACCGCATTCGCGAGCAAGCCCGCTCCCACATGGGTCCAGTATTGAACCTTAGAAGGCGTCGCCGGGGACGCGCACGAAGCCTTCCATCAGCACGCGCGCGCTGCGGCTCATGATGGCTTTCTTCACCACCCATTCGCCGTCTACCTGGGTGGCTTCTGCGCCCACGCGCAAGGTGCCGGACGGGTGCCCGAAGCGCACCGCATTGCGTTCAATACCACCCGCCGCCAGGTTGACCAAAGTCCCGGAAATTGCCGCCGCCGTGCCAATCGCCACCGCAGCGGTGCCCATCATCGCGTGGTGCAACTTGCCCATGGACAGCGCACGCACCAGCAGGTCCACATCACTGGCCTTGATCGCCTTGCCACTCGACGCCACGTAGTCCAAAGGCTTGGCCACAAACGCCACCTTCGGCGTGTGCTGGCGCTGGGCGGCTTCGTCCAGGTGCTTGATCAGGCCCATGCGCAAGGCGCCATAAGCTCGCACCGTCTCGAACATCGCCAGGGCTTTCGGGTCGCTATTGATCGCGCCTTGCAACTCGGTGCCGGTATAGCCGAGGTCTTCGGCGTTGATGAAGATCGTCGGAATGCCGGCGTTGATCAGCGTGGCCTTGAAAGTGCCGACGCCGGGCACTTCCAGGTCGTCGACCAGGTTGCCGGTGGGGAACATCGAACCACCGCCACCCTCTTCTTCCGCCGCCGGGTCCATGAACTCCAACTGCACTTCGGCGGCTGGGAAGGTCACGCCGTCCAGTTCGAAATCACCGGTTTCCTGCACCGCACCGTCGGTGATCGGCACATGAGCGATGATGGTTTTGCCGATATTGGCCTGCCACACCCGCACCACGGCCACGCCGTTGTGCGGGACGCGGGTCGGGTCGACCAGGCCGGCGCTGATGGCAAAGGAGCCGACAGCGGCCGACAGGTTGCCGCAGTTGCCGCTCCAGTCCACGAACGGTTTGTCGATGGAGACCTGGCCGAACAAGTAGTCCACGTCATGCTCGGCGCGGGTACTTTTGGCCAGGATCACCGTCTTGCTGGTGCTGGAGGTGGCGCCACCCATGCCATCGATTTGTTTGTCGTAGGGATCGGGACTACCGATCACCCGCAACAGCAAGGCATCGCGCGCGGCACCTGGCACCTGCGCCGATTCGGGCAGGTCCTTGAGGCTGAAAAACACGCCTTTGCTGGTGCCGCCACGCATGTAGGTGGCGGGAATCTTGATTTGCGCTACGTGTGCCATGGTGTCCTCTCAGGCCGTCGCCGCCGATTCCAGGAAGTCCTGGGCGAAACGTTGCAACACGCCGCCCGCCTCGTAGATCGACACTTCTTCGGCGGTGTCCAGGCGGCAGGTCACCGGCACTTCGACACGTTCGCCATTCTTGCGGTTGATCACCAGCGTCAACTGCGCACGCGGGGTGCGTGCGCCGACCACGTCATAGGTTTCGCTGCCATCGATCTTCAGGGTGTTGCGGTCGGTGCCCGGCAGGAACTCCAGCGGCAACACGCCCATGCCCACCAGGTTGGTACGGTGGATGCGCTCGAAACCTTCAGCGGCAATCGCTTCAACACCGGCCAGGCGCACGCCCTTGGCCGCCCAGTCGCGGGACGAGCCCTGGCCGTAGTCGGCACCGGCAATAATGATCAGCGGCTGCTTGCGCTCCATGTAGGTCTCGATGGCTTCCCACATCCGCGTGACCTGGCCTTCAGGCTCGATGCGCGCCAGGGAACCCTGCTTGACCTTGCCGTTTTCCACCACCATTTCGTTGAACAGTTTCGGGTTGGCGAAGGTGGCGCGCTGCGCAGTCAAGTGGTCGCCACGGTGAGTCGCGTAGGAGTTGAAGTCGACCTCCGGCAAGCCCATTTTCGCCAGGTATTCGCCGGCGGCGCTGTCGAGCATGATTGCGTTGGACGGCGACAGGTGGTCGGTGGTGATGTTGTCGGGCAGCACCGCCAGCGGGCGCATGCCCTTGAGCGGACGAGCACCGGCCAGCGCGCCTTCCCAGTAAGGCGGGCGGCGGATGTAAGTGCTTTGTGGGCGCCAGTCGTACAGCGGCGCGACTTTCGGGCCAGTGTCTTCGTGGATGGCGAACATCGGGATATACACCGCGCGGAACTGCTCTGGCTTGACCGAGGCCTTGACCACCGCGTCGATCTCTTCGTCGCTCGGCCAGATGTCCTGCAGGCGGATTTCCTTGCCGTGGGCGTCCAGGCCAAGCACGTCTTTCTCGATGTCGAAACGGATGGTGCCGGCAATCGCGTAGGCCACTACCAGCGGCGGCGACGCCAGGAAAGCCTGCTTGGCATACGGGTGGATACGCCCGTCGAAGTTGCGGTTGCCCGAAAGCACGGCGGTGGCGTACAGGTCGCGGTCGATGATTTCCTGCTGGATCACTGGGTCGAGCGCGCCGGACATGCCGTTGCAGGTGGTGCAGGCAAACGCCACCACGCCAAACCCGAGTTTTTCCAGCTCGTGGCCCAGACCCGCTTCCTCCAGGTACATGGCCACGGTTTTCGAGCCGGGCGCCAGGGACGATTTGACCCATGGTTTGCGCGTCAGCCCCAGCTTGTTGGCATTGCGCGCCAAGAGGCCTGCAGCAATCACGTTGCGCGGGTTGCTGGTGTTGGTGCAACTGGTGATGGCCGCGATAATCACCGCGCCGTCGGGCATTTGCCCCGGCACTTGGTCCCACTGGCCGGAAATGCCCTTGGACGCCAGGTCGCTGGTGGCAACACGGGCATGCGGGTTGCTCGGGCCAGCCATGTTACGCACGACGCTGGACAGATCGAACGTAAGGCCGCGCTCGTATTGCGCGCCTTTCAGGTCATCCGCCCACAGGCCGGTGTGGCGGGCGTATTGCTCAACCAGGGTGACTTGTTCGTCTTCACGGCCAGTGAGCTTGAGGTAGGCGATGGTCTGCTGGTCGATATAGAACATCGCCGCGGTGGCGCCGTATTCCGGGGCCATGTTGGAGATGGTCGCGCGGTCGCCCAGGGTCAGTGCCGAAGCGCCTTCACCGAAGAACTCCAGCCAGGCGCCGACCACTTTCTGCTTACGCAGGAACTCGGTCAGCGCCAGCACCATGTCGGTGGCGGTGATGCCCGGCAGCAGCTTGCCGGTGAGTTCCACGCCGACGCTTTCCGGCAGGCGCATCCATGAAGCGCGGCCGAGCATCACACTTTCCGCTTCCAGGCCGCCGACGCCAATGGCGATCACGCCCAGCGCGTCAACGTGAGGGGTGTGACTGTCGGTGCCGACGCAGGTGTCCGGGAATGCCACACCGTCACGCACCTGGATCACCGGAGACATTTTCTCCAGGTTGATCTGGTGCATGATGCCGTTGCCGGGCGGGATCACGTCGACGTTCTTGAAAGCCTTTTTGGTCCACTCGATAAAGTGGAAACGGTCTTCATTGCGACGGTCTTCGATGGCCCGGTTTTTCTCGAACGCGTCCGGGTCGAAACCACCGGCTTCGACGGCCAGGGAGTGGTCGACGATCAGTTGGGTCGGCACCACCGGGTTGACCTGGGCCGGGTCGCCGCCTTGCTGGGCGATGGCATCGCGCAGGCCGGCAAGGTCAACCAGCGCGGTCTGGCCGAGAATGTCATGGCACACCACACGCGCCGGGAACCACGGAAAGTCGAGGTCGCGCTTGCGTTCGATCAGTTGGCTGAGGGAAGCGTTGAGGGTGGCCGGATCGCAGCGACGCACCAGGTTTTCCGCGAGTACGCGGGAGGTGTAAGGCAAGGTAGCGTAGGCGCCGGGGGTGATTGCCTCGACCGCCGCACGGGCGTCGAAGTAGTCCAGGCGGCTGCCGGGGAGCGGTTTGCGGAATTCAGTGTTCATCGGTCAGGACTCGGTCACGGTAGGTTTCAGGGTTGCCCCTTCCCCTGTAGGAGCCGGCTTGCCGGCGATGAGGCCCTTGAGACCGCCATCGCCGGCAAGCCGGCTCCTACAGGGATCGAGGTGTTCCCATTCAGCGACGTTCGATTGGCACGAACTTGCGCTGCTCTACGCCGGTGTACTCGGCGCTTGGACGGATGATGCGGTTGTTGGCGCGCTGCTCGAACACATGGGCGGCCCAGCCAGTCAGGCGCGAGCACACGAAAATCGGCGTGAACAGCTTGGTCGGGATGCCCATGAAGTGGTACGCCGAGGCATGGTAGAAGTCGGCGTTGGGGAACAGCTTCTTCTGCTCCCACATGGTCTTGTCGATGGCTTCGGAGACCGGGAACAGCACCTTGTCACCTACTTCGTCAGCGAGTTTTTTCGACCAGCCCTTGATCACTTCATTACGCGGGTCGCTATCTTTGTAGATCGCGTGGCCGAAGCCCATGATCTTGTCCTTGCGCGCCAGCATACCGAGGGTGCCTTCGACCGCTTCTTCAGCGGACGAGAAACGCTCGATCATCTCCATCGCCGCTTCGTTGGCGCCGCCATGCAGCGGGCCACGCAGGGAGCCGATGGCGGCGGTGACGCAGGAATACAGGTCGGACAGGGTTGACGCACACACCCGCGCAGTGAAGGTCGAAGCGTTGAATTCGTGTTCCGCGTAGAGGATCAACGAAACGTTCATGACCTTGACGTGCAACTCGCTCGGCTTCTTGCCGTGCAGCAGGTGCAGGAAGTGGCCGCCAATGGAGGGTTCATCGGTCACGCAATCGATGCGTTTGCCGTCATGGCTGAAGCGATACCAGTAGCACATGATCGCCGGGAAGGCGGCCAGCAGGCGGTCAGTGACGTCGTGCTGCGCGCCAAAATCTTTCTCGGGCTCGATATTGCCCAGGAACGAGCAACCGGTGCGCATCACGTCCATCGGGTGAGCGTCGGCGGGGATGCGTTCCAGCACTTCTTTCAGCGCTTGCGGCAGGTCGCGCAGCTTGCTCAGCTTGGCGCTGTAGACGGCCAGTTCGGCCTTGGTCGGCAGTTCGCCGTACAGCAGCAGGTAAGCGACTTCTTCAAACTGCGCATCGGCGGCCAGTTCGCGCACGTCGTAGCCGCGATAAGTCAGGCCGGCGCCGGCCTGGCCCACGGTGGACAGTGCAGTCTGCCCGGCCACCTGGCCACGCAGGCCGGCGCCACTCAATACTTTTGCTTCAGCCATTTTTCTTCTCCAATCTTGTATTTATAAGGAGGCCTTGGTTAATCGCGGCCCTGTAGGAGCCGGCTTGCCGGCGATAGGCCCTTGAGGCTTGCGCCAGGTTCGAAGGCGCAATCGCCGGCAAGCCGGCTCCTACAGTTGTTCGTCAGGCATTTATTTCTTGGCGGCAAACAGCGCGTCGAGCTTCTGCTCGAAGGTGTGGTAGTCGATGCGATCGTAAAGCTCCATGCGGGTCTGCATGGTGTCGATCACGTTCTGTTGGGTGCCATCGCGACGGATCGCGGTATAGACATTCTCGGCGGCCTTGTTCATGGCGCGGAAGGCCGAGAGCGGGTACAGCACGATGGAAACATCGGCAGATTTCAACTGTTCGGTGGTGTACAGCGGCGTGGCGCCGAACTCGGTGATGTTGGCCAGGATCGGGGCCTTCACCTTTGACGCAAAGAGCTTGTACATCTCAAGTTCAGTGATGGCTTCCGGGAACACCATGTCGGCGCCGGCTTCGATGCAAGCGGCGGCGCGCTCCAGCGCAGACTCCAACCCCTCCACCGCCAGGGCATCGGTGCGGGCCATGATCACGAAGCTGTCATCGGTGCGCGCATCCACGGCAGCTTTGATGCGGTCGACCATTTCCTGCTGGGACACGATTTCCTTGTTCGGGCGGTGTCCGCAGCGCTTGGCGCCGACCTGGTCTTCTATATGGATCGCGGCCGCGCCGAACTTGATCATCGACTTGACCGTGCGCGCCACGTTGAACGCCGAGGAGCCGAAACCGGTGTCCACGTCCACCAGCAGCGGCAGGTCGCAGACGTCGGTGATGCGGCGCACGTCAGTCAGCACGTCATCCAGGCCAGTAATCCCCAGATCCGGCACGCCAAGAGAACCGGCAGCCACACCGCCACCCGACAGGTAGATCGCCTTGAAACCGGCGCGCTTGGCCAGCAGCGCGTGGTTGGCATTGATCGCACCGACCACCTGCAAAGGATGCTCGCTGGCGACCGCGTCACGGAAACGCTGGCCTGGAGTCGTCTTATTATTGGAACTCATCATTCACCTCGTGATTGGGCAGTGCCGTCCGGGAAGTGACGGGCAATGTTGCGTTTGGATGCGCCGATATGCCGGCGCATCAACAGTTCGGCCAGTTCACCGTCGCGATCGGCAATCGCGTCAAGGATGCGGTGGTGCTCGGCAAAGGCCTGGCGTGGACGATTGGGGGTGGCGGAGAACTGGATGCGGTACATGCGCACCAATTGGTACAGCTCGCCGCAGAGCATTTGGGTCAGGGTGCGGTTGCCGGCACCTTGAATGATCCGGTAATGAAAATCGAAGTCGTCCTCCTGCTGGTAGTAACCAAGGCCGGCCTGGAAGGCTTCATCGCGCTCATGGGTATGCAGCACCTGGCGCAGCTCTTCGATTTCCGCATCGGTCATGCGCTCGGCGGCCAGGCGGCAGGCCATGCCTTCGAGGGATTCGCGGATTTCATAGAGCTCGATCAGCTCGGCGTGGCTCAATGAAACCACCCGCGCGCCGACATGCGGCACGCGCACCAGCAGCCGCTGGCCTTCCAGCCGATGGATTGCCTCGCGCAGCGGGCCGCGGCTGATGCCATAGGTGCGCGCCAGTTCCGGCTCGGAGATCTTGCTGCCGGGAGCGATCTCACCCTTGACGATGGCGGCCTGGATACGCCGGAAGACGTTCTCGGACATGGTCTGGGAATCGTCTTGCGCCACCACTGGGGATTCCAGCTGATCCAGCATATTGTCGACACCTTCAAAAGCAATGCCGCAAAAACTAGCCAATCAGCCCAGGATAGTCAAAGAATAAATCCATATTGTCGACAATCGTCTAATAACCGCCGATGCACCCTTGCAGGGCATGGCCGCCTGCCAGCGCTGGCGCCAAAAAAGCATCATGTTAGAATGCCCGCCACTTTTGCCTGACATCGCGAGATGAAACGGCGCACGAGGGAGCTTGCGCAGTAATGCCAGTCGCCTTGAATTGAACATCGCACTGCACCGCCTCGGGATTTATGAGACTCAAGCCCTTCCTTCTATTGATTTGCCTCCTGGCTGCACCGGGCCTTGGCGTCGCCGCCGAGAAGACCGTGTACGGCCTCAACGAATACGCCCAGTTGGCCGGGATCGACCTGGAAGTCGCCGCCAAACTGGACACCGGCGCCAAGACCGCCTCCCTCAGTGCCCGTGATATCAAGCGCTTCAAGCGCAACGGTGAATCCTGGGTGCGTTTCTACCTGGCCATCGACACTGCCCATTCCCACCCCATCGAACGCCCCCTGGCACGCGTCAGCAAGATCAAGCGCCGCGCCGGTGACTATGACCCCGATGAGGACAAGAACTACACCGCCCGTCCGGTGATTGCCCTGGATATCTGCATGGGCACCGCTTTACGCAGCATCGAAGTGAACTTGACTGACCGCAGCGCATTCCAATACCCGCTGCTGATCGGCTCCGAAGCGCTGAAACGCTTTGATGCGCTGGTCGACCCCAGTCTTAAATACGCAGCAGGCAAACCCGCCTGCGCCGCCGACGCTCATACCGCCGAGTAAACCGAATGCGCTCTCTGACCCTGCACCTGAAAATCCTCATCGCCATCCTGGTGGTGTTGGGTATTTCGGTCACCGCCTACCAGATCTTCGTGCTGGGGATCCCCGTCACCGAGGACGCCACCGACGACTTGTGGAACATCGACGCCAAGGTCGAGTTCGTCGCCAACCCGAAAGACCCGGTGAAGATCCAGATGTTCGTGCCGCCCCTGAGCCGCGACTTCGTCAGCCTCAACGAGAGCTTTATCTCGAACAACTACGGCGTGAGCGTCAACCGCACCGACGGCAACCGCAAGGTGACCTGGTCGGCACGCCGCGCCAAGGGCAACCAGACCCTGTATTACCGCCTGGTCCTCACCAAGCGTTACAGCGGTGAAAAGGTCAAGGTCAAGGGCCCGACCTTCCGCGACAGCATTGCCGTGGAAGGCCCGGAAAAAATCGCCGCCGAAGCCCTGCTGGCGCCGATCCGCCAGCACTCGGCCGACGTCGAGACCTTTATCAGCGAAGCCATCAAGCGCACCAACAACCTCAATGACGACAATGTGAAGCTGCTGCTGGCGGGCGACCCCTCCATCCCGCACAAGGCCAAGATCGTCGAGTTGCTGCTGTCCATCGCCCACGTACCGGTGGAAAAGGTCCACACCATCCGCCTAGTGGCCGACCAGCCGCAAACCCCTGAACTCTGGCTGCGCAGCTTCAATGGCAATGACTGGCTGTACTTCAACCCGGAAACCGGCGAACAGGGCCTGCCCACCGACCGCCTGCTGTGGTGGACCGGTGATGAAAACCTGATCACCGTCGATGGCGGCAAGAAGGCCATGGTGACGTTCAGCTTGAACAACAGCGAAATGAACGCGATTCGCCTGGCCAAGCTCACGGACGAGAACACCGACGCCAACTTCCTCGAATATTCGCTGTACGGCCTGCCGCTGCAAACCCAGCAGACCTTCATGATCATGGTGATGATCCCGATTGGCGTGCTGGTGATTTTGATCCTGCGCAACTTGATCGGCCTGCAGACCTTGGGCACGTTCACGCCAGTGCTGATCGCCCTGGCGTTCCGCGAGACACAACTGGGCTTCGGGATTGTGCTGTTTACGATTATCACGGCGCTGGGGCTGTCCCTCAGGTCGTACCTGGAACACCTGAAATTGCAGATGCTGCCGAGGTTGTCGGTGGTGCTGACGTTCGTGGTGGTGCTGATCGCGGCGATCAGCCTGTTCAGCCATAAACTGGGGCTGGAGCGCGGGTTGTCGGTGGCGCTGTTCCCGATGGTGATTTTGACCATGACCATCGAACGCCTGTCGATCACCTGGGAAGAGCGTGGCGCCAACCATGCGCTGAAAGTGGCGATTGGTACGCTGTTCGCCGCATCCCTGGCGCACCTGATCATGAGCGTGCCGGAGTTGGTGTACTTCGTGTTTACCTTCCCGGCAATCCTGCTGATTCTGGTGGGCTTCATGCTGGCCATGGGTCGTTATCGCGGCTACCGCTTGACCGAGCTGGTGCGTTTCAAGGCCTTCCTGAAGGCTGACCAGTAATGTTCGGTTTCTGGAAGACCTGGAAAGCCCTGGAAGCGCGGGGAATCATGGGCATCAATCGGCGTAATGCCGACTACGTGCTCAAGTACAACAAGCGCAGCCTGTACCCGATCGTGGATGACAAGATCATCACCAAGGAGCGCGCCCTGGCCGCCGGCATTCATGTGCCGGAGATGTACGGGGTGATTTCCACCGAGAAGGAGATCGACAAGCTCGACGATATCATCGGCGGGCGCAGCGACTTCGTGATCAAGCCGGCCCAGGGCGCCGGCGGTGACGGCATCCTGGTGGTGGCAGACCGCTTTGAAGGTCGCTATCGCACGGTGTCCGGCAAGATCATCAGCCATGAAGAGATCGAGCACCAGATCTCCAGCATCCTCACCGGCCTGTACTCGCTGGGCGGCCACCGCGACCGTGCGTTGATCGAATACCGCGTGGTGCCTGACCAGATCTTCAAGAGCATCAGCTATGAAGGCGTGCCGGACATCCGCATCATCGTGCTGATGGGCTACCCGGTGATGGCCATGCTGCGCTTGCCGACCCGTCAGTCGGGCGGCAAGGCCAACCTGCACCAAGGGGCGATTGGCGTGGGTGTCGACCTCGCGACCGGCCTGACCCTGCGGGGCACCTGGCTAAACAACATCATCACCAAACACCCCGACACCACCAACGCGGTGGATGGCGTGCAACTGCCCAACTGGGACGGTTTCATGAAGCTTGCGGCGGGCTGCTATGAGCTGTGCGGCTTGGGCTATATCGGCGTGGACATGGTGCTCGACCAGGAAAAAGGCCCGCTGATCCTGGAGCTGAATGCGCGGCCTGGGCTGAATATCCAGATCGCCAACGACTGTGGCCTGACCCTGCGCACCCATGCAGTGGAAGCCCGGCTAGAAGAGCTGAAAGCCGCCGGCGTGACGGAAACCCCGGAAGAACGCGTGAAGTTCGTGCAGGAAATGTTTGGGCATATTCCACCTGTGGAAGGCTGAAGATCGCATCGCCGGCAAGCCGGCTCCTACAGAGGAATGCGGTACAATTGCCGCCCCTTCTATGCCCATAGCTGATTCGCCTCGCATGTCGACCTGCTCTGTATACCCACTGCCTTACCAGGCCAACCCCGCTGCGTATTTTGCTGCGATTCGCAATGCGCCTGGCGCGGTGCTGCTGGACAGCGGCCGACCGGCAGCTGAGCGCGGGCGTTATGACCTGCTGAGCGCTTGGCCACAAGCGACATTGACGGTTTCACCTGACGAAAGCGGTGGTGATTTCCTGCAACGCTTGCGGGAAAACCTTACGCAGTTGGGCGAGGCGGATCTGCCCGCGGGCTATGAGCTGCCGTTTGCGGGCGGGCTGATCGGCTACCTGAGCTATGATTTTGGTCGCCATCTTGAGCACATGCCGCACCTTGCCGCGGACGATTTGCACCTGCCGGACGCGCGCTTCGGGCTATATGCCTGGGCATTGATCAGCGATCATCAGGCGCAGACCAGCCAGCTTGTGTTTCATCCGGCACTGGCCGAGAGCGAGCAACAACGCTTGATCACTCTGTTCGGCCAGCCGGTAGCCAGCAACGCGGCGACCTTCAAGCTTAAAGGCCCCATGGCTCCGGACCTCAGCGCCGAGGCCTATCGCCAGGCTATCGTGCGCATCCAGGACTACATCCAGGCCGGCGACTGCTACCAGGTCAACTTTGCCCAGCGCTTCCGAGCGTCGTGCACGGGCGATCCCTGGGTTGCCTACTGCGCCCTGCGCGAAGCCTGCCCGACGCCATTCTCCGGATTCCAGAGCCTGCCGGACGACGGCGCGGTGCTGAGCCTGTCGCCCGAGCGCTTTGTGCATATCAGCGAGCGCCGCGTCGAAACCCGGCCGATCAAAGGCACCCGCCCCCGCGGCCTGACGCCCGAAGACGACGCCGCCAACGCCGCCGAACTGCTGGCCAGCCCCAAGGACCGCGCCGAAAACCTGATGATCGTCGACCTGCTGCGCAACGATCTTGGCCGCACCTGCCGCACCGGCTCGGTGAGCGTGCCGGAGCTGTTCAGCCTGGAGAGCTACCCCAACGTGCACCACTTGGTGAGCAGCGTCATCGGCGAATTGGCCGATGGCAAAGACGCCCTCGACCTGATCGCCGGCAGCTTCCCCGGCGGCTCCATCACTGGCGCGCCGAAGATCCGCGCGATGCAGATCATCGACGAACTTGAGCCGACGCGACGCGGGTTGTACTGCGGGTCGCTGGTGTATCTCGATGTGCGGGGAGAGATGGACAGCTCCATCGCCATTCGCAGTTTGTTGGTCAAGGATGGGCAGGTGTGCTGCTGGGGCGGCGGCGGGATTGTGGCGGATTCGCAGTGGGAGGCGGAGTATCAGGAGTCGCTGACCAAGGTGCGGGTGCTGTTACAAACTTTGGAAAACCTGTAGCCCCCAAGCTCCTCCTGGCTCTGCAACATAGGGCCAGGCAGCAAGAAAGATCCTGATTCAGAACGCGTGTGGACGGTGAGTGAACTGGAAGATAGCGTCCAGCTCCGACCGTCCACCCGCCGTTTGTGAGGGATCACGTGAAGCGTCTGCTTACTCGTCAGAAATTATTTCCGAGATTGCATCTCGACCCAACCACACTCATTATCTCCCAAATTGGGAGGTGGCAGCGATGCGAATAATCGCTCTCTCTACCTTGCGAATATTCTGGGAAAGCCACTCAGCTTATTCCGACGCCAAAGCGCCTCTTGTCGAGCTGCATCGCCCTATGCAAAAGGCGAATTACCCAACGCCGCAAGCGCTCAAAGCAGAGCTTAGAGCGGCAAGCATTCTTAAAAGTGGCAGGGTTGTCTTCAACGTGGGCGGCAACAAGTATCGAGTGATCATGGCGATCGACTATCAGCGACAGCTTGGGTTCATACGTTTCGTGGGGACTCATGCCCAGTACGATCAGATCAACGCGGAGAGCGTGTGATGAACATCAAACCTATACATTCCCATGAGGATCTAACTGCTGCGCTTGCGCGCGTGGAGCAGATATGGGGAGCGGAAATCGGCTCACCTGAGGGTGACGAGCTGGAAATTCTTGCTGTCCTCATTGAGAAGTACGAGGCAGAGCATTTTCCGATGCCGCCCTCGGACCCTGTGGAAGCGATTAAATTTCGCATGGAGCAACTGGGCATGACCGCCCGGGATCTTGAGCCATTTATCGGCACAAGCGGGCGGGTGTCCGAAGTGCTCAATCACAAGCGCAAGTTGAGCTTGTCGATGATCAAGCGCCTGCATGAAGGCTTGCGTATTCCTTATGAGCGCTTACTGGCTGGCATCTGAGATTTGCGGCGTCTGTGAAGGCCCCATCGCGGGCAAGCCCGGCTCCCACAATTGATCGGGTTCACACCACCCAAAGGTGGGAGCTGGCTTGCCTGCGAAGAGGCCATCCGCCGCACTGAAAAACTTACAGGCTCAACGCCCGATTCGACGCCTTGATGAACTCTTTCTTCAAGTCCTCAAAGGTATGCACCGCCGGGAACTGCGGGAACTCGCGAATCACATTCTCCGGCGCATGGAACAGAATCCCACGGTCGGCTTCGCCCAGCATGGTGGTGTCGTTGTAGGAATCACCCGCGGCAATCACGCGGTAGTACAGGCTCTTGAAGGCCAATACCGATTGGCGCTTGGGGTTTTTCTGGCGCAGTTGGTAACTCACCACGCGGTCGGTTTCGTCGGTGATGAGGCGATGGCACAGAAGGGTCGGGAAACCCAGTTGACGCATCAGCGGCTGGGAGAACTCATAGAAGGTGTCCGACAGGATCACCACCTGGAATCGCTCGCGCAGCCAGTTGACGAACTCGACAGCGCCGTCCAGCGGCTTGAGGGTAGCGATCACTGCCTGGATATCCGCGAGCTTGAGCCCGTGTTCATCGAGGATACGCAGGCGCTGCTTCATCAGCACGTCGTAGTCGGGAATGTCCCGAGTGGTGGCCCGCAGGGATTCAATACCGGTTTTTTCGGCGAAGGCGATCCAGATTTCCGGAACCAGCACCCCTTCCAGGTCGAGACAGGCAATTTCCACAAGACACTCCCATTGTTGATGTTATCGGTTGAGCGAGCAAAAGGACTGCCGAACTCTAGCGATTCAAGCTCGCCGCCGCAACGCAGAGCGGATTTTGATACCATCGCTCCCCTATAGAGCGCTCAGCGCCACTGACCTGTAGGAACCGTCCTGATGAACCAAGCCTTCGACGTCGCTGAACTCGCCGCGACTTACGCCAACAAATCTGCCCAAGACATTCTCAAACTGGCATTCAGCCAGTTCGGTGATGACCTGTGGATTTCCTTCAGCGGCGCCGAGGACGTGGTGCTGGTGGACATGGCCTGGAAGCTGAACAAGAACGTCAAGGTGTTCAGCCTCGACACCGGCCGCCTGCACCCGGAGACCTACCGGTTTATCGAGCAGGTGCGTGAGTTCTATAAAATCGACATCGAACTGATCTCGCCGGACCAGAGCAAACTGGAACCCTTCGTCAAAGAAAAGGGCCTGTTCAGCTTCTACAAGGACGGCCATGGCGAATGCTGCGGCGTACGCAAGATCGAGCCGCTGCGCCGCAAACTTTCCGGCGTCAGTGCCTGGGCCACCGGCCAGCGCCGTGACCAGAGCCCGGGCACCCGCAGCCAGGTGGCGGCGCTGGAAATCGACGCAGCCTTCTCCACCCCGGAACGCACCCTGTACAAGTTCAACCCGCTGGCGCAGATGACCAGTGAGGAAGTCTGGGGTTACATCCGTATGCTGGAGTTGCCCTACAACAGCCTGCATGAGCGCGGCTTTATCAGCATCGGCTGCGAACCCTGCACCCGCCCGGTGCTGCCGAACCAGCACGAACGCGAAGGCCGCTGGTGGTGGGAAGAAGCCACGCAGAAGGAATGCGGGCTGCATGCGGGGAATATCATCAGCAAGGGATGACCCTCGATCTGTACACAAGAATGTCACCATTAGTGCCATTCTTGTGTGCACTTATAAAATTACGCACCGAAAAGTTACATTCTTCCCCGCCTCAACACCCTCGCTGTTTTGCACACGCTTCACCCAACAAAATAAATAGCTGTTCAAACGGTCAATTTATATCGCTTTGAATTCAGCCAGTTATTCCATTCGCCTATAAAAACGAAATTACCCACAGTTTTCATAGATCAAAAACTGGCACGCAAGTGGCTTAAGGTGAAATGCGCTTTGTATACAATAAATACAAAACCTACATACACTTTGCCATCTGCGGCTTGGCTGCCGATGCGCTGGAGCCTGCCGGAATGCGTACAAGCCTCTCGAATAACATCGCACTGGATCTGCCCTCCTCCCTGAAGCCCGAAGCCATCGAGCCAGGCCCGCTGGTGCTCAGCCCGCGCCTGCACAACAAGGACTTGGCACCCACCAAAGTCGAAGGCCGGCGCTGGGGGCGCTACAGCATCTTTGCGCTGTGGACCAATGACGTGCACAACATCGCCAACTATTCCTTCGCCATTGGCTTGTATGCCTTGGGCTTGGGTGGCTGGCAGATTCTGTTGTCACTCGGTATCGGCGCGGCGCTGGTGTACTTCTTCATGAACCTGTCGGGATACATGGGGCAGAAGACCGGCGTGCCCTTTCCGGTGATCAGCCGTATCAGCTTCGGCATTCATGGCGCGCAGATTCCGGCGTTGATTCGCGCGGTGATTGCGATTGCCTGGTTCGGTATCCAGACCTACCTGGCTTCGGTAGTTTTCCGAGTGCTTTTAACGGCAATTCATCCGGGTTTTGCCGACTACGACCACAACTCGATCCTGGGCCTGTCGTCGCTCGGCTGGGCCTGTTTCGTGGCGATCTGGTTGGTGCAATTGGTGATCCTGGCCTACGGCATGGAGATGGTCCGCCGCTACGAAGGCTTCGCCGGGCCGGTGATTCTGCTGACGGTAGCGTCGTTGGCCGGTTGGATGTATTTCCAGACCGGCGGTAACATCGCCTGGTCGATCCGCGAACCGCTGCGCGGCGGCGAGATGTGGCGCAATATCTTTGCCGGTGGCGCGCTGTGGCTGGCGATCTACGGCACGCTGATCCTCAATTTCTGCGACTTCGCCCGCTCTTCGCCGTGCCGCAAGACCATCCAAGTCGGCAACTTCTGGGGCTTGCCGGTGAATATCCTGGTGTTTGCCGTGATCACTGTGCTGCTGTGTGGCGGGCAATTCCAGCTCAATGGCCGGGTGATCGAAAGCCCCACTGAAATCATCGCGGCGATTCCCAGCACCTTTTTCCTGGTGCTCGGTTGCCTGGCGTTCCTGATCGTCACCGTGGCAGTGAACATCATGGCCAACTTCGTCGCACCGGCCTTTGTGCTGAGCAACCTGGCGCCCAAGTACCTGAACTTCCGTCGCGCCGGGTTGATCAGCGCCACCGTGGCGGTGCTGATTCTGCCGTGGAACCTCTACAACAGCCCGTTGGTGATCGTCTATTTCCTTTCCGGCCTGGGCGCCCTGCTGGGGCCGCTGTATGGGGTGATCATGGTGGATTACTGGTTGATCCGTAAAAGCCGGGTGGACGTATTGCAGCTGTATAGCGAAGACCCGAATGGCGTTTATTACTACAGCCGTGGGGTCAATTTACGCGCAGTAGCGGCCTTCATTCCCGCAGCCGTGATTGCCATTCTCCTGGCGCTGCTGCCCGGTTTCGCCAGCGTGTCTCCGTTTTCCTGGATGTTTGGCGCCGGTATTGCAGGGGTGCTGTACCTGCTGATCGCCAAGCGTCAGCCGTTCTACGCCGATGTCAGCGGCGAAAGCATTGCAGTCGATAACGTCAGTCATTAATCAAGGACTTTCCATGCGTATCCTCGTGGTCAACGTCAACACCACCGAATCCATCACTGAAACCATCGCCCAGCAGGCACGGGCGGTGGCTGCGCCCGGCACTGAGATTGTCGGGCTCACGCCCTACTTCGGCGCGGAGTCGGTGGAAGGCAACTTTGAAAGCTACCTGGCGGCCATCGCGGTGATGGACCGGGTGATGGCCTACGACCAGCCATTCGACGCGGTGATCCAGGCCGGCTACGGCGAGCACGGTCGCGAAGGCTTGCAGGAACTGCTGAACGTGCCGGTGGTGGACATCACCGAAGCGGCCGCCAGTACGGCGATGTACCTCGGTCACGCCTACTCGGTGGTGACCACCCTGGACCGCACCGTCCCGCTGATCGAAGACCGCCTGAAACTGGCCGGCCTGTACCAACGCTGTGCCTCGGTGCGGGCCAGCGGCATGGCAGTGCTGGAGTTGGAAGAAAATCCGTTGGCGGCGATGGAGGCCATCGTGCGTCAGGCGGAATTGGCCATCAGCGAAGACAAGGCTGAGGTGATCTGCCTGGGCTGTGGTGGCATGGCCGGGCTGGATGAGCAGATTCGCCAGCGCACCGGTGTGCCGGTGGTGGACGGTGTGACCGCTGCGGTGACTATCGCGGAGTCGCTGGTGCGGTTGGGTTTGTCGACGTCGAAGATCAGGACTTATGCGACGCCGAGGCCGAAAAAAGTCATCGGTTGGCCGGGCCAGTTCGGACGGTAGACCGAGGTGTGGCCATCGCAGGCAAGCCAGCTCCCACAGGGGAATGCATTCCAAGGTGGGAGCTGGCTTGCCTGCGATGGCCGCGATGCGGTGTGAGCGTGCAATCAAATGGCACTGAATCGCTGCCCCAACTGCTGTTCGGCAAACTGCTCGATGATGAAATCCACGAATGCACGGGTCTTGCCGGGCAGCAGTTTGTGTTCGGCGTAGTAAATGGAGATGTTACCGTCGTCGACGTACCAGTCGGGCAGCACCCGCACCACCGCGCCGCTGTCCAAGAACGGCACGGCCATGGGCATGCTCACCAAAGCGATGCCCAGGCCCTGGGCGCTGGCGCAGCAGGCCGCTTCGGAGTCGCTCATGGTCATGCCTGGTTTGAGCACCAGCGGGCGGTGTTCGCGCTCGGTGCTGGTCAATTGCCAGGAGCGGATGCGGCCGGTTTGCGGTGAGCGGATGAGAATCCCGGTGCAACGCGCCAAGTCCTCTGGGGTTGATACCGAAGCGCGTTGCGCCAAGTAGCCCGGTGACGCCACCAGCACGCGATGAGCCGGCGTCAACTTGCGCGCAACCACGCCCTGGGGCAGCTCGAAACCACCACCAATGGCGGCATCGAAGCCCTGCCCGATCAGGTCGACCTGGCGGTTATCGAAATGCCAGTCCGGGCTGATATCCGGAAACCGCTGCATGAACGTCCCCAGCAGCGGCACCACATACCGATTACCAAACACCGTACCCATGCTGACCTTGAGCGTGCCCACTGGCCGTCCTTCGGCACTGGCCAGGTTGGCCACGGCGTTCTGGATGGTGGTGAGGCTGCCACTGACTTCGTCAAGAAACAGTTTGCCAGCCTCGGTCAGCGTCAGGCGCCGAGTGCTGCGCTGGAACAAGCGCACACCCAGGCGCGCCTCCAGCTTGGCGACACTTTTGCCGACGGCTGCAGGGGTCAAGCTCAGGTGCCGGGCCGCCTCGGCAAAGCTGCCACCTTCGGCGCTGCGCACAAAGCATTCGATACTGCCAAAGCTTTCCATATCGCCCCACTCTAAACTTTTGGTTTACACAGACTATAGCAATCACGGTCTACCGGGAGGGGCTGGCGAGGTCGATACTCGGTTCCAACAACAAGGCATCCCGCCTTGAACAGCTAGGAGATCGACATGACCACACAGAACCTCAGCGGCAAAGTCGCCTTGATTCAAGGCGGTTCTCGCGGCATCGGCGCCGCTATCGTCAAACGCCTCGCGGCGCAGGGTGCAGCAGTCGCTTTTACCTACGTCAACTCAGCCGCCAAGGCTGAAGAATTGCAGAACAGCGTGATCAGCGAAGGCGGCAAAGCCCTGGCGATCCACGCCGACAGTGCCGATGCCGGCGCCATCCGCAACGCGGTCAACGCCACGGTCGAAGCCTTTGGCCGCCTGGACATTCTGGTGAACAACGCCGGTGTGCTGGCCATCGCGCCGCTGGAAGACTTCAAGCTGGAAGATTTTGACCAGACCCTGGCGATCAACGTACGCAGCGTGTTTATCGCCACCCAGGAAGCGGCCAAGCATATGGGTGAAGGGGGTCGGGTGATCAATATCGGCAGCACCAATGCCGAGCGCATGCCGTTTGGTGGCGGTGGCCCGTATGCAATGAGCAAGGCAGCGCTGGTGGGGTTGACCAAGGGTCTGGCGCGAGATCTGGGGCCACGGGGTATCACCATCAACAATGTGCAGCCTGGACCGGTGGATACCGATATGAACCCGGCGAACAGCGATTTTGCCGAAAGCCTGATCGGGTTGATGGCGGTGGGTCGGTATGGGCATGTCGAGGAAATTGCCAGCTTTGTGGCTTACCTCGCAGGGCCGGAAGCAGGCTACATCACCGGTGCAAGCCTGACCATTGATGGTGGCTTCAGCGCCTAGGGCTTCCTGAACACCGCAAATCAAATGTGGGAGGGGGCTTGCCCCCGATGGCGGTGTAACAGTCAGCTGATTCGTGGCTGCCCCACCGCAATCGGAGGCAAGCCCCCCTCCCACATTTTTAACCGCGATCAGTCAAGGTCGAGGTGGCAGGCCGTAGGCCGCCAGGTCAAAGTCCGCGAGCTTGCGGATGATCTGGTCGGCATGGTGGTATTTGCTGTCGGCCATGGCTTCATCCGGTACGGCGATGGCAGTCATATGGGCAGCTTTGGCAGCAGTGACGCCGAAGGGTGAGTCTTCGAATACCAGGCAATCCTCCGGTGCAACACCCAGGCGGCGGGCGGCGGTGAGGAAGATGTCCGGCGCGGGCTTGGCGGCGCCGACTTCCGGGTCGTCAGCGGTCACGATGGTGTCGAACAGGCCAAACCATTCGCGGTGCAAGGTGGTCTTGTGGCCAAACGAATTGCGCGACGAACTGGTGCCCACGGCAATCGGGATGTTATGTGCCTTCAAGTGCCGCACCAAGGCTTCAGCACCGGGCATGCCCAAGGCTTTTGGGAAGCGCTCGCTCATCAGCGGTTCACGGATCGTCAGGAATTCGGCGGGCGTGATCGGAAGATCCAGCGCCTTCACCACGTAGTCAGCCAAATCCTGGGCGCCGCGCCCGATGATGTGCTGCTTGATGCTCCAATCGTAGGTGCGGCCGTAGCGTTCGGCGATGATCTGTGTGACTTCGGTGTAGATGCCTTCAGTGTCCAGCAACAGCCCGTCCATATCGAATATCACAGCCTTGATTGGGCCGACTCTACGCGGTGCGTTCATCAAAACAGATCCTTGGGGGGAAGGACTAAAAGGATTCAGCACAATAACGGTCACACTTGTCAGCAAGCAACCCTTTAGACTATGAACCTCACCTTTCAAAGTACCCGCAATGCTTTACCGTCTAGCTGCCGACAGCCTCGTGCTATTTCACTTGAGCTTCATCCTCTTTGTCCTGTTCGGCGGGTTGCTTGCGCTGAAATGGCGCCCGGCGATCTGGCTGCACCTGCCCGCCGCGGCATGGGGCGTGGCGGTCGAAGTGTTCCACCTGCCCTGCCCACTGACCCGCTGGGAGAATCTGTTTCGTCACTTCGCCGGGCAGGACGGCTATGGCGGTGGATTATCGAGCATTACATTCTCACGCTGATCTACCCCGCCGGCCTGACTCCGCAGATCCAGTTGGGCCTGGGCGCGTTGGTGCTGACGATCAACATCGCAGTATACGGATGGTTGATCCGGCGTTATGTACAGGCTTGAGACAGCTTCACTGGTCAACAATCAAACTCCCTCATTCCCTTCACAGACGCCCCCATGTCCGAAGCCTTCGAAGTCCCCAGCCCCCACGAAAAACACATCGAACACACCACCGAGCATGCCCACGGCCGCGGCGATAATTTCGCCAGCCGTATCGCCGTGATGACCGCCCTCATGGCCACCCTCGGCGCGATGCTCAGCTACCAGGCCGGCTCGACCGAAAGCGAAGCGGCGATGGACAAGAACAACGCCGCCATCTTCAAGACCGAAGCGGCCAACCAATGGAACTACTACCAGGCCAAGTCCAGCCGGCAAAACCTCGCGGAACTGGCCACTCACATTCCCGGTGTGGACGCGGTGCATTACAAGGAAGAAATCGAGCGCTACAAGAACCAGAAGGAAGACGTGCGCAAGCAGGCCGAGAAGCTTGAAGCCACATCAAAGGAATGGGATGAAAAATCGGAACAGGCGCTGCACCAGCATCATCGCTGGGCCCAGGCAATGACCGCGATCCAGATCGCGATTTCGTTGGCAGCGATTACCTTGCTGACGCGGCGGGAGTGGTTGAAGCGGATGTCGTACACCGCAGGCGGCGCAGCAGTGATACTAGGGAGCCTCGCCTGGCTGCATATCTGACCACTTCCAAACACACAGTACCTGTGGCGAGGGAGCTTGCTCCCGCTGGACTGCGCAGCAGTCCCATCTTCATGGCCGCTTCGCGGCCCAACGGGACGCTGCGACAAGCTCCAGCGCCACAGTCTATGCACTACGCAGCATCGAATCAGGCTCGGTTCGCCGCACGGCTATGGTGGAAGTACAGATACGCCAGCCCGATAGGCGCAATGAAAATCGCCATGGTCCAGCAGATCGCCATGGTGAACACCTTGACGGTCAGCATCAGAATGGCATTCACAAAGAACACGTTGTTGCCAAAAATGTAATCCATGATGCTTTCGTAAACGAAACGCGCGTAGGGATAAAGCAGGCTATTGACCACGCAATAGAACAGCGCGCCCAGTGTGAACACACCGGTTTTCGAATGGGTTAGCGCGGTATAGATCAGCACGGGAAAAATCAGCCCGAACAGGAAGTTGCGGATGTAGTACTGAGCAGAAAGCCCGCCAAATGTCTTGCGAAGTACCGGGTGCATTTAGATCCCTCTGAATGGCTTTATTGGAAAGGCGGCGACCTTAACAAAGCTTGGAAATCTTCTCCAGCGTTGTTGTAAGCCCTTTGCCATTACAGCGCTGCAGAGTAAAAGGAATGGCGAACAACTCACTTCAAGCCGAGGGAGACGGGTGTCCGCATAACCCAAAGAAGCCGTGGCTTCGGGGTCGACGGCTTGGGTGTACGCGCAGGCCTGAAGCGCGGGGTGGTAGTCTTGCCACCTCGAAAAAGTCGACTACAGGGAAGTACTGATGCGGATTCTGTTTTTAGCGCTGGGCTGTTTATTGATCACCGCCTGTTCAAGCAACCCGAAAATACTGTTTGAAGAACACGTCAAAAATAGCACCACGCCGTTAGCACTAACTCCCTCCGAGGCCATGCACAATACGCAGGCGGTGCCCATGCCGATCGACCCGGGATGGCGGCCGCCCCAGTGGAAAATCACTGCCGCGGAACCGCGTATCCTGATCAACGGAGTGCCGTCGAACTACCGATTGTTCAGCGTCGCCTTGATAAAGGACAAACCTTTCCATATCGACGTTAACTCTTGGTGCGTCAACTCGTGCCTGGGGTTCAGCAAATACGCCCTGAACCCTTATTTGATCTTGATGGACGCCCAAGGCAACGTGCAGGCTGAAGGCTTTGGCAAGGCGACGGGCATCGTGGGGGTTATCAGCCAAGTCTTGAAGGGCACGGTGAAAAGCAGCGGGACTTACTACCTTATCGTAGCAGCCGATAACCGCGCGCCAGGGGAAACCATTGTCATAGACAATGTACTGCTGATGGGTGCAGCAGCGAGCCCGATAACGCCATTGCGGATTGGAATGGGCAGCTATCCCTTTGGGTCGGTGGGGCCCTTGTTGAATACGGAAGAGGCGCCTTAAGGCTGTGGCCTTTGAATTGGGCCGATTCCTACGGCCTATTGAGAAGCACCACACACCCGATCCAAATTCACTCCGCCTATAGTCCAGCGGTCGCTCATATGGCGACCGAGTTTGGCGACTCGATGACAAGATGGAATGTAAACAACATTATTTCGGACGACCGCCCCAGTTGATTGCGGCCTATGAAAGCTTCGTCGTTTTTATCTTTGTATTAATGGAGTCAGTCATGAATCAATACATGGCCCACCAGCAACGACAGCATCATTCCTAACCTTTTTCGTCGACACAACCGTCCCGCTTGAAATCTTCCTCGACGCCGCGACCTATCGACTTCGTGCCGTGACGCAGGTGCTTGAGAACCTTGCGCTTCGCAGTGAAATAAGTAGCGATGCGGTTGTACTCCAGAGACTTTGCCTTGCTGTGCTCGATCCCGCTGCGCGGTGGGTGCGATTTGCTGGATGTCATAGGGCGACGCATAGATATGCCAAGCGCGTGATTCGATAAAGGTAAGATTTTCGAAACCCAGAAACTACAAAACCCCTGGTTTCTCTCGAAACCAGGGGTTTTGTTTACATCGAATTTGGCGGTGAAGGAGAGATTCGAACTCTCGATACAATTTCTTGTATACACACTTTCCAGGCGTGCTCCTTAAGCCACTCGGACACTTCACCGTATCTCGTCAAACCAGTTCAGTCTGTCGAGGCGCGCTAATGTAGTCGAAAGCCTTTCTGATGGCAAAGGTTTTTTTCAGAATTTTCATGCGGTTAGCCGGTTATGCCGATCCGCTCCCGGCAAGGGGCGGTGATTGTGCCATTCTCAGGCATCGGCAGGATGCGTCTGGGGCGGCGATTGCGCCCTGCCCTAGGCTTTCCAAACGCCTGTGTGCGGGAAAAGTCTGACTGGGCAGTCAGTCACAGCGCTTTACCGGGGCAGGCGTGGTGGGTAACGTCTGCGCATGCACTGCTATTTAAAAGCCTTCTATAACAATTCCTACAAGGAACCGCGTCATGAGTGAGTTGATTGCCTACCACCTCGAAGACGGTATCGCGACCCTGACCTTGAGCAACGGCAAGGTAAATGCCATTTCTCCGGCGGTGGTCAGTGCCTTTAATGAAGCGCTGGATCAGGCCGAGAAGGACCGGGCGGTGGTGGTGATCACCGGCACGCCGGGGATTCTGTCGGGTGGTTATGATTTGAAGGTGATGACCGCCGGTCCTAAAGAGGCGATCGGCCTGGTGACGTCCGGTTCGACCTTGGCGCGTCGTCTGTTGTCGCACCCGTTCCCGGTGATTGTGGCGTGCCCTGGGCATGCGGTGGCCAAGGGTGCGTTCCTGCTGTTGTCGGCGGATTATCGGATTGGGGTGGAAGGCCCGTTCAGCATTGGCCTGAACGAGGTGGCAATCGGCATGACCATGCACTACGCCGGTATCGAGCTGGCGCGGGATCGTTTGCGGAAGTCGGCCTTCCATCGTTCGGTGATCAATGCCGAGATGTTTGACCCGCAGGGCGCGTTACAAGCCGGTTTCCTCGATAAGGTGGTGGCACCGGAGGAATTGCATGCGGCTGCGCTGGAGGCGGCACGTCAGTTGAAGAAGCTGAACATGAATGCGCACAAACACACCAAGTTGAAGGTGCGTAAAGAGCTTCTGGAGGCATTGGACGATGCAATCATCCAGGACCAAGGGCATATCCTTAGCTAAGTCCTACCCCTGATATGTCAGAGCCCGACCTTGAGTCGGGCTTTTTCTTACAAATAAATCCGAATCATCTTTAGCCGCTCTAGCCTGCCCGTGTCGATAGATGTTGAAACATGCTCTTAAACATCGGCTATCTCCTACCTCTACAGGGGTAATTGCCGAATACAGTGCACAACCGTACACTGCGCCACCTTTTTTCCCGATGGGCCGTGTCGATGCTTTTTCTGCTGCGTATGTTGTTGATGGGCCTGCACTTTATGCTCGCCGGTGTGCTGGGCGTGCTGGTCGGTCTGTGTCGACCGTTCAATCCGGACAACAGTCGCCTATGTGCTCGTCTCTATGCGCTACCGGCCATGTGGATTCTGCACCTGAACGTGAAAGCCGATGTGGACTCGCTGCGCAACAAGCCTGGTACCTGCGTGATCATCGCCAACCACCAGTCCAATTATGACCTGTTTGTGTTCGGCAACGTGGTGCCCTACCGCACCGTGTGCATCGCCAAGAAAAGCCTGAAGTGGGTGCCGCTGTTCGGTCAGTTGTTCTGGCTGGCGGGCAATGTGCTGATCGACCGAAGCAATGCGCACAAGGCTCGCCGCGCGATGCTCACCACGACTCACACTTTGCAGCATGAAGACACGTCGATCTGGGTGTTTCCGGAGGGCACGCGCAACCTGGGCAAGGGCTTGCTGCCGTTCAAGAAAGGCGCGTTCCATATGGCGATTGCGGCCGGTGTGCCGATCGTGCAGGTGTGTGTCAGTAATTACGTGACACACATGCAGCTCAATCGCTGGAACAGTGGGGATGTGCTCATACGGTCGTTGCCGCCGATTCCTACGACTGGCCTGACTTCGGATGACATCCCGGCGTTGATGCAGGCGTGTCATGTGCAGATGGATGAATGCATCGCGCAGATGGACCGCGAGTTGCGAGCTGTCTGAACATTCTGGGGACGCTTCGCACCCAGCGCGAGCAAGCTCGCTCACCACAAAAAAGCTTGCCGCTACGACGGAACGCCATTCAGGCTAAGCTGCCCAACACCTGTCCTCCCAATAAGAAGCGATCAGCACCATGGGTAGAGTTGTTGCGGCCGCCGTCTACAGCGCCGGTAAGAAAGTCACGGATATCACCCTTGATGAAGGCGCGGCCTGGGCCGCCAAACCCGACCACTTTGTGTGGATCGGCCTGGAAGAACCCGATGCCCAAGAGCTGGCCAACCTGCAACGCCAGTTCAACCTGCATGAATTGGCCATTGAAGACGCCCTGGAAAAACACAGCCGCCCCAAACTGGAAACCTTCGGCGACGCACTGTTTATCGTCACTTACTCACCGGTGCGCGAGAACGGCAAGCTGGAGTTCATCGAAACCCATATCTTTGCCGGCAACGGCTACATCATTACCGCCCGCAACGGTCACTCGGCGTCCTACGGTTTTGTGCGCCAGCGCTGTGAGGCGCGGCCGCTGTTGCTGGAGCATGGGGAAGATTTCGTACTTTATGCGCTGCTGGATTTCGTCACCGAGAACTACCAGCCGGTGAGCGAAGCGATCCATGCCGAGATCGATGAGCTGGAGCGCAATGTGCTGTGCAGTTCGTTGAGCGAGCGTGATATCCAGAAGATCCACGGCCTGCGCCGCGACGTGCTGCGGCTCAAGCGCTACGTAGCGCCGATGGTGGAGATCAGCCAGGAGCTGCAGAAACTCAGCTTTCCGTTTATCGACAAGAACATGCGCCCGTATTTCCGCGACGTGCAGATTCACGTGACGCGGCAGATGGAAGACCTGACCACCCTGCGCGATATCGCCAGCCAGACCATCGAGATCGGTGTGTTACTGGAGGCTTCGCGCCAGAGCGTAGTCCAGCGCAAGTTCGCCGCGTGGGCAGCGATACTCGCCTTCCCCACCGCGGTGGCGGGGATCTACGGGATGAACTTCCAGAACATGCCCGAGCTGCAATGGCACTACGGCTATTTTGCGGTGCTCGGGTTTATTGCGGCAGGCTGCACGGGTTTGTGGGCGAGCTTCAAACGTTCGGGTTGGCTTTAAACCCGGGCCTCGGGCTTGTGTGCCACAAAACGCATCATCCATTCCGCCACGGTTGCACCGTGGTGGTCACGCTCCAGGCTGGCGACGCCGTTGGTGTAGACCTTTTCGCCCAAGGTTGTCTGAAGGATCTCCAGCAACTCGCGGGAATAGTCGTGGATAAATTCCGGGTGGCCCTGGAAGCACAGCACCTGGTCGCCGATGTGGTACGCCGCAAACGGGCAGAACGCGCTGGATGCAATCACCGTGGCGTTCTCCGGCAGCGTGGTCACCTGGTCCTGGTGGCTGATCAACAGCGTCAACTCTTCCACTTCCGGGCTCATCCACGGCGTCTTGGCATCCAGCTTATAGTCGTGGATGCCCATGCCCCAGCCCTGGCCGGCGCGTTCAGTCTTGCCGCCGAGCAACAGTGCCAGCAGTTGGTGACCGAAGCAGATGCCGAGCAGCTTGTCGCCGCGCTCATAACGTTCGAGCAGGTAGGTCTTGAGGGTCTGGATCCAAGGGTCCGTTCCAAAGGAATCGGCCTTGCTGCCGGTCACCAGGTAGGCATCGAACACTTCATCGTCCGACGGGTATTCGCCATTCACCACGTTGTACACGACAAACTCGGCGGGAATGGGCTGCTTGGCGAACAGGCGCTTGAACATCTGCCCGTACCCTTGGTATTGATCGATCAAGCCTGGACGCAGGATATCGGTTTCCAGGATACAGACGCGTAGCGACATAAAAAATACCTGACACGGTGATGGGAATATTGCACACCCCAGAGCCTGCCTTGAAATACCCCTTCAAGGCAAGCCCCTCCTGCTTCACCGGAACATAGTCATCGGAACATAGTCACCGGAACACGTCACCTTGCGCCGCTTTCTCCAGCAACAACGCCGGTGGCGTGAAGCGTTCGCTATATTGCTCAGCCAAGTAGCGAGCGCGGGCAATGAAGTCGTTCAGCCCATATTGGTTGATGAACTGCAACGCGCCGCCGCTCCAGGCCGCGAAACCAATGCCGAAAATCGACCCCACGTTCGCGTCCGCCGTAGACATCAACACACCCTCCTCCACGCAACGCACGGTCTCGATGGCCTGGATAAACAGCAAGCGGTCGCGCACATCCTGTGGCGAGATGCGTTGGTCGGGCCGTTCAAAGCGGCTTTTCAGCTCTGGCCAAAGGTATTTCTGTCCACCGTTGGGATATTCATAAAAACCGCCCCCCGCCGCCTTGCCCATGCGCTTGTATTCGTTGACCAACAGATCGATCACCGCCGTTGCCGGATGCGTCGGCACAGCCTTGCCTTCTGCCTGCAGATCCTTGGCCGTCTGCTGTCTTATATGGCTCATCAGGCTGAGGGAAACTTCATCCGACACCGCCAGCGGCCCCACCGGCATGCCGGCTTTGCGCGCTTCGGTCTCGATCATCGGCGCCGCCACGCCTTCGCCCAACATGGCAATACCTTCGTTGGTGAAGGTGCCAAACACCCTTGAGGTGAAGAACCCACGACTGTCATTGACCACGATCGGGGTTTTCTTGATTTGCAGCACGAAGTCGAAACCACGGGCCAGGGTTTCGTCGCTGGTGTGGGAACCCTTGATGATTTCCACCAGAGGCATCTTGTCCACCGGGCTAAAAAAATGCAGGCCGATGAACTTGGCTTGATCCGGCACCGCCGTGGCCAGCCCACTGATGGGCAAGGTGGAGGTGTTGGAGGCGATCACGGCGTCGGTGCCGACCACGTGTTGCGCGGCGGCTGAGACCCTGGCCTTGAGTTCGCGATCTTCGAACACCGCTTCGATGATCAGGTCGCAACCGGCCAGGTCGTCATCGCTGGCCGTAGGAAGAATCCGCGACAAGGTGGTTTCCCGCTGTTCGGCGGTCAGTTGCCCACGGCTGACTTTCTTGTCCAGCAACGCCGCCGAATGCGCCTTGCCCTTCTCGGCGGCCGCAAGATTGATGTCCTTGAGCACCACCTCAATTCCCGCGCTGGCGCTGACGTAAGCGATGCCTGCGCCCATCATCCCGGCACCGAGCACGCCGACTTTGCGGGTAACGTTGGGCGCAAAACCTTGCGGCCGAGAACTGCCTGCGTTGATCTCATTGAGCTGGAACCAGAACGTGCCGATCATGTTCTTCGCCACTTGCCCCGTCACCAGCTCGGTGAAATAGCGCGTTTCGATCAGGTGTGCGGTGTCGAAATCCACTTGGGCGCCTTCGACGGCGGCGCAGAGGATTTTCTCCGGAGCGGGGAAACAGCCCTGGGTTTTACTGCGCAAAATCGAAGGCGCAATCGCCAGCATCTGCGCAACTTTCGGGCTCGATGGTGTACCACCGGGAATCTGGTAGGCCTTGTTGTCCCACGGTTGCTTGGCGTCCGGATTGGCCAGGATCCAGGCGCGGGACTTGGCCAGCAGTTCATCGCGATCCGCCGCCAGCTCATGCACCAGCCCGGCTTGCAGCGCCTGTTGCGGCCGGACCTTCTTGCCTTCGAGCAGATACGGCAAGGCCTTTTCCAACCCGAGCATGCGCACCATGCGCACCACCCCGCCGCCACCCGGCAGCAGGCCCAAAGTGACTTCCGGCAAGCCAAGCTGCACCGATTTGTCGTCCAGCGCCACGCGGTAATGGCATGCCAGGCAAATCTCCCAGCCGCCCCCCAAAGCCGCGCCATTGATGGCGGCCACTACCGGTTTGCCGAGGGTTTCCAGCCGGCGTAGTTGCGCTTTCAGTACTAGCACGCCGTCGTAGAAATCCTTGGCATGGGCCTTGTCGACCGCGATCAGTTCATTGAGGTCGCCGCCGGCAAAAAATGTCTTTTTGGCCGAGGTAATCACCACCCCGGCAAAGCTGTCTTTTTCCGCCTCCAGGCGCTCCACCGTAGCCGCCATGGCCTCACGGTACGCGCCGTTCATGGTGTTGGCGCTCTGGCCGGGCATATCGAGGGTCAGCACCACGACGCCGTCCTGGCCTTTTTCGTAACGAATAGCTTGGGTCATGACAAATTCCTTGGGCTCAGAGGCGTTCGATAATGGTGGCGATGCCCATGCCACCGCCGACACACAGGGTGGCCAGGCCGTAGCGCTGCTGGCGCACTTCCAGCTCGTCGAGCAAGGTGCCGAGGATGGCGCAACCGGTGGCACCCAGTGGGTGGCCCATGGCGATGGAGCCACCATTCACGTTGACCCGCGCCGCGTCGATGCGCATGTCCTTGATGAACTTGAGTACCACCGAAGCAAAGGCTTCGTTGACCTCGAACAGGTCGATGTCTTCGACGCGCAACCCGGCCTTGACCAGAGCCTTGCGCGTAGCGGGCGCGGGGCCGGTGAGCATAATGGTCGGATCGGTACTGGTGACCGCCGTGGCGACGATACGCGCGCGGGGTTGCAGGCCCAGTTCGCGGCCCTTGGCCTCGGAGCCGATCAGCATCAACGCGGCGCCATCGACGATGCCGGAGCTGTTGCCCGGCGTGTGCACATGGTGGATGCGCTCCACATGGCTGTAGACCCGCAACGCGGTGGCGTCGAAGCCCATCTGCCCCATCATTTCAAAGCTGGGCTTGAGCTTGCCCAGGCCTTCCAGGGTCGAATCGCCCCGGATGAATTCGTCATGGTCCAGCAGCACAATACCGTTCTGGTCCTGCACCGCTATCAACGATTTATTGAAGGAACCTTCCGCACGCGCCCTAGCCGCTTTCTGTTGGGAATGTAGGGCGAAAGTGTCGACGTCTTCACGGGTAAAACCTTCCAGGGTCGCAATCAGGTCCGCGCCGATGCCCTGAGGAGTGAAGTGGCTGTGCATATTGGTCTGCGGGTCGAGCACCCAGGCGCCGCCGTCACTCCCCATGGGCACGCGCGACATGGACTCGACGCCACCAACCACCACCAGGTCTTCGAAGCCGGAGCGCACTTTCATTGCGCCCAGGTTGACGGCTTCCAGGCCCGACGCGCAAAAGCGGTTGATCTGCACACCGGCGACGCTGATGTCCCAGTCCGCAGCCAGGGCGGCAGTCTTGGCGATGTCGGCGCCCTGATCGCCGATCGGGGTCACGCAGCCGAGCACGATGTCGTCCACCTGGTGGGTGTCGAGGTCGCTGCGTCGGGCCAGCGCGGTGAGCAGGCCGGCCACCAGGTTCACCGGCTTGACGCTGTGCAAGGCACCGTCGGCCTTGCCTTTGCCACGGGGCGTGCGTATCGCATCAAAGATCAAAGCTTGGGTCATGACGTCCTCGAACCGCTGTGCATGTGTGCCTCTACCTTAGGCCCGATTGACACGGTTTCAATGACGGATGCGCTCATTGCTTTTGACCCCCTCGCTCGGACGAACGGTAGTGTCCTAAGATAATTGCCGGGTTAATCGTTTTAGCTGTCTAGCCAAGGCATTGGCGCCAAGATGGCGATATGCCTCATGCCTTTTTAAGCTGAATTGCTTATTAGTTGATATGAAATGAGTCTAAGCCAAGAAGAACGAGGGCTCTAAGGTTGAATCAGTAGGAAGTCGCTGCCGGGTTTTGCTGGAGCGGCTGTAAGAAAAGCGACACGTCATCTCGCCATACTGAAATAAAACCGGCACGCATTTGACGCTCAGGAATAACAACAAAAGGCAGTCAGCCATGTTCAAACATTCGAAAGTACGTCAGGCGGGACTCATTCTGTTCGCCACCACACTGATTCTGATCTTGCCCAATTTGACCAAGGTCATTGGGTGATCCCTCAACGCCCACATTCCGTGCCTTCACAGCACCGGGTTTGCAGCTTTTGGCAGCACCTGCCGGGACATTGCGCATAGCGGTCCTGCAGGGGCTGCCTTTTTGCGCGCCGATTTCCGGTATCGTGAGCGTCATTGCCACTTTCCACCGGGCCTCCCTCTTGAAACCGATCTTCGCCCTCCTCGCCTTGCTGATCGCGCTTCCCGTTTCGGCAGCACAATTGACCATCGAACTCGACCACACCCGCAAGACGTGGCAGACCGCTGACCTGCTCAAGCATCCACAGGCGCAAACGGTGCAGATCGTCGATGACGTTTCCTACAAACGCACCATGAGTTATCGCGCAGTGCCCTTGGCCGCACTCCTAACGGGACTGAAACCTGAAAGCCATCTGCAAGCCGTTGCGTTGGATGGTTTCGCCGCCGAACTCACGGCTGCGCCGCTGCTGGAGACCCACGGTGCACGCGCCTGGCTGGCGGTGGAAGATCCTGCCCAGCCATGGCCTGCACTGGCGGAAGGCAAACCGAGTGCCGGGCCGTTCTACCTGGTGTGGACTGACCCGCAAGCCGGGCGCATCAGCCCGGAGCAGTGGCCGTTCCAGATCTCCGGGATCAAACAGTTGAAGACGGTCGCGGAGCGCTTTCCGGCTTTGTTGCCCGATCCAAAACTGGCAGCCAATGACCCGATCAACCAGGGCTTTGTGCTGTTCCAGAAAAACTGCCTGGCTTGCCATCGCCTAAATGGCGCCGGCGATGCGCAGGTGGGGCCGGATTTGAACATTCCGTATAACCCCACTGAGTATTTTGGCGGTGATTTCCTCAAGCGCTATATTCGCGACCCGCAGAGCTTGCGGCATTGGCCGCAGGCGAAGATGCCGGCGTTTGCTGCCAGTGTGTTGCCGGACGGTGAGCTGGATTTGTTGGTGGGGTATTTGAAGCATATGGCCGGGCGCAAGCAACAACCCTGAGCCTGACGCAGCCGGCTCCTACAGTTGATCAGTGGTGAATTATTGCTGCTGGACGGAAATCACCGGCGTCGGCGCCACGAACACCTTGGCATGCATCTGCTCATGCCCGCCGCCACGGCGCATGCCGCGTACCGGGCAGGCGTCGAGGTAATCCAGCCCCACCGCCAACTTCAAATGCCGCTCCGGGCGGGCCAGTTGGTTGGTCACATCAAAGCTGTACCAGGCGTCCTCCAGCCAGGCCTCGGCCCAGGCGTGGCTGGCCAGGTGCGTGCTGTCCTCCGAGTACAAATACCCCGACACATACCGCGCCGGAATCCCCAGGCTGCGTGCACACGCCAGGAACGCATGCGTGTGGTCCTGGCAAACGCCTGCGCGGCCAGCGAAGGCCTGGGCGGCGCAGGTGTCGACTTCGGTGGCGCCAGGCGTGTAGACCATCGCCTGGTTGAGTGCGTGCATCAGGTCGATCAACGCGGTGCGATCACGACGTTGATGGCACTGCTGGTCGGCAAAGCTGCGCAAGGCTTCATCGGGTTCGGTCAGGCGGGTGCAACGCAGAAACGGGAATGCGGATTGGTGCTCATGTTCGGCCTCGCGTAACTCGTCGATATCCACCTGACCACGGGCGCCGATGATGATGGCATCGTGGGGTTCGTCCAGAGTCAGCACATGCAGGATGTTGCCGAATGGGTCCACCTGCGCCCGCACCGGGCGCGGCAGGTCGAGCTGCCAGCTAAGTACGTGCTGGCGTTCGCTGTCGTGGGGCGTCAGGCGCAGGTACTGGATGCTGGCACGCACTTGGTCTTCGTAGTGGTAGGTAGTTTCGTGGCTGATGGAGAGTCTCATGCCGCCTCCAGGTAGGAACTGTAGATGGCGTCGCCCAACTGGCGGACCAAGGGGATAAAGTCGGTCAGCCAGGCGTGCAGGCCTTCCTCGAGGATTTCATCGATGGCGGTGAAGCGCAGGCGCGCGTCCATCTCGGCGGCCAGGCGCTGGGCCGGCCGACCATTGAGGCCGGGTAGGCTGGCGAGGATCTGGTCGATCTCTTCGCTGCAGGCACGCAGCGAGCGCGGCACATCGGCACGCAGCAGCAACAATTCCGCCACTTGCCGGGCACCGGGGGCATCGCGGTAGATCTCGGTGTAGGCCTCGAACGACGACAACGCGCGCAACAAGGCGCTCCATTGATAGTAGGCGTGGGCCGTGCCATCGGTGACGGCTTCGGCGCGGTCGCCCGCCATCTCATAGCGGGCGTCCAGCAGGCGCAGGGTGTTGTCGGCACGTTCGATAAAGGTGCCCAGGCGAATGAAGCGAAACGCATCGTTACGCATGATGGTGCCGTAGGTGGCGCCGCGAAACAGATGGGAACGCTCTTTTACCCACTCGCAGAAACGGCTCATGCCATAGCGGCTCAAGCCCTGCTGGGCGATGTCGCGAATATCCAGCCAGGTCGCGTTGATGTTTTCCCACATGTCGGCGGTAATTCGCCCACGCACCGCATGGGCGCTGGCCCGCGCCGCGCCCAGACAGCTGTAGATGCTGGCCGGGTTGGCCGCATCCAGGGCAAAAAAGTGCAACAGGCGCTCGGCGTGCAGTTCGCCGTGGCGTTCGTGGTAATCCTCCAGGGTGCCGGTGATCAACAGCGGCATGGCCAGTTCATGCAGGCCATCACCACGCCCGTCCTGCGGCATCAGCGACAGCGAATAGCTGACATCGAGCATGCGTGCGAGGTTTTCCGCACGTTCCAGGTAGCGCGACATCCAGTACAAATCCGAGGCAGTTCTACTCAACATGGCATCAGTCCTCGACCACCCAGGTGTCTTTGGTGCCGCCACCCTGGGACGAGTTGACCACCAGCGAGCCTTCGCGCAATGCCACACGGGTCAGGCCACCGGGGACCACACGGGTTTCCTTGCCGGACAACACGAACGGGCGCAGGTCGATATGACGTGGCGCAATGCCGTTTTCGACAAAGGTCGGGCAGGTGGATAAACACAGGGTTGGCTGGGCGATATAGGCGTGGGGCTTGGCCTTGATACGCGCACGGAAGGCTTCGATTTCCGCCGCTGTGGACGCGGGGCCGACCAGCATGCCGTAGCCGCCCGAACCCTGGGTTTCCTTCACCACCAGGTCGGGCAGATTGGCCAGCACGTGGGACAGTTCGTCGGGCTTACGGCACTGGAAGGTCGGAACATTCTTCAGGATAGGTTCTTCATCCAGGTAAAAACGGATCATCTCGGTGACGAAGGGGTACACCGACTTGTCATCCGCCACGCCGGTGCCGATGGCATTGGCCAGCACCACATTGCCGGAGCGATAGGCTGCGAGCAGGCCGGGCACGCCGAGCATGGAGTCCGGGTTGAAGGCCAACGGATCGAGGAACGCGTCATCCAGGCGACGGTAGATCACATCCACGGCCTTGGGCCCGTCGGTGGTGCGCATGAAGACGCGGTCATCACGCACGAACAGATCGGCGCCTTCCACCAGTTCCACGCCCATTTCTCGAGCGAGAAAGGCATGTTCGAAGAACGCGCTGTTGAAGCGCCCGGGGGTCAGCACGACCACGCTGGGGTTATCCAGGGGGCTTGAGCTTTTCAGCGTGTCGAGCAGCAAATTGGGGTAATGGTCGATAGGCGCGATGCGCTGGGCAGCGAACAGTTCGGGGAACAGGCGCATCATCATCTTGCGGTCTTCGAGCATGTAGCTGACGCCGCTCGGTGTACGCAGGTTGTCCTCCAGCACGTAGTAAGTGCCGTCACCGTCGCGTACGAGGTCGACGCCGGAGATGTGGGAGTACAAGTCACGGTGCAAGTCCAGGCCCTGCATCGCCAACTGGTATTGCTCGTTCGCCAGCACCTGTTCGGCGGGAATGATTCCGGCCTTGATGATGCGCTGTTCATGATACAGGTCAGCGAGAAACATGTTCAGCGCCTTGACCCGTTGGATACAGCCACGCTCGACAATCCGCCATTCGCTGGCGGGGATGCTGCGCGGGATGGTATCGAAGGGAATCAACCGTTCGGTGCCTTGCTCGTCCCCGTAAAGCGTGAAGGTGATCCCGGCACGGTGAAACAGCAAATCGGCTTCGCGCCGGCGCTGGGCCAGCAGATCATCTGGGGTGTCGGCCAACCAGCGGGCGAACTCGCGGTAATGAGGCCGGACCTGGCCTGCCCCATCGTACATTTCATCGTAATAAGTGCGGATCATGCCGAACTCCTTGTCACCCGGGCGCTAGAACCATCGCAAGGCCCGTGCCAGCGGCATAAACACTTAAGAATCAGTGAGTTGAATTACAACCAGAATCCAGCCGCACCGTCCTGGTGCGCAGAATACCCGGTGCACCGCCCGACGCTTCATCGCAATGCGGGCTTTGACTATCAACAGCATAGTCAGAGTTGATTTCACTGCCCGGCCCAAGCTACGGATAATCGCCCCATCTGCTGAACTGCCTTCAGCGAACCGCTCTTCCCTTTAAGCCACCCTCTTGGGTGGTTTTTTTTTGGTGCGTAAAAATAGCGCGCAAGTTCCGAGAATTTTCCTACGGCACAAACAAAATCGGCCGACCCAAAGGTCAGCCGATACGCTGCGTTTCTCATACTTCAAGCTGCTACATGGGTAACCCACGCACCTCCTGCTTCACGCCCCATCCCTCGATGATCCCGCCCAGCGGCTCGACCACCGCCCCGAAGTCTTGCTCAAAGTCTCCAATGCCATCGTAGGTGGCGGACATGATTTTGCTCAGCTCCAGGTACCAGGCGCCATCGTCGCGCGCACTGACCTGGGCATTCAGGGATTCCCCACGAAACTCACCCGCCGCCCTGCGCGCACGTTCCTCATCCGGGAAAATGGCGTAGAACTCGATGGGGTGGAAACGCGAGAAGTCGAAGCCGCCCTCTTTCATGCGGCGCAGAACGTTGGTGCTGATGTCTTCTTGATAGGCTGTGCTCATGAAAAGTGCTCCTCGAATTGATGGATAGACTTTCCGTGCTTCCCGAAGCCCACGCCCTACTGGCGTGGGGACTACGGCAACAACATCACCGCTGGAAAACAAGCATGTAGCTGACAAGACCAGAACTAGCGATTCATTCGCTGATCTCACTTGCAGAGTAGCGCGAAGCTATCACCTCCACCAGAGGTGCTTTAAGGGTGTACAGGGAATGTTCAGGCGGCGGGAGAGATGTCGAGGATCTGGATACTGTTCTGGTCTTTGAGGATCTTGACCGTAGGTTCGGGCTTGCGGCCCTCAAGGTCATTGAGGTCCAACTCGGCGGCGACGGGCACCAGCTTGTTGCGAATCATGTGTGCCGCATCTTCGAGGCTGGGCTTCTGGTCGCAGGTGAACTGCTCGACGGACTGCACGCCGTGATCATCAACGAAGGTAATCTGCCACTTTTGCATCGGTGCCTCCTCGATAAAACCCATGTGTGGGCTTACCTCTATCTGGACCTTGGGGGCTCGGAAAACGTTCCACCCAAGGTAGGAGACACCTGATCAGTTGCGCTTACTTTTCAGCGTGTTCTTTCAAGGCTTTCAAGGTGTTGAACGGCGCATCCACCACGAACTTGTTGGCCAGCCACGAGGGCACGCTGCCGCCTGGCTCGGTGTGCACCTGGTAGGTAACTTCGGTTTGGTTGTCGCCCTTAGGCACCAGTTTCCAGAAGCCGTCGACCTGGGCGACACGTACGTAGCCTTTTTCTTCGGGCTTGTAAGTCGGCACGCCTTCCAGCTTACGGGTCAGCGTGCCGTCGGCCGCCTTGGTGGTGGTGATATGCAGGTAGGAATCACGATCCGTCACGGGGAACGGGGCCTTGAATTGGGTGTAGGTCCAACTCTCGTCGCCTTTCTTGTCGACCAGCTTCTGGGATTTGCACTCGTGGATCCAGGCACAGGCACCGGCTACGTCTTCCTGGAGGGCGACGATTTTTGCCAACGGCGCCTTGATCACGGTCACACCGCGATACGCCTTGTATTTGGAGCCGGCAATCTCGCTCAGGGACACTTTGATACCGTCTTCGTCCTTGGCGACTTGCCAATCTTCAGCCTGGGCAGTGGCAGCAAACAACACCGTAAAACCGCACAACACAGCCATTCGTTTCAGCGAACCCATTGTTGTATTCCTTATTGTTGAAGTTCCGATAGTAAAGCCCATCAAGCCGCCGTCATCTGCTCCCACCAGCCGATCAAACGGATTGCATCGGCCTGGTCGGTGCCGCAGACCTCGAGATCCGCCTTGAAATCACTGCACACCGCCGGTCGCTCCGGCTGGCCGAAAATCTGACATAACAGTTCGACCGATAGGTGCACACAGCGAACGCCTGCCGGTTTGCCCTGTGGCATTCCGGGTAAAGGCGAACTGATGGAGGGGGCAATGCAGCACGCGCCACAGCCTTCACGGCAATTCATGACCAGCAGGTCCTCGACGACTCAATGTGGATGGCCGGGCTAGAGTACGCCCTAAAACAGCCGTTTTAAAATGGTCTAACAGGGGTTTTTCGCAGAAAACAAAAGTGACTGACCAGTCTCCGACACATGGTCGGCGGTCCACGTCACCTTTGTGGGGAAAGTTTACTGCTTGAACTCGAAATCCAACGCTGCACCTTCCACCTCACGCCGTTCTTCGTTGCGCAATTGCAGCTTCATCTCATTGCTGAGCAGGCGGCCGTTGATCTGGAAGGCACTGTTGTCGGTGGGTTTCTCGCCAAACATCGGCGGCAGCAGGGGCACACTCTTGGGCTTGGGCATGGTGCCGATGGGCTGCAAGTGCCTGACCATGTCCGACGGCAACGACAGGTCCAACTGCGCCGGTGGCAATTGTGTCTGCGTCACTTCGCGCGACGCCTTGGACTTACTGGCCGCACGTTTTTTGGCGGCAGCAGTTGGTTTCTTCACCGCTGGCGCTTTTTTTACGGGGGCCGGTTTTTTTGCGGGGGTAATCTGCTCGGTACCGGCGACCGGCTTGGTTTCGCTCACAGGTGCCGCCGCCAGCGCTGTGCCGACGTTGCACAGGCTTAACAGGCCAATCACCAAAACCGCACGAAAAATCGAAGTCATATTGCCTACAGCTTTAACGGCAGAGGGCCATATGCTCGCTTGTTGTGCGCGGCATGACAAGCGCGGTGATTAGCTTGCTATAGGATTTGTCCCCTATCTGAGCGTCACAGTCCGGCGGCGGTTTCCTGGCAGAGCTGGCTCGCCAGCATCCCCAACGTCATCAGCGCCCGCTCTGCCTCGCGGTTCCACGGCGTGCCGCAGTTGAGGCGAATACAGTGGTTGAACTGCTCGGTGTTACTGAAGATCAGCCCCGGCGCGATGCTGATGCCCTGTTGCAGTGCACGTACGTGCAGTTCCTGGGTATTGACCCGGCCGGGCAAACTGACCCACAGGATGAAGCCGCCGGTCGGACGCGTCATCTGGGTGCCTTCCGGGAAATATTGCTGCACGGCCAGTTGGAAGGCGCTGAGGTTCTTGCGGTACTCCTGGCGGATGTAACGCAGGTGCCGGTCGTAACCGCCGTTTTCCAGGTACGCAGCGACGCCCATCTGCGTGACGCTGCACGCGGAGTGGGTGCTGAACATCTGCAAGCGCTGGATCTCCTGCTGGTACTTGCCGGCAATCATCCAACCGATGCGCACGCCGGGAGACAGTGTCTTGGAAAAGCTGGAGCAATAGATCACCCGATCCAGACGATCATAGGCCTTCAGGGCCTTGGTGCGGCCCAGTTCGAACATCAGCTCGCCGTAGATATCGTCCTCGACAATCTGGATATCGAAGTCCGACGCCAGGCGCAGCAACTGTTTCTGCCGTTCTTCGGGCATGGTACCGCCCAGCGGGTTACTCAACCGCGTGGTCAGCACCAGCGCCTTGATCGACCATTGGTTGGCCGCCAGTTGCAGGGCTTCCAGGCTCATGCCTGTGGACGGGTCGCTGGGGATCTCAATGACTTTGAGGCCCAACAGGTCGGCCAATTGCAGCAAGCCGTAATAGGTCGGTGATTCAGCGGCAATCAGGTCGCCAGGCCGCGTCAGTACGCGCAGCGACATTTGCAAGGCATCGACGCAACCGTGGGTGATCACCACTTCGGAAGGGTCCACCACCACGCCTGCATCACGCATGCGGATCGCCACCTGGCGACGCAGCGGTTCGAAACCGGGGCTGAACATGTAGCTGAATGCCCGTGGGCTCTGGAAGCGCGTGACCTTGGCCAACTGCTGGTGCAGCGCGCGTACCGGCAGGTAATCCACGCTCGGCACGGCGGCGCCCAGCGGGAACACCCCTTCGCGGCGCGACTCGCCCAATACCTGCTGGATGATACTGCTGCGGGTGACCAGGCCCGGGCGTTCGACCCGGGCGATGTCCGGCGTCGGTGCGGTGAGTGCTGGCGTCTGGTGCACGTAATAGCCGGACTGCGGCCGCGCCCGAATCAGCCCCTGGTCTTCCAGGTTGGCGTAGGCCTGCAACACCGTGGCGTGGCTCACGTTCAACTGCGAGCTCATCTTGCGCACCGAAGGCACGCGCTCGCCCGGTTGATAGACACCGCGCCGGATATCCTCGGCCAGTTGCTGGGCGATGCGTTGGTAAAGCAACAGATTGGTCATGACGCAGCACTCGATTTCACGGGTATTTTATTTTTGTGTGAAACATACCGGCACAGTTTAGAAGTGTACGGGGACAGTTGCCACAATAGTCGAGCGCGGGCGGGAGTGACAGTAAAAACTGTAATGCTAAGGCGCATAAAAAAACCGATCATTGACCGGCTTACGCCACCTGTAGGAGCTGGCTTGCCAGCGATGCAGGCAACTCGGTCTATCAAGTAAACCGAGGCGATGCTATCGCCGGCAAGCCAGCGCCTACAGGTTGATCTGTGTCAGTTGCCTAACGAGCGGCGCCCAATTGGCCTTTTTCGTCGGAGAACACAATTTCCACGCGTCGGTTCTGCGCCCTGCCCCGCTCGGACGCATTGGCCTCCACCGGGTACTGGTCGCCATACCCCTCGACCTGGATGCGTTTTTCGTCGATGCCCAGGTCAACCAGCACATCCGCCACCGACTGTGCGCGGTCACGCGACAGTTTGAGGTTTTCGCGCTCGCCGCCGGTATTGTCGGCATACCCCTCGATGCGCACCACGCGCTTGGGGTTGAGTTGCAGGAACTGTACGATTTTCAGCACCGTGCGGTTGGCCGAGTTTTTCAGCTCTGCTTCACCGGTATCGAACAGCACATCGCCCAGGGTCATCACCAGGCCACGGTCGGTTTGGGTAGTAGCCAGGCTGGCGATCTGTTCTTCAAGCCATTTGCCCTGCTGCTGCACGCTGATCAGCTTGTTTTCACGCAGGGCCAATTGCAGGCGTTGGCGCTCCAGTTCGAGCTTTACACCCCGCTCTTGGTTGAGCGCCTGTTCGGTATGTTCGCGGGCGATGGCGCTGTAGCGTTGGCTCAGGTAGGCGTAATGCACTACATCGGCACCGCTGCCCCAGTAGCTGGACAAGCGATCGGCGCGCGCCAGGGATTCACCGGCGCGGATCACGTCCTTGGGCGCAAAACGCAGCACGTTGGCGTCTTCCTTGACTTGCTGGAAGTCGTTACTTGCCTGCTGCAAGGCCTGCTCGCTGTCGGGATGAGTGGCGCAACCGCCCAACACGGCGGTGCCCAACAGTACCGCACAGCTCAAACCGCGGATCATCGGGCTCATTGGGCTTCTCCCAACTGCAACTGCTTGCGCAGACGGGTGATGCGGGCGTTGAGCACGTTCAACTGTTCCTGGCTCTTGCGGGTCAGCACTTGGGCTTCGGCCAGGCGTGCATCCAGTTCGGCTTGCTCGAAACGCATACGTGCGTTTTTGTAGGATTGGTCGGCCATGCTCGACTTGGCCCGGGCGAACTTGGCTTCAGCCAGTTTCAATTCAGGCGATTCATCCGCGTTGGCCCCCACGGCACTGGCTTGCTCCAAGGCTTGCTGGGTGAGGCGCATTTGTTCATTCGGCGCAGGATCGGCTGCACATCCCGCCAGAGCGACAACGGCGAGGGCCGCGAAAAGAGGTCGAAGAGTCACTGAAAATCCCTACTTTGTTGGGGTGCCGACGGGTTGCTGCAATTGCGCTTTCCAGCGCTCCAGATTGCTCTGCAACGCAGCTTGCGCCACACCGGACGCGGGCAATTCTGTCATCTTTTTGGCCAGCTGTCCGCGCAGCCACGGATCATTGCAGGCCGAGTTGTGGGAAATCGCCAGGTACAGGCCCGGCTGGTCGATGGGAATATCACGGGCAACCAAGTCGTTGCTCATGCCCAAGGTCTGCGCCATGGCCATACCGGAATAACGCCCGGCGAGCACGTAGTCCACTTCACCCAGCAGCAGTTTCTGGAACGCTGGCGTCAGCGACGGCAGGCGTTGCAGGCTCAGTTGCTCACCGGCGAAGGTTTCGAAGGCCGCGCTCAAACGCGCACGTTCCGACACTGCGCCTTTGTGCCCGTGCAGGTCGGCGGGCGTGACATAGGCCAGCGCCGAGTCCTTGCGCGTCCACACCAGATAGTCGAGCTGCACCAGCGCCGGATGGATGTAGTCGAGGGTTTCCAGCTCGCCCAGGTTCAGCGGCGCGTCGGCGAGGATATCCATGCGCCCGCTGCGCACTTCCTCCAGGGCCAGGGAGCGTTTGCCACCGTAGAGCAGGTCGACTTTCAAGCCGAGGTCCTTGCCCACTTGTTGCAATACATCGGCGGTGGCGCCGATCAGGTGCGTGGGATCTTGCGGGTCGCGCCAGAGCAACGGCGGTGCGTCCGGGCTGCCGGTGATCACCAGGCGATCGCATTTGCCGGCTGCCAGCGACAGCGTCGGCAGCAATGTGAGGCCCAGCAGTACCGCCCAAGGGCGCAATTCCATGGCGTGTGTCTCCAAGTCAAAAAAAAGCCCGGTCACAAGGACCGGGCTCTTTATAAGTGAAGCGACTGGATTAGACCAGCTTCTCCAACTCAGGGACGGCTTCGAACAAGTCCGCCACCAGGCCGTAATCAGCCACCTGGAAGATCGGCGCTTCTTCGTCCTTGTTGATCGCAACGATCACTTTGGAGTCTTTCATACCGGCCAAGTGCTGGATCGCGCCGGAGATACCGACGGCGATGTACAGCTGTGGCGCAACGATCTTGCCGGTCTGGCCGACCTGCATGTCGTTGGGTACGAAACCTGCGTCAACGGCCGCGCGGGAAGCGCCGACCGCAGCGCCCAGCTTGTCGGCCAGGGCGTACAGGTGCTTGAAGTTGTCACCGTTCTGCATGCCACGGCCGCCGGAAACGACGATCTTGGCAGCGGTCAGCTCAGGACGATCCGACTTGGCCAGCTCTTCGCCTACGAAGCTGGAAGTGCCAGCGTCGTGGGCAGCCGCAACGGCTTCAACGGCAGCCGAACCACCTTCGGCGGCAACCGGGTCGAAACCGGTAGCACGCACAGTGATGACTTTGACCGAAGCGTTGGACTGTACGGTAGCGATGGCGTTACCGGCGTAGATTGGGCGCTTGAAGGTGTCGGCGCTTTCAACCGATATGATCTCGGAGATCTGGTCAACGTCCAGCTGCGCGGCAACGCGTGGCAGGATGTTTTTGCCGTTGGAGGTAGCAGCAGCCAGGATGTGGCTGTAGCCAGCGCCCAACTCAGCTACCAGCGGCGCAACGTTTTCTGGCAACTGATGCGCGTAGGCGGCATTGTCAGCGTTCAGGACTTTGCTCACGCCCGCGATTTTCGCAGCGGCTTCAGCCACGGCGCCAGCGCCCTGGCCGGCAACCAGTACGTGAATGTCTCCACCGATTTTAGCGGCGGCAGCCACGGTGTTCAGGGTGGCCGGGGCCAGCACCTTGTTATCGTGTTCGGCGATTACGAGGATAGTCATGATCAGATCACCTTCGCTTCGTTTTTCAGTTTCTCGACCAGTTCGGCCACCGACTTGACCTTGATGCCCGCGCTGCGTGCAGCCGGTGCTTCAACCTTGACGGTCTTGTTGGTGGAGGCGGTGGAAACGCCCAAAGCTTCAGGAGTAACCGACTCAAGCGGCTTCTTCTTGGCTTTCATGATGTTTGGCAGGGACGCGTAGCGCGGCTCGTTCAAACGCAGGTCGGTGGTGACGATGGCCGGCAGCTTCAAGGAAACGGTCTGCGCGCCGCCGTCGATTTCACGGGTTACAGCTACGCTGTCGCCGCTCACTTCGACTTTGGAAGCGAAGGTGCCCTGGCCGTAACCGGTCAGTGCAGCCAGCATCTGGCCGGTCTGGTTGTTGTCGCTGTCGATGGCCTGTTTGCCGAGGATCACCAGCTGAGGCTGTTCCTTGTCGACAACGGCTTTGAGCAGCTTGGCCACGGCCAGGGAGGTCAGCTCTTCAGCGGACTCGACCAGGATGGCGCGGTCGGCACCCAGTGCCAGGGCGGTACGCAGCTGCTCTTGAGCAGTGGTAGGGCCGATGGAAACCACGACGATTTCAGTTGCCACGCCTTTCTCTTTCAGGCGGACGGCTTCTTCCACAGCGATTTCGCAGAAAGGGTTCATCGACATCTTGACGTTAGCAAGGTCGACGCCGGAATTGTCCGCCTTGACGCGAACTTTCACGTTGTAATCGACAACGCGTTTGACAGCTACAAGAACCTTCATGGATTCCTCGTTACTCTCCGGTGAAAAGAAAGTCGCCTAGGCGAACCTGGCGGTTGATGCTCATCGGCACACAAGGGCACCTCCAAAAACGCAGGCGGCGACCTTGCTCACGGGAAATGATGACCGTTCGTCAGGGGTGACTGAGAGGTCATTCTTTATCGCAGCGTGTAAACTGCGCGCCATTGTCTGGACGCGCGCCACCTGTCTCGCTTTTGGACGTGCTCTTGAAACCTGCAGTCTGCCTACGGTTAGCGCAAAACCGACCGTATATTGACCGGAACACCTATTCTGGTCAATACGGCAAAATAGCCAGTCATAAGCCGCACCACTTTGATTTACCTAGCCTGCGGGCAATTCAAACAAACGTTTGTATTGGACGCTAGCAGTGGTGTAGATATAATGCGCCACCTAGAGAGAAAGGTGGGTCTTGCCGTTGCCGCAAGACAACACCGAACCTCCACCCATTAGAAAAAAAAGCCTGTTGAGCCTTGAGTAGGAGATAGCCTGTGGAACGCGAATACATGGAATTCGACGTGGTCATCGTCGGCGCTGGCCCGGCGGGACTGTCTGCCGCCTGCCGACTGAAGCAGAAGGCCGCCGAAGCCGGTAAGGAAATCAGCGTCTGCGTGGTCGAGAAAGGCTCCGAAGTCGGCGCGCATATCCTCTCCGGTGCCGTGTTCGAACCACGCGCCCTGAACGAACTGTTCCCGGACTGGAAAGAACTCGGCGCCCCGCTCAACACTCCGGTGGTGCGCGATGACATCTATGTACTGCGCAGCCCCGAAGCCTCCACCAAGGTGCCTGACTTCTTTGTGCCCAAGACCATGCACAACGAAGGCAACTACATCATCTCCCTGGGCAACCTGTGCCGCTGGCTGGCCCAGCAGGCCGAGAACCTGGGCGTGGAAGTCTACCCAGGCTTCGCCGCACAGGAAGCGTTGTTCGACGAAAACGGCGTGGTGCGCGGGATCATCACCGGCGACCTCGGCGTCGACCGTGAAGGCAACCCGAAAGAAGGCGTCTACACCCCCGGCATGGAACTGCGCGGTAAGTACACGCTGTTCGCCGAAGGTTGCCGTGGCCACATCGGCAAGCAGCTGATCCAGCGTTTCAACCTGGACAGCGACGCCGACGCCCAGCATTACGGCATCGGCCTGAAGGAAATCTGGGAAATCGACCCAGCCAAGCACCAACCTGGCCTGGTGGTGCACACCGCTGGTTGGCCGCTGGACATCATGAGCGCCGAAAACACCGGCGGCTCGTTCCTCTATCACCTGGAAAACAACCAGGTGGTGGTCGGCTTGATCGTCGACCTGTCCTACAGCAACACCTTCCTGTCGCCGTTCGATGAGTTCCAGCGCCTCAAGCACCACCCGGTGCTGGCCCAATACCTGGAAGGCGGCAAACGCATCAGCTACGGCGCACGCGCCATCTGCAAAGGCGGCCTGAACTCGCTGCCGAAGATGGTCTTCAAGGGCGGCGCGCTGATCGGTTGCGACCTCGGCACCCTGAACTTCGCCAAGATCAAGGGCAGCCATACCGCGATGAAGTCCGGCATGCTCGCCGCCGACGCCGTGGCCGACCGCCTGTTCGCCGAATCCGAAGGCGGTGATGAACTGACCGCTTACGTCGACAGCTTCAAGTCCAGTTGGCTCTACGAAGAACTGTTCGCCAGCCGCAACTTCGGCCCGGCGATGCACAAGTTCGGCCCGATCATCGGCGCCGGCTTCAACTGGTTCGACCAGAACATCCTGGGCGGCAAAATGCCGTTCACCCTGCACGACACCAAGCCGGACTACGCCTGCCTCAAGCTGGCCAAGGACAGCAAGAAAATCGACTACCCGAAACCCGACGGCAAGCTGAGCTTCGACAAGTTGAGCTCGGTGTTCATCTCCGGTACCAACCACGAAGAAGAGCAACCGTGCCACTTGAAGCTCAAGGACCCGAGCATCCCGATCGGCACCAACCTGCCGCTCTACGATGAACCGGCGCAGCGCTACTGCCCGGCCGGCGTGTATGAAGTGATCACCAAAGAAGACGGCGAGAAGCGCTTCCAGATCAACGCCCAGAACTGCGTGCACTGCAAGACCTGTGACATCAAGGACCCTTCGCAGAACATCACCTGGGTCACACCGGAAGGCGCGGGCGGGCCGACTTACCCGAATATGTAAGCCCGCTGCTTGAATAAAAAAAGGCTCCCAAATGGGAGCCTTTTTTGTGGCCCGAAAAAAGCCAGTCACCTCGGTCAAATGTGGGAGCGGGCTTGCTCGCGAAGGCGGCCTGTCAGTTGAGGAATGTGTTAGCTGACCCACCGTATTCGCGAGCAAGCCCGCTCCCACATTTACGGTGTTGTGCCTGGTGGAATTATGCGGCGCGTTCTTCACCAGGATTGCGCAGGAAATAGCGCTTATATTCCCGACTGAACTGCGACGTACTCTGATACCCCACGTTATGCGCCGCCTGCGCTACGCCCATGCCCTCCACCAGCAGCAGTTGCTGGGCCTTGAGCAAGCGCAGCCGCTTCAGGTACTGCACCGGCGACAACAACGTGCAGCGTTTGAAATGCTCATGAAACGTCGACGCACTCATGTGCGCATACCCCGCCAGCGTCTCGATATTCAGCGGCTCGGCGTAATGGGCATGCAGGTGATTCAGCGACGTGGCGATCCGCGAAAACTGTCCCTGTTGTTCCACCAGCGCCCGCAACACATCCGCCTGCGGGCCACGCAACGCGGTGAACAACACTTCCCTGACACGCGCCGGGCCCATGATCCGGCTTTCCAGCGGATCGTGCAGGCATTGCAATAGTCGCTCGACAGCGCCGCGCATTGCGTCATCGAGCATCACCGAGCTCATCGACTCCAGCGTCTGTGCGGTCGGTGGCGGTCCGGCCTGAATGCCCATGGCCATGACCAGTTCACCCAGCACCACGCGGTCAATGCCCACCGTGACGCCGTACAACGGCGCATCGGACGCCATGGCAAACGTCTCGCACTCGAACGGCACCGGCATCGCCTGGATCAGGTAATGCCCGGCGCCATACTCCAGCGTACGCGGGCCGAGGTAGGCAACTTTGCTGCCCTGGGCCACGAACATCAGGCTTGGCTCGTAGATCTGCGGCCCACGCGCCACGTCGCAACTGGCGCGCAGCACCTGCACGCCAGGCAAGTTCGTCGGCGAGAAACCGTCGCAGGGCGTGAGCCCTTCAATCAAGGCAACCAGCGTGGCGTTGGCATCGAGATGGCGGGTGAGCAACATGGCAAAAAACTTCGCGAAAAGGGGATGAGAGCATCATCGCAGGTCTCGCGTCACAAGGATCCAAACACGGGGCACTCCCGGACGAATAGGCATGAGACTCGGAGCAATCGCCATGGCCGCATCAGGACCCGGCGCGGAGAATGCGCCACCTCACCTGTCATTGCTTTTGCGAGGTCTCCCCATGTACACCGCCATCGGTTACGCCGCCCAGTCGGCCACCACTCCCCTCGCCCCCATGTCGTTCCAGCGCCGCAGCCCACGCGCCGATGACGTGGCGATCGAGATCCTGTACTGCGGCGTGTGCCACTCCGACATCCACCAGGCACGCAACGAGTGGGGCATCGCCGTGTACCCGCTGATGCCCGGCCACGAGATCGTCGGCAAAGTCACCGCCGTTGGCGCCAACGTCACCGCGCACAAAATCGGTGATCTGGTCGGCGTGGGCTGCATGGTCGATTCGTGCCGTCACTGCGACGCCTGCCAATCGAACCTGGAGCAATACTGCCTCGAAGGCCCGACCATGACCTACGCCACCCCGGACCGCGTTGACGGCAGCAACACCATGGGCGGTTACTCCGACAGCATCGTGGTCAGCGAACATTTCGTGGTGAAGATCCCGGCCAAGCTCGACATGGCCAGCGCCGCGCCGATCCTGTGTGCCGGCATCACCACCTACTCGCCGCTCAAGCACTACGGCGTGAAGGCCGGCGATAAAGTCGGCGTGCTCGGCATGGGCGGCCTGGGCCATATGGGCATCAAGTTTGCCAAGGCCATGGGCGCGGAAGTGACCTTGTTCACGCGCTCGGCAAGCAAGGCCGAAGAAGGCCGTCGCCAGGGCGCCGATCATGTGATCGTGTCCACCGACGAAGCCCAGATGAAAGCCGCCGCCGGGCACTTTGACTTCCTGCTGGACACCATTCCGGTGCAACACGACCTGAACCCCTACCTAGACGTGCTGCGCTTTGACGGCGTGCACATCCTGGTCGGCCTGATCGAGCCGGTGGACCCGCCCGTCAACGCCGCCAAGCTGGTGCTGGGCCGTAAGGTACTGGCCGGTTCCCTGATCGGCGGCATTGCCGAAACCCAGGAAGTCCTGGATTTCTGCGCCGAGCACAGCATCACCTGCGACATCGAAATGCTCGACATCCGCAATATCAACGAAGCCTATAGCCGCATGATCGCCGGCGACGTGAAGTACCGCTTTGTCATCGACATGGCGACCCTGAAGGCCTGATCAGGCCTTCGCGCCCAACTCCGCCGACAGCCGGGCTGCGACCTGTTTGACCACAGGAATCAGCTCGGCCATTTTCTCCAGCGGCATGTAGGGCACGGTACTGGCGATGCTGATACCGGCGACAATGCGCCGGCTGGCATCGCGCACCGGTGCCGCCACGCAACGGATCGATGGTTCGTTGTCTTCCAGGTCGAACGCATAACCGCCCACCACGTATTCATGCATGCGCTGCTCGAACTGCGCCCAGGATTGCTCCGGGTGCTGCGGCCACTGCAGGCTTTTCCCACCGGCTGGCAGGCTGGCTTCGTACAGTCGTTGCCACTCTGCGACCGTGTCATCCAGCAGCAATGCCTTGCCGATCCCGGTGCGTGCCAGCGGCATGCGATGGCCGACCCGTGAGCGCATTTCCGGGCCATTGCGGCCGGGGTTCTTGTGCAGGTACAGCACGTCGTCGTATTCACGGATGGCCAGGTGGATGGTGTCGCCGGTCAGCGCCGACAACTCATCCAGATACGGAATGGCCAAGGTCACCAGCGGCAGCTCTTCGCGTGCCTGAAAACCCAGCTCGATCAACTTCGGCCCCAACAGGTAACCGACCTGCGGCACCACGCGCAGGTAACGCTCTTCCACCAAGCAACTGGCCAGACGGTGGGTGGTGCTGCGGGTGGTACCGATGCGCTTGGCGATCTCTTTCAGATCCCGCGCACCGGCCGCCACCGCCTGCACCACGCCCAGGCCACGCAGCAGGGTCTGGGTGCCGGTGGGGGCGGCGTCTTTGACGGAGGTGTGGGCGTTTTCCTGCATATCGGGCCTATTGGGAAGTACGAAAACGGCGCCATTATGGCAAATCACGGACCTCAATACAGTGGAGATCCAAATGTGGGAGCGGGCTTGCTCGCGAATGCTGTGTGTCAGTCAAAGATGTTCTTACTGAACCACCGCCTTCGCGAGCAAGCCCGCTCCCACAGGGGTTAGGCGATGTTCTTCCTAGCGTTGTTTCATGCGGTCGATGATGACCGCAAGGAGCAGGATCGAACCCCGGATCACATACTGGTAGAAGGTGTCGATGTTCTTCAGGTTCATCGCATTCTCGATGATCGCCAAAATCAGCACCCCGGCAATCACGTGACGGATCATGCCGATGCCGCCACTCAGCGACACCCCGCCCAATACACACGCCGAGATCACGGTCAGCTCAAACCCCTGGCCAATCATCGGCTGGCCCGAGGTCATGCGCGACGCCAGAATCACCCCGGCCAACGCTCCAATCAGGCCGTGCACGGCAAAGATGATGATCTTGGTGCGATCAACATTCACCCCGGCCAGCAACGCCGCTTCCTGGTTACCGCCGATGGCCATGGTGTTGCGCCCGTAGGTGGTGTAGTTAAGCAGCCAGCCAAAGAACACAAAGCACAGCACGGTGATGATAATCGGCACCGGCACGCCCATCAGTTGGCCGTTGCCGAACACGAAGAAACCTTCGTCCATCACGCCGACGGCCTTGCCGTTGGAAAAGATGTACGCCAGTCCACGCACGATCTGCATGGTCGCCAAGGTCGCGATCAATGCGTTGATACGCAGCTTGGCGATGACAATGCCGTTGATCAGCCCCACCACCAGGCCCATGGCCAACGCAGCGGACACGCCGAGTACCACGCTGTCGGTGTCGCGGATCACAATGCCCGCGACCACACCGGCACAGGCAATCACCGAGCCCACCGACAAGTCGAAGTGCCCCGACGCCAGGCAGAACAGCATGGTGCACGCCGCAATACCCACGGTAGAAATCGCCAAACCCAACCCGCGCATGTTCAGCGGCGAAAGGAAGTTATCGATAAACAACGCACTGAGCACAAAGATGCTCAACGCGGCGAGCAACATCACCCAGTCATCGAGGAACTTGCGCTGGTTGAAACCCGGCCAGAAGCCCTTTGCAGTTTTTACCTCAGACATCATTCACCTCGAATTCTTCAAGCCCGCGAACGCGGGAGAGCCAGTTGCAACAGCCGTGCTTCGTCCGCCTGGTCGCGGGTGAGTTCGCCGGTCAGGGCGCCTTCGCTCATCACCAGGATGCGGTCGCTGATGCCCATCACTTCCATCAGGTCGCTGGACACCACGATCACCGCAATACCGCTGGCGGCGAGGTTGTGGATGATCTGGTAGATCTCCGACTTGGCGCCGATGTCGATACCACGGGTGGGCTCGTCCAACAGCAGCACCTTCATCGGCATCGACAGCCAGCGACCGAGAATGGCCTTCTGCTGGTTGCCGCCGGAGAGGTACATGATTTTCTGTTCGGCGTTGGGCGTCTTGACCTTCATCGCCTTGATCTGCCGGTCGGCGTTGGTGGTTTCCCAGCCGTCGCGCAACAGCCAGCCAAAGGTTGAGTGGGCACCGCGCGCGCTGATATTGATGTTCTCGGCCACACTGGACAGCGGAATGATCCCCTCCTTCTTGCGGTCTTCCGGGCACAGCAAGACGCCGGCAGCAATCGCGTCGCGGGGTGAACGCAATTGCAATGTTTGCCCGCAGAGTTCAAGGCTACCGGCGGTGCAGCGAGTCAAACCGCTCAGCAGCCGAAACAGCTCCGTGCGCCCTGCCCCGACCAATCCGAACAGGCCAAGAATCTCGCCCTTGTGCACCTGCAGACTGACCGGCTCACGCAGGCCTGGTCCGAGCAAACCCTCGACCTTAAGCGCCACGTCGCCCTGTTCCCGTGGCCGGTAATCGTAGATGTCCTGGATATCGCGACCGACCATGCACGTCACCAACTGGTCGTGGGTCAGCGCGTTCATATCGTCGAAAGTGCGCACATAACGGCCGTCCTTGAACACAGTCACCGCGTTGCAGATGCGGAACACCTCTTCCATACGGTGCGACACATAGAGCACGACTTTGCCCTCATCGCGCAGGCGGGTGATGATCGCCATCAAGCGGTCGATCTCCCGCGCCGACAAGCTGCTGGTGGGTTCGTCGAAGGCAATCACATGGGCGCCACGGGACAACGCCTTGGCGATTTCCACCAGTTGGCGCTGGCCGAGGGACAGGCGTCCGAGCTTTTCGTCCGGATCGATTTCATCGGCCAGGCCTTTGAGACACGCCAACGCTTGCTTGCGCAATTGACTGCGGTTGACCACCCCGAAGCGCGTCGGCAAATGCCCGAGGAACAGGTTTTCGGCGACGGTCATTTCCGGCACCAGGTGCAGCTCCTGGTGGATCACCGCCACGCCGCTGGCAATGCTGTCGGCGGCGGACTTGAAGTCCATGGTCTGCTCGCCGATCTGCAGTGTTCCGCTGCTGGGCAGGTAGGCGCCGCCGAGAATCTTCAGCAGCGTCGACTTGCCCGCGCCGTTTTCACCCATCAACGCATGCACCTCGCGCGGCCGCGCTTCAAAGCTGATTTGCGCCAGGGCTTTCACACCGGGAAACTCCTTGCCGATGCCATTGAATCGCAGGGCCGCGCCGGTCATTTCCACAGCCCGATTTTGCTCAGCTCTTCCTTGAAGTTGGCGCGGGTGATCAGGGTCACGTTGTCCAACGCGGTGAACTTGGCAGGCTCGGTGCCTTTGGTGACCCATTCGAACATGGCGCTGGCGGTTTTGTAGCCGGAGGCGTCAGGGCTTAGCAGCATCGAGCCGTAAAAACCGGTGTCGGTTTTCTTCAGTTCTTCAATCGCATCGGTACCGTTGATGCCGACGCCGATCACGTTGGCCGCCTTGAAACCGGCGCTTTCGGTGGCGCGCACGCCGCCCAGTACGGTGCTGTCGTTCATGCCGCCGATGATCAGGTTTTTCGCAGCGCTGGGCAGTTTCACCAGGGCCGAGTTGGTGGCGTCCATGCTGCCGGGCACGTCGAGGGTTTTCTGCGCACTGAACAGGATATGGTCTGCTGGCAGGCCGGCAGCCTTGAGCCCTTCTACCGAACCGTCGGTGCGCTTCTTGCCGGTTTCAAGTTCGTCGAAGGTGTTGATGACGGCGTAGGTTTCCTTCCAATCCCAGTTGCGATGCTTGGCTTCGGCGGCCATGGCTTCGCCTTGTTTCTGGCCGATCTTGTAGGCATCCAGGCCGACGTAAGGCACGTCTTCCATGGGCTTGCCCTTGGCGTCGACAAAACGGTCGTCCACCGCCAGCACCTTAAGGTTATTGAGCTTGGCCTTGGCCATGATTGCCGGGCCGAGGGACACATCCGGCGGGCAGATGACGAAGCCCTTGGCGCCGTTGGCGGCCAGGGTGTCGATGGCCGACAGGGTTTTCTCACCATCGGGCACAGCGATCTTGATCACGGTGAAGCCCTGCTCCTTGCCGGCTTTTTCAGCGAAGGCCCATTCGGTCTGGAACCAGGGTTCTTCGGCCTGCTTGACCAGGAAGCCGATTTTCACTTCTTCGGCGGATACAACACCGCTGAACGCGACCGCGAGGGCCAGGGTGCCGAGTGTCTTCTTGAGCATGAACCACCTCGTTCTTGTTATTGGAAAACGGTTTAGTCGTGGTACATCACAGACCGCCCGCCATCGATCATCAGGCAGGTTGCATTGATAAAGGGCGCCTCGTCGGTCGCCAGGAACAGTGCCGTCATGGCTACCTCGACCGGCTGGCCAATGCGCTTGGGCGGGTGCAGGTCGAAGGCGCGCTGGCGCTCGGCGTGGGGGTCGGGAAAACCGTTCCAGTAGTCGACGTTGAGCTGGGTTTCGATGTAACCCGGCGCGATGGCATTCACGCGGATGCCTTTGGGCGCGTATTCGATGCCGAGGGCGCGGGTCAGTCCGAGCAGGCCGTGCTTGGCCACGGGATACGGGAAGCAGCCGGGAATGATGTGGCTGGAATGGGTGGAGGCAATATTGATGATGTTGCCAATGCCCTGCTCGATCATGTGCGGCAACACCGTGCGGCAGCCGAACCAGGCGCCGTCGAGGTCGATGGCGAAGCAGCGGCGCCAGTCTTCGTCGGTCATCTCCAGCGGGTCGCGGAACACGTTGACGCCGGCGCAGTTGACCAGCACATCCACGCGGCCAAAGCGCTCGATAGCCAGGTTGACCAGCGCCTGCCATTGATCTTTGGACGTGATGTCGACGGCTTGTGCATAGATGTCGGCGCCGCGTTCGCGCCAGTGGGCGGCGACCTTCTCGACTTTTTCGCCCTGGACATCCGCAATGATCAAGCGCGCCTGCTGGGCCTGAAAACACGCGACGATTGCCTCGCCAATGCCTTGGGCGGCACCGGTGATGATCACCACTTTGCCTTTGAGCCGCTCGCCATAGGTTGGCTCGGGCACGGCGGGGAGTGACAACGGTTGTGCCTGCATCGCTTCACCTGTTTTATTTTTGGTAGTGAGTGCTGATGCAGCCGACTATAAACCTATCATTTGAAATATCTCAATATATAAATTTGCATCCCATATAGTGAGCAAAGCATGGTCTTCAAGGCGAACAAAATCGAATGTGGGAGCGGGCTTGCTCGCGAATACGGTGTGTCAGCCATATATGAGTTGACTGATCCACCGCATTCGCGAGCAAGCCCGCTCCCACATTTTGATCTTCAGTGTTTTTGAAAGGAGCGCTTCAGCCCAGGGCGAAATCGCGCAGCGCATCGCCTTCCATGCGATAGCGCACCCACTCTTCCTGCGGCTGGGCGCCAATGGATTTGTAGAAGGCAATCGCCGGTTCGTTCCAGTCCAGCACGCTCCACTCAAAGCGCCCGCAACCGTTGTCAAAGGCGATCTTCGCCAGGTGACGCAGCAGCTTCTTGCCCGCCCCGCCGCCGCGTTGTTCCGGGTTGATGTAGAGGTCTTCCAGGTACAGGCAATTGCTGCCCAGCCAGGTGGAATAGCTGAAAAAGAACACCGCAAAGCCAATCGGCAAGCCGTCGCGCAGGCAGATCAGGCCATGGGCGGTGGCGCCTTCGCTGAACAGGCTACGCTCGATGTCCACCACACTGGCGATCACTTCGTGCCGGGCCTTCTCGTACTCGGCCAGCTCGGTAATAAACGTCAGGATCTGCGCAGCATCGCTGGGCACGGCGGGGCGAATCTCGATGGTCATGGGCGAGCCTTGGCAATTTCAAAGCACACATACTAAGACGCTTTCGTGACGGATTGCAGTGCAATTTCACTGCATCCCCTTACTCCGTCCACGGCTAACGCTGGCACCACCAACCACACAACAATCGGCAAAGCGGTGCATGGTAAAAAGTCCGGCATAACTCCAATGACTTCCAGGCCATCTTATGCATTCCAAGTCTGCGGTGAGCACGCCGTTGTTCGCCCTGTTTTGCCTTGCCAGTTTTCTGTTGTCGCTGTCTTACGGCTCGACCTTTCTGTTGTCGTTGCTGATTCATACGCGCGGCGGTAACGAGCACGATGCAGGCAGTGTGATCTCCATGGCGATGCTCAGCACCTTTGTGGCGGTGTTGGTCTCCGGGCATTTGGCTGATGTGCTGGGCGCGGCGCGGGCGATTGCGGGATTGGGCCTGCTGTTGGTGGTGGCATGCCTGGGTTTTGCCCTGATGCCAGGTTTCGGCCTGGGCTTGATGGGGTTTGGCCTGGCCCTGGGGCTCGGTTGGGGGGTGTTCTATACCTTGGGACCGATCATCGTGGCCATGCTGGTAGAACCGCAGCAGCGGGCCAAGTACTTTGCGTTATTGTCCGGCAGCATGATGAGCGGGATCGGGGCCGGCCCCTTGCTCGGGCGTGCGGCGAGCGCATTGGAGCTGCCGCTGACCAGCGCGTTTTACATCGCCGCCTTCGCCAGCCTGGTGGGCGTGGTGATGTTCTGGCGACTGGGTGCCCATCTCAAACAAGACGCGGTTGTGGCAAAAATTTCCTGGCGTGCCACCCGCCAGGTGCTGTCATCGAGGGCCGTGTTCGCGATCATCATGGTCGGCCTGGGCGGTTGTGTGTTCGGCGGGTTGTCCTCATTCCAGACCAGCTACGCAGCGGCGCATTCCCTGGACTATTCGCTGTTTTTCGTGGGTTTCCTGAGCGCGGCGATTACCAGCCGCTTGTTGATTGCCGGGCTTGTCGTCAAGCGTGATGCCTATCGCTCGGCGTGCGTACTGTCGGGGCTGATGCTGGTGTCGGTGTTGATGTTTGGCTTCAAGGTATCGGGGAGCTTCAGCTACCTGCTCGCCGCCATCACCCTGGGCGTGGGTTATGGGCTGACGTACTCGGTGATCAACGGGCTGGTGGCGAATGAAGCCCCCGCTGGCACCACGTCCCAAGCGTTGCTGCTGTTCAGCCTCGGGTACTTCGTCGGGGTGTTCGGGTTCCCGATGCTGGCGGGGCGGATCATCGTCGAGTATGGCCTGCAATCGCTGCTGCTGAGTGTGACCGCAGTGGCGTTGCTCAATTGGTTGATCAGCCTCGCGAGACTGATCTGGCGGCGGGCCTCGGCACACAAAATCTTACAGGTGAGCTAAGACCGTTCGTCGCCATCAAGGCACGAACGCCAAAGCCGGGCTGACCAATAGAGGGTAAGGACATTAATCATATGGAGACACCCTCATGAAAAATTCCAAGTTTGCTGCCCTCGCCCTCACAGGCCTGTTGTCTGCTGCGTCGCTGAGCGCCTTTGCCGCCAGCTCGACCACCGGGCCAACCGATCCAACGCCGGATGCCACCACCGAGTCGCAGAAATCCATGGGTACTGGCATGGACACCAATGGTGGCGCGGTCATTGAACCCGGCGCTGACCCGCGCACCCAAGGCAACGATACCCAGCGTCAAGCGCCTGCTGCCGTCGGTAACGGCAAAATGGGCCCGGCGATCAACCAGCCCAACATCAACAAGGGCGATGACTCCAACGTCCCAGGTGCGCCGAAACAACCTGCGCCTTGACCCATCGAACGCAAGACGAACACCCGATCATTTCCCAGTGAAGAGGTACGCATGAACGTCGATAGAAACCTTGAAAAAGAAGTCCTCACCCGCCTGCTGCACGCCCATCCGCAAGGCCTGGGCAAGGAGGTGCTGGATAACTACCGCGGCGAAAAAGAGGTGGCCAGTGTCTTGGCGTTCCTGCAGGACCGTGGGTTGATCAAGGATGGGCATGTGACCACTGACGCTGCCGGCGAGTATGCGTTGAATCTGCCGATCAAGCTGACAGCGTCGGGTGTGGATGAGGCGCGTAAGTTGGACAGTGCCAGCTCCCAGTAATACGTTGTTGGCTGGTCTGATCGAAGCGCTGAAAAAACCGGCTGAACACAAACCCACTGTAGGAGCCGGCTTGCCGGCGATGGCGGCGCATCAGTCACCGTAACGGTTGCAGATAAACCGCCATCGCTGGCAAGCCAGCTCCTACAGGTTTTGCTGCGTTTACTCTGTGAGGAGTGTGTCGACTTCTGCAGTGCCCGGGGAAGTTGCAGGCCCCCAGCGTGTCACCGCCAACGCCGCTGCCGCATTCGCACGGCGTGCCGCTTCAGCAGGTTTCAAACCTTTAGCAAGGCCAGCAATAAACACCCCTGCATGGGCATCCCCTGCTCCATTGCTGTCCACCGCTTTTACCTTGAAACCCGGCACATGCTCCGCCTGGCCATTGCGGCTGACCCAGCAACCATTCGGTCCATCCCGCACCACTAGCAAGGCATCAACGGGCAGGTGACGATTGAGATCGACCAGCGCATCCGCCAACGTACCCGCTCCGGTAAATGCCAGGGCTTCCGGGCCGTTACTGGTCCAGATATCGATGCGCGGCAACAACGCCATCATCAGCGCCGAATCCGGCGCCTTGACCAACGGGCCCGGATCGAACACCACGGTGATCGCTCGCGGCAGCGCCAGCAGCCAATCGAGCAACGCCTGCGCCTTGCCTTCCAATAAAAGGCTGTAGCCGCTGACATACACGTAATCGTCCGCTTGCGGGACCATTCGCGCCAAGTCATCGGCACTCAAGTCACCTTCAGCGCCGATATGGGAAATGAAGGTGCGCTCAGTGGTAGCCTCGGTCAGCGATACACACAAACCGGTGTCTTTATCGGTGCTGGCCGTCTGGGCCATTTCCACCCCTTCGGCCTGCATCGCCGCGCGCGCCAGGTCACCAAAGCGCCCATTGCCATGACGGCCGAGGTAAACCACCGCCAACCCATTGCGCCGCGCGGCCGCCATCACATTGAAGCCTCCTCCGGCCTCAAAGCTGGCCGATTGCGCCAGCACGTCGCCGCCGGTGGCGGGCAAGGTATCGAGGGCCATCACCAGGTCGACGATGACCTGGCCGGTGTGCAGCAATCTAGACATTAGGACGCTCTACCAAAGCCGGGCGACGGTCAGCCGCACCACCCAGGACTGCATAAATCCCGCCGGCCACCAGGAAGGTGACGATCCAGCCCAGGCCGTTGTGGCCCAGCCAGGAGTCGGACAAAGGCCCGGCGAACCAGATGTTTTCGGCGGTGGTGCCGATGGTGGTGAAGCTGAAGCCCAGCGCAATCGCCACCGCCCAGGCGCCGAACGCACGCCACTCCACACCGCTGCGATACCAGTAGGCGCTGCTTGGGCTCACGTCCAGCAGGTCCTTGGGGCTGTAGTAGTGACGGTGGATCAGGTCAACCACGAAGATGCCGACCCACGCCGTGATCGGCACGGCCAGCGACGAGATGAAGGTGATGAAGGGGCCGTAGAAGCTGTCGGCGACCAACATGAAGTAGATCGAGCCGGCAAAGATCGCCACGATGTCGACGATCACCGCATGCACGCGCTTGACCTTCAAGCCGAGGGTCAGGGTGGTGAGGCCCGCCGAGTACACCGACAGGTTGTTGGACAGCAGCAGCCCGCCAAACGCGGTGATCAGGTACGGCACCGCCATCCAGGTCGGCAGCATGTCGCGGATCGCGACGATCGGGTCAGTGGCCGAGGCCAGGTCGTTGTTGCCCACCGACAACAAGCCGCCAAGGGTGATCAGCAACACCAGCGGAATACCCGCGCCAAACGCGGCGGATGCCACCAGGCGCACGGCGGTGACGCTGCGGTGCTGATAGCGCGACATGTCGGCACCGGCATTCGCCCAGCCAATACCGGTACCCGCAGCCATGGTGCCGACGCCGATGATCATCGCGCTCAGCGGCGCCGGGGTGGCGTTGAACACCGCGCTCCAATCGATAGTGGCGCAGAGGAAGCCGCCGACCAGAATGTTCAGGGCGCCAAACACATACGTGGCCCACTTCTGGATCACCAGCAACGTGGCATGGCCCAGGCCGGAAACCGACAGGGTCAGCAAGACGAAGATGGCGATGAAGATCAGGGTCAGCACCGGCGCACTTTTCGCCTCGACCGGCGAACCAAAGAGGATCGAGCATAACGACAGCAGCACAAAGGCGGCCGTGGTGGTGTTGACGGTCTCCCAACCCAGGCGTGACATCAATGACACCAGCGTCGGCCCGATATTGCCGCGCACACCGAAGATGGCGCGGGACAGCGTCAGGCTCGGCGCACGCCCACGACGGCCGGCGATGGAGATGATGCCCACCACCGCGAACGAACCGGCAGCGCCGAGGATCGCCACGATAATCGCCTGCCAGATCGCCAGGCCGCGAAACGCCACCAATGTGGCGCCGAGCGGCAAACCGAGGATGCTGATGTTGGCGGCGAACCACACCCAGAACAGTTGCAGCGGGTGCCCGTTGCACTCGCCTTCAGGGACCGGTTCGATGCCGCGTGTTTCCACTTGCCCGGCACTTTGGCCGGAAGAGGTGCTGCTCATGAGGGGGTGCTCCTGGTGCCTGTATTGTTGTGGTTGTGGCAGGGGTACAAAGCGAATCGTGTTTCCGGTCGTCCTGACTCAGCGCATTTTCAACAGCTCTTGAACCAGCGGCTGCAACTCCAGGCCATTGACCTCTTTGACCTGTTCGATCATCGCGTCAGGCCAGCACTGCATGCCCAGGCACGCACCCAGCATGGCGCCGAGAATGGCGGCAATCGTGTCTGTGTCACCGCCAAGGCTGGCGGCCAGGCACAAGGCCTCCAACGCACTCATCTCACCCACCGCCACTTGCTGGGCCAGGGCAAACGACACCACCACCGACTCCTGGGACGCGACCGAAGTACCGATCAATTCATACAGCAGATCGGCGAACAGGGCCTTGTCGCCACTGCCGACGCTCAAAGTGCGTGCCCAACTGATGCGCGTGGAAATACGCCCGCCGGCAATCCAGTGACCATAGCCTTCAGCCTGCCGGGCAATCTGGGTGCCTATGTTCAGTGCTTCGCCCAGGTCCACACCGTTGATGCCGGCCGACACCACCGCAGCCACCGCCGCCGCACTGGAAATCCCCAGGGTGGTGTTATGGGTGACCTGACAGGCCTGGATCACCGCCTGGATAAACCGCGCCGGGTCGCTGACGTCGGCGGCGATCCCCACCGGGGTGATGCGCATCGCAGCGCCGTTGGTGGTGCCGTAGCGGCCGGACTCTTCCGGCGTGTGACCGGCGAGGATCATGTCGATCGCGCGCTTGGTGGAGGGGCCGAGCAAATCCTGCGAGCCCTTGGCGCGCATCACTGCTTCCCAATCGATCAAACGCTGGGCGAGCACCGTCGGTTCGATGACGCCCTGCCCTTCCACCAGCAATTCCCCCACCAGGATCGCCTGCTCGGTGTCATCGGTGATGGAGCCGGCGGGCATGTTCGGCGCAATCGGCTGGTCGGCGTCGGCATCTTCCAGGCCAGTGATGGCGCCGAAGCGCGCCCGGACCTGCTCGCGGCTCAAGGACTGGGTCGGCATACCCAGGGCATCGCCCAAGGCCAAGCCGTAGAAGGCGCCGAGGGCGCGGTTGTGCGGGGTCATTTCGAGTTTCCAAACTGGAGGTGCAGGCGAAAGTGCAGTGGATCGAGCAAGCTTTCGACGTACTCCATGAAGCGCTCGCGACGGTCATAGGTGGTACGCGACGCCTTGAGGAACACCGTGCCTGCGGGGCGACCGAGCAATTCTGCATCTTCATCGCTGAGGGGTTCGGCGCCGATCCATTGGTCCCCTTCGGCGCCGACGTAACCGTAGGCGGCCAGGGTGATGGTCAGGGAGTCATCGATCAGGCCGACTTTAGGCAGGCTCTCCAGGCCGCCAGACGCAGGCATCAGCGAACGTTCCAGGGACACCGCCGTGCCATCGGTGGTGCGGCGGCGGCGATCAAGGGCGATGAACTGATCGGTGCCGAAACGGCTGAACAGGTCCGGGCGGGTGACCGCTTCCAGGCGCAGGATGTCGGTGTTCACCCGCGCGCCTGTGTCGGCCAGGGCCTGAGCCCAACCACTGCGTTGGTCGAGCACCATACCGTCAAACGTGACGATGGAGCCGACGCCGCTCTGGGTCGCGATGTAGTTGCGTCGCTTGAGTTCGGCGAGGGCTTCGCGCAGGGTGCCGCGGCTGACCGCGAACTCTTCGGCCAGTTGGTGCTCGCCCGGCAGCAGGAAACCGTCGGCCATCACTCCACCCTCGATACGGCGGATGAGCTCGTCGACGACGCGTTTTTTCTTATCAAATCGAACATGTCTAATCATGTACAAATTGATAACCGAAAGCGGCCGTTTGCAGCAAGCGAATTATTTCAGGGAGATGAAAAAACCGGCTTCAAGGCTCCAGGCCGATACGGAAAAACTCCCCGCCGCTCCAGACGCCCAGCCAGTTCTGACCGTTGATCGGACGGCTCACCGCCAACTCCACCAATTGGTAGAACGCGTTGCGGTGCACCAGGGCTTCGAGGTTGGTGCGCACCCGCAGATAGGGGGCAGGCTCCTGGGTGACCGGGTCGATCACCACCCGCAAGGGGTGTTCAAGGCCCGCTTCGACCTGATCGTCCACGTTGGTGGTAAAGCGCAGAACCTGGCCTTCGCCCTGCCCTTCGACCTCCAGCGTTACCGCCACGAACGGCGCATCATCGACGCTGATGCCGACCTTTTCCACGGGAGTGACCAGGAAGTAGTCATCGCCATCGCGGCGGATGATGTTGGAGAACAGCTTGACCATTGGCTTGCGCCCGATCGGCGTACCCTGATAGAACCAGGTGCCGTCGCGGGCGATGCGCATGTCGATGTTGCCGCAGAAGTCCGGGTTCCACAGGTGTACCGGCGCCGGTCCCTTGCCCTTGGGCAGTTGGGCCAACAGATCGTTAGCCTTGGCGGAATCGGTCATGGGGCTCTCCTGGTGCTTATTGATCACTCATGCCCAGCAGGCTGCGGGCGTACTGGCGCAGTGGACGGGCAATCAGATCTTGTGGCTTGTTGTCGTGGAACGTCAGTAAACCACCACGACTGCGAATACGTGCAGTATCGATCAAATACTGGGTGCTGGTCTCGATCAACATGATCTGGATGACCCCGCTGTCCAGCCCGACACGGTCGAGGGCTTCCTGGTCGGCCCACTCATCGGCGTTGCCGATACGGTCATCCGCCTTGGCGAAACGACAGTACAGCAGGTAGTGAGCGCCGGCCGCACGGGCTTCGGACATTGCCTGCTCCAGACCTTCCGGCTGACGGGCGCGACGCACCATGGGGAAATATTCGATGAAACCGTTGAAGGCTTCCTCGGCCACCACGTTTGGACGCGGATAAGCGCTGCCCGGCGGCACAAAGGCACCTTGGGCGATAAACACGAAAGAGTCCGGCTGTATGCGAACCGAGGCGGTGCGACGGGTATCGCTGTGGTCCAGCAAACCGGCATCGCTCATCTGATAGCGGGTGCCTTCGGCCATATCGCTGACGGTCATGCAACCACTCAGCGTCAACGACGCCAGCAACAAAACCAGACTACGCATCCTAATCCTCCAGAAGCCGGTGACGGAAAACCGGCGAATGGGCGTGAGATGCAGGTTCTGGGCCAGGGGAGCAGCTACAAGCTTCAAGCTCGGCGTCAGCCGCCAATAATCTTCATGATGGTCGCGCCGCCGGAGAAGGCAACTTCCTGCTTGTCGCCCAAGGCCTTCATCAACAGGCCCTGCAGCGCTGGCAGCGCTTGATGGCGGGGTTTGTCCAGCAGGTCACCGACATAGTGACGGTTGCTCGACGACAGGCAACCATGCAACCAGCCGGTGGACGACAACCGCAACCGCGAACAGGTCCGGCAGAACGGCACGCTTTCGTTGGCAATCACACCAAAGAAACCTTTACCGGGGATTTCGTAGCGTACGGCAGTGGCATCCACAGGCGCATTGGCTTGCAGGTATTCATGCTGCTCACCAATCAAACCCAGCAGCTGTTGCAGGCTGACAAACTGCTGCAGGAACGCGTTGGAGTCCTTGGCCAGATGGCCCATGCGCATCAGCTCGATAAAGCGCAGTTCATAACCACGCTCCAGGCAGTAATCGAGCAGCGGCATCACTTGGTCGAGGTTCTGGCCGCGCAACGGCACCATGTTGACCTTGATCTTGATTCCGGCAGCGCGGGCCTGGTCCATGCCGTCGAGCACGGTGGCCAAGTCGCCGCCACGCGCGATGCTGCGGAAGGCATCCGCATCCAGGGTATCGAGGGAGACGTTGATGCGCTTGATCCCGGCGTCCACCAGCAGCGGCAGTTTGCGCGCCAGCAGTTGGCCATTGGTGGTCAGGCTGATGTCACTGAGGCCCATCTGCCCGACGGCGCCCATGAAGGCTTCCAGCTTGGGGCTGACCAGCGGTTCGCCGCCGGTGATGCGCAGGCGGTCGATGCCCGCCGCTTCGATCAGGTATTCCACACCACGGGCCATGGCCTCGGCCGAGAGCTCGTCCTGGGCAGCCACCAGCCGCTTGCCATTCGGCACGCAGTAGGTACACGCGTAATTGCAGGCTGAGGTCAGGCTGATCCGCAAATTGCGAAAACGCCTGCCTTGACGATCAACGATCATGGATCACTCCGGCAGAGGATGATTCGGGCGCGCTAAAAGCTGACTGATAAATCAGCTTTTAGCAAGAGTCCTTGCCTGAGTATATTCCTGGGGTACTACGCGTGGCAGCAAATCATTACGTGGAAGGCGATTCCAGCGGTGGATGCTCGGTACTGTGCTTGCGCTTGTTGCCCATGCGCACGCCGATGTCCATCAGGAACTGGAAGAAACCTTCCTGGTCTTCCAGCACATTGCTCCAGAACGGCGAGTGGTACAGCGCCACGGCGCCGTGCACCAAGGCCCAGGCGGCGCAGTAGTGGAAGTACGGCGGCACATCTTCCAGCTTGCCTTCACTGATGCGGCCCTTGATCAGCAGGGTCAGGCGTTCGAAGTTGGAAGCACGGATCTTGTGCAGCTCCTCGACCATCTCCGGCACCTGATGGCCCTTGACCACCTTCTCTTCCAGGCGGTCGAACAGGCGGTAGCGCTGCGGGTCGCGCATACGGAACTCGAAGTAGGCGCGGGACAGGGCTTCCTTGTCCTTGTCGACGTCGGCCGAATGCAGCAACTCGTTCAAGTCGCGCTCGTAGTCGAGCATCAGGCGCAGGTAGATTTCCGCCTTGGACTTGAAGTGCTTGTAGATCGTGCCTTTGCCGATACCCACGGCATCCGCGATCATCTCGACGGTGACGCTGTCTTCACCCTGTTCGAGGAACAGCTTGAGGGCGGTGTCGAGAATTTCCTGCTCACGGCGGCGAAACTCACGGACCTTACGGGGTTCTTTGTGCATGAGGAAGAGGTCTGCAAAGGTCAAAATAGGGAGGGTTACGCACGGCCACGGATACGCGGCGATACGATTTACCCGGTGCGAGGGATTATCCCGACTGAACGGTCGCTGGGCAATGCCTATGTGAACCGCAAACGCACTTTACTTTCAGCGCGCCAACGTTTTCATGGATCTCAGTCAGAAATAATACGCAACAACCGCCGCCGTGCACCTGCCCAATGAGAACTCAAGCGAAGCGCTCGTATTCCAAATCTGTTTAAAAAACGACCAGTCGCGACTGGACTGAATCGGATACTGATCAATACTTGAACTGTCGGCGTGACATCTCCCCCAAGTGAAGCGCCGACCTGGGTACCAACGGACCGTGTGCCCTTGTTTTACTCCTAATGGTCTTAGCCCGGATTCACCCCCCAGAACCCGGGTTTTTTTTGCCTGCGATTTGGCCGCGTCAGCCGGCGACGTGAGCCAGCGGGAACAGGCGCTTGAAGTTCTCGGTGGTCTGCTCGGCAAAACGCTCGTAGGACTCGCCACGCAGCATTGCCAGGTAATCCGCCACATCACGCACGTATTCCGGCAGGTTCGGCTTGCCGCGATGAGGAATGGGCGCCAGGTACGGTGAGTCGGTTTCCACCAGCAAGCGGTCGGCCGGCACTTGGCGCGCAACGTCGCGCAGGGCGTCGGCGTTGCGGAAGGTGACGATGCCCGACAGGGAAATGTAGAACCCCAGGTCCAGGGCCGCCCTGGCCATGTCCCAGTCCTCGGTGAAGCAATGCAACACGCCGGCTTGGGGCAGCGCGGCTTCGCGCAGCAGGGTCAGGGTGTCGGCACGGGCGCCACGGGTGTGGACGATCACCGGTTTGCCGGTCTGCTGGGCGGCTTGCAGGTGCAGGCGAAACGAAGCCTGCTGCATCTCGGCGGCTTCGGGCTCGTAGTGGTAATCCAGGCCGGTTTCGCCGATGGCCACTACGCGCGGGTGATTGAGCTCATTCAGCAGCCAGTCGAGGGCAGGTGCTTCGCCAGGCTTCAGGTCCAGCGGGTGAATGCCCACCGAGCAATCCACATCGGCATAACGCTCGGCCAGGGCTTTGACGTCGGCCGCGTTTTCCGCGCTGACGCCGATGCACAGGAAGTGCCCTACTCCGCGCTGGCGCGCGGCTTCGAGGGCAGCATCAAGGGAACCGCCGTGCTGGGTCAGGTCAAGGCGATCGAGGTGGCAATGGGAATCTACGAGCATAGGGATCTACAACTTCAGTCACGAAAAGTGTCTGGCCGACGATACACCTGTCGGCCACAGAATTTAACGGCGGCCGAGCAAGCCAACCCACTGCACCAGCAGCGCCTCAAGCAACAGCACGCGGTTAAGGTTGGCCTTGCCGAGTACCTTCTGGCGCTGCGCGAGGATCCAGTCCTGGATCGTCAGCACCTTGTCCTGGGCACTTTTCTGCGCCAGGTATTGCACCACTTTGCGCATGTCCGGCAGGCCCAGGCCGTTTTCATCCTGGGTCAGTTGGTAGCGCAGGATCAGGCTCGACCAGTCGCAGAACCAGTCAAACAGCAGCAGCAGGGGAATGTCCTTCCAGGCGCTTTCGGCCAGTTGAGTGGCGGACACTTCCTGCTTGATGAGTTTCTTCACGCCTTCCACCACCAGCGCGCGTTGCTCACGCACGCCCTGGGCTTGCAGCTTGACCGCCGCCAATGGCGAACCGGCCGCTAGGGTCAGTAGTTCGACCCGCTCGTCCTGACCGCAGTCCGGCAACGCCTGCGCGAGCCATTCGAGGCTCATGGCCTCGCTCGGCAGCGGGCATGCCTGCTGCACACAGCGGCTGCGGATGGTCGGCAACAGACGGCTGGACTGGTGGCTCACCAGCAGCAACACGGTATCGCCGGACGGCTCCTCCAGGCTCTTGAGCAAGGCGTTGGCGGCGTTGATGTTCATCGCCTCCACCGGCTCGATCAAAACGACCTTGCGCCCGCCCATCTGCGCGGTCTGCACCACGAAGCTGACGAGGTCACGCACCTGGTCGACCTTGATCGCCTTGTCGGCTTCCTCGGGCTCCAGCAGGTAGTTGTCCGGGTGACTGCCGGCCTTGAGCAACAGGCACGACTTGCACTCGCCGCAGGCTTCCAGGTTGACCGGGCGCTGGCACAGCAGGCTGGCCATGAGGCGCTCGGCCAGGTCACGCTTGCCGATCCCGACCGGCCCATGCAACAGGTAGGCGTGGGCGTGCTGCGCGCGGCCGGCCAGTTGTTGCCACAGGCTGTCCTGCCACGGATAGGCTTCAGCCACGGGCGCGCTCCAGCAGTGTCGGCAACAGCGCGTCGATGGCGTGCTGCACCTGGGCCAGCGGTTGGGCGGCGTCCAGCAGGTAGTAGCGTGCAGGTTCGGCCGCGGCACGCTTGAGGAACGCGGTGCGTACGGCGTCAAAGAAGGCCTGACCTTCCAGCTCGAAGCGATCCAGGCGACCCCGGGCGCTGGCGCGAGCCAGGCCCACTTCCACCGGCAGGTCGAAGACCAGGGTCAGGTCAGGGCGCAGGTTGCCTTGAACGAAGGTTTCCAGGGTGGCGATGCGTTCCAGGGACAGGCCCCGACCACCGCCCTGGTAGGCATAGGTGGAATCGGTGAACCGGTCGCAGATCACCACGGCACCGCGTGCCAGGGCCGGACGAATCACTTCGGCCAGGTGCTGGGCACGGGCGGCGAACACCAACAGCAGCTCGGTGTCCGGGTTCATCTGCTCTTCACCCGGCGCCAGCAGCACTTCGCGGATACGCTCGGCCAGTGGCGTGCCGCCGGGCTCGCGGGTCAACACCACCTCAATGCCTTCGCTGCGCAGACGCTCAGCCAGGTAATCACGGTTGGTGCTTTTGCCGGCGCCTTCGGGGCCTTCCAGGGTTATAAACAAGCCAGTCACAGGCAGTCCTTAGTCAGAATTATTGCGGGTTTTGCGGCGCTTCAACATCTGGCGCAGACTCGGCAGGCTTTTCAACGGGCACATCGGCCGGCGGCGTTGCATCTTCCGCAGGCTTCACCACTGGCGCCGGGCTGGAGCGATAATCAGCGCGGCGCTTGAGCTGGAACTCCCGCACGGCGGCATTATGCGCATCCAGATCATCAGAGAAAATATGGCTGCCATCACCTCGGGCAACGAAATACAGGCTGCTGCCCGGCACCGGGTTCAGCGCGGCATGAATCGCCTCGCGGCCGACCATTGCGATGGGCGTCGGCGGCAGGCCGGCGACCATATAGGTGTTGTAGGGGTTGGCTTCCTTGAGGTGGGCGCGGGTCAACTTGCCGTTGTAGCGTTCACCCAGGCCGTAGATCACCGTCGGGTCAGTCTGCAATAGCATGCCGACCTTAAGGCGCCGCACAAATACCCCGGCGATCTGCCCACGTTCTTCGGGTACGCCGGTCTCTTTTTCCACCAGGGAGGCCATGATCAACGCTTGATAAGGGTCGGTGTACGGCGCATCGGGAGAGCGCTTGCTCCACTCCTGGGCGAGGACATCATCCAGGCGGTTGTAGGCTTTTTTCAGGAATTCGACGTCGGTCATGCCACGCACAAAGCGATAGGTATCGGGGAAGAACCGCCCTTCGGGAAACACGCCGGGGTGGCCGAGCTTGTCCATGACTTCGCTGTCACTAAGGCCTGCGAGGGTCTGCACGATCTTTTCATGCTTGGCCAACGCCGAGCGCACCTGACGGAAGTTCCAGCCTTCCACTAGCGTCAGGCTGTATTGCACCACTTCGCCACGCTGCCACAGGCCGATCAGGCCTTGCGCCGTCATGCCAGGGGTCATGCGGTATTCGCCGCTGTGCAGAGGCTGGCCGTCAAGGTTGAAGCGCCAGTACAGGCGCAACCAGAAGGCGCCATCCAGCACACCCTCGGCTTCCAGGCGATTGAAGGTGCCGGTGGGGGTCGCCCCGGCCGGCACATCGAGCAATTGCTCCTGAGTCACGTTCAAGGGCTGCTTCAGGGCCGCGTCGTATTTCCAGGCGCCATAGCCCAACAGCAAAGCCGCCGAGAACAGACCGATCAGCAGCAGTACAACCAGTTTTCGTATCAACTCAAATTTCCAATAGCGCGCGAACAATGCCTTGCAGTTTACGGGTGAGCGGCCCAACCGGCCAGCTCATCCCAGCACAACCGCGCACCGGCCAAATGCCATAAACGCTGTTGCACACGAAGACTTCGTCGGCCTGCTGCAACTGCTCAAGATCGATGTGGGCCACGGCCACCGGGAGGCCCAGTCGATCTGCCTGGGCCAGAATCTCGGCACGCATCACGCCGGCAACGCCGCAACGGGTCAGATCAGCGGTTAGTAACAAGCCGTTGCGCACGAGGAACAGGTTGCTGAACACGCCCTCGATGACACGCCCGGACACATCCAGCATCAAGCCTTCAGCGTGCTCCGCGTCTTGCCACTCGGCACGGGCGATTACCTGTTCGAGGCGATTGAGGTGCTTGAGACCGGCCAGCAACGGCTGCTCGGCCAAGCGGGTCGCACACGCAAATAGACGGATGCCGTCGACTGCATGGGCGTGAGGATAGGTAGCGGGCGGACTGCCCTGCAAAATACGGCGCACCGGCGCGCCAGGGTTGATGCCATAACCGCGCAGGCTGTCGCCACGGGTGAGGATCAACTTGAGGACACCGTCGCCGAGGGCGGCGGCATAGGCCAGCACTTCGCTGCGAATCAACCCATGATCCGCAACCAAGGCGAGGCGCCTGCAACCCTCAGCGAGGCGTTGCAGGTGACGGTCGAGCAGCACCGGCTGCCCGGCTCTGACGGCGATGGTCTCGAACAGCCCATCGCCATACGCCAGGCCACGATCTTTCAGGGGCACGCTGTCCGCTGGCTGACCGTCGACCCAGCTGTGCATCACTCGGCGAACCGGCGGAACACCAGGGAACCGTTGGTGCCGCCAAAACCGAACGAGTTGGAGATCACCACGTCGATCGGCATCGGTTGCGCTTCGTGGGGCACGAAGTTCAGGTCGCAGCCTTCGTCCGGCTCATCCAGGTTGATGGTCGGCGGAGCGACCTGGTCCTTGATGGCCATGACGCTGAAGATCGCTTCGACCGCGCCCGCCGCACCCAGCAAGTGGCCGGTCATGGACTTGGTGGAGCTGACCGCCAGCTTGTAGGCATGCTCGCCGAACACCGACTTGATGGCTTCGGCTTCCGCCAAGTCGCCAGTCGGAGTCGACGTGCCGTGGGCGTTGATGTACTGCACCTTGTCCGCATTGACCTTCGCGTCACGCAAGGCGTTGGTGATGCAACGCGCAGCACCGGCACCGTCGGACGGTGGCGAAGTCATGTGGTAAGCATCGCCGCTCATGCCGAAGCCGATCAGCTCGGCGTAGATGGTGGCGCCACGCGCCTTGGCGTGTTCCAACTCTTCCAGCACCAGGGCACCGGCACCGTCTGACAGGACGAAACCGTCACGGCCTTTGTCCCATGGACGGCTGGCGCGGGTCGGCTCGTCGTTGCGGGTCGACAGCGCACGGGACGCGCCGAAGCCGCCCATGCCGAGACCGCAGGCCGCCATCTCGGCGCCACCAGCGATCATCACGTCGGCTTCGTCATAAGCGATGTTGCGTGCAGCCATGCCGATGCAGTGCGTGCCGGTGGTGCACGCCGTGGCGATAGCGTAGTTAGGCCCCTGTGCGCCCAAGTGGATCGACAGGAAACCGGAAATCATGTTGATGATTGAGCCCGGAACGAAGAACGGTGAAATTCGACGGGGGCCGGAATCGTGCAACGTGCGGCTGGTTTCTTCGATATTGGTCAAACCGCCAATACCCGAACCCATGGCCACGCCGATGCGATCACGGTTGGCGTCGGTGACTTCCAGGCCAGCGTTACGCACTGCCTGAAAACCGGCTGCCAAGCCGTATTGAATGAACAGGTCGAGTTTGCGGGATTCTTTGACCGAGAGATATTCCTCGACATTGAAACCCTTTACCGAGCCGCCAAAACGGGTGGAATAGGCAGAAAGGTCCGTGTGTTCGATCAGACCAATACCACTGTGGCCAGCCAGAATGCCCTGCCAACTGCTCGGCACATCCGTGCCCAGTGGCGACAACATACCCATACCGGTGACTACGACGCGTCTACGCGACACAGCACTCTCCTTTTTCTAATGACGACACTTTTGCTTCAGCGCTTGTTTTTCATCAGGGCTAAAGAAAAAACCGCACGCCGTTACAGCAGTGCGGTTTTTCCCTGACAGCAAGCGACGACTACAAACTATTACGCCTGGTGGCTAGTAACGTAGTCGATAGCAGCTTGAACAGTAGTGATTTTTTCA
>Ga0209173_100117_pt1 | contig 85824 bp, 77 predicted proteins | sample SynthPrep_16_END_FD_187206 | JGI IMG/M metagenome (GOLD analysis project Ga0209173, IMG submission 187206) | Synthetic microbial communities from Ohio, USA - SynthPrep_16_END_DS12_MetaG (SPAdes) (version 2) | ecosystem: Engineered > Bioreactor > Aerobic > Activated sludge | place: USA: Ohio...
GACACCAGCCACTAGGACAGCACAAACCTCGGATAAATCGTCTGGCGTGAAGCTTTTAATCGTCCACTGCATCGAGGAATTCGTCTACTACAGGCATCTCGCCCAATCGTGACGGAATGTTTAACCCGAAGTGCAGATAGGCGTGGCGCGTGACGACTCTCCCCCTCGGCGTACGCATGATGTAACCCTGCTGGATCAGATATGGCTCCAGCACATCCTCAATGGTATGGCGTTCTTCGCTGATGGCCGCGGCCAAGCTGTCGACGCCTACCGGCCCGCCGTCGAACTTCTCGATCATGGTCAAGAGTAGACGCCGATCCTGGTGATCGAAGCCGTGCTCATCCACATCCAGCAGGTTCAACGCCAGATCGGCCACCGCCTTGGTGATATGCCCCTTGGCCCGCACCTCGGCAAAGTCCCGCACACGGCGCAGCAGACGGTTGGCGATCCGAGGCGTACCACGGGCCCGGCGGGCGATTTCAAACGCGCCTTCCGGGTCCAGCGGCAAACCGAGAATGCTCGCCGAACGACTGACGATGGTCGCCAAGTCCGCCGTGCTATAGAACTCTAGACGTTGAACAATGCCGAAACGGTCTCGCAAAGGGTTGGTCAACATACCGGCGCGGGTGGTGGCCCCCACCAGGGTGAAAGGCGGAAGATCGAGCTTGATCGAACGGGCCGCCGGGCCTTCGCCAATCATGATGTCGAGCTGGAAGTCCTCCATCGCCGGGTACAGCACTTCCTCGACGATCGGCGAAAGCCGGTGAATCTCGTCGATAAACAGCACGTCATGGGGCTCGAGGTTGGTCAGCAACGCCGCCAGATCCCCCGGACGCTCCAGCACCGGGCCGGAGGTGGACTTGATCGATACGCCCATTTCCTGGGCGATGATGTTGGCCAGGGTGGTCTTGCCCAACCCAGGCGGCCCGAAGATCAGCGTGTGGTCCAGGGACTCACTGCGCCCGCGCGCAGCCTGGATGAACAACTCCATCTGCTCACGCACGGTGGGCTGACCGATGTATTCGGCCAGGCTCAGGGGGCGGATGGCGCGGTCCTGGACCTCTTCACGGTCGCGCGGGCCAGTGGCTGCAATCAGACGATCAGCTTCAATCACTTAAATCATTCCCTTCAGGGCGCGGCGGATCATGTCTTCACTGCTCAGGTTCTTGTCCTTGATGGCCGACACGGCCTTGCTGGCTTCCTGCGGCTTGTAGCCCAGGGAAATCAGCGCGCTGACGGCATCGCTTTCGGCGCTGGCAACTTGGCCCGCCGGCATATCCGGCTGATTCGGCACCAGGGCGAACATACTCGGTACCACTTCCCAGGCTTTGAAGCGGTCCTTGAGTTCCACCAGCAGGCGCTCGGCAGTCTTCTTGCCGACACCCGGCACCTTGGTCAGCGCCGACGTGTCCTGGGCCGAAACCGCGCGCACCAGCTCATCCACTTCCAGGCTCGACATCAACGCCAAGGCCAGTTTCGGGCCCACGCCGTTGAGGCGGATCAGCTCGCGAAAGAAGTCACGGTCGCGCTTGCCGATGAAACCATAGAGTAGTTGCGCGTCTTCGCGCACCACCAAGTGGGTGTGCAGGGTAATCGGCTCACCGACCGACGGTAGGCGATACAGGGTGGTCATGGGCACTTCCAGCTCATACCCCAGCCCGTTTACATCCAGAATCAGGTGCGGCGGCTGTTTCTCAGCCAGGGTGCCGCGCAAGCGTCCAATCACGGTTCAGATCCTTAAAGCTTGGGGTCAGCGCATGGCCTGACCGGAAATTACGATTGCGCTGATGCTATCAGAGACGCAGCCGCCCGCCACGACTGCGTGCCGTACCCAGCCCATGAGGCAGCAAGCTGGAGCGGGTGTGCGCATGGCAAATGGCAATGGCCAGGGCGTCGGAGGCGTCGATCTGCGGTTTTGAAGTGAGCTTGAGCATGTGCATGACCATCATCTGCACCTGCTCTTTATTCGCCGCACCGGTGCCGACCACGGCCTGCTTGACCTGGGTCGCCGTGTACTCGGCGATCTCCATGCCCTCCTCCGCCCCGGCAACGATGGCAGCGCCACGGGCCTGGCCAAGCTTTAACGCGGAGTCAGCATTTTTTGCCATGAACACCTTTTCGATGCCCATGGTGACCGGTCCGTAGGTCTGGATCACTTCACGCACGCCGCGATAGACAATCTGCAGGCGCTCGGCCAACTCGCCCGCGCCGGTGCGGATGCAGCCCGAAGCGACGTAGACACAGCCGCGCGGGGTCTGTTGCACCACGCCAAAACCGGTGATGCGCGAACCGGGGTCGATACCTAGGATTAAAGTCATAACGCCTGCAGATAAGGTAAAGAGAAACCAGCATAAAACATGCAGGGTGACATGAAACCCCGTAGGAGCCGGCTTGCCGGCGATGGCGTCCTCAAGGGCCCTATCGCCGGCAAGCCGGCTCCTACAGGGGAGCGGTGTGCCTAGGAGAGCTGTTCGGCGACGGATTCCGGGATGTCGGCATTGGAATACACGTTCTGCACATCATCCAGGTCTTCCAGCATATCCAGCATCTTCAGCACTTTCTGCGCGCCATCCAGGTCCAGCTCGGCACTGGTGGTCGGCAGCATCACGATTTCCGCGTCGGTGCCTTTGAAACCCGCGGCTTCAAGGGCATTGCGCACGGCATAGAAGCTGGCGAACGAGGTGAACACGTCGATGGAACCGTCTTCATTGGTCACCACGTCGTCGGCATCCGCCTCCATCGCCGCTTCCATCAGCGCGTCTTCATCCGTGCCGGGGGCGAAGGTGATCTGCCCCTTGCGCTCGAACAGGTAAGCCACCGAACCGTCGGTGCCAAGGTTGCCACCGCACTTGCTGAACGCGTGGCGCACGGCTGCCGCGGTACGGTTGCGGTTGTCAGTCATGCACTCGACCATCACCGCCACGCCGCCCGGGCCGTAGCCTTCGTAGCTCAGTTCGACCATATCGTCGGTATCGGCAGCACCGGCGCCACGGGCCACGGCGCGGTCGATGATGTCGCGGCTCATGTTGGCGCCAAGCGCCTTGTCCAACGCCAGGCGCAGACGCGGGTTGGAGCCGGGGTCACCACCGCCCTGGCGGGCGGCGACGGTCAGCTCGCGGATCCACTTGGTGAAGATCTTGCCTTTCTTGGCATCCTGACGCTCTTTGCGGTGCTTGATGTTCGCCCACTTGGAATGGCCAGCCATAACACAACTCCGAAATTCTGTAGAAACCTTGATCAACCCCGCCCCAGGCGAGGAATAGTCCTTTAACGCAAAGGCGCATCCGAAGATGCGCCTTTTTAGACTGCGTAAACCTCAGTGCGCTTTCACGCAGCAGCCTTACTCAGCCTTAGGCGTCTCACGCAGGCGGATGTGCAACTCGCGCAGTGCCTTGGCATCCACCACACCCGGAGCCTGGGTCATGACGTCCGCAGCGCTCTGGGTTTTCGGGAAGGCGATCACTTCACGGATCGACTGGGCGCCGGTCATCAGCATCACCAGACGGTCCAGACCGAACGCCAGGCCACCGTGCGGCGGCGCGCCGTATTTCAGGGCGTCGAGCAGGAAGCCGAACTTCTCTTCCTGTTCCGCTTCGTTGATGCCCAACAGGCGGAAGACCGCTTGTTGCATCTCCTTGCGGTGGATACGGATCGAACCGCCACCCAGCTCAGTACCGTTGAGCACCATGTCGTAGGCGCGGGACAGCGCGCCCGCCGGGTTGGCTTCCAGCTCGGCCGGGGAGCACTTCGGCGCGGTGAACGGGTGGTGCAAGGCGCTGAAGCTGCCGTCGTCGTTCTCTTCGAACATCGGGAAGTCAACGACCCACATCGGGGCCCATTCGCAGGTCAGCAGGTTCAGGTCGTGACCCAGCTTGATGCGCAGTGCGCCCAGGGCCTCGCTGACGATCTTGGCCTTGTCGGCGCCGAAGAACACGATATCGCCGTCGACTGCACCGACGCGGTCGAGGATCGCGTTCAGGTTGTCCAGCGGGATGTTTTTGACGATCGGCGATTGCAGGCCGTCAACGCCATTGGCGCGCTCGTTGACCTTGATGTACGCCAGGCCCTTGGCACCGTAGATGCCGACGAACTTGGTGTAGTCGTCGATCTGCTTGCGCGGCATGCTCGCGCCGCCAGGCACGCGCAGGGCGGCGATGCGGCACTTAGGGTCATTGGCCGGGCCGCTGAACACCTTGAAGTCGACTGCCTTGAGTTGGTCGGCCACGTCCACCAGTTCCAGCGGGTTACGCAGGTCTGGCTTGTCGGAACCGTAACGGCGCATGGCTTCTTCGAAGGTCATGTGCGGGAAATCGCCGAACTCCAGGTCCAGCACTTCCTTGAACAGATTACGGATCATCTGCTCGGTCAGGCCCATGATCTCTTTTTCATCGAGGAAGCTGGTCTCGATATCGATCTGGGTGAATTCCGGCTGGCGGTCGGCGCGCAGGTCTTCGTCACGGAAGCACTTGGCGATCTGGTAGTAGCGGTCGAAGCCAGCCACCATCAGCAACTGCTTGAACAGTTGTGGCGATTGCGGCAGGGCGAAGAACGAACCTGCATGGGTACGGCTCGGTACCAGGTAGTCACGCGCACCTTCCGGGGTGGCCCGGGTCAGGATCGGGGTTTCAACGTCCAGGAAGCCGTTTTCGTCGAGGAAGCGGCGGATACTGGTGGTCATGCGCGAACGCAGGCGCAGCTTCTCGGCCATTTCCGGACGACGCAGGTCCAGGAAGCGATAACGCAGGCGGGTTTCTTCGCCGACGTCGGAGTATTCGTTGAGCGGGAACGGCGGGGTTTCCGATTCGTTCAGCACTTCCAGTTCATAGCCCAGCACTTCAATGCCGCCGGAGGCCATGTTCTTGTTCACGGCACCGGCCGGACGCAGGCGTACCTTGCCGGTGATCTTCACGACGTATTCGCTGCGCACGCGATCGGCGGCGGCGAAGCTCTCGGCGCGATCCGGATCGAACACCACCTGGGCCAGACCATCACGATCACGGATATCGAGGAAGATCACCCCGCCGTGGTCGCGGCGACGGTGAACCCATCCGCAAAGGGTGATTTCCTGACCTTCCAGGGTCTCGTTCAGTTGGCCGCAATAATGGCTGCGCATCATGGTAGTGGTTTCACTTCTCGTAATTCGAAATTCGGTGGAGGCTTGCCTCGTCACCGTGCATTAAAGCAGGGGACGGATAATGCAGGAGCCTGCGCGTAGAGTTCAACTCAGTCTGCTTTGTCGCCGCCCGCCAGGTTCTTCTTCGAGCCGGTCTTGAAGTCGGTTTCGTACCAGCCGCTGCCGCTCAGGCGGAAGCCTGGCATGGACAACATTTTCTTGAGCTGCGGCGCTTGGCAGGCCGGGCAATCGACCAGCGGCGCGGCGCTGATCTTCTGAATGGCTTCCAACTGATGACCACAGGAAGCACATTGATAGTCGTACATGGGCATGGCGATGTCTCGGCGATCAGAACGTTACTGCGCCACGCCTGCTCCGGAACAACCCGGCACGCGCAGCAAAGCGCGGGATTATATCTGGTAAATCGAGGTAGCGCAGCCGGCTTTCTGCCCAGGGGCCTTGCCCGCCTTAAAGGAGGACATGACCCCGAAGCCCGGTAGCTAAGAAGGTTGAACACGCTCTTTCAGGGCGTGAACCACACACACCACCCTGACCAACCCACTGAAGTTCTTCACGCCGCCATGACGCAAGTGCACTTCCCGATCCACATAGGACAGCAACGCACTGACCGAACAGGCATTGATCCTGGCGATTTCCGTGAGGATATTCCAATAGATCTGCTCCAGCCGCAGGCACGTGGAAAACCCGTTGAGCCTCACTGACCGGGACAATGGCTTGGCCAGTCCCATGTCGAACCCTTTAACAAAGGGGTCGACCTTTATTTTATGAAAACCACCGGTTTCCATGACTCCATTACCCACTCCGCGTGACATACACCTGACACTCCATTGCCAAACAGCCGCCCATGGGGTGTCCCATTGGGCAATCACCCTATAAAACAGCAGGCAGAGTGCGGCAGCCAGAAGACGCGGAGTTGATCGGCGTAGGACAACGCCAGGAAATGCGCGGAAACAAGCGAGCGGCGCCGGGAAGGCGCCGCTCAGGCCAGTTGTTTACTGATTTTCGAGCAGGGAACGCAGCATCCACGCGGTTTTTTCGTGAACCTGCATGCGCTGGGTCAACAGGTCGGCCGTCGGCTCATCGCTGACCTTGTCGAGCAGCGGGAAGATACCGCGCGCGGTGCGAGTGACCGCCTCCTGGCCTTCTACCAATTGCTTGATCATGTCTTCAGCACTCGGCACACCTTCTTCTTCCTTGATGGAAGAAAGACGGGCGTAGATGGAGTAGGCACCCGGTGCCGGGAAGCCCAAGGCACGGATACGCTCGGCAATGGAGTCCACGGCCAGCGCCAGCTCGTTGTACTGTTCTTCGAACATCAGGTGCAACGTGCGGAACATGGGGCCCGTGACGTTCCAATGGAAGTTGTGGGTCTTCAGGTACAGTACATAGGTATCCGAAAGCAGTCGCGAAAGCCCGTCGACGATGGATTTACGATCTTCTTCACTGATACCGATATCGATTGCCATGTTTATCCCCTTCAATTGACAAGCATTCATTGATCCGGTGCAGGACCACTCTAGCAAGTGTGCCGGTGATGCGCAGCCCGGCGCGGCAATTCGTCCCGCCTTGGCCTGCCAGAACGACACGGCCCAAGCCTTCAGTCCATGTGGGAAACGTCCCAGCAGGCTGCTGGAAAAGCCCGCACGTGTCTAGGACAAGCGTTTGACGCAGAAATGCCGTCACCCTTGCAACCCCCCGAAATGCTTGATTTGAGTAGGCACAGCCTTTGCTGTTAAATAGGCGGCGTGTCGACGCCGTTATTTTCTGCGGCAGCGGCATAGGCTGATACCCCGCGCACGTGCCCAACGCCTCCCATTGTTCAGAAGCGAACCGTGCCAGTCAGCTCTTCCTTGTGATCCGTCTTAACGTGAGTTAATCAAAATGTTGAAAATCGTCCACCTGCTAACGGGCGTTGCAGCTTTGCTGCTGTCCTTTATCCCGAGCCTGCAGCCTGAAAGCCTGCCGTATCTGGAACAACACGACGCTCTGTACCTGGCCTTGTTCGGCCTTCTTAACCTGACGCTGGCACCGGTGATCCCTTACTGGAACAAAGGCACACGTCATCAACTGCAAAACCTGGTCAGCGCGCTGTTAGTTCTGACTGTCGTCGTACAAACCCTCACCCTCCTGGCGCCCATGCCTGAAGTCGGCGGCCACCCGGCCATCCTGCTCAGCCTGGTGATTGCTGTGGCCGCCATTGTTCTTCACTTGGCCATCAGCTTCTACCGTTCGTCCCCTGCGGCCTCGTCGCAAACCTACGACATGACCAATCGGGATACCGGTACCGTCAAGTGGTTCAACACATCCAAAGGCTTCGGCTTTATTTCCCGTGATTCGGGCGACGATATATTCGTCCACTTCCGGGCCATTCGCGGCGAAGGCCATCGCGTCCTGGTGGAAGGCCAGCGTGTGGAATTCTCCGTCATGAATCGCGACAAAGGCCTGCAGGCCGAAGACGTGATCGCTGCACTGCCGCGTCGCTGATACTCAGCTTCGTAGCAAAAAAAACCGCGACCCAGCCTGGCTGGGTCGCGGTTTTTTTATGCACGCCTATTAATAGTGAGGCGGCGGCGCTTCTTCTTCGGACGTTTCGAACTGACCGCCCATTTCTTCCTGGCGCTTGAGCAACGCGGTCATCTGCAGTTGCAGGCGTTCGACGGCGCGCTGCTGGGTGACAAGGATGTCATTGAGAGTCTCGATGGTGTCGTCCTGGAAGGCCAGGCGACTTTCCAGATCGTTGACGCGGTCTTGCAGATCCATGATTCAACCCTGGGTAAAGACGAAGTCGACGGGCAGCAGCTCGCGCAGACGAGCACGAATGGCTGACACTTGCTGATCGGTATAAGGCTTCGCAGGATGCTTGCCCCACACCGGCGCAGGCCAGGCGGCATCATCACGTTTGCGCACAATCACATGCACGTGCAACTGGCTGACCACGTTGCCCAGAGCGCCGATGTTCATCTTGTCGGCGGCCAAACCTTCATTAAGCAACTGGGCCAAGGCGGTAGTTTCCTGCCACAGGCGTTGCTGGTCGACGACATCCAGTTGAAACACTTCGCTGATAGCATTGATGCGCGGCACCAGGATGAACCAAGGGTAGTTCGAGTCATTGGACAACAGCAGGCGGCACAGGGGGAAATCCCCGATGACCAGTGTGTCTTGTTGAAGGCGTTGATCTAAAGCGAACACCGCAGGCACTCCGTTCGGCAGGTCAGGTTCAAGGCCACCAGCATACCCGCGAATCGCTATTGCTTCACGCCGACCAATACGCGTCCAAGCAAGGCGTGGCGAAAAAAAGTGCACCATTTCGATCCAAACGATTTTTTCGACTACGCTCAACCACCAAACCTTCGGCGATTGACCAAGCACAGATCAAAACATTGCGAGGAAAACCGCGATGCAGAGGCCTCACAAAACAAGGCATTGAGCCATCACCCAAACACTGAGGCATCAGAGGCCATGCACCAAAATGACCCAATTGCGCCTCAAAGAGATCCGCCGATTACCCACTGAATGGGGTGAACGGGTAACGTTTTTCCCAGATACAGGATTTATGCACCACAACACAGGCACAGAGCCCGAGCGTCAAGGCCAAACCAATCGGCGTAAAAACCCCGTGCTTATGCGGTTTTCACGAAGCGGTAACGTTTTTCACGAAAAAATGACATTCGATTTACGGTTTGGGCACGCTTGCTGCATTCATCCCTATATCGTCGGCAACGGCACCGGACGGGAAGCAGGTGTTTCGCGATGAAAAACAGCAGCGGTTCAATGCGCGCCAAGGAAGATTTCAAACTTAACAAAGTAACGTTTTTTTGCGTTCTTTTAACGGTCGGAAAACAGCATTGAAGTTGTCAGCCTCGTTACAGTGAGGCTGTGAATTTGCGACATGGATATAGCAATCTACGACAAGCTCGTAAAGAAGCTGAAAGGAAAGTTGGGCAAGTATCGCCAATATTGTCAGCGTGATATAACTTTGCGCCGACACAAAAAGAAAGAGCCGCCCAGACAAAAATATAGGTGGGACGGCAGTACTCTTCCTAAAACCAAAGGAGCAAATCACGATGCGCGTGATGAAGTGGAGCATGATCGCCCTGGCTGTTTCAGCAGGCACTACGCAGTTCGCAATGGCGTCCGCCCAAAGCGATTCCAAAGGCTTTGTTGAAGACAGCACTTTCAGCATCAACACTCGCGCCCTGTACTTCAGCCGCGATTTCCGCAACAACCCGTCGGGCCCAGGCACGAAAAGTCGTGCGGAGGAAACCGGTCTGGGCTTCAACGCCCTGTACGAATCGGGCTTCACTCAGGGCACCATCGGCGTCGGCGTCGACGTGATCGGCCTGTTGGGCGTCAAGCTTGACAGCGGCAAGGGTCGCGCTGGTACTGGTCTGTTCCCAACCGGCTCCGACGGTCGTTCGCAAGACGATTACTCCAAAGGCGGCGGTGCCGTTAAGTTCCGTATTTCCGATACGGTCCTGAAAATTGGCGACCAGTACACCACAGCGCCTGTGTTCGCCTCGGACGACAGCCGCTTGCTGCCAGAGCTGCCACAAGGTATCTCGATCACCAGCAATGAGATCAAGGGCCTGAAACTGGAAGGCGGTCACTTCACTTCCAGCATCGCGCAAAACCAGACTTACCATGACAGCCTGGGCCTGACCAAAACCGACTTTGTCGGTGGTGTCTACTCGTTCACTCCTGAATTCACCGGCAGCCTGTACTACGCGAAGACCGAAGATTACTTCCGCAAGTACTACAGCAACCTGAACTGGACCCACGCGCTGAGCGACGATCAGTCCTTCGCGCTGGACTTCAACATCTACGACACCAAGAGCGAAGGTGCCGGCCTGCAACGCGCAGAGAAAGATGGCACCACCAAGCTTGATAACCGTGCGTTCAGCTTGCAGGGCGCTTACACCATCGGTGCTCACACCTTCACCCTGGCAGCCCAGAAAGTCACCGGCGACGGCGACTATGGCTACGGTGTAGACGGCGGCGGCACGGTGTTCCTGGCCAACTCCATCGCCCGTTCCGACTTCAACGCCGAAGGCGAGAAGTCCTACCAGGCGCGTTACGACATCAACATGGCGACCTTTGGTATTCCTGGTCTTAGCTTCATGACTCGTTATGTCACCGGTAGCGGCGCCAACACTGGCACCACGTCGAACGGTAAAGAATGGGAACGCGATATCGAAGCCAAGTACGTGGTACAGAGCGGTCCAGCGAAAAACCTGAGCTTGCGCCTGCGTCAAGCCACTTATCGCTCGGGCGATGGCGTGTACTACGGTTCGCCTTCGATCGACGAACTGCGTTTGATCGCGAACTACCCGCTGAACATCCTGTAATTGACAGTTTTATTACAGCGATGAGTTAAGGTTTCGGCCTTAAACAAAAAAAGCCGCTCCCTTGTTTAACAAGGGAGCGGCTTTTTTATGGCTGTAATGTTTCAGCACTGGAATAACTAGCAAGCTAACTAACGAGGTTACCGCTTACACCTTGAACCTGACCTAACGGCCAAGTTCAAGAATGATCCCAGATTACTTGGCAGCTGTTTCCTGCATCACACGAATAACCCGCTGTGGAAACGGAATATCAATCCCCGCCGCTTTCAAGCGGTCCCGTGCAAGTTCGTTCAACATGAACACCACGTCCCAGTAATCGGCCGTCTTGGTCCAGCAACGCAAGGAAACGGTGATCGAACTGTCACCCAAGGTCGACACCACCGCCACCGCAGCCGGGTCTGCCAATACGCGCGGATCTTTCGCCAGCTCCAGCAAAACTTCACGGGCTTTCTGCAGATCGGCTTCATAGTCGACGCCCACATCAAACACCACTTTGCGGGTCGGCTGACGGTTGGTGTTGGTGATGAGACCGTTGGACAGGCTGCCGTTGGGGATGATCACGGTCTTGTTGTCACCGGTACGCAGCACGGTGTGGAAGATCTGGATGCTGTCGACGGTGCCGGAAGTGCCTTGGGCTTCGATCCAGTCACCAATGCGGAACGGGCGGAACAACAGAATCAGCACGCCGCCGGCAAAGTTTGCCAGGCTGCCTTGCAACGCCAGGCCAATGGCCAGGGTGGCAGCACCGATCGCGGCAACGAACGAGGTGGTGGCGACGCCGATCATCGAGGCCACGTTGACCACCAGCATGACCTTGAGCGCAATGTTCGCCAGGCTGGTGATGAAGTGTTGCAGCGCCAGGTCAGCATTACGTAATGCCAGCAAACGCCCCACCCGGTGCGTCAACACGTTGATCAGCCACCAACCGATGGCCAGGGTGACCACCGCCAGCAAAAACCGGCTGCCGTATTCCATGATCATCGGTAACCAAGACTCTGAGGTCTTGATCAGGTGATCCACTTCAGCATTCAAATCCATCTACATTCTCCTGTTTACCGGATGTTCGGCGTATTGAGTGGCCATAAATGCAATTGAGCCCCGTAGGGCTCAATAGTCGGCGCAAGTTCTGGGGCGTGGGACGTCAAAAACGCCCACAGGTTCCCCAAAGTGCCATCAGTCGCGGAAGTTATTGAACTGCAGCGGCATGTCGAAGGTCTTGGCGCGCAGGGCCGCGATGGCCTCTTGCAGGTCGTCACGCTTCTTGCCGGTGACGCGAACCTGCTCACCCTGGATCGCGGCCTGGACTTTCAGCTTGGCGTCCTTGATGTGAGCAACGATCTTCTTCGCCAGCTCCTTGTCGATACCTTCCTTGAGGACGGCTTCTTGCTTCATCAGCTTGCCGGAGGCGTAGGCGTCCTTGATTTCAAGGCATTGCGCGTCGATCTTGCGCTTGACCAGCGACAGCTTGAGGATCTCGATCATCGCTTCCAGCTGGAAATCGGCTTCAGCGGTCAGGTTGACGGTCAGCTCTTTTTCCTTGAATTCGAAGCTGCCCTTGCCTTTCAAGTCATAGCGACGGTCCAGTTCCTTGACGGCGTTCTCGACGGCGTTGGTGACTTCGTGTTTGTCCAGTTCGGATACCACGTCGAACGAAGGCATGTCATTTCTCCAATATAAGGGGCGGGCTCAGTAGAGATGGAGCGCGCCCAAGCTAAAATGCCGGGGCATTATAGCGGTTCTTTTGTCCCGTTCGCTGCGGGCGCCCCTTCGGAGTACAAACTGATGTCGACCACTTGGCATATTCTCGGCGCCGGCAGCCTGGGTACACTGTGGGCCACACGTCTGGCGCGTGCAGGCGTGCCCGTGCGGTTGATCCTGCGCGATGCTGCGCGCCTGGCCGATTATCAGTCAGCCAAGGGGCTGACCCTGGTGGAACAGGGCATAGAACACACTTACCCGGTGATTGGTGAAACGCCTGACAGCCCAGAGCCGATTCATCGTCTACTTGTGGCGTGCAAAGCCTACGACGCCCAAGGCGCCGTCGCTCAGCTGCAGCACCGGCTGGCACCCGACGTCGAACTGATCCTGTTGCAGAACGGCCTCGGCAGCCAGGATGCTGTGGCCGCGCAACTGCCCCAGGCACGCTGCATCTTTGCCTCCAGTACCGAAGGCGCGTTTCGCGATGGCGACTGGCGTGTGGTGTTTGCCGGCCATGGCTACACCTGGCTGGGAGACGCAAGCCACCCCACCCCGCCGCTTTGGCTGGATGACTTGCAAGCGGCCGGCATCCCCCACGATTGGAGCACCGACATCCTCACACGGCTGTGGCGCAAGCTGGCGCTCAATTGCGCCATCAACCCGCTGACCGTGCTGTACCAGTGCCGTAACGGAGAACTGCAAGCCCATCACTGCGAAGTCGCAACCCTGTGCGCCGAACTCGGCGAACTGCTGGAGTGTTGCGGCCAACCGGCTGCCGCCCAGGACCTGCAACACGAAGTGGAACGGGTGATCCAGGCCACCGCCGCCAACTACTCGTCCATGTATCAGGACGTAACCGCCGGCCGTCGCACCGAAATCAGCTATCTATTGGGCTATGCTTGCCAGGCGGCCTCTCGTCACCAACTGAACCTGCCGCACCTGCAACAACTGCAAGTACGCTTGGTGGAGCACTTGCTTGCACGCGGATTGCCCCGCGACTGAGCCACGCGCTACCCTGCCCGCCTGTCTATCACCTGGGAAAACCCTGATGCCGCTGCGCCAGCGTCTTGAAAACCTACCGGTCGGGCAGAAACTGCTGGCCGCCCTGCTGGTGCTGTTGACCACCGTGTTACTGGTGGCCAACCTGACCTTTATCAGCGCCGCCTACTGGATCTCCCAGGAAAGCATGGCGCCCCAGGCCTTACAGGCCATCGGCCGCCTGGTGTCCAACCCCGCGCTCGCCGCCGAAGCCCTCGAATCGCCGGCCAAGGCTGACGCGCTGCTCAACGAACTGACCAGCTATTCGCCCTTGCGCGCCGCCGCCCTGTACGACGGCGAAGGCAACCGCCTGGCGCAGATGCAACACGGCGACCGCCTGCACCTGCCGGACAACTATCGGCACATCGAAGCCTGGCGCGTGACCGAGTTTCGCAGTAACCAAGTCATTACACTCCCCCGCGCAGGCCAGCCGTCCGGGCATTTGTTGTTGGTGGCCAGCAGCGAGTTGCCCGTAGCGTTCTATACCGGCACGTTGACGGCGAGCCTGGGCATCCTGATTTTCAGCGTGCTGTTGTGGCTGATCATCGCCCGCCAGATCAAACGGCTGATCACCCGGCCGATCCACGAACTGGAAGAGCTTTCACGCCAAGTCACCCGCGAAGAGAACTACGCCCTGCGCGCCGGTCGCGGCAACCACGATGAAATCGGCAGCCTGGCCGAAGCCTTCAACACCATGCTGTCGCGCATCGAAGCCCGTGAGCAACAACTCAAGCGCGCGCGGGACGACTCCCAGGCGGCGTATGACCAGGCTCAGGGTCTGGCGGAGGAAACTCGCCACACCAACCGCAAACTGGAACTGGAAGTGCAGGTTCGCAGCAAGATCGAGAAGAAACTCACCGGCTTCCAGAATTACCTGAACAGCATCATCGACTCGATGCCCTCGGCGCTGATCGCCCTGGATGAACAGCTCTACGTCACCCAATGGAACCAGGAGGCCAGCGCCCTCTCCGGCACACGCCTGGACGAAGCCCTCAACCAGCCGATCTACCTGGCGTTCCAGCCACTCAAGCCTTACCTGCCGCAGATCCGGGCGGCGGTTGAGCAACACACCGTGGAGCGCATCGAGCGTGTCACCTGGTTCAAGGACGACGAAGCCAAGCATTACGCCCTGACCTTCTACCCGCTGATGGGCGGGGCCGGGCGCGGCGTGGTGATCCGTATCGATGACATCACCCAGCGCCTGTCCCTGGAAGAAATGATGGTGCAGTCGGAGAAAATGCTTTCCGTGGGTGGCCTGGCTGCCGGCATGGCCCATGAGATCAACAACCCGCTAGGGGCGATACTGCATAACGTGCAGAACATCCGCCGCCGCCTGTCCCCCGATTTGCCCAAGAACCTGGAGCATGCGGAACAGGCTGGCATCGAGCTGGAAACGGTCAACCACTACCTGCAAAGCCGCGAAGTGCCGCAGTTGCTGGATGGCATCCAGCAGGCCGGGGCGCGGGCGGCGAAGATCGTCACCCACATGCTCAGTTTCAGCCGTCGCAGCAACCGGCAGATGGCTCCATGCGACCTGCCTGCGCTGATCGACCAGGCCGTGGAAATCGCCGGCAACGATTTCGACCTGGCCATCGGCTTCGACTTCAAGGGCCAGGCAATCATCCGCCAGTTCGACCCTCAACTCGGCCCGGTGCCCGGCACCGCCAACGAACTCGAACAAGTACTGCTCAACCTGCTGAAAAACGCCGCCCAAGCCATTCACCTGCGTGAAGACGACAGCGAACCGGGACGCATCATCCTGCGCACGCGCCTCAACCCGCCATGGGCGGAGATCCAGGTGGAAGATAACGGCATCGGCATGAGCGAAAACGTGCGCAAGCGCACCTTCGAGCCGTTCTTCACCACCAAGGAAATCGGCCAGGGCACCGGGCTTGGGTTGTCGGTGTCGTATTTCATCATCACCAACAACCACAAGGGCCAGATGGAAGTGCACTCCACCCTGGGCCAGGGCACCTGTTTCACCCTGCGCCTGCCATTGGCCGGCAGCCAAATTCCTCCTTATGAATTGAATCAACTGGAGCACTGACCATGGGCTTTCGCCTGTCGAAAATCTACACCCGCACCGGCGACAAGGGTGAAACCGGCCTGGGCGATGGCCGCCGCGTGCCTAAGGACCACCCACGGGTGGAGGCAATTGGTGAGGTGGATACGCTGAACAGCCAGTTGGGTTTGTTGCTGGCCAGCCTCGAAGAACAGAGTGGCAAGCATCCGGAGTTAAGGGATGTGATCGAGGTGCTTACGCCTTGCCAGCATCGTTTGTTCGATCTGGGGGGGGAGCTGGCAATGCCGGTGTACAAAGCGTTGAACGCTGCGGAAGTGGATCGACTGGAAGCGGCGATCGATCGTTGGAATGAGGAAGTGGGACCGCTGGAGAACTTCATCCTGCCCGGTGGCTCGGCGTTGATCGCACAAGCCCATGTATGCCGAAGCCTGGCGCGCAGTGCGGAGCGGCGGTGTCAGCAGTTGAATGCGGTTGAGTCGTTGGAAGGCGTGGAGCTGGCGTACATCAATCGGCTGTCGGATCTGCTGTTTGTGGCGGCGCGGGTGATTGCCAAGCGCCAGGGCGTGGCGGAAGTTTTGTGGCAGGCGGCCGCTAAGCCACACTAGCCTTATGAAAACGCCAAACCTGTAGTGAGCGGGCTTGCCCCGCGCTGGGCTGCGAAGCAGCCCAAATAAGGCCGCCGCACAGACTCAGACACAACACGCTGTCTGTTTTGGGGCTGCTCCGCAGCCCAGCGCGGGCAAGCCCGCTCACCACAGTGTCCGCGTCAAACCTGCGGCCAGAAAGCGCGAATCCCCGCCACACCCTGAGCCCCAGCCTCCCAAGCCTGTTCCCGCTCGGCGGGCCCAACCCCGCCTAGCAGAAATACGGGCTTGCTGAACCCACTGATCAACTCTGCCGCCTGCTCCCATCCCAATGGCTGTGCATCGGGGTGAGTCTGGGTCGGCTGCACCGGCGACAGCGTGACGAAATCCACGTCCATCATTTCCGCCAGTGCCAGCTCCTCTGCGTTGTGGCAAGACGCCGCCAACCAACGGTCTTTAGGAAGCGGTCGACCTTTGCTCGCGTATTTACGCAGTTGTGCCGAGGTCATGTGCCAACCGGCCGAAGGAAAATCCCCCAGCCACTCGAACGGTCCCTTGAGCATCAACTGAGCCTTGCCGGCGCACAGGCCTACTGCGTCCACCGCCAGGTCACGGTATTTAGGGTCGTAGCCATTGGGCGCACGCAATTGCACCAGCTTGATGCCGCCGGCTATAGCTTTCTGGATACCCCGCAGTAACGTCGGGGTTTCCAGTTCGCCAGGGGTGATCAGGTACTCGGCAGGCAAGCGCGCCGCCGCAACGATCGGCGCATTAGCCGCCGGGAACTCATAGTTAAGCAGGTCCCGAGGTGCCACCCACTCCAACGGTTGCCCCTCGACTCCGTGCGGCTCGCCGGTAAACGCCGAGACTTCCCAGACATCCAGCAACACCTGTTTGTCCGGGTAATCATGCTGCACCTTGATCAGCGGCCGCGCCGTGGTGACCTGGATGCCCAGCTCTTCCTGCAATTCGCGGGACAGTGCGGTTTCAACCGACTCATCGGCCTCCACCTTGCCGCCGGGAAACTCCCAGAGGCCGCCCTGATGCTGGGTATCGGCGCGGCGCGCCAGCAGGATCCTGCCGTCGACACCGCGGATAACCGCGGCTGCTACATGCACTCGTTTCACCGTGCTTATCCTCTTAGGTACGGTATTCCGCGTTGATCTTTACGTACTCGTGGGACAGGTCGGTGGTCCAGATGGTTTCGCTGCACGCGCCGCGACCCAGCTCGATGCGGATGGTGATTTCTTCCTGCTGCATCACCGCCGAGCCCTGGGCTTCGGTGTAGGTCTCGGCGCGGGCGCCACGGCTGGCGATGCACACGTCACCGAGGAACACGTCGATCTTGCTCACGTCCAGGTCCGGCACGCCGGCACGGCCCACAGCGGCCAGGATACGGCCCCAGTTCGGGTCAGAGGCAAACAGTGCCGTCTTGATCAGCGGCGAATGCGCCACGGTATAGCCAACGTCCAGGCATTCCTGGTGATTGCCGCCGCCATTCACTTCAACGGTAACGAACTTGGTGGCGCCCTCGCCGTCACGCACGATGGCCTGGGCGACGTCCATGCACACTTCGAATACGGCCTGCTTCAACGCCGCGAACAACGGACCGCTGGCCTCGGTGATTTCCGGCAGGTTGGCCTGGCCGGTGGCGATCAGCATGCAGCAGTCGTTGGTCGAGGTGTCGCCATCGATGGTGATGCGGTTGAACGACTTGTTGGCGCCGTCGAGGATCAGGCTGTGCAGCACGTCGCGGGAGACTTTGGCGTCGGTGGCGATGTAGCCGAGCATGGTGGCCATGTTCGGACGGATCATGCCCGCGCCCTTGCTGATACCGGTCACGGTGACGGTCACGCCATCGTGCACGAACTGGCGGCTGGCGCCCTTGGGCAGGGTATCCGTGGTCATGATGCCGGTTGCTGCCGCGGCCCAGTTATCCACAGACAGGTCGTCCAGCGCGGCTTGCAATGCGCCTTCGATTTTCTCGACGGGCAGCGGTTCACCGATCACGCCAGTGGAGTACGGCAGCACTTGGCTGGCGTCGACGCCGGTCAACTGGGCCAGCTTGGCGCAGGTGCGCGCGGCCGCCACCAGGCCTGGCTCGCCGGTGCCGGCGTTGGCATTGCCGGTGTTGGTCAGCAGGTAACGGATCGTGCCGGCAACGCGCTGCTTGGCCAGGATCACTGGCGCGGCGCAGAACGCGTTGAGGGTGAACACACCGGCGACGGTCGAGCCTTCGGCACAGCGCATCACTACCACATCCTTGCGCCCCGGGCGCTTGATGCCGGCCGAAGCGATACCGAGTTCAAAACCTGCAACCGGGTGCAATGTGGGCAAAGGACCAAGACCAACAGCCATGAATGCGCTCCTTAAAAATCAGATGATGTCTGTGCCGTCGTGAGCAACGGCGAAATTAATGGCAAAACGCCGCGACGGCAGAGGCCGGTCGCGGCGCAGGGTGTAGCAGCGTCAGGCAAAAATCTTATTCGATCTGGCCGTGGCAGTGTTTGAACTTCTTGCCCGAACCGCAGTAGCACAGCTCGTTGCGGCCCAGCTTCTGGTCATTGCGAACCGGGGTTTGAGCCAGGGCCACGTCGACCTCTTCGCCCAATACCTCAGGCGCTTCCAGCCCCGGTGCTTCGTCATGCTGGAACTGCATGCGCGCAGCCAGAGCTTCGGCTTCCTGACGCAGGCGGGCCTCTTCCTCGATCGGGTCTTCGCGACGCACCTGAACGTGGGACAGCACGCGAATCGAATCGCGCTTGATCGAATCCAGCAGTTCGGAGAACAGCGTGAACGACTCGCGCTTGTACTCCTGCTTCGGGTTCTTCTGCGCATAGCCACGCAGGTGGATGCCGTGACGCAGGTGGTCCATGGTCGACAGGTGGTCTTTCCACAGATCGTCCAGCACGCGCAGTACGATTTGTTTCTCGAAGGTGCGCAGCGCTTCGGCACTCGCCTGTTCTTCTTTCTCGTTGTACGCGGCCAGCAATTCGGCCATCAGTTTTTCACGCAGGGTTTCTTCGTACAGGTGATCGTCTTCGTCCAGCCACTGCTGAACCGGAAGGTCGACACCAAAATCGCTCTTCAACGCCGCTTCCAGACCGGCAACATCCCACTGCTCTGGCAGAGACTGTGGCGGAATATGTGCGCTGACGGTGGCGTTGAGTACATCCTGACGGAAATCAGCGATGGTCTCGCCAATGTTGTCGGCAGCCAGCAACGTGTTACGCATGTGATAGATCACTTTACGCTGTTCGTTGTTGACGTCATCGAACTCGAGCAGTTGCTTACGAATATCGAAGTTGCGGCCTTCAACCTTACGCTGAGCCTTCTCGATGGCGTTGGTCACCATGCGGTGCTCGATCGCTTCGCCGGACTGCATGCCCAGGGCCTTCATGAAGTTCTTCACGCGGTCCGAGGCGAAGATGCGCATCAGGCTGTCTTCCAAGGACAGGTAGAAGCGGCTGGAACCGGCGTCACCCTGGCGACCGGCACGACCACGCAGCTGGTTGTCGATACGACGCGATTCGTGACGCTCGGACGCGATCACCTGCAGGCCACCGGATTCCAGCACGGCCTGGTGGCGCTTCTGCCAGTCAGCCTTGATCTGGGCGATCTGCTCAGGGCTCGGGTTTTCCAGTGCCGCGACTTCCACTTCCCAGTTACCGCCCAACAGGATGTCGGTACCACGACCGGCCATGTTGGTCGCGATGGTCAGTGCGCCTGGGCGACCGGCCTGGGCAATGATCTCGGCTTCTTTTTCGTGGAACTTGGCGTTCAGGACCTTGTGCTCGATGCCTTCCTTGTTAAGCAGGTTGGACACGTGCTCGGAAGTCTCGATGGTGGCAGTACCCACCAGGATCGGGCGACCCTGGGCCATGCCGTCCTTGATGTCGTTGATGATTGCCGCGTACTTCTCTTCGGCCGTCAGGAACACCAGGTCGTTGAAGTCTTTACGCGCCAACGGCTTGTTCGGCGGAATGACCATCACGGCCAGGTTGTAGATCTGATGGAATTCGAACGCTTCGGTGTCGGCCGTACCGGTCATGCCGGACAGCTTGTTGTACAGACGGAAGTAGTTCTGGAAGGTGGTGGACGCCAACGTCTGGCTTTCAGCCTGGATGTTGAGGTGTTCCTTGGCTTCGATGGCCTGGTGCAGACCTTCGGACAGACGACGACCCGGCATGGTACGGCCGGTATGTTCGTCAACCAGAACGACCTGGCCATCCTGCACGATGTATTCGACGTTGCGATGGAACAGCTTGTGGGCGCGCAGGCCGGCATACACGTGGGTCAACAGGCCCAGGTTGTGTGCCGAGTACAGGCTTTCACCTTCGGCCAGCTCGCCGATCTGGGTCAGCATCTCTTCGACGAACTGGTGACCGGCTTCGTTGAGTTCGACCTGGCGGGTCTTCTCGTCGATGCTGAAGTGACCTTCTTTGGTCACCACGCCTTCCACTTCCTCAATGTGCTGCTCCAGGCGCGGAATCAACTTGTTGATTTCGGTGTACAGGCGCGAGCTGTCTTCGGCCTGGCCGGAGATGATCAGTGGGGTACGGGCTTCGTCGATGAGGATGGAGTCGACTTCGTCGATCACGGCAAAGTTGAGTTCGCGCTGGAATTTTTCATCCATGCTGAACGCCATGTTGTCGCGCAGGTAGTCGAAGCCGAATTCGTTGTTGGTGCCGTAGGTAATATCGCAAGCATAGGCTGCGCGCTTCTCTTCCGGCGGCTGGAACGGCGTTACCACGCCGACGGTCAGGCCGAGGAATTCATACAGCGGGCGCATCCAGTTGGCGTCCCGGCGGGCCAGGTAGTCGTTCACCGTCACAACGTGCACGCCCTTGCCGGACAGTGCGTTGAGGTAAACGCCCAGGGTTGCCACCAGGGTCTTGCCTTCACCGGTACGCATTTCGGCAATCATGCCTTCATGCAAGGTCATGCCGCCGATCAACTGGACATCGAAGTGGCGCATGCCCATGACACGCTTACCGGCTTCACGGGCGACCGCAAAGGCTTCGGGCAGCAGCTTGTCGAGGGTTTCACCTTTGGCTATGCGGGCCTTGAACTCTTGGGTCTTGGCGCGCAATTGCTCGTCCGAAAGGGCAACCATCTGCTCTTCGAAGGCATTGACCAGCTGCACCGTCTTGAGCATGCGTTTGACTTCGCGCTCATTCTTGCTTCCAAAAAGTTTCTTTAACAAAGGCGCAAACATATCGGCAGGTTCTTCCACACATAGGGATGGAGGGCGCACCGTGAGTGGCCCGAGCAGCCCTCACGGCCGCATGCGAACGCGCATTCTACCCGGATTCGTGGGTGAGGAAAGTGGCGTTGTTCCCCGATGCTGGCATGGTGCTGTGAGAGGGCTTGTTTAAAATAAGGGCTTTTGCCGGAACTTCAACCCATGGAGCGCAGAAGTTACCAATTGATTTGATGAATAAAACCCACGGAATGCATTGCCTGGGGCCGTACAGGTGGGTTCTGCTAAGATGGCGGCTCTGTTACTTAAGGTGTCCAATAATGGCATTTCGCCCCTTATCAGCCCGCGCTCCCGCCGTGTTGCTTCGTGATGCCAAGCCGCTGAAAGCCATCTTTGGCCATGCTCAACGCCTGGACCGCCTGCAACGACTGCTTGAAACCCAACTGCAACCGGCTGCACGCGAACATTGCCGCGTGGCGTCCTGGCGTGAAGGCAACCTGCTGCTTATTGTCACAGATGGCCACTGGGCGACACGTTTGCGCTATCAGCAAAAACGCCTGCAGCGTCAATTGATGGCCTTTGATGAATTCGCCGGTCTGACGCGCATCCAGTTCAAAGTGCAACCGCCCACCACCCAACCCGGCGTGGCGGAGCATATTCATGACCTGTCGCCCAGTGCCGCCGAAACTATTCAGGCAACGGCCGACGGCATCAGCAACCCAGGCTTGCGTGCGGCGCTTGAACGCCTGGCGGCCCACGCCAAGCCCAAGCCCTGACTCGCTATTTGCGCTTGCTGCCGCCCAATAACGACCCCAACAAGCCACGCACCAGTTGCCGCCCCATCTGATTGGCGGCTTGCTGCATCGCGGACTTCAACGCCTTGCCTGCGGTTGTGCCAAGGAACGCCCCGGCCTTGTCCGTAAAGCTGGGCTCCTCAGCGGCCGGTTTGCCCTCTTCGGTTGACCCAAGCTCTTTGCGTGCCATCAGCACTTCATATGCGGATTCCCGATCAATCGGCTTGTCATACCGGCCCAGCAACGGCGAACTGGCCACCAATGCCGCCCGCTCGGCTGCGCTGAGCGGGCCGATCCGCGATTGCGGCGGTGCGACCAGGACGCGCTGGACGACTTCCGGCGTCCCCTTTTCCTGCAGTGTTCCCACTAAAGCCTCGCCCGTGCCCAGCTCGGTCAGTACCGAAAGGGCATCAAAGGCCGGGTTCGGCCGAAAACCGTCGGCTACGGCGCGCAAGGACTTCTGTTCCTTGGTGGTAAACGCCCGCAGGCCGTGCTGGATACGCAGGCCGAGTTGGGCCAGCACGCTGTCCGGCAGGTCGCCTGGGGATTGCGTGACAAAATACACGCCAACACCCTTGGAGCGGATCAGCCGCACCACCTGCTCCAGACGCTCCTGCAACGCTTTGGGCGTGTCAGCGAACAGCAAATGCGCCTCATCGAAAAACAGCGCGAGCAGCGGTTTGTCAGCGTCACCGCGCTCGGGCAGTTGCTCGAACAACTCCGCCAACAGCCACAACAGGAACGTCGCATACACCTTCGGCGCCTCATGCACCAAGCGGCTGGCGTCCAGCAGATGGATGCGACCACGCCCCTCACCGGTAGGCTGCAGGATATCTTCCAACTGCAGGGCCGGCTCACCAAACAAGGCTTCAGCGCCCTGCTGCTCCAGCACTGCCAGGCGTCGCAACAGTGCCTGGCTGGAACCGGTGGTCATCAGCGCCGCGTCTTCGCCCAGCAACTCCGGGTGATAGCGCAGATGGTTGAGCAATGCCTTGAGGTCCTTGAGGTCCAGCAACAACAAGCCTTCGCGATCGGCCACCTTGAACGCCGCGTAAAGCGCCGACTGCTGGCTATCGGTGAGTTCCAACAGGCTGCCGAGCAACAACGGGCCCATTTCACTGATGGTAGTGCGCAATGGATGGCCGGACTGCCCGTGGATATCCCACAGCGTGACTGGGTAAGCCTTGGCCGTGTAATTGAGGAACGGCATGCCGGCGATGCGCTCGGCCACCTTACCCTGCGGGTTCGCCGCAGCGCCCAGGCCGCACAAGTCGCCCTTGATATCCGCCGCAAACACCGCTACGCCGGCGTCACTGAAAGCTTCGGCCAGGCGTTGCAGCGTGACGGTCTTGCCGGTGCCGGTGGCGCCGGCGATCAACCCGTGACGATTGGCCAGGCGCATGGCCTGGGCGATGGGCTGGCCGTCGAGGCCGGCGCCGATTAGGAGTTGCGAGGAGTCAGGCATTTCGTCACCCATGGTTAATCTTTAGTGCGGCCAGGTCGATACAGAGAAGTGTGAGACCCACAAAGTCCAAAAATAGGTCAGATAGTTCCCACAGGGACCACCGGAACCATCACAAGAAGTATCACACCTTTTTTGACGCTGCCATTTTGCGCCTCCCATAAGGACGCGCTTCGGATATTAAGACCTTAGCGGACCCTACAAGCCATGAATAAAAATCTGCGCTTCAGCCACAAAATCCTGCTTGCAGCCTCCCTTATCGTCATTGCCGCATTTGCGCTGTTTACCCTCTACAACGACTACCTGCAACGCAACGCGATTCGCGACGATCTCAACAACTACCTGCATGAAATGGGCGATGTGACCGCCAGCAACATTCAAACCTGGCTCACCGGGCGCATTGCCCTGGTGGAAAACGCCGCACAAAACATCGCCATCAACCCCGAACCGTCAGCGGTTGCTGGCCTGCTGGAACAGAAAACCCTGACGTCCTCCTTCATGGCGACCTACGTCGGCGACAGCAAAGGCGCCTTTACCATCCGCCCAGACACCAAGATGCCAGACGGTTTCGACCCGCGTGTCCGCCCTTGGTACAAGGGCGCCCAGAGCAGCAACGGTTCAACCCTGACCGAGCCGTATATTGATGCGGCCACCGGCAAGTTGATCATTTCCGTTGCCACTCCCAGCACCCAGGGCACCCAGAGCATTGGTGTGGTCGGAGGGGACCTGAGCCTGCAAACCCTGGTGGATAACATCGGCGCGCTGAACTTCGGCGGCATGGGTTACGCGTTCCTGGTCAGCGCCGACGGCAAAGTACTGGTACACCCGGACAAAAATCTGGTGATGAAGACCCTGGCCGACGTGTATCCGAAAAATACACCGAAGATCAGCGCCGACTTCAGCGAAGTCGAGGCCAACGGCAAAGACAACATCGTGACTTTTACACCGATCAAGGGACTGCCCTCGGTAAACTGGTACCTCGGTATTTCAGTCGATAAAGATAAGTCCTACGCCATGCTCAGCGAGTTCCGCACCTCAGCGGTCATCGCCACGCTCATTGCAGTGGTGATCATCATTGCCCTGCTCGGCATGCTGATCCGTATCTTGTTGCAACCGCTGCATGTAATGACCCGCGCCATGCAGGACATCGCCGATGGCGAGGGCGACCTGACCCGTCGCCTGACCATCCAGAATCACGATGAGTTCGGCACGCTGGGTAATGCCTTCAACCGCTTCGTGGAGCGTATTCATACGTCGATTCGTGAAGTGTCTTCGGCCACCGAACAGGTCAACGAGGTGGCACTGCGGGTCGTCAGTGCCTCCAACTCGTCGATGGTCAATTCCGATGAGCAGGCCAATCGCACCAACAGCGTCGCGGCGGCCATCAATGAGCTGGGCGCTGCGGCCCAGGAAATCGCGCGCAATGCGGCGCAAGCCTCCCATCAGGCCAGCGATGCACGTCACCTGGCTGAGGATGGCCAACAGGTGGTGGAACGCAACATCAAGGCGATGAACCAGTTGTCTTCGATGATCAGCGCTTCCAGCAGCAACATCGAAGCGCTCAATAGCAAAACGGTGAACATCGGGCAGATCCTCGAAGTGATCACCAGCATTTCCCAGCAAACCAACCTGCTGGCATTGAACGCTGCCATCGAAGCAGCCCGTGCCGGGGAAGCCGGACGTGGGTTTGCGGTAGTCGCAGATGAGGTGCGCAACCTGGCACATCGCACTCAGGAATCGGCGCAACAAGTGCAGAAGATGATTGAAGAGCTGCAAGTCGGCGCGCGGGACTCGGTCAGCACCATGGGTGATAGCCAGCGCCATAGTCTTGAAAGCGTCGACATCGCCAACCTGGCCGGCGAACGCCTGAATAGCGTGACCCAGCGCATCGGCGAAATTGATGGCATGAACCAGTCAGTCGCCACCGCCACTGAAGAACAGACTTCGGTGGTGGAGTCGATCAACATGGACATTACCGAGATCAACACCCTCAATCAGGAAGGTGTGGAAAACCTGCAATCGACGCTGCGTGCTTGTGCCGACCTGGAACAACAGGCGGCACGGTTGAAACAATTGGTTGGCAGTTTCCGGATCTGATCAGGCGTCCTTGGGCTCGGACTTGGCCTGCTCCTGCTCCCACAGTTCGGCGGCACCGGGAAATTCGGTGCCGTCCTCGCTGCTCAGGTCATCCGGGTCGTATCGACTCAAACACCCCTCCCCTAATGTGGCGGGGGCTTTTGAGGTGGCTTTGTCCAGCGGATCACTCATGACTCAATCCTCGGCAGCATAAAGAAAAAGGGCCTGGGACGATTTAACGCCCAGGCCCTTCATTCTTCAATCACAACAGTTCGATCAGAACACGACGGTCTTGTTGCCGTGCACCAGCACGCGGTCTTCCAAGTGGTAACGCAGGCCACGGGCCAGCACCATCTTCTCGACGTCACGGCCGAAACGCACCATGTCTTCAATGCTGTCGCTGTGGCTGACACGCACCACGTCTTGCTCGATGATCGGGCCGGCGTCCAGCTCTTCGGTGACGTAGTGGCAAGTAGCACCGATCAACTTCACGCCACGCAGGGACGCCTGGTGGTAAGGCTTGGCGCCGACGAAAGACGGTAGGAAGCTGTGGTGAATGTTGATCACCTTGCCAGCATATTCGCGGCACAGTTCCGGCGGCAGGATTTGCATGTAGCGCGCCAGCACCACTACGTCGGCTTCGTGCTGCTTGACCAGGCGCGAGACCTCAGCGAACGCCGGCTCCTTGTCCTGCGGGTTGACCGGCACGTGGTAATACGGGATGCCATGCCACTCGACCATGCTGCGCAGGTCGTCATGGTTGGAGATCACACACGCGATCTCGCAGTCCAACTCATCGCTGTGCCAGCGATGCAGCAAGTCGGCAAGGCAGTGGGATTCACGGCTGGCCATCAACACCACGCGCTTTTTCTGCTCGGTGTCGGTGATATGCCAGGTCATCGAAAACTCTTCGGCGATCGGCGCAAATGCGTCGCGGAAGGCATCAAGACCAAAAGGCAGCGAATCGGCACGAATCTCGTGACGCATGAAGAACCAACCGCTGAGATTGTCCGAGTGATGACTCGCCTCGGTGATCCAACCGTTGTGGGAGGCCAGAAAGTTACTGACTTTGGCAACGATACCAACCCGGTCCGGGCAAGCAATCACCAGCCGAAAAGTGCGCATTAGGGGGAAACTCCAGAACTTCGCAAAGGCCGCCATTCTAGCGATTGCGCAGGAAAACTGCAGTATTCGTTGACGCTTATTCTGATCGCCGGCCGACGGCATGTCCCTTAATAGCCTATGGTTTTACCACCTTTATATGAATTTAGTACGTCACCCTATGGCAGGTTCACGTATTTTAGGGGAATTATCTTAAGGCCTACGCCCTAGTAATTAACTCGAATGCATAGCAATGCTACAAACATTCAATGTAATTCACATAAATGCGAGCTTAAATGTTTACTTGGGTAAACTGCCTGACTATTATTGGGCCACTGTCCCTCTCAATCAGCGCTCTACATAAGGTAGTCCACATGTCCCTGATCAACGAATACCGTGCCACCGAAGAAGCTATCAAAGAGCTGCAAGCCCGTTTGAAGAACCTGTCCCAAGACGACAAACTGCAAACCGAGCTGGAATTCGAAGGCAAACTGCGCGCCCTGATGGGTGAATACTCCAAATCCCTGCGTGACATCATCGCGCTGCTGGATCCAGAGTCGAAAGTTAAAGCACCGCGTGGCGCCGTGAAAACTACCGGCACCAAACGTGCTCGCAAAGTCAAACAGTACAAAAACCCGCACAACGGCGAAGTGATTGAAACCAAAGGTGGCAACCACAAAACCTTGAAAGAGTGGAAAGCCAAGTGGGGCGGTGACGTGGTTGAAGGCTGGGCTACCCTGCTGGGCTAAGCCTCGCCAGGCTTACGCCTGATACGCGACACATTAAAAACGCCAGCCTGCTGGCGTTTTTAATTGCCGGTGTATTGTGTGACGATCGACTACAGATTCACCTTATGGGCCAGCAAGTCGGCATATTCCTGCCACCGCTCAAGCACCTCCGCCTGAAAAGGTGTCGCACTAACTGCAAACTCTTGTTTAGCCTGCTTAAATGCCGCAAGGGTATTCGGCGCGCCCCACTCCGGGTCCGTCAAACGTTGCTGACAGAAAAGCTGCCAACGTTGTTGCTCCTCACTGTTCAAGGTATCGGGGAAGTTACGCGCTCGGTAGCGAAAGAGTAATTCAGGCAACCGATGATCATCGAAAGGCCATTGCTGGCGAGCTAATTGTGCAGGCTCGGCCATCCTGACTTGTTCACATAAACGTCGATCACGATCTCCGATAAAGCCATCGTATAGCTGTTGCTCCGGGTCTGAACTCGGGGTGAAATCTTCCTCGGCATAAATAGCCGCCAACTTATCGCGCCAACACTCCTGTGCGTCAGTTAGCCGCAGGGCACGCTCCTGATAAAGATTCATATCCAAGTGCAGACGCTCACGATCTTCTGCCCGAAGCACATTCAAGGGCGCAACCACGGGGCAGCGATTGATGTGCACCAACTTGAGCGGGACCGGTAACTCGCCCTCGGCAAGATCGTCACGACGGGTGTAGAGGCGCTGGCGCAAGGTATCTGCATCCAGGTCCAGCAACCCTTGAGGATCGAGTCCGAGGTCGCAGACGATCAGTGCATTTCGGTTGCGTGGGTGCCACGCCAGTGGCACTACGACGCCCAGATAATGACGCTCGGCGGAAAAACGCCCGGAGATGTGCACCATGGGTTGCAGTAAGCGCACCTGGTCCATCACCGCCTGCTTGCTGCGCAGTTGAAACAGCCACTTGAACAGCTTGGGCTGTTTCTCACGAACCAATCGGGCCAGGGCAATAGTGGCTCGCACGTCGGACAGAGCATCGTGCGCCTGACCATGGTCGATACCGTTGGCTTCGGTCAGGCGCTCCAGTTTGAGCGTGACGCGCCCATCCTGTTGCGGCCATTCAATGCCTTCCGGGCGTAGGCCGTAGGCCGTGCGAATCACGTCGATCAGATCCCAGCGGCTGTTACCGCCCTGCCACTCACGTGCGTAAGGATCGAAGAAATTGCGGTACAGGCTGTAGCGCGTCATTTCATCGTCAAATCGCAAGGTGTTGTACCCAGCGCCACACGTACCCGGGGCGGCCAGCTCAGCATGCACCCGAGTCATGAAATCGGCCTCGGCCAGGCCTTTTTCCGCGAGGATTGCGGGAGTAATGCCGGTAATCGCGCAGGCGATGGGATGGGGCAGGATATCGTCGCTGGGCAGGCAATAAAGATTGACCGGCTCGCCGATCTCATTGAGTTCGTGGTCTGTCCGAATGCCGGCTACTTGAAGCGGGCGGTCATTGCGCGGATTGATGCCGGTGGTTTCATAGTCGTACCAGAAAATGGAGGTCACGGGCTTTTCCTGTACTGAAGATCGACAAAGTCTAGGCGCTGGACGACGTCCACGGCCAGCACCAAATCAACTGTACAAACATCCAGCAAAACCTTGAATGGTTGCTTCCACCGCCGACACTGCTAGCATCCGTGTCTCCCAGCCATTCTGCACTGCCAAGGATCGCGATGCCGTCAGCTCCATTGGATACCCGCTACCAGATCGAGACCCCGGAGGGCATCGAGCTGCCCCTACGCCCGGCCGGCCTGACGTCACGTGTGTTGGCCTTTGCCTTCGACCTGGGTGTGCGCGCAGTGGTCATGGGCGTTCTGCTGGTGCCATTGGCCATGCTTGGCAACGTCGGCATCGGCCTGGGTTCGCTGCTGCTGTTCCTGATCAGTTGGTGGTACATGGTGCTGTTCGAAGTACTCAACCAGGGATGCTCACCTGGGAAACAGGTCATGGGGTTGCGGGTGGTACACGATGACGGCACACCGATCGGCTGGTCCGCGTCACTGATCCGCAATTTGCTGCGGTTTGTCGACATGCTGCCATTCGGTTACTTTCTCGGCGCGATCAGTTGCCTGCAGCATCCTCACTTCAAGCGCTTGGGCGACCTGGCCGCCGGCACACTGGTGATCTACCGGGAACAACCGCTTCTGCGTCCCCAGATTCCTCAAGCTACCGCCCTACGCTTGCCCTTCGCTCTGGATCTGAGTGAACAACGGGCCATCCTTGGCTTTGCGGAACGCCAGGGTGAGCTTTCCACGGAGCGCGTTCACGAGTTGGCTTCGATTCTCGCCACCCCCTTGCACGTATCCCCGGCCCGCGCCGTGGAACAACTCAACGGCGTGGCCCGTGGCCTGTTGGGGCCGACATGAAGCAGAGTCTTTTCGAAAGCCGTCACCAGCCTCAATGGCAGGCCTTTGCCCAATACCTGCAACAATTGGAGCAAGGCAAGGTTAAAGCCAGTGACATGGCCGACTTCCCCCATCAGTACCGGCGTCTGTGCCAGCACCTGGCCCTGGCCCAGGAACGCGGCTACAGCAGCTATTTGGTAGACCCCTTGCAACAACTGGCCTTGCGCGGCCATCAACAGCTCTACCGTCATCGCAGCCAACTGACCGCAAATGTGCTGGGGTTCGTACTTGCCGGTTTTCCCCGGTTGGTGCGGGAACAGTGGCGTTTCGTACTGATAGCCAGCCTGCTGTTCTTTGGCAGCCTGATAGGTATCGCGTTGCTGGTCTACCTGTTTCCCGACCTGATCTACAGCATCGTCAGCCCTCAGCAGGTTGCAGAGATGCAGGGCATGTATGACCCCGATGCGAGCCGCCTGGGCCGCACCGCTGAGCGCGCATCGAGCGAAGACTGGATGATGTTCGGCTACTACGTGATGCACAACATCGGTATCGCGTTCCAGACGTTTGCCGCCGGTTTGCTGTTCGGCCTGGGCAGCGTGTTCTTTCTGATTTTCAACGGCCTGGTCATCGGTGCGGTCTCCGGGCACCTGACCGAAATCGGCTCCGGCCAGACCTTCTGGTCATTCGTCATCGGGCACGGCGCGTTCGAGCTGACGGCCATCGCCCTCGCCGGTGCCGCTGGTTTGCAACTGGGCTGGGCGCTGATCGCTCCCGGGCAGTTGACCCGCGGCGAGTCATTACGGCTGGCGGCGCGCAAGAGCGTGCAGATGTTGTGCGGAGTAATGATCTTCCTGTTGATCGCTGCCTTCATCGAAGCGTATTGGTCATCCGCCACCCTGATAGCCCCCTGGATCAAGTACCTGGTTGGCGCGGCACTATGGCTTCTGGTAGCCGCTTACCTGAGCCTTGCCGGAAGGACTCTCCATGCGCCTGAGTGATGCCAGCGTGGTCATCCGCCCGCGTACTGCCTGGGAGGCGATGGATCTTGGCGTGTTGATGGCCCGCGAGCACCGCCTGCTCCTGATGAGCAGTTGGGCGTTGGTGACTCTGCCAGTGTTCGCCGCGCTCACGGCACTGCTGTGGAAGTACCCGTCCACCGCGATTTTCCTGTTCTGGTGGCTCAAGCCAGCCTTTGACCGCTTGCCACTGTATATCCTCTCCAAGGCATTGTTTGGCGAAACGCCCAGCATAAAGCAGGCTGTTCGCCAGTGGCCGCGACTGCTCAAGGGCCAACTGTTGGCCAGCCTGACCTGGCGGCGACTCAGCCTGAGCCGCAGCTTTGTGATGCCGGTGAGCCAACTTGAAGGCCTGGATGGCCCCGCTCGCCAAAAACGCCTGGGCGTGCTGCAGCAACGTAACGCTGGCGCCGCACGCTGGTTGACCACCATCGGGGTGCATCTGGAGATCGGACTGTGGTTCGGTTGCATGACGCTTTTCTATCTGTTCATTCCCCAGAACCTCGAGTCGGATTGGGATTGGCAACGCCTGATACTGGCGACAAGCTCGGAAGGCTTGTGGCTGGAACACCTGAGCAATGCCTTCTACGCCGTAATCCTGGTGTTTTGGGAACCTATCTATGTAGCCTGCGGTTTCAGCCTCTACCTGAATCGCCGCACGGTATTAGAGGCCTGGGACCTGGAGTTGGTCTTCCGCCGTCTTCGTCAGCGCCTGAGCAACGTGGTGCCGTTGTTATTACTGATGATGGGCCTGTCGCTGCTGCCATTCAGCCCGCCTGCCATGGCAGAGTCATCCCCCTCACAAAAACCGCTAGCCACCCAGGACGCAAGCCAATCCATCAAGTCCCTGATGGAAAAGCCCCCCTTCAAAAATCCGGAAACCGTCACGCGCTATCGCTTTGGCGAAGACAAGCCGCCTGTTAAAAACAAGGCTCACCGCGACGGTAAGCTTCCGGACTGGCTGAAGGCATTGCTGGACAACCTCAACAGCAATACCTTCAAACACATCGCCCAAGGTTTGGAGGTACTGCTGTGGGGACTTATTGTCGGTGCATTGATCACGCTGGTTTGGCGCTATCGTGAGTGGTTGCGCACGTTTGTCAGCCGACGCAGGCTACGCAAGCCACAAGATCTCAAAGTTGCCCCCGCGCAATTGTTCGGCCTTGAGCTAGGCCTCGAGACGTTGCCCGACGATATTGCCAGTGCCGCCGAACACCTGTGGCCCACCCAGCCAAGGGAAGCCCTTGGCCTGCTATATCGCGGCCTGCTCAGCCGGCTGCTGCATGACTTCAACATGCCGCTGAAAAGCGCTGACACCGAAGGCCAGATCCTGGAACGGGTCAACCAGTTGCAACAACCACAACTGCTGGCGTTCAGCGACGACTTGACCAGGCATTGGCAAAACCTCGCCTACGGCCATCGCCTGCCTCCCCCTTCAGTCCAGCAACAGCTATGCAGTGATTGGCGCACTCTGTTCAGCCGGGGGAGCAATCCATGAACCGGCCTTTACTGTGGGCGGGACTCTTGCTGGCGTGCCTGCTTGGAGCGGGTGGTTACTACGCATGGAGCAAGGCAATTCCCTACGATGAGGTGGTGGATCGCGGCCCTTCTCCAGAAGCCCTGGCCAACCCCTACCTGGCAGCCGAACACTTTCTACGCCAACAAGGCCTGACCGTTGAGCGCGGCAATAGCCTGGAGCGGCTGGCTACCCTGCCAGCCAAGGGCAACAGCCTGTTGCTGCTCGGCGAGCGCAGCAACATGTCACCCCGCCAGGTAGAGCAACTGCTGGGTTGGGCCAAATCCGGCGGCCATTTGTTGCTGGTGGCCGAGGCGTTGTGGGATGAAGAGACTGGCAAAAGCGGCGACCTGTTGCTCGATGGTTTGCATATCCACCAGACCTTGAGTGACGAGCCTGAGGAACCTGCACCGTCCAGCAACAAAGCACTTAAAAAGAAAGCCCCGGACCTCACCAAACTCTACATCGACAATGAAAACCCATCGGCTTACTTCAGTTTCGACACAGACTTCAATCTCACCGACCCCAGGCACCTGGCCCAATTCTCTGCCAACAGCGCAAGATCGAGCCACCTGATGCAACTCGACCTCGGGGAAGGCAGCGTCACGGTAATCACCGACAGCGACCTGTGGAAAACCCCGAGCATCGCCAAGTACGACAATGCCTGGTTGCTGTGGTACCTGAACCAGGGCAAGGCCGTGACCTTGCTGTTCAACACCGACTTCGACGACCTGTTCACCTTGCTGATGCGGTACTTCCCCCAGGCTCTGGTAGCACTCGCTACCTTGATCATCCTGGCTCTTTGGCGGGCGGGCCAACGTCAAGGCCCGGTCCGTAAACCCGCAGACTATGCACGTCGTCAATTGCAGGAACACCTCAAAGCCAGCGCTGACTTCCTGTTGCGCCGCAGCGGCCAGGGCACACTACTGCATGCCTTGCAGCGCGATATCCTGCGCGCGGCCCGGCACCGTCACCCCGGCTTTGAACACCTCGACAATGCAGAACAGTGCCGGGCGCTTGAACACCTGACGCGCCAACCCTTTCACATCATCAGCCAGGCCCTTGGCCCACTCCCGGAGAAACGGCTTTCCAGCGCCGATTTCAGCCGTCAGGTGGCGTGCCTGCAAACCCTCAGGAATGCCCTATGAGTGAATTTCCAAGCGCCACTGGCTTGACCCGCGAAACCGTGCAACGCGCCAGCGGGCAAGCCCAAGCCCTGCGCAATGAGTTGCGCAAAGCGGTGATTGGCCAGGACCCGGTGATCAACGATGTCCTGACCGCGCTGATCGCCGGCGGGCATGTGCTGCTCGAAGGTGTACCGGGTCTGGGTAAAACCCTGCTGGTGCGTGCCCTGGCACGCTGCTTTGAGGGCGATTTCGCGCGCATCCAGTTCACCCCGGACCTGATGCCCAGCGATGTCACAGGCCACGCCATGTATGACCTGCACACCGAACAGTTCAAGCTGCGCAAAGGGCCGGTGTTCACCCATTTGTTGCTGGCCGACGAAATCAACCGTGCCCCGGCCAAGACCCAGGCCGCGTTGCTCGAAGCGATGCAGGAACGGCAAGTCACCCTCGAAGGCGAGGCGTTGCCCATCGGCCAACCGTTCATGGTGCTGGCGACCCAGAACCCTATTGAACAGGAAGGTACTTACCCCCTGCCGGAAGCGGAGCTGGATCGCTTCATGCTCAAGGTGCGCATGGATTACCCCGATGCGCAGCAAGAACTGGACATGGTGCGTGAAGTCACGCGCTCGTCTCGGGCCGACATGCTGGATGTAAAACCCTTGCGCACGGTACTGCTGGCCGAAGATGTGCTGCAGCTTCAGCAGATAGCCAGTGAGCTGGCACTCGACGAACAAGTGCTCGACTATGCCGTACGGCTGGCGCGCGCCACCCGCAGTTGGCCGGGGCTGGCCATCGGTGCCGGCCCGCGGGCGTCCATCGATCTGGTGCGCGGCGCGCGCGCCCGTGCCTTGTTGCGCGGCGGCGAATTCGTCACGCCGGACGACATCAAGGATTGTGCCTTGGCAGTACTGCGCCATCGGGTACGTATCGCGCCAGAGCTGGATATCGATGGGTTGGAAGTCGACCAGGTGCTCAAGCAACTGCTCGATCAGATCCCGGCGCCTCGGCAATGACTCGCCCATGAAACCGACCCGTCTGCTGTTGAACTGGCTGGGCGTATTGCTGGGCTTGGGCATCGTGCTGGGCACTGCGGCAGCGTTGCAGGTCAAGTTGCCCGACACCTTGTACGCCATCGCATGGGGGCTGCTACTGGCACTGTTACTGCTCGCGCTGCTGGATGCGATGCGTCTGCGTAACCGCCCTTCGCCCCGCGTGCAACGGCAAATGCCCGGAAGCCTGGCACTGGGCCGCTGGGGAGAAATCCGCCTGGTTCTAGAGCATGACTTTGCGCAGGCACTGAGCGTGCAGGTGTTCGATCATGTCCCTGACGGGTTGTCCGTCGAGCACATGCCCCAATCCATAGACCTGCGCCCCGGTGAACGCAGTGAACTGGGTTATCGCCTTCGCCCCTTGCGACGCGGGCATTTCAATTTCGGCCGCTGTGAAATTCACCTGCCCAGCCCCATGGGCCTGTGGTCAGCACGACGACTGATCGAAGTGAGCGATACTACCCGCGTCTACCCGGACTTCGCCCGTCTGTACGGCGCCCAACTCCAGGGCGTGGACAACTGGCTGAGCCAACTGGGTGTACGCCAACGCCAGCGGCGCGGCTTGGGACTGGAATTTCACCAGTTGCGCGAGTTTCGCGAAGGGGACAGCCTACGGCAGATCGACTGGAAGGCCACCGCCCGGCAACGCACACCCATTGCTCGTGAATACCAGGATGAGCGCGACCAACAGATCGTGTTCATGCTCGATTGCGGCCGCCGCATGCGTAGCCAGGATGACGAACTGTCTCACTTTGACCATGCCCTGAATGCCTGCCTGCTGCTCAGCTACGTCGCGTTGCGCCAGGGGGATGCGGTAGGACTGTGCACCTTTGCCGGTGACCAGCCACGCTACCTGGCGCCGGTCAAAGGCAGTAGCCAATTGAACCTGTTGCTCAACGCGGTATACGACCTGGATACCACTCGACGGACTGCTGACTATCAGGCTGCAGCAAGCGAGTTGCTGGCTCGGCAGAAACGGCGCGCATTGGTGATCGTGATAACCAACCTGCGGGATGAGGATGATGAAACACTGCTGGCTGCCGTCAAGCGTATCAGTCGTCAACACAGGGTGCTGGTGGTCAGCCTGCGCGAGGAAGCGCTCGATCGACTGCGCCAAGCCCCCGTACAAACCTTGCCCGAAGCCTTGGCCTACAGCGGCACCATCGACTACCTGAATACCCGCAACGAACTGCACGACCGACTCAGCGCCCAAGGCCTGTCCCTATTGGACAGTTTGCCGTCTGAACTGGGACCGGCGTTGGTCACGCGCTACCTGGGGTGGAAGAAAGCTGGCGTGCTCTGAAAAGTGCCCGCCAACTCTTTATCTAAGCCGAAGCCTGCAAAGGATCAAAGCTGAAGTAATGCAATAAGACGTTGATCAACTGCTCATATTCCTCAGGTGCCTGCAGCACCCTGAACCCGGAATCATAGTGCTGGGGGTTTACATCCTCATGACTCCATAGGCAGCTCGCCGTGAGATCAATGGGATGGAAGGTGCCGTCAGCCGCCGGAATCTTCAAACGCAGCTCAAAATCCACGTCGACCATCATGGGCAGTTGGCTGATTAACATCAGTCCATCTTCAGAGACATTTCCCAAAAAGCCGATGGGCTTGTCGGTAAGACGATTAAACACTTGCAAAAAACAAGGAAGCTGATGCCGCTCGATCCGTCGGTCGGTAAACATGGTGAGATCGCCATCCAATGGCCATGACTGCGGCCGTGCCAGTGATTCGGAACGGGTAATACGCCCGCTCTCCTTGGATCTCGGTGCGACAACAGGCAATTGCCTGCCGCTAGACAGCCACCCAGTCCGGGGCCCCACATCCATTTGCATAGAACTTATACAAATGAACATTCAAAGAATAGCCCAAGACTGGCAACGGGCCAGTTATGGAATGACGAATATCATCACAAAGAAGCTGGTCGCGGTTGCGCGACGCTTGCACTAGGGTAATGCCCCAGTTGTTGCAGGGTGTCGAGCCTCGCGCGGGCGCGGTAGGCGTACTCGCTCGATGGGTATTGATTGATAATGAATTGATAGGTCTGTACCGCGTCGACGAACAGCTTTTGCCGTTCCAGGCACTGACCGCGCAACATCGAGACTTCCGGCTGCACATAACGTCGGGTGCGACTTTCACGGTCGACCTGGGACAATTCCAGGGTAACGCGCTCGCAGTCACCGACCTTGTAGGCGCGGTAGGCATTGTTCAGATGGTGATCCATCGACCAACGGGTGCAGCCGACAACACTGACGGCCAGGGCAGCAATGAGCAAAATTCGCATGAGGGTTCTCCTGTCTTGTGCAGTGTATCGACCCCTCGTCGAAAATCTTCAAGGATGTTCGTATTCAGCCGCAGCGAAAACAAGTCAATCATCGATAAGTAGTGCAAACGAACAATGACTACAACGAAAGAGCATAGTAGCCTTCTCCAGCGCTTGAACTCAGGAGTCTGTGCATGTCCGTCCGTCGTACCAAAATCGTCGCCACCCTTGGCCCGGCCAGCAACTCGCCGGAAGTCCTCGAACAGCTGATTCTGGCTGGTTTGGACGTTGCCCGTCTGAACTTCTCCCACGGCACCCCGGACGAGCACAAGGCTCGCGCCAAGCTGGTGCGTGACCTGGCCGCCAAGCACGGCCGCTTCGTCGCTCTGCTGGGTGACCTGCAAGGCCCGAAAATCCGTATCGCCAAATTCACCAACAAGCGGATCGAGCTGAAGATCGGTGATCAATTCACCTTCTCCACCAGCCACCCGCTGACCGAAGGCAACCAGCAGGTCGTGGGTATCGACTATCCGGATCTGGTCAAGGACTGCGGCGTCGGCGACGAGCTTCTGCTGGATGATGGCCGCGTAGTAATGCGCGTCGAAACCGCGACCCCGACCGAACTGCACTGCGTCGTGCTGATCGGTGGTCCGCTGTCCGACCACAAAGGCATCAACCGTCGTGGGGGTGGCTTGACCGCACCAGCCCTGACGGAAAAAGACAAGGCCGACATCAAGCTCGCCGCCGAAATGGAAGTGGACTACCTCGCCGTGTCCTTCCCGCGCGACGCCGCCGACATGGAATACGCCCGTAAGCTGCGCGACGAAGCCGGTGGTACTGCCTGGCTGGTGGCGAAGATCGAACGCGCCGAAGCCGTGGCCGATGACGAAACCCTCGACGGCCTGATCAAGGCTTCCGACGCGGTGATGGTTGCTCGTGGCGACCTGGGCGTGGAAATCGGTGACGCCGAGCTGATCGGTATCCAGAAGAAGATCATCCTGCACGCTCGCCGCCACAACAAGGCAGTGATCGTGGCGACCCAGATGATGGAGTCGATGATCCAGAACCCGATGCCGACCCGCGCCGAAGTGTCCGACGTGGCCAACGCCGTGCTCGACTACACCGACGCCGTGATGCTCTCGGCCGAAAGCGCCGCCGGCCCGTACCCGCTGGAAGCCGTGCAAGCCATGGCGCGTATCTGCCTCGGCGCTGAAAAGCACCCGACCAGCAAGACCTCCAGCCACCGCATCGGCAAAGAGTTCGAAAGCTGCGACCAGAGCATCGCCCTGGCTGCCATGTACACCGCGAACCACTTCCCCGGTGTGAAGGCGATCATCGCGCTGACCGAAAGTGGCTACACGCCGTTGATCATGTCGCGCATCCGTTCCTCGGTGCCGATCTACGCGTTCACCCCGCACCGTGAAGCCCAGGCGCGCACCGCGCTGTTCCGTGGCGTGTACACCGTTCCGTTCGATCCGGCTTCGCTGGCACCGAACGAAGTCAGCCAGAAGGCGATCGACGAGCTGGTCAAGCGTGGCGTCGTAGAGAAAGGCGACTGGGTCATCCTGACCAAGGGCGACAGCTACCACACCACCGGTGGCACCAATGGCATGAAGATCCTGCACGTGGGCGACCCGCAGGTCTGAGTGACACGCTGAAAAACAAAAGCCCCGCCATGTGAATGGCGGGGCTTTTTTGCATTTCAAGAGTTCGTGTCGAACTCGGTCAAGCCCGCTCCCACATGTTGATCAGCGCCGGGTGATGAACCCCGACAACGCCGCAATCGCCTCAGGCGATCTCAAGCGCTGGGTAAACAGCGCCCCCTCCTCCTCGATCACCTGCCGCAACTGCTCACGATCAACACTTTTCATCAATTGCTTGGTCACCTGCACCGCCCCCGGTGCCAAGGTTTCGAAGCGCTCGGCCATTTCCCGCGCCTTGGCCAACGCCGTCTCGCCGCTGCCCAACGCCTCGGTGGCAATGCCCCAGGCTGCCGCCTGTTCGCCGGTAAAGCCCTCGCCCAGCAACAATAATTCCGCAGCCTTTGCGTGCCCCAACAACCTCGGCAGAATCAGGCTCGACCCAAACTCCGGGCACAGCCCCAGGTTGACAAACGGCATGCGCAACCGCGCATCGCGGCTGATGTATACCAGATCGCAATGCAGCAACAGGGTTGTCCCGATACCCACCGCAACGCCCGCCACGGCGGCAATCACCGGTTTGCGGCAGTTGAGCAGGCTTTTCATGAAATAAAACGGTGGGCTGTCGAGATCGCTGGGCGGCTGTTCGAGAAAATCGCCGATGTCGTTGCCGGCAGTGAAGCATTCACTGCTGCCCTGGATCAGTACGCAGCGGATGTCCTCATCCGCATCGGCCTGCTCCAGTGCCTCGGCCAATTGCGTGTACATGGCGCGGGTCAGGGCGTTTTTCTTGTCGGGGCGATTGAGCTGCAAGGTCAGCAACCCGCGTTCGCGGTGTTGCAGGATGGCATCGGTCATGGCGAATCTCGCGGCTGTAGAGTTCAGCGCTCAACCACGGGGCAGGAACACATCGGCCAGCAGTTGATTACGCGGCAGTCCCGCCAGGAACAGACGCTTGGAAAACGCCTCGACACTGGCCGGGTGCCCGCAGAGTAAAGCCAGAGTTTGCCGCGAAACAAGCCGCAGTTGCGCCAATGCCTGGGTCGCCTGCGCCGCCGTCCACAGCTCCACCGTCACGTTGGGATGCTGTGCGGCCAGCTGCGCCAAGGGTTCGGCCAGGTAATGCCCCTCAGTATCATGGGCCAGGTGAATCACGCGGATGTCGCCCTGATGATCCTGGCGCAAGGCCTCTCGCAACACGCCCCAAAGAGGGCCAAGGCCGGTGCCGGACGCCAGCAGCCACAGCGGTCGGCTTTGCCAGTCGGGATCGTATTGCAGCGCGCCGCCGCGCAGTTCGCCCAACCGCAAACGGTCGCCCAGCTGCAACTGGCGGGCAAGATCACTGAATTCGCCAGGCAGACGGCAATCGAGGTGAAACTCCAGGAATGGGTCATCCTGGGGCAAGCTCGCCAGGGAATAGGGCCGCGCCACTTGTCCCGCCCACAACACCAGATGCTGCCCAGCCCGGTAGCGCAGGCCACGCTCGGGTTGCAGGCGCAGGCGCAGCACACTCGGGCTCAACCAATCGATACCCACCACCTGGGCCGGCAACCCATCACGCGTAGGATCAAAGGTTTCGACGCGCAGGTCCCCGCTCACCTGGCACTGGCACGCCAAGCGCCAGCCGTCCTGACGTTGCGCCGGGCTCAAGGCCTCGGGCTGCTTGTCATCGACCTCCCCCTGGCATCGCACCAGACACGCATGGCAACTGCCGGCGCGACAACTGTAAGGCACGGCCACACCTGCCTCGTTCAAGGAATCCAGCAGGTTGCTGCCGGTCGTTACCGACCAATGGCGTTCGCCGACATACAGTTCAGGCATATAACTCTCACCTGTAGGAGCGAGCTTGCTCGCGAAGATCGCTAACGATAACGCGGGGTGCCTGACGAAACCCATCAAATTCAAGTTTTTCGCGAGCAAGCTCGCTCCTACAACCCAATCGAGCCAGGCATTCATGACCATAGTCGGGTGTATCGGCCACCGAGCCGGGTTATACTGCCGCGCCTTTTTAGCGTCGCGCCTGCACCACTTTGGCGTGCCTTGGAAAGGTGAGCTCAGCCGACCGATGCAACACTGAGCCCACCTTTATTGAATGTTCCCTTATAGAGGAGCGCGACTCATGACCGTGATCAAGCAAGACGACCTGATTCAGAGCGTTGCCGACGCCCTGCAATTCATTTCCTACTACCACCCCGTGGATTTCATCCAGGCCATGCACGAAGCCTACCTGCGCGAAGAATCGCCAGCGGCCCGTGACTCCATCGCCCAGATCCTGATCAACTCGCGCATGTGCGCCACCGGCCATCGCCCGATCTGCCAGGACACCGGTATCGTTACCGTGTTCGTGCGCGTGGGCATGGACGTGCGTTGGGATGGCGCCACCATGGGCCTGGACGACATGATCAACGAAGGCGTGCGTCGCGCCTACAACCTGCCGGAAAACGTCCTGCGTGCCTCGATCCTGGCCGACCCGGCAGGCGCGCGTAAGAACACCAAGGACAACACCCCGGCGGTGATCCACTACTCCATCGTCCCGGGTAACACCGTGGAAGTGGACGTGGCAGCCAAGGGCGGCGGTTCCGAGAACAAGTCGAAAATGGCGATGCTCAACCCGTCCGACTCGATCGTTGACTGGGTATTGAAGACCGTTCCGACCATGGGCGCCGGCTGGTGCCCACCGGGCATGCTCGGCATCGGCATCGGCGGCACCGCCGAGAAAGCCGCCGTCATGGCCAAGGAAGTGTTGATGGAATCCATCGACATCCACGAGCTGAAAAAGCGCGGCCCGCAGAACCGTATCGAAGAGATGCGCCTGGAGCTGTTCGAGAAGGTCAACCAGCTGGGCATCGGCGCCCAGGGCCTGGGTGGCCTGACCACCGTGCTCGACGTGAAGATCATGGACTACCCGACCCACGCAGCGTCCTTGCCGGTGTGCATGATCCCCAACTGCGCCGCCACCCGCCACGCGCACTTCGTGCTCGACGGCTCGGGCCCGGCCTCGCTGGAAGCGCCACCGCTGGACGCCTACCCGGAAATCGTCTGGGAAGCTGGCCCATCGGCCCGTCGCGTCAACCTCGATACCCTGACTCCGGAAGAAGTGCAGAGCTGGCAGCCGGGCGAAACCGTGTTGCTCAACGGCAAGATGCTCACCGGTCGCGACGCCGCGCACAAGCGCATGGTCGAGATGCTGAACAAGGGCGAAACCCTGCCGGTGGACCTCAAGGGTCGCTTCATCTACTACGTCGGCCCGGTTGATCCAGTGCGCGAAGAAGTGGTTGGCCCAGCCGGCCCGACCACCGCGACGCGGATGGACAAGTTCACCCGTCAGATCCTCGAGCAAACCGGCCTGCTGGGCATGATCGGCAAATCCGAGCGCGGCCCGACTGCGATCGAAGCGATCAAGGACCACAAGGCCGTGTACCTGATGGCCGTGGGCGGCGCCGCTTACCTGGTGGCGCAAGCCATCAAGAAGTCGCGTGTTGTTGCCTTCGCCGAACTGGGCATGGAAGCGATCTACGAGTTCGACGTGAAGGACATGCCGGTCACCGTTGCTGTCGACAGCAAAGGCGAATCCGTGCACATCACCGGTCCTGCCATCTGGCAGAAAAAGATCAGTGAAAGCCTGGCGGTAGAAGTGCAGTAAGCGCTTCCCCTGCAAACATAAAGGCGACTGTGGCCATGGCCCAGTCGCCTTTTTTATGGCACATGGTATGGTGCACTCCCTTACCGTGCCTGCCCATCACCGTATGATCGTCATCCCTCGCCCCCTGCGCCTGACCTTCTATTCCTTGCTGATCATCGCTGGCGCGCTACTGGCCGCGGCCTTGGCCACGCGCCACGCCGAACGCCAGGCCCTGGTGGACGACGCCGCCCGCGCCAATCAGCAGCTTGCGCTGTACGCCAACTCGCTGCATACCCTGATCGAACGCTACCGCGCCCTGCCCGCCGTGCTGGCGTTGGACTCGGAGATGATCAATGCCTTGAAGGGCCCGCTGGATACCGCGACCCAGGATCTGCTCAACCGCAAGCTGGAGCGCATCAACGGCGCGGCGCAGTCATCCACCCTGGAATTGATGGACCGCACCGGCCTGGCCGTGGCCGCCAGCAACTGGAACCTGCCCAGCAGTTATGTGGGCCACAACTACGCGTTTCGCCCTTATTTCAGCCAAACCTTGAGTCAGGGCACTGGGCGCTTTTACGCGGTGGGCGTGACCACCGGCATACCCGGTTACTTCCTCTCCAGCGCGGTGGTCGATGAACACGAACAGTTCCTCGGCGCGATGGTGGTCAAGCTTGAGTTCCCCGAACTTGAACGTGAGTGGGCCCAAGGCAATGACCTGCTGCTGGTCAGTGATGCGCGTGGCATTGTGTTCATCGCCAATCAACCCGGTTGGCGTTATCGCAACCTGCGACCGTTGTCGGCCAGCGACCTTGCCGAGCTGAAAGCCACACGCCAATACGACAAGAAACATCTGCAGGCACTCGAAACCAGCACCCTGCAACGCTTCGACGAAAACAGCCACCTGATGCGCGTCAACGGCCCGGATGGCAGTGCCAATTACATCTGGGAATCCCTGCCGTTGAAGGCCGAAGGCTGGACCTTGCACCTGCTGCGCAAACCGCAGTTCGCCTTTGAAGATCAACGTAACGCTGGCCTGGCTGCCGCCGGCTCCTGGCTGGCGCTGGTGTTCCTGGTGCTGTTCCTGACCCAACGCTGGCGCCTGGCCCGCTTGCGCCAGCGCAGTCGCGAAGAACTTGAGCAACTGGTGGAAGAACGCACCCAGGCGCTGCGTACCGCCCAGGATGGCTTGGTGCAATCGGCCAAATTGGCGGCGCTGGGACAGATGTCCGCCGCCCTCGCCCACGAAATCAATCAGCCACTCACCGCCCAACGCATGCAATTGGCCACGTTGCGCCTGCTGCTGGATCACGGTCGTGTCGACGACGCCTACCAGGCGCTCACGCCACTGGACGACATGCTCACGCGCATGGCCGCCCTCACCGGCCACCTCAAGACCTTCGCGCGCAAAAGCCCCAGTGGTTTGCGTGAACGCCTGGACCTGGCCACCGTGGTCGACCAGTCGCTGCACCTGCTCGATGCGCGCCTGCGCGATGAATCCATCGGCGTGGTGCTGGACCTGACCCGCCCCGCCTGGGTGCGCGGCGATGCCATCCGCTTGGAACAGGTCCTGATCAACCTGCTGCGCAACGCCCTCGACGCCATGGCCGACAAACCGCGCAAACGCCTGGAGATCCGCCTGCATGCCGACCAACAACTGTGGCGACTGACCGTCAGCGACAGCGGCGGCGGGATTGCCGACGAGCACCTGAACAGCGTGTTCGACCCGTTCTTCACCACCAAGCCTGTGGGTGATGGCCTCGGCTTGGGGCTGGCGGTGTCCTACGCTATCGTGCACGAATTGGGTGGGCGCCTGATCGCCAGCAATCGCGGCGACGGCGCGGTATTTACCCTGACCCTGCCTATCGCGCTGGAGACGCCCGACCTATGTTGAACGCGGTGATTGTGGTCGATGACGAAGCCAGCATCCGCACGGCCGTCGAGCAGTGGCTGAGCCTCTCGGGGTTCGAGGTGCAGTTGTTCAGCCGCGCCGAGGAATGCCTGGCGCAATTGCCCAAGGATTTCCCCGGCGTGATCCTCAGCGATGTGCGCATGCCCGGACTCAGCGGGCTCGAACTGCTGGCCGAGGTACAGCGCCGCGATGCCGATTTACCGGTCATCCTGCTCACCGGCCACGGCGATGTACCGATGGCGGTTGAGGCCATGCGCGACGGGGCCTACGACTTCCTGGAAAAACCCTTCAGCCCCGATGCCCTGCTCAACAGCCTGCGCCGTGCCCTGGACAAGCGCGGGCTGATCCTGGAGAACCGCCGCCTGCATCAACAGGCCGATCATCGCGCGCAGTTGGAGTCGACCCTGCTCGGCGTGTCCCGTGGTTTGCAGACCTTGCGCCGCCAGGTGCTGGACCTGGCGAGCCTGCCGGTCAACGTACTGATCCGTGGCGAGACCGGCAGCGGCAAGGAAATGGTCGCCCGTTGCCTGCATGATTTTGGCCCTCGGTCGAAGAAACCCTTTGTCGCGCTCAACTGCGCCGCCATCCCCGAGCAGTTGTTTGAAGCCGAACTATTCGGCCACGAAAGCGGCGCGTTTACTGGCGCGCAGGGCAAGCGCATCGGCAAACTGGAATATGCCCACGGTGGCACGCTGTTCCTCGATGAAATCGAAAGCATGCCGCTGGCCCAACAGGTGAAACTGCTGCGAGTGTTGCAAGAACAGAAACTGGAGCGACTGGGCTCCAACCAGAGTATCCACGTGGTCCTGCGCATCATCGCCGCCACCAAGCCGGACCTGCTGGAAGAGGCCCGCGCCGGGCGCTTTCGCGAAGACCTGGCCTATCGCTTGAACGTCGCGCAACTGCGCCTGCCGCCTTTGCGTGAGCGCCGCGAAGATATCCCGCTGCTGTTCGACCACTTTGCACAGAGTGCCGCCGAGCGCCTGGGCCGCAGCGTCGAACCCCTGAGCGGCGCTCAACTGGGGCGCCTGCTCAGCCATGATTGGCCAGGAAATGTGCGTGAACTGGCCAACGTCGCCGAACGCCAGGTATTGGGCCTTGGCGAACCGGAACCGGAAGGCATCGAGGCTGGGCAATCCCTGGCTGCGCAGCAGGAGGCCTTCGAAGCCCACTGCCTGAAAGCCGCGTTGACCCGGCACAAGGGCGATATCAAGGCCGTATTGGCCGAGCTGCAACTGCCACGCCGGACCTTCAATGAAAAGATGCAGCGCCATGGGTTGGTGCGGGACACCTTCCTGTAGGCGCTGGCTTGCCAGCGCCTACAATGGGCAGTGCGCGCCCGCGCCAATAAGCGGATTTCCGCTCACCCATTGAAAATCATCAGCGGCTTTCCGCTCAAAAAAATCCTCGAACCCCTCTAGTGCGGGCCTTCATCCACCTGGCACAGCTCCTGCTATAGCTCGAGCCAGGCTGCGCACGCGCCGCTCCATAAAAACAACTAGATGAAGGATCCTTCAATGGATAACTCCAACGCCCTGCCTCTGGGGTCGGCGGCCGCGCCGACGAAAGAGCGCACTACCTCCAGCCGCATCAAATCGATTTTCAGTGGTTCCGTCGGCAACATGGTCGAGTGGTACGACTGGTACGTCTACGCCGCCTTCTCGTTGTACTTCGCCAAGACCTTCTTCCCGAAAGGCGACACCACCGCCCAACTGCTCAACACCGCCGCGATCTTCGCCGTTGGCTTCCTGATGCGCCCGATCGGTGGCTGGCTGATGGGCCTGTACGCCGACAAAGTCGGGCGTAAAAAAGCCTTGATGGCCTCGGTCTACCTGATGTGCTTTGGTTCGCTGCTGATCGCCCTGAGCCCAGGCTATGAAATGATTGGTATCGGTGCACCGATCCTGCTGGTGTTTGCCCGTTTGCTGCAGGGGTTGTCGGTCGGCGGCGAATACGGCACGTCCGCCACCTACCTCAGCGAGATGGCGACCAAGGAACGCCGTGGTTTCTACTCCAGCTTCCAGTACGTGACCTTGATCTCCGGACAGCTCATCGCACTGGCCGTGCTGATCGTGCTGCAACAAGTCCTGACCACCGAGCAGTTGTATGCCTGGGGCTGGCGTATCCCGTTCGCCATCGGCGCGCTGTGCGCAGTCGTCGCGCTGTACCTGCGTCGTGGCATGGAAGAAACCGAGTCATTCACCAAGAAGGAAAAAGCCAAGGAAAGCGCGATGCGCACCTTGATGCGCCACCCCAAGGAACTGCTGACCGTGGTCGGCCTGACCATGGGCGGCACCTTGGCCTTCTACACCTACACCACCTACATGCAGAAATACCTGGTGAACACCGTCGGCATGAGCATTTCCGACTCCACCACCATCTCGGCAGCGACGCTGTTCCTGTTCATGTGCCTGCAACCCATCGTCGGTGGGCTGTCGGACAAAGTCGGCCGTCGCCCGATCCTGATCGCCTTCGGCATCCTCGGCACGCTGTTCACCGTGCCGATCCTCACCACCCTGCACACCATCCAGAGCTGGTGGGGCGCGTTCTTCCTGATCATGGCGGCGCTGATCATCGTCAGCGGCTACACCTCGATCAACGCCGTGGTGAAGGCCGAGCTGTTCCCTACCGAAATCCGCGCCCTGGGCGTGGGCCTGCCGTATGCGCTGACCGTATCGATTTTTGGCGGTACTGCTGAATACATCGCGCTGTGGTTCAAGAGCATCGGCATGGAAACCGGCTACTACTGGTATGTGACCGCGTGTATCGCGGTGTCGCTGGTGGTCTATGTGACCATGAAGGACACGCGTAAGCACTCGCGCATAACCACCGACTAACCGTTGAACGCAGTTCGAAATGTGGGAGCGGGCTTGCCCGCGAAAGCGGTGTGTCAGTCAACGATTGTAGAGACTGAACCACCGTATTCGCGGGCAAGCCCGCTCCCACATTGGGTATGATGCTGGTCCCGAAATCGAGAACAGAACAGGCCATGTCCGACGATATCCATTTCTACGAACCCGCCAACGGCCACGGCCTGCCCCATGACCCTTTCAATGCCATCGTCGGTCCACGGCCGATCGGCTGGATTTCGTCCCACGACAGCGAAGGCCGCCTGAACCTGGCGCCCTACAGCTTCTTCAACGCGTTCAACTACATTCCGCCGATCATCGGGTTTTCCAGTGTCGGGCGCAAAGACAGCCTGAACAACATCGAACAGACCGGCGAGTTTGTGTGGAACCTGGCAACCCGCCCGCTGGCCGAGCAGATGAACCAGAGTTGCGCCCCGGTTTCACCCGAGGTGAATGAGTTCGAATTGTCCGGCCTGACACCGGTGGCTTCGAAAATCGTGGGCGTGCCACGGGTGGGCGAGAGCCCGGTGTCGTTCGAGTGCAAGGTGACGCAAATCATCCAGCTTCAGCGCGCCGACAAGGCATTGGTGCCTAGCTGGCTGGTGTTGGGCGAGGTGGTCGCGGTGCACATAGCCAAGTGGTTGCTCAAGGACGGTATCTACGACACCGCCGCCGCCGAGCCGATTCTGCGCGGTGGCGGCCCGGCGGATTACTTCCAGTTGGGCCCTGAGGCCCTGTTCAAGATGTATCGACCGAAATAAATCCTGTAGGAGCGAGCTTGCTCGCGAAGGGCGTCATTAATAACGCGGGCATCTTGATACGCTGCGGCGCCCTTGGATTTTTCGCGAGCAAGCTCGCTCCTACAGGACGGCGGGTGCCCAGTTCAGCACGCCTTCTTCATCGACATCGACCAAGCACTCAAGCTGCTGGGTGGCCGCATCGTCGGCGTCGGAGGCCGTGGTGAACTTTTGTCCATCAAGGATCTTGTGAAACTGCGGTGCGCCCATGCCATCCAGTGCCTTGACGGCGACGGCGGCGCTGTAGCCACCCTCCCCCGGTACTACGGCGGAAACGGCTTCGTGGTGGGCAAATTGTTTACGTGCCATGTTGCTGGTCCTGGCCAATGGAAAGTCGGCCATTCTAGACCTTCAGCCGGCGAGTTGCAGGTACTCGCCGTAGGCGTGTGCAGCGGATGCGTCAGTAAAGGTCTGGAAGTCCATGCTGCGGACCACCATGTCATTCAACAGCTCGGTCAGGATCATCAGGGCTGGTGAGTTGAAGTAGGCGCTCATCGCCTCCTCACTGCTCCAGAAACCGGAGATCAACCAGACATCGGGATCGACCTGGGAATGCTGCAACGAGAACTGCAGGCAACCCTGAGCCTGACGGCCCGGTTCGATCAAACTGCTCAAGCGTGCACCGAGTTCGGTGCTGCACCCGGTGCGGGCGCGGATAAAGGCCATATGGCTCGCGGGAATGGGGGTGGACATGTTCGACTCTCCCGTTGAGAAGTGATGCTCGGCAAGCACTGTGAGGGCGTGTTGCCACAGGATCAAAGATAACGGCGCGGGGGCGGGCGCGGTTAGTCAATTCCTGTCGGCTTATTGCACAATCCTGCGAGAAGCGTAGAGAGGACGTCTGGCGCAGACGTTTTATTCCATGGGTCAACGCCTTGTTTCAGGGAGATGACAGGCCCCGCGATTGCCTGATTCACGATGCGTCGCAGGATCAGGCAAGGATTGTGCAGAATCGACGTAACACTTTTTGAAAAGCCGCCGCTAAGCTGAGCCCATCGAAGTAGCCAGTAGAGGACGCTCCATGTCGTCGCCCGAACATAAAGCCATGCCCCTCGATGCCGAGATGGAAAAACAGCGCGCCGAACTGGCCAGCATCGTGCACCGGCATACCTGGGAGGACGGCTCCTACGGCACCGCCATCACCACCTTGTTCCTGAACCGCCACAACACGCCGCGCGACTTCATGCCGGTACTGGTGGAGCCTGCCCTGTGCATTCTGGCCAGCGGCAGCAAGGAAGTGCGCCTGGCCGACGAGATCTTTGCCTACGACCCACTCAATTACCTGGTGTTCTCGGTGGCGATGCCGGTGGCCGGGCGGATCATTGATGCCACCCCGGAAGACCCGAACCTGTCGGTGCGCATCAATATCGACCCGGCGCAGTTGACGGCCTTGATCGCGGAAGCAGGGCCGATGGGCGTGCCCTCGCGTCCGACCTCCCGTGGCATGTATGTCGACCGCATCGACGGCCAACTGCTCGACGCCGTGCTGCGCCTGGCGCGCCTGCTGGACTCGCCCAAAGACATCGCCATGTTGGCGCCGCTGATCAACCGGGAAATTCTTTATCGCCTGTTGCGGGGTCCACAGGGTTATCGCCTGTATGAAATCGCCGTGGCCAACAGTCAGAGCCATCGGGTCAGCCAGGCGATCAAGTGGTTGAACGGCAATTACGAGCAACCACTGCGCATCGATGACCTGGCCAAGGAAGTGAACCTCAGCGTCTCGACCTTGCACCACCGCTTCAAGGCAATCACCGCCATGAGCCCGTTGCAGTACCAGAAGCAACTGCGCTTGCAGGAAGCGCGGCGGTTGATGATCGCCGAAGGGTTGGAAGCGTCGGCGGCCGGGTATCGCGTGGGGTATGAAAGCCCGTCGCAGTTTAGCCGCGAGTACAGCCGGCTCTTCGGTGCGCCGCCATTGCGTGACCTGGCCCGATTGCGCCAGAGCATCTGACTCAACGGAGATCAAGATGTGGGAGTGGCGGTTTTGTGTTTATTCAGTCCAGACCGCGGGGTAGCTGCAAGGTCACCCGCAACCCTCCCTCGCGCAGATTCTGCAAACTCACTTCCCCACCATGGCTATGGGCAATGTTGCGCGCAATTCCCAACCCCAAGCCATAGCCCTGCTGCTGCCCAGCCAGGCGGAAGTGAGGTTCGAAAACTTGCTCCAGGCGTTGCTCGGGTACGCCTGGTCCTTCGTCATCCACATGCAGGATGAACTCCACGCCATCGTCCTCGATGTACAGGTGGGCGTTCTGACCGTACTTCAACGCGTTGTCGATCAGGTTGCCGATGCAACGCTTGAGCGCCAGCGGCTTGCCCGGATATGCCGTCAACGCCCGGCCATGCTGGGTCACGCGGCCATTCCCGTTCGGCGCCAGGTACGGCTCCACCAGGCAATCGAGCACATGGTTCAGGTCGACCGGCTCGATGTTTTCGTGGATATCCGTATCTTTCACGCATTGCAGCGCGCCCTTCACCAACAACTCCAGCTCATCCAGGTCGCGGCCGAACTTGGTTTGCAGGTTCTCGTCTTCGAGCAATTCCACGCGTAGGCGCAGGCGGGTGATCGGTGTGCGCAAGTCGTGGGAAATCGCGCTGAACAACTGGCTGCGCTCGGTCAGGTAACGGCTGATGCGCTCGCGCATGGCATTGAACGCACGGCCCACTTCGACCACTTCGCTGCCGCCACCTTCGGCGACTGGCTCTACATCGGCGCCCAGGGACATGTCCCGCGCCGCCCGTGCCAGACGCTTGAGCGGTCGGCTCTGCCAATGCACCAGCAAACCGATGAACAGCAGCAGAAAACCGCTGGTCAGCACGATAAACCACACCTGCTGGGACGGCAGGCCTTGCTCTTCAAGACTGGTGTAGGGCTCGGGCAATAGCGAGGCGATGTACAGCCATTCGCCAGGCGCGAGCTGAATCTGAGTGACCAGCACCGGCGGGTTTACCGGCTCCAGGGTCAGTGCGTAGTGGGCCCAGGAACGCGGCAGTTCATCAAGTTTGAGGCCGGCATTGAAGATGCGCAGGTCTTCGGCGCTGACAAACTCCACCGAGATATGCACATCGGCACCGAGGGTTTGTTTCAGCACTTCATCGACCGCTTCAAGCACGGCCTGCTTACGCGGGGTTTGCGGCAGGATGGCCATGTCCAACGGGCGATCATTGAGGGTCACGACGAAACGCGTGCCGCCCATGCTGCGCAATTGGTCGAGGACCAATGGGCGATAGGCCACCGGCAATGAACGGAAATAACTCACGCTGGCGGTCATCGAATGCGCCAGGCTGCGGGCGCTGGTGACCAGGCCTTCGAGCTGTGTGGCACGCAACTGCGAGACCCAGATCACGCTGGACAGCGCCTGGGCAAACAACACCGCCAGCAACGTTAGCAGCAGCATGCGCCCCAGCAACGAACGTGGCACCGGGAAGCGGCGACGGCGTTCAGTCAGATGTTCAGTGGGCATTGCCGGCAACCACGCTGGCTGCCAGTTGATAACCGCTGCCGCGCACCGTGCGGATCAGCCTCGGGGGTTTTTCGGTATCGCGCAAGCGTTGGCGCAGGCGGCTGACGGCCATGTCGACGATACGGTCCAGCGGCATCAGGTCGCGGCCACGGGTAGCGTTGCCGATGGTGTCACGGTCGAGGATCTGTTGCGGGTGGTCGAGAAACAATTTGAGCAGGGCGAAATCGGCCCCGGAGAGGATCACTTCTTCGCCGTCTACATGAAACAGGCGGTGGCTGATCATATCCAGGCGCCATTCATCAAACACCAGCACGTCCCCACCTACGCTGCGCTCCTGGCCGAACTGGCAACGGCGCAACAGGGCCTTGATCCGCGCCTGCAACTCGCGGGGGCTGAACGGCTTGCCGATGTAGTCGTCGGCGCCCAGTTCCAAGCCAATCACGCGGTCGGCCTCGTCGGAACTGGCGGTGAGCATGATGATCGGCACCTGCGCCTGGCGCGGGTGCTGGCGGATCCAGCGGCAAAGGCTGAAACCGTCTTCGTCCGGCAACATCACATCGAGGATGACCAGGTCGCACGGCGCCTCGTTCATCGCTTGGCGGAACCCCGCGCCATCCGGCACGCCACGCACCTGGAAACCGGCGCGACTGAGGTAGGTCTGCAGCAATTCGCGGATTTCCTGGTCGTCGTCGACGAGGAGAATCGATTTACTGATTACGCTCACGGGGTCCTCCTTGTTGTTATGGCCAATCTGTAGGAGCGAGCTTGCTCGCGAAAATCCTGAAGCTGCTGCGTATCACCTGATGCGCTGCGTTATCGTTAACGTTCTTCGCGAGCAAGCTCGCTCCTACATGGCAAAAGCCTGCTCAAGCGCCACCCCAGCCCCGGTCAATCCGGAATACGGCGCGGTCACCAACCACACCGGAATGCCTTTGAAGTAGTCGCTCATACAGCCTTTGTCGGCGAAACTCTTGGCAAAGCCGCTGTTGATAAAGAAGTCGGCAAACCTCGGTATCACCCCGCCCACGATGTACACGCCACCGCGTCCACCGGTGGTCAGTACATTGTTGCCGGCAACGCGGCCCAGCCAGATGCTGAACTGGTCCAATACTTCCATCGCCACCGGGTCGCCGGCCAGGCCTGCGGCCGTGATGGCCTCGGGGGTTTCCAGTACCGGCGTGTGGCCGTCGACCGCGCAAATGGCACGGTACAGACGCGGCAAGCCGCCACCGCTCAAGGCGGTTTCGGCGCTGACGTGGCCGATCTCAGTGTAGATGTGCTGCCACAGCTGGGTTTCACGCGGGCTGCTGAGGGGCAGGTCGACATGCCCGCCCTCCCCCGGCAACGCCGCAAAACGGCCAGCGCCGAGGTCCAGCAGGGTCCCGACACCCAGGCCAGTGCCAGGGCCAATCACTACCGCCGGGCGCAATGGCTCCGGCGTACCCTCGCAGACCACGCGAAATTCGTCGGGCTTGAGGCGGGTCATGCCCAAGGCCATGGCCGAGAAGTCATTGACCAGCAGCAGTTCATCGACCTGCAACGTCTTGCAAAACGCAGTCTTGCTCAGGCGCCAGTGATTGTTGGTGAATTTAAATTCATCGCCGCTTACCGGCCCGGCCACCGACAGGCACACCGCACCGATGTCGCCGATTTCCAGGCCTTCCTCCTTGAGGTAAACCTTGATCGCATCTTCAGGGCTGGAGTGATCCGCCGTGGCATGCACGCGGATCGAATGCAGTTCCTGATCGCGCCACAACGCAAAACGGGCGTTGGTGCCCCCGATATCACCGACCAGCGCAAGCTTCACTTAAGCGTCTCCAAGGCAGAGGTAAAGGCGCTGGCGCCCTGCTCTGCGGAGCTTGCGGCCAAGCGCATAAATGCAAACAGCTCGCGACCGGCCCCCACGTTATTGCCCAACAGGCCCGTGGCAGGCGCGCGCGCTGCGAATTCGTCGGCGTCCACCTTAAGCTCCAAGGTGCCCTTCACGCCATCCACGCGAATGATATCGCCATCGCGCACCCGCGCCAGTGGCCCGCCGCTCTGGGCTTCGGGGTTGACGTGGATCGCGGCGGGGATCTTACCCGACGCGCCGGACATACGCCCGTCTGTTACCAGTGCGACTTTGAAGCCACGGTCCTGCAACACGCCAAGGAACGGCGTCATCTTGTGCAATTCGGGCATGCCATTGGAGCGCGGGCCCTGGAAGCGCATGACGGCCACGAAGTCTTTTTCCAACTGACCGGCCTTGAACGCGTCGGCCAGGTCTTGCTGGTCCTGGAACACCACCGCCGGCGCTTCAACAATTTGATGTTCCGGAGCCACGGCAGACACTTTCATCACGCCACGACCGAGGTTGCCTTCCATCACACGCAAGCCACCTTCCGGCGAGAACGCACGGGCCACGGGACGCAGGATGCTTTCGTCGAGGCTTTCGATCGGACCGTCGCGCCAGATCAGCTCGCCGTCGACCAGGAATGGTTCCTGGGTGTAGCGGCTCAGGCCCTTGCCGGCCACCGTGTTGACGTCCTCGTGAAGCAGGCCGGCTTCGAGCAGCTCGCGGATCAGGAACGACATGCCGCCCGCCGCCTGGAAGTGGTTGATGTCGGCCTTGCCGTTTGGATACACGTGGGACAGGGTCGGCACCACCTCGGAGAGGTCAGCCATGTCGTCCCAGGTAAGAATAATGCCCGCCGACATGGCGATCGCCGGCATGTGCAGGGTGTGGTTGGTCGAACCACCAGTGGCGTTGAGGGCGATGATGGAGTTGACGATGGATTTCTCATCGACGATCTCGCCGATCGGCATGAAGCTGCCGTTGGCCTTGGTCAGGCGGGTGACCTGGTGCGCGGCTTCGCGGGTCAGCGCATCGCGCAGCGGCGTGTACGGGTTGACGAACGAGGCGCCCGGCAGGTGCAAGCCCATCACTTCCATCAGCAACTGGTTGGTGTTGGCGGTGCCGTAGAAGGTACAGGTGCCAGGGCTGTGGTAGGACTTCATCTCCGATTCCAGCAGCTCTTCGCGGGTGGCCTTGCCTTCGGCGTAGCGCTGGCGCACGTCGGCTTTCTGCTTGTTGGAGATGCCCGACGGCATCGGGCCGCCCGGTACGAATATCATCGGCAAGTGGCCGTAGCGCAGCGCGCCCATCATCAGGCCGGGGACGATCTTGTCGCAAATGCCCAACATCAGCGCGGCATCGAACATGTTGTGGGACAGCGCTACCGCCGTGGACATGGCAATGACTTCACGGCTGAGCAGGCTCAACTCCATCCCAGGCTCGCCCTGGGTCACGCCGTCACACATGGCAGGGGTGCCGCCGGCGAACTGGCCGACCGAGCCGACTTCGCGCAGGGCTTTCTTGATCTGTTCAGGAAAATGTTCGTACGGCTGGTGCGCCGAGAGCATGTCGTTATATGACGAAACAATTGCCACGTTGGCGGCATTCATCATGCGCAGACTATTTTTATCTTCAGTGCCGCAACCGGCCACGCCGTGGGCGAAGTTGGCGCATTGCAGCTTGCCGCGCATCGGACCGTCGGTGGCTGCACCGCGAATGAGCGCAAGGTAGGCCTCGCGGGTGGCGCGGCTGCGGGCGATAAGCCGTTCGGTGACCTCAAGAACGCGGGGATGCATGTGTAGAACTCCAGGCTAACGGATGTGGCGACCTGAGTGTCTATGCTGATCAAACGCCCGCAGCGCATGGGATGGCAGGGAGTCGTTTGGATCATCGGACCAGTTGATTCAGGTCACTCGTTGTAGATTGAACAAAATATTGCCACTAAAAAGGCTTGTTTTCTATTTTTATGCGAATAATCTTGTAATTCTTACAACAAATCGACGACAGGCACTCTCCAATGACTCTTCGTATCGCAATCAATGGTTTTGGCCGTATCGGCCGTAATGTCCTGCGCGCACTGTATACCCAAGGCTACCGCCAGGATTTGCAGATCGTCGCCATCAACGATCTGGGCGACAGTTCGATCAACGCCCACCTGCTCAAATACGACACCGTGCATGGCACTTTCGAAGCAGAGGTCGCTCACGATCAGGAAAGCCTGACCGTCAATGGCGACCGGATTGCCGTCAGTGCCATTCGCAACCCAGCCGACCTGCCGTGGGCTGCACACAAGATCGACGTGGTGTTCGAATGCACCGGCCTGTTCACCGAACGTGACAAAGCTGCCGCCCATATTACCGCCGGCGCGCGCAAGGTGATCATTTCCGCACCGGCCAAGGGCGCGGACGCGACCGTGGTCTATGGCGTCAACCACGACATTCTGCGTCAATCCCACCAGATCATCTCCAACGCTTCGTGCACCACCAACTGCCTGGCGCCTGTGGCTCAAGTGCTGCACCGCGAGCTGGGCATCGAAAGCGGCCTGATGACCACGATTCACGCCTACACCAACGACCAGAACCTGACCGACGTCTACCACACCGACCCGTATCGTGCGCGTTCGGCCACCCAGAACATGATCCCGAGCAAAACCGGCGCCGCTGAAGCCGTCGGCCTGGTGCTGCCGGAACTGGCGGGCAAGCTGACCGGCATGGCGGTGCGTGTACCGGTGATCAACGTGTCGCTGGTGGACCTCACCGTGCAGTTGAAGAAAGAAGCCACCGCCGAACAGGTCAACGCGCTGCTCAAGGATGCCAGCCAGCATTCGAAGATTCTGGGTTACAACACCCTGCCGCTGGTTTCCAGCGACTTCAACCACAACCCGTTGTCGTCGATCTTCGATGCCAATCACACCAAAGTCAGCGGCAAGTTGCTGAAAGTGCTGGCTTGGTATGACAACGAGTGGGGCTTCTCCAACCGTATGTTGGATAACTGCCTGGCATTGTGTAACGCCGAGTAATCCAGTGGGAGTGGGCTTGTGTGGGAGCGGGCTTGCTCGCGAATACAGACGCCTCGGTTCATCTGAATACCGAGGTGATGCATTCGCGAGCAAGCCCGCTCCCACATTTGTCCTGTGCAACACCGGGCAACGTGCCACTTGCCATTTGCGTTGATGATAAGCATTATCATTAACTGCAAACCGGTCTGGTATCACTGTGAGCCAATCTCGCTTCAACCATGTCTTTCTCACCCAACGGGTGATTCTGCTTCGCACCTTGCAGCGGATGGTGAATAACCACAGCACCGCCGAGGACCTGTTGCAGGAAACCTACCTGCGCGTCACTCGGGCCCTGAGCGAGCGGCCGATCGATCACCTTGAACCCTTCGTGTTTCAGACGGCGCGCAACCTGGCGCTGGACCATCTGCGTGCGCGCAGGATCCAGGCCCGCACGCTGCAAGAAGATGTTCCGCTGGATGTCCTGCAAAGCGTCGCCGCCCCCATCAGTACCCCCGAAGATGCCACCCAAGCCGAGCAAATGCTCGAAGCCCTGAGCGTCAGCCTCGGCCAGTTGAGCGCCCGCCAACAACAGATCTTCATCCTCAGCCGCCTGCATGGTTGCAGTTACCAGGAGATCGCCGATCAGTTGGAAGTGTCCTTGAGCACCGTGCAAAAGGAACTCAAATTGATTATGGCTATCTGCGTAGGTGTGGCCGAACGGCTGGATCGGCCTTAAGCTTCACCCAACAGAAGCGTCGATCCCAGCTGCAAGAAAGTTGAATAGAACGTGGCGAAGACCCGAGGAACACCGTGACGGACCCGAATAAACTGCGCCCTCTCGAGCTGGCTCATGAGGTGTTGCAAGACACGGCCATGGACCAAGCCCTTGACTGGCTGATCGCCTTGCAGTGCCCGCAACCCGGGCAACAGACCGAATTCGAAGCCTGGCTGGCCAGCGATCCCGCCCACGTCCACGCCTTCGCCAAGGCCCAAGCCGCATGGGAGCGCGCGCCGGTTCACAGTGCCGCCGTCGCACTGGCCGTACCGCGCAAGTCCAGCGCTTGGCGCCGCATCAAACCGCATTGGAAACCGCTGGCCACCGCCGCTGTGCTGCTGATCGGCCTGTTCAGCTTCAGCAACCTGCCGGTGCGTCTGCAAGCCGACCACCTCACCGTGGTGGGCGAACGCCAGCGCCTGCAACTGGATGACGGCTCCAAAGTGTTGCTGAACACCAACTCGGCATTTTCCAGCAGTATCAAGGACCATCAGCGCCTCGCCCGACTGTACCAGGGCGAGGCGTTTTTCGAAGTCGTGCCCAACCATGGCCTGCCCCTGGAAATCGACGCCGGCCCCGTGCGCGCCAGCGTGCGTGATACCGCGTTCGCCGTGCGCTACCTGAATGGCGAAGCGCAGGTGCAAGTGCAACGCGGCGATGTCGACCTGAGCAACACCTTCGATGATGCCCGCGTGCGCTTGCGCGCCGGTGAAAGTATCCGCATCGGGCCCAAGGGTTTTGGCCAGCCGGCCAAGCTGGACGCCAACAAGGATCTGGCCTGGGTGCAAGGCCGGCTGATCTTCGAAAACTGCCCGATGAGCGAAGTGCTCGCCGAGCTGCGCCGTTATTATCCCGGCTGGATCGTCAACACCAATGATCAACTGGCCAGCGTCGCCGTCACCGGCAATTACCGCCTCGACCAGCCCCTGGACGTGGTGCGCTCCCTGGCCCACATCACCTCGGCCAAGCTGTCGGAATACCCGGCGCTGGTGATCTTGAACTAAATGAGAATTATTTTTACTCGATAGCCGAGGATCGTACGTCTCGTCTTAGCCAATGCAACTGATTCCTATTTGTTTCAGTTCGCAACTATAAGATTCGTACCCCGGAGCGCTCTCGATGTCCTCTCGTTTCAACCGCCGGTCCTCTTCGCCCGTCCTGTCCTTGCTGACCGCGGCCATCCTGCTGGCCGGTGCGCCGGTGATGACGGCCACCGCCGCCGAACCTACTGCACGCAGCCACGGCAACTACAACTTCAGCATCGAGCAGCAATCGCTGGTCTCGGCCCTCAACGCCTTTACCGCTGTGACCGGTTGGCAAGTCGGCCTGCCCGCTGAGTTGGGCCAGGGTGTGTCGTCCCCAGGCGTACGCGGCCCGTTGTCGCCGGAAAAAGCCCTGGACCGGCTGTTGGTGGGGACCAACCTGAGCTATCGCAAACTGGGCAGCAACAACATCATCCTGGAAAAGCGCGCAGCGGGGAGCACCCTCAACCTGCAACAGGTGACCATCAGCGCCACCCGCAGTGAGCAGGGCGTGAGCAGCGTACCGAGCACCGTCAGCGTGCATGATCGCGAAGAGCTGGACCGCCAGAACGTGAATACCATCCGTGAACTGGTGCGTTATGAGCCCAACGTCTCGGTAGGCGGTGCCGGTGGCCGCTCGAGCAATTCGGGCTACAACATTCGTGGCATCGACGGCGACCGCATCCTCACCCAAGTGGATGGTGTGGAGGTGCCGGACAACTTCTTCAACGGCCCTTACGCCAAGACCCGTCGCAACTACGTCGACCCGGAAATCGTCAAACGCGTCGAGATTCTGCGCGGCCCGGCCTCGGCCCTGTACGGCAGCAGCGCCATTGGTGGTGCGGTGAGTTATTTCACCCTCGACCCGGACGACATCATCAAACCCGGCAAGGACGTCGGCGCCCGCCTCAAGACCGGCTACAGCTCCGCCGATGAAAGCTGGCTGACCTCCGGCACCGTCGCCGGACGCGTGCAAGACTTCGACGGCTTGCTGCACCTGAGCCAGCGCAACGGCCATGAGATGGAATCCTATGATGGCAACAACGCCACGGGGCTGGCGCGCACTGGCGCCAACCCCGAGGACGCGCGCACCATCAACGTGCTGGCCAAGCTGGGCTGGAACTACGGTGACGACAATCGACTGGGCCTGACGTACGAGAAGTTCAAGGATGATCGCGACGTCAATCTCAAGAATGCCGTGGGTGGTCCGTTCACCGGCGGGCGTGGCTTCAACTTCTACCGTGCGCGGTCGGGCAACGACACCATCACCCGCGAGCGTTTCGGTATCGAAAACCGCTTTGCCCTGGACTCGCCGATTGCCGATCAGATCAAGACCAGCCTCAACTACCAGATCGCCAAGACCGACCAGACCACCGCCGAGATCTACCAGCCGTCGCGCCGTGTCTTGCGCACCCGCGAAACCCTTTACGAAGAAAAACAGTGGGTGTTCGACGCCCAGTTGGACAAGGCCTTTAGCCTGGGTGAAACCGATCACCAACTGACCTATGGCACCACCCTCAAGCAACAGAAAGTCACCGGCTCCCGAGAAGGCGCAGCCAGCTGCCTGGCTGTTGGCGGCGGTTGCACGGCCATCGGCGCGCCCAGTCCGATTGCCAGCGATAGCGTAAAGAAGGCCAGTGACTTCCCGGACCCGACCATCAACACCTACTCGTTGTTCGCACAGGACCAGATCACTTGGGACAAATGGACCTTCCTGCCCGCCGTGCGTTACGACTACACCCAACTCAAACCCAAGTTGACTGAAGAGTTCCTCAACACTGTCGACCCGACGCGGATCTACGCCCACAGTGACAAGGAAAAAACCTGGCACCGTGTGACGCCCAAATTCGGCCTGACCTACGCACTGACCGATCACTACACCTGGTTCGGCCAATACGCTGAAGGCTTCCGCACACCGTCGGCCAAGGCCTTGTACGGCCGCTTTGAAAACCTGCAGCAGGGCTACACCGTCGAGCCCAACCCAGACCTAAAGCCGGAAAGCAGCAAGGGCGTGGAAACCGGAATTCGCGGCAACTTCGATTCCGGTTCGTTTGATATCGCTGTGTTCTACAACAAATACCGCGACTTCATCGACGAGGACGCCTCCGTCGCCGGCGGCACCTCACAGCAATTCGAAGCCAACAACATCAAGCACGCCACCATCAAAGGGATAGAAGCCAAAGGGCGCCTGAACCTCGATGCCTTCGGCGCACCGCAAGGCCTGTACACCCAGGGTTCGGTCGGCTACACCTATGGCCGCAACGACGACAATGGCGAGGCGCTCAACAGCGTCAACCCGCTCAAGGGCGTATTCGGCCTGGGCTACGACCAGGACAACTACGGTGGCCTGCTGAGCTGGACCCTGGTGAAAAAGCAGAACCGCGTCGACAGCACCACTTTTCACGCGCCTGACGGCAGCACCACTGGCCCCTTCAAGACCCCAGGCTTTGGCATCGTCGACCTGACCGGTTTCTACAAAGTCACCAACGACGTGACCATCAATGGCGGCCTCTACAACCTCACCGACAAGAAATACTGGAACTGGGACGACGTACGCAGCTACGACGGCGTCGGCGAAGCGGGCGTGACCTCCCCGGCCAACCTCGACCGCCTGACCCAGCCGGGTCGCAACTTTGCGATCAACGTGATCTGGGACATTTAAACCGCCCCTCTCACCTCGTCGAAATTTCACCGACGAGGTGAGGATTTTTTACTGTGCCGCGTCTTCTTGTTCGTCTAGTTGATAACAGCTCTCTTTAGGGCACCCAGGCGCTCCCCTTCTCAAGGACTTTTTCATGACCGCTTCTCCTACCGCAGAACGCCCAAGCCTACGCTCCCAGCGCCTGAACCAGATCACCAACGAGCCACACACCAAGCTCGACGCCCTGGTCAAAGCCCACGCGCCGTTCGAAACCCAGGCCAATTTCGCGCGTTTCGTGGTCGCGCAGTACCTGTTCCAGTCGGAGTTGGTGGCGTTGTACAACGATGCCGAGCTGATCAAGATCGTGCCGGACCTGGCCGCACGTTGCCGCGCCGAAGCCGCCAAGCTGGACCTGGGCGACCTCGACACCGAAGTGCCTGCACCGGTCGCCGGCGCCGTGAAGAACCCGAGCAAGGCCGAAGCCTTGGGCTGGCTGTTCGTGTCCGAAGGCTCCAAACTGGGCGCTGCGTTCCTGATCAAGCGCGCCGTGGGCCTGGGCCTGAGCGAAACCTTCGGTGCCCGTCACCTGGGTGAGCCGGCCGGTGGCCGTGCTGAAGGCTGGAAGAGCTTCACCCGTACGCTCGATGCCCTGGAATTCAACGCTGAAGAAGAGGCAGCGGTGGAAAAAGGCGCAATCGACGCGTTTGTACGCTTCACTGTCTTGCTGGAACAAGCGTACGCTAGCGCCCCTGAACTGGCCTGACTCTTGGCTGGAATGCGATAAAAATGTGGGAGCGGGCTTGCTGTGGTGAGCAGGCTTGCCCTGCGCTGGGCTGCGAAGCAGCCCCTTGGGTCGGCGGTGAGCCCGTCGGGGGACAAGCCCCACTCACCACAGCAAGCCCGCTCCCACATTTAGATCTCATTTCATATTGATTCTCTGTGATATCTCTACCTATGACCGGCAAAACCCAATCCACCTCGAAAATCGCCCGGATCCTCTTCGGCCTGCTGGCGTACGTCAGCCTGGGCATAGGGTTGATAGCGATTGTCGTGCCGGGTTTGCCCACCACCGAATTCATCCTGCTCGCCGCCTGGGCCGCCACCAAAAGCTCACCGCGCCTCAGCGCCTGGCTGGAAAACCACCGGCTGTTCGGGCCGATCCTGTTCAATTGGCGCAACGGCAAGATCATCGCCCGTCGTGCCAAAGTCAGCGCCACCGTGAGCATGCTGCTGTGCGCCCTCCTGATGCTGGTGATGCTCGACCACGGCTGGCCGATCTACCTGGCGATTGCCGGGATGAGCCTGGGCAATCTGTGGATCTGGTCACGTCCGGAGCGGCTTGTAGCGCCCGTATAATGTAGCCTGTAGGGTATTTCCTACCGCTCATCGCCTCTCTCTCATGAATTGAATCATGACGCCGATGTTTCAGACATAGCGCTGAATGGACTTGGCCTGCACTGCGTGCCTTCCAACAAGTCCATTCGTGAGTGAACCTATGTTCGACACCCTCTCCATTCGCTTGAAAATCGTGCTGCTATCAGGCCTTTGCCTCTTGGGGGTCATCGCACTGATCATCAGCATCAACCTCTACGAAACCAATCAGAACGATCAGCTGATCAGCGATTCAAGCTCGCGAATGCTCACTAACAGTGTGCAAAACCTGCTGCAATCCAAAGCCGCCGAACAGGCCGTGCAATTGCAGAAAACCTTTGGCGAAAACCTGTTGGTGGTGACGGCCCTCGCCGACCAAGTCAAGGACCTGCGCGCCCTGGCAGCCAAACGGTCCCTGGAACCCGCTGCCTTGCGGGAAGAACTCAACCAGAGCCTCAAGACCACCTTCGAGCGCAACAGCAAAGTGCTGGGTATCTGGCTGTCGTTCGAGCCCAATGGACTGGATGGCAAGGACAGCGAATTCGTCGGCGACAAGGCCCGCGTGTCCAACGAAAAAGGCCGTTTTTCCAGCTACTGGAGCCGCGCCGGCGGTGAAGGGCTGAACACCATCATGGTTGAAGAAGACCTGACCAAGACCACCCCCAACCTCAGCGGCACGCCCTACAACATCTGGTACACCTGCCCACGTGATACGCGCAGAGTGTGCCTGCTCGACCCCTACGCCGATGAAGTGGCCGGCAAGCAGATGCTGATGACCACCATTGCCTTGCCGCTGATCGTGGACGGCAAAGTCATCGGCGTGGTCGGTATCGACATCGCCCTCAACACCCTGCAAGCAGTGACGGACGCGGCGCAAAAAGAACTCTTCGACGGCGCGGCGCATCTGGAGATCCTGTCCAGTACCGGCCTGATCGCGGCGTATAGCGGTCAGCCGGACAAGGTCGGCAAAAATCTGATCGACATTCTCGCCGCCGAAGGCAAGGAGATCGTGCAACTGCTGGCCAGCGAGTCACCCATGATCCGCGAGCAGGACGACACCATCCGCGCCGTCTACCCGGTCAAGCCGATTGCCGACGCAAAATCCTGGGGCGTGGTGATCAAGCTGCCCAAGAACGTGATGCTGGCCGACACCTTGAAACTGCAGGACGTCCTCGACAAGGCCCAAGCCACCGGTACGCTCAAAGCCTTGCTGGTCGGCGCTGCCGCCGCGCTGCTGGGTCTGCTGCTGATCTGGCTGACCGCCACCGGGGTAACCCGTCCAATCAACAGCGTGGCCGGCATGCTCAAGGAGATCGCCAGTGGCGACGGCGACCTCACCCAGCGCCTGGCCTACACCAAGAAGGATGAACTCGGAGAATTGGTCAACTGGTTCAACCGCTTCCTCGACAAGCTGCAACCGACCATCGCCCAGATCAAGCAAAGTATCACTGAAGCCCGTGGCACCGCCGATCAGTCATCGGCCATCGCGCGCCAGACCAGCGAAGGCATGCAAGTGCAGTTCCGCGAAATCGACCAGGTGGCTACCGCGTCCAACGAGATGAGTGCCACTGCCCACGACGTCGCCAACAGCGCCTCCAACGCCGCCAACGCGGCACGCGGGGCTGATCAGTCGGCACGCGAAGGCATGTCGATCATCGAGCAGAGCACTCGCGACATCACCACCCTGGCCGAAGAAGTCAGCAAGGCCGTGGGCGAAGTCGAAGCCTTGGCGGTCAACAGCGAGCAGATCGGTTCGGTGCTGGAAGTGATCCGCAGCATCGCCGAGCAGACCAACCTGCTGGCGCTGAACGCCGCCATCGAAGCGGCACGCGCCGGGGAAAGCGGCCGTGGCTTTGCGGTGGTGGCCGACGAAGTGCGCAACCTGGCCAAGCGCACCCAGGACTCCGTGGAGGAAATCCGCCTGGTGATCGAGCGCATCCAGAGCGGCACCCGTGGCGTGGTGGCGACCATGCATTCAAGCCAGAGCCAGGCCCAGAGCAATGCCGGGCAGATCCATCAAGCGGTGCAGGCCTTGGGCAAGATCAGCGATGCGGTGACCGTGATCAGCGACATGAACTTGCAAATCGCCAGCGCCGCCGAACAACAGAGCGCCGTGGCCGAAGAGGTCAACCGCAACGTCTCGGCGATCCGTACAGTGACCGAAACCCTCACCGGCCAGGCCACCGAGTCGGCGGCCATCAGCAGCCAACTCAATGCGTTGGCCAGCCAGCAGATGAAGCTGATGGATCAGTTCAGGGTCTGAACAGCTTGCACAAAACCCTGTAGGAGCCGGCTTGCCGGCTCCTACCATTAGAGACCAGTCCAAGCCTGGACAAACGCCGCCACATCCTCTTTAGCCGCGGTACGCGGCGGGTTTTGCGGCGTGCCCAGGTAGAGGAAGCCAATCACTTCCTCGTCGGCCGCAAGGCCCAGGCCTTTGGCAACGTGGGCCGAGTAGGACAGTTCACCCGTGCGCCACACGGCGCCAATCCCCTGGGCATACGCCGCCAGCAGGATGCCGTGAGCCGCACAGGCGGCTGCCAGCAATTGTTCGGATTTCGGCACCTTGAAATGTTCCTGCAAACGGGCAATCACCACCACCACCAACGGCGCACGCAACGGGCCGTTCTGGGCCTTGTCGATGGCGGCTTGCGGCGCATCGGCGTCCTGCAGGCGTGCGGCTTCGGCCAGCAGCGTGCCCATTTGCTCACGGGCAGCCCCTTCAACCGTGAGGAAACGCCAAGGGCGCAGTTGGCCGTGGTCAGGCGCGCGCATGGCGGCGGCGAACAGCACGTCGCGCTGCTCCTGGGTCGGCGCCGGTTCCAGCAGACGCGGCACGGAAACACGGTTGAGCAAAGCGTCGAGAGCCTGCATTGGCCACCTCCAGAGAAAAATGTGCGGCCATTCTAGCGGGAATGAATCGGATTCGACCAAACGATAATTGCTCTTATTCATTGCGCCACGCCCTGTTAGACTTTGCGACCTTATTTTTCGTCTTCGTCCGGGAAACTCGATGTTCCGTTCGCTTTTTCGCCTGTCCGCAGCCGTGCTGGCCTTGAGCCTGAGCGCCTGCGATGACGCGCCCAGGTTTACCAAGGCCGAGCCGGGTGAATCACGGGCGGGCGGCGCTGCGACGGTGAACAAGCGCGACCAGAATGCATTTTCCCTGCCCTCGGCCAACCTGTCGCCCACCCGCCGCTTGGACTTCAGCGTGGGCAACAGCTTCTTTCGCAGCCCCTGGGTGATCGCGCCGTCCACTACCACCGCGCGTGATGGCTTGGGCCCACTGTTCAATACCAATGCGTGCCAGAACTGCCATATAAAAGACGGACGGGGACATCCGCCATTGCCCGACGCCCCCAATGCGGTGTCGATGCTGGTACGCCTGTCGATTCCGGATGCAGCGCCGTATGCCAAGCTCATCGAACAGGTCGGCGTGGTGCCCGAGCCGGTCTACGGCGGGCAACTGCAGGACATGGCCGTGCCAGGCGTGCTGCCTGAAGGCAAGGTGCGAGTCGACTACACACCGGTCAACGTGACGTTCGAGGACGGCACGGTGGTCGAGTTGCGCAAGCCGGACCTGCAAATCACCCAGCTCGGCTACGGCCCGATGCATCCGGATACGCGTTTTTCCGCACGCATCGCCCCGCCCATGATCGGCCTGGGCCTGCTCGAAGCCATCAGCGACGCCGATATCCTGCGCAACACCAACCCGAAGACCGCCGACAAAGAAGCCATCGTCGGCCGCGCCAATTGGGTCTGGGACGACGCGCAGCAAAAAACCGTGCTCGGGCGATTTGGCTGGAAAGCCGGGCAACCCAACCTCAATCAACAAAATGTTCACGCGTTTTCTGGTGATATGGGCCTCACCACCTCGTTGAGACCCTTCGATGACTGCACCGATGCCCAAGTCGCCTGCAAACAGGCCCCCAACGGCAATGGCCCCGATGGCGAGCCGGAAGTCAGCGACAACATCCTGCGCCTGGTGCTGTTCTATACCCGTAACCTCGCCGTGCCGGCGCGCCGTGGCGTCAACACGCCGCAGGTGCTGGCCGGCAAAAACCTGTTCTACCAGGCCGGTTGCCAGGGTTGCCACAAACCCGTGTTCACCACGGCGGCCAATGCCGCTGAACCTGAGCTGGCCAACCAAGTGATTCGTCCGTACAGCGATCTGCTGTTGCACGACATGGGCGAAGGCCTGGCCGACAACCGTAGCGAATTCAAAGCCGGTGGCCGCGATTGGCGCACGCCGCCGTTGTGGGGCATCGGCCTGACACAAACCGTGAGTGGCCACACCCAGTTCTTGCATGACGGCCGCGCCCGCAACCCGCTGGAGGCCGTGCTGTGGCACGGCGGTGAAGCACAAGCGGCGCAGCAGCATGTGTTGTCCTTTAATGCCGAGCAGCGCGCTGCGTTGCTGGCGTTCCTGAATTCTTTATAAGCTTCGCCCCAATTACAGAAGGGAGCTCGACATGTTCCGTCCCAAGTTGTTGTTCACCAGCCTGGCCGCCCTCGCCCTCGGCGCCTGCTCGCCGCAAGACCCGCAAGCGGTGACCTCGGCGGCCATTGCCAAGCAAGTGATCCTGCCGACCTACAGCCGTTGGGTCGAAGCCGACCGCCAACTGGCCGTCAGCGCCCTGGCCTACTGCCAAGGCAAAGAGAGCCTGGACACTGCCCGTGCCGACTTCCTGCATGCGCAAAAGGCCTGGGCCGAGCTGCAACCGCTGTTGATCGGCCCGCTGGCCGAAGGCAACCGTTCGTGGCAGGTGCAGTTCTGGCCAGACAAGAAGAACCTGGTCGGCCGCCAGGTCGAGCAGTTGGTCGCCAGCCAACCGCAGATCGATGGCGCCGCCCTGGCCAAGTCCAGCGTGGTGGTGCAAGGCCTGTCGGCCTACGAATACATCCTCTATGACGCCAAGACCGATATTGCCGACGACGCACAAAAGGCCCGTTACTGCCCGCTGCTGGTGGCCATCGGCGACCGTCAGAAGGCCCTGGCCGAAGAAATCCTGGCCAGCTGGAACAGCACCGACGGCATGCTGGCGCAGATGACCAAGTTTCCGAACCAGCGTTACGCCGATTCCCACGAAGCCATTGCCGATCTGCTGCGCGTTCAAGTGACCGCACTGGACACCCTGAAGAAAAAACTCGGCACGCCGATGGGCCGCCAGACCAAGGGCATCCCGCAGCCATTCCAAGCCGATGCATGGCGCAGCCAGTCGTCCCTGCAAAGCCTCGAAGCCAGCCTCGCCGCCGCCCAGACCGTATGGGTCGGCGTCGACAACAAAGGCCTGCGTGGCCTGCTGCCGTCCGAACAGAAGCCGCTGGCCGACAAGATCGACGCCGCCTATGCCGCGTCCCTCAAACTGTTCGCCAGCAACCAGCGCACCCTCAATGAACTGCTGGCCGACGACGCCGGGCGCCAGCAGCTCAACGATATCTACGACAGCCTCAACGTCGTCCACCGCCTGCACGAAGGCGAATTGGCCAAGGCGCTGGGTATCCAACTGGGCTTTAACGCCAACGACGGTGACTGATGATGCTCAGGCGACAGGCTTTGGCGGTTGGCAGCGTGCTGCTCAGTGCACTCACTTTGGGCGGCTGGACGCTGTTCAAAGGGAAAGACAAGGGCCCGCTGCTGCTGTCGGCGCGGGATGATGCAGACGGCAAGCACTACGCCGTGGGCTATCACCTGGACGGCAAGCAAGTGTTTGCTACCCAGGTCGGCCAACGCTGCCACGACATCATCAACCACCCTACGCTGCCGATTGCGCTGTTTGTCGCCCGTCGCCCGGGCACCGAGAGTTACCTGATCGACCTGCGCGATGGCACGCTGCTGCAAACCATCACCTCCAAGGCCAATCGCCACTTCTATGGCCACGCGGTCATTCACAAGAGCGGCGACTGGCTGTACGCCACCGAGAACGACACGACCGACCCCGGCCGTGGCCTGCTCGGCGTGTACAGGTTCGAAGGCGAGCGGTTGGTGCATACCGGCGAGATCTCCACCCACGGCATCGGCCCGCACCAAGTGTCGTGGATGCCCGACGGTGAGACGCTGGTGGTCGCCAACGGCGGCATTCGCACCGAAGCCGAAAGCCGCGTGGAAATGAACCTCAACGCCATGGAGCCAAGCCTGGTGCTGATGCACCGCGATGGCACGCTGATCAGCAAGGAAACCCTGGGCCAGCAGATGAACAGCGTGCGCCATATGGGGATCGCCAGCGACGGTACCATCCTTACCGGGCAGCAGTTCATGGGGGCGTCACAGGAGCGTTCCGAATTGTTGGCAATCAAACGGCCGGGCCAGCCATTCGTGGCGTTCCCGGTGGCCGATGAGCAGTTGCAGGCCATGGGGCACTACACCGCCAGCGTCGCGGTGCACAGCGAGTTGCGCCTGGTCGCGTTGACGGCTCCTCGGGGCAACCGCTTCTTTATCTGGGACATGGACAGTGGCGAGTTGCGCCTGGATGGACCGCTGCCCGACTGTGCTGGAGTCGGCGCAGTCGAGGACGGCTTTATCGTGACCTCCGGCCAAGGCCGTTGCCGGTTCTACGATTGCCGCCAGAAACCGTTGGTAGCAAAACCGTTGGAATTGCCGGCAGGGCTCTGGGATAACCATCTGCATCTGATTTGACGGGTTTATGTCTATAGACCGCAGGCCAAAGCAGATAAAATTTGGTGAAAAAAAAAGGGCCTCGCATCGCAAGGCCCTTTCCTGGGGGTTTGAATCGTTTCAACTCTGTGGCCTCATCCCTTGAGACATGCCGAACATGAACAGCAACAACTCATGATCAGGCTTGGCCGCAGTGCTCGCCTTGGCGACGCGCGGCAACAGACATTGCGCGCCACCCTGCGTTGCACTGAGCACCTGTGTGCGAGGCTGTTCCCAGGCCGCCAGCGCCAAGGCTGCAACACCCAGCGCCCCGACCAAAAACAAACCTCGTGCTATTTCTAGCTTCATCTGGTTAAACCCTTGATAGCGCTGCCAAACGCCGTCTCGTAAAAGTAGCTGAGTTTCTTCCAGTCCGCGTCATTCCACGACGAATGGCGGCGCAGTTGCAGCATGTCATGGGAAGCGGCCCGATAAGCGGTCAAGCGCTGGCGGCATTTCTCGAAATCCAGCAGCGCCACTTCGACGTTGGCCGAGTCGCCCTGGCCGGTCACCCTTACAAAAATGTGCTTGATGTACAGGCAACCATGCTGCCAGCGCCCACGATGCATACGCGCCAGGGTACCGGCCAATTCCTTGAGCACGCGCTCATGCACCAACTCGCCGTACTGTTCACGACCACCGGCGGCGTACCAGTTTTCGATTTCGTCGAAGCCGTCGAGGGCTGCGGTCACCAGCAGTGCCTGCCAGCGGTGCTCAGGGTCGCGGCGCGCCTCGCAAAAAACCATTTCGGGCACGCGTACATCCAACAGGCGCAGGCCCTTGATCGCATCCCGCTCACGCAACACGGTGGGACGGCCAAACGGATGTAACCAACTGCGGTAGATATGTCCGGTCTGACGCTTGCTGTAAAGCAAACGTCCATTGGCGCTCATCACGCGCTGCACGCCGCTTTCTCCACCTCGCCGACGGTTGGGTTCTTCAACCCACTCGCCCTGCTGGCGCCAGAAGTAATCAAATCGTTCTTCGGGAGCTACATGACTGCCTGCTATGCACTCAACTGCCATCCTGTTACCTCTTGCGCAATACATACACTCGCCACATGGCGTAGAGCGGAATGAAGTCCAGGGACTCCTGGACACGAAAACCGGCTTCCTCGAATTCTGCTTCAACAGTAGCAGCCGGTAACACAAACCGGTTTTGGTAACCTTCCTGCTCACCCTTCTTGCGACGTTTCAGTTCGGTGCGCTTGCGCTTCCAGGCCTTGAAATTGCCGTCCACCCACAGCGAAAGGATCACGCTGTCACGTGTAACACGCTGAAACTCCCGCAGTATCGCCAACCGATGCGCTGGATCACCAATGTGGTGCATCAGGCGCATGCAGAAAATACTGTCGACAGCGTTATCCGGTAGATCGATATCAAAAGCAGAAGTCTGCAAAGGTCGTACCCGTTTCACGACGTCAGCGGGCTGGGCGACCGTCGCGACCTTCAACATGGAGGCCGAGTTGTCCGCGCCGATAATCACGCGATTGGGTTTTTCCGCCAACAATGGCCAGAAGCGCCCCGCACCGCACGGCAGATCCAACACCAGCCCCGGCTCGCCGGCCATCGCCAGAGCGCCACGGGCCAATTGCTCGTCGCGTTTGTGAGACAGTCGACGGGCCAGATTGTCCTGATGTTTGAGCAAATAATTCTGCGCGTGCTCGTCGTCGTACTTTTCGGAAAATTCGAGTTTGATCGGGGTAGACATCAACGGATCTCCAGTTGCTGATGCCTACAAAAGTAAACAGCGCACTGTGATCAACAGGTCAACCCGTTGTGAAAAACTTGTCCTGTCCAATCTCATACATTTCAAGACTTTACAGACACAAGCAATAGCATGGGGCCATCTTCGCCGATTTACCGGGATCTCTGGCAGGATAACGGCAGAGGGCGAAGTCAGGCCTAGACCTGACTCAATTGCACATGAAAGCGGCAGCCGTTGGGCTCCATGGTGCTGAGACTCACGGTCCAGCCCTGGTTCTCGCAGATGCGCTGGACCAGTGACAACCCCAGGCCCAGGCCTTCTCCACGCTTCTCGCTGCCGCGTACAAACGGCTCGAACATCGCCTCACGTTTGTCTTCGGGAATACCGACGCCGCTGTCTTCCACCACAAAGCCCGTGGGTTCCAGGGTCAGGCGGATAAACCCTTGCTCGGTGTAATGCAGGGCGTTGCGCAGCAGGTTGCCCATGACGGCGTGCAGGAAGGTGGTGTTATAGCGCGTATCCAGAGGGTTACCGGGGTTGTAGATCAGCTCCAGGCCTTTTTGCTCGATGGGCTCGCGCCAGATGCCGAGCAGATCATCGGCCACCTGCGCGAGGTTGACCTGCTGCGACATGGCCGATTCATCGTGCTGGGCACGGGCCAGCATCAGAAAGGTCTGCACCAGTTCGCGCATCTCTTCGCAAGCCCGGGCGATACGCAGCACCTGGTTACGTCCCCGCTGGTCAATGGCCGGGTTTTCCAGCAGCAGTTCGCAAGAGCTGGCCAATACCATTAACGGCGTGCGCAATTCGTGGCTCACATCGCTGGTGAACAACTGCTCACGGGACAGCGCCTGACGCAGGCGCCCCAGCGTGGCATCGAAGGCCACGGCCAACTCACCCACTTCATCCGCTGCGTAGTCCGGCGCCAGCGGCGGGGCCAGGCCCAGCAGTTGGTCACGGTGGCGCACCTGGCGGGCCAGCCGCACAACCGGCGCCATGACTTTGCGCGCCAGCACCCAACCCAGGAACACCGCCAGCGCCAGGCTGAGTACGAAACCCACCAGCACCACGGCAAACAGCACGCGCTCGCGCTCTTCAAAATCGCTCTGATCCTGCAGCAGCACGTAGCGCCGGCCATCGACCACTTCGACCATGGCGTGGTACGACAGCGCTTCGCGGAACACTTCATGGAAACCGGGTTCAAGGTGGCGCAAATCCTTGGGCAACTCAAAATCGCCAGGGCCGCCACTGAAGTAAAACAGCTGATCCGGCTCGGGCCGGTGCCGCCAGTCTTCGACCGTGTCCATCAGCAGCAAACGTTGCAGGTCACCGCCCAGGCCCGCCGAGATCAACTTCTCTTCCACCAGGTGCACTGTCGCGACAATGCCCATGGCGAAGGCTCCCGCCACCAACGCACTCATCAAGGCAAAGGCAATGATGATCCGTTGGGCAAGGCTTTGCTTAAACTCCATCTCGACCCTCAGCCAGGCGATAACCGACGCCGTGCACCGTTTGCAGCAGTGGCTTGGCGAACGGCTTGTCGATCACTTGGCGCAATTGATGGACATGGCTGCGCAGGCTGTCGCTGTCCGGGCAGTCGTCGCCCCACAGCGCTTCTTCAAGGATTTCGCGGCGCAGCACGTGCGGGCTCTTCTGCATCAACACCGCCAGCAGTTTCAGGCCGACCGGATTGAGTTTGAGCAGGCGGCCTTCACGGGTCACCTCCAGGGTATCGAGGTCGTAATGCAGGTCGGCGACTTGCAGGGCGCGACGACCGCCACCCTGGGCGCGGCGCAGTACGGCTTCGATGCGCGCGGCCAATTCGGACAGGGCAAACGGCTTGAGCAAGTAGTCATCGGCGCCGGACTTGAAGCCCTGCAGCCGGTCATCCAATTGGTCGCGGGCGGTGAGCATGATCACCGGCGTATCGCGGCGCGCATCTTCGCGCAGGCGTTTGCACAGGGTGTAGCCATCGATGCCGGGCAACATGATGTCGAGCACGATCAGGTCGTAATGCTCGGTAGCGGCCAGGTGCAGGCCCGACAAACCGTCCTGCGCACAGTCCACGGTATAGCCTTTTAGCCCCAGGTAATCGGCCAAGTTGGCCAGAATATCGCGGTTGTCTTCAACCAATAGAATTCGCATGGGCAGTGTCTCCGTACGCGGTAACGGCCGTGTTGGCTCGCGCAGCTTAAGGCCAAGTGTGGCTCAGGGATAGGCCTGTGAGACCCGTCGATTAAGCTTTTCAACCGATATTTTAGTTGAACGAGATTTTCACTATAGCTTCACAAACCGATGACAGGGCCAGCGCTAAAATGGCCGCCAAACAAACGGCCCTTGCCTCCCCTATTCAAGGGCGTAACACTTGCGCCCATTCTCTGGCGACGACGCCCTTTCATGTCCGACACGCTGCTGCTGATCGAAGATGACCGCCCTCTGGCCGCGCTGACCGCCGAGTTCCTGCGCGCCGAAGGGTTTACCGTGGCGGTGGAACATCGCGGCGACCGCGCGGCCCAGCGTATACGCGACGAACAGCCGGCGTTGCTGATCCTGGATGTAATGTTGCCGGGCATCGACGGCTTCACGCTGTGCCGACAGATCCGCGACCACTACCCCGGCTTGATCCTGATGATGACGGCGCTGGACGAGAACGCCGAGCAATTGACCGGGTTCACCGTCGGCGCGGACGACTATGTGGTCAAGCCGGTCGACCCGCTGCTGTTGCTGGCCCGGATCCGCTCGTTGCTGCGGCGCCATCCGCAAGCCCCGCGTGCGTATTACCAGTGGGGCACGTTTCGATTGGACCTCGGCAACCATTTCGCCTGGCTCGATGAGGTGCCCTTGCAGTTTTCGGTGGCCGAGTTCGACTTACTCACGATCTTCGCCCGCCATTGCGGGGTGTTGCTGACCCGGGAACAACTCCTGCAAAGCCTGCGTGGCCTGGAATACGACGGCCTCAATCGTTCCGTGGACATGCGCGTCTCGCGCCTGCGCAAGAAGCTGATGAGCCTGGATTGCCCGGTGACCATCCAGACCATCACGGCCCAGGGCTATCTGTTTGTCGAAATCCCGCAAGGCGCTCGGCATGCTCTCTAAAGTGCGGCCCTGGATGGCAATCGTGGCCGGTACCATCTGGGGCGCGTTGACCCTTTATTTGTTGTGGCTGTGCGCCAACGCCTCGGTGTTCGTCGGCGAATACAGCTTTTTGCGCTTGATGGCCGGGCCGGGCTACCTGGTGGCGGAGCAGCTCAAGCCCTTGCCGGCCGAGCAGCGTGAAGCGCGCATGGACGCGTTGCGTGCGCGCTTCCAGTACCCGATCAGCCTGGTCAAACTGGACGCGATCGAACTGCCACCCGAAGCCCTGATCATGCTCAAACACCAACAACCGGCGCAGAGCAGCGATGAAGACATCACTTACTTTCCGCTCGACGACACGACCCTGATCCAGTTCGGCCCGATGTGGGGAACGGCTGAGGTCAAGGACCTCCTGCAATTCCCGGTCTATGGCATCACCGCGTGCGTGGCCGGCCTGCCCCTGGTGCTATGGATGTGGCTGGGTCTGCGCGCACGTCGCCAGCGCAGCGCCGATGTAGAAGCACTTAATGCCTGCCTGGGCACCCTGGCTCGCACGCCCAACGCCATGCTGCCGGCCATGGGCAAGGAATGGACGCCGTTGCTGCAAACCGTGCAACAACATGCGCAGGACATTACCGCCATGAGCGAGCGTCACCGGGAGGTGTCCCAAGCCGTTTCCCACGAACTGCGCACGCCTCTGGCACGAATGCGTTTCGCCTTGACCCTGCTGAGCAAAAGCGACGATCCCCTCACGCGCACGCGCCTGCAGGAACGCTTGCAAACCGATGTGGAAGAACTCGAAGCCCTGGTCCGCGCCAGCCTGGCCTTTGCCCGGATGGCCGGTGCGCCCACCGACCTGCAGCATGAACCCATTCCAATCCGTGACTGGCTGCATCAGGAGTTCGCCTTGCTCGACGGGCACCATCGCCGCCTGAGCCTGGAGACGGAACCGGTGGATCTGCAACTGATCGGCGACCGCGCCTTGCTGCATTTGATCGTGCGCAACCTGTTAAGCAACGCCATTACCTATGCCCGCGACCAAGTGTGCGTCAGCGCTGCCTGCGAAGATGAGCAGCATCTTGTGCTACATGTGGACGATGACGGCCCTGGCATCCTCGCCGAAAACCGCGAAAAGGTATTCGAACCGTTTGTGCGCCTGGCCATGGGCGGCGATGAGCCCAGCGGCTTCGGCCTCGGCCTGGCACTGGCCAAGCGCGCGACCCAATGGCATCGCGGTGAATTATGCGTTGCGCGCAGCCCGCTGGGCGGTGCACGTCTGACTCTGATCCTGCCCCTACGCCCCCAGTAACCAACGTGTTACAGCCTGTGACAGTGCACCGCTGGCATTCTCCGTAATCTCGCCACCTGATCCAGGAGAGCCCCTGCACCCTGGGTCCCGTCCTTTGGATCCGGCTGGAGAGCCCGTTCATGCGTCCCCCCAAGAAACATTTGCCCGCGTTGATGCTGTCGCTGTGTATCGCCGCCAGTTCACTGCTGGCCTGCCACTGGGGGCGGCCCATACCCAGCACAACCGCACATGTGCCTACCGAAGAGCCTTTCGACAGTGCGAGTGCACCGTGGTCCGCTGCACGTGTGCTCTTTATCGGCCAACCCACCCTGGCCCGCGGGATGACGTTCAAGAAGCTATTGCGACGACGCGGAATCGGCTGAGCGAACAGTCGCCCATAAAAAAACCCGCCTGCATTACTGCAGGCGGGTTTTTTATTAGCCGGGTAAGGCTGGCTTACATCATGCCGCCCATGCCACCCATGCCGCCCATGTCTGGCATACCGCCGCCAGCTGCGCCTTCAGCCTTCGGCTTGTCAGCGATTGCAGCTTCGGTGGTCAGGATCAGACCGCCGATGGAGGCTGCTGCTTGCAGCGCGGAACGGGTTACCTTGGTAGGGTCCAGGATGCCCATTTCGATCATGTCGCCGTAGACGCCAGTCGCAGCGTTGTAACCGTAGTTACCTTTGCCGTTCTTGACTTCGTTGACCACAACGCTTGGCTCGTCGCCGGAGTTGGCAGCGATTTGGCGCAGTGGTGCTTCAACAGCGCGACGCAGTACGGCAATACCGACGTTCTGGTCAGCGTTGTCGCCGGTCAGGTTGGCCAGGGCTTCCAGAGCACGGATCAGCGCAACGCCACCGCCAGGTACCACGCCTTCTTCAACGGCTGCGCGGGTTGCGTGCAGGGCGTCTTCAACGCGGGCTTTCTTCTCTTTCATTTCAACTTCGGAACCGGCGCCAACCTTGATCACTGCAACGCCGCCGGACAGCTTGGCCAGACGCTCTTGCAGTTTTTCACGGTCGTAGTCGGACGAAGTCTCGGCGACCTGGGCACGGATCTGAGTGATGCGAGCCTGGATGTCCTGCTCAACGCCAGCACCGTCAACGATGATGGTGTTTTCTTTGGAGATGGTCACGCGCTTGGCACTGCCCAGGTTTTCCAGGGTAGCGCTTTCCAGGCTCAGGCCGATCTCTTCGGAGATAACGGTACCGCCGGTCAGAACGGCGATGTCCTGCAGCATGGCCTTGCGACGGTCGCCGAAGCCTGGAGCCTTGACGGCTGCGACTTTAACGATGCCACGCATGTTGTTCACAACCAGAGTCGCCAGGGCTTCGCCTTCAACGTCTTCGGAAACGATCAGCAGTGGGCGGCCGGCTTTGGCAACGGCTTCCAGTACTGGCAGCATTTCGCGGATGTTGGAGATCTTTTTGTCAACCAGCAGGATCAGTGGGCTGTCCAGCTCGGCAACCATGGTTTCTGGCTTGTTGACGAAGTACGGGGAGAGGTAGCCACGGTCGAACTGCATGCCTTCAACAACCGACAGTTCGTTTTCCAGGCCAGTGCCTTCTTCAACGGTGATCACGCCTTCTTTGCCGACTTTTTCCATGGCTTCGGCAATGATGTCGCCGATGGAGCTGTCGGAGTTGGCGGAGATGGTGCCTACCTGAGCGATAGCCTTGGTGTCAGCGCATGGCTTGGACAGGTTTTTCAGCTCGGCAACGATAGCGATGGTCGCCTTGTCGATACCGCGCTTCAGGTCCATTGGGTTCATACCGGCAGCGACGGCTTTGTAGCCCTCGTTGACGATGGCCTGAGCCAGGACGGTAGCGGTGGTGGTGCCGTCGCCTGCGTCATCGTTGGCACGGGAGGCAACGTCTTTGACCAGCTGCGCGCCCATGTTTTCGAAACGGTCTTCCAGTTCGATTTCTTTTGCTACAGAAACGCCGTCCTTGGTGATGGTCGGAGCGCCGAAGCTCTTCTCGATGATCACGTTACGGCCTTTCGGGCCCAGGGTCGCTTTTACTGCGTCAGCCAGGATGTTGACACCGGTGAGCATTTTCTTGCGGGCGGAATCGCCGAATTTAACTTCTTTAGCAGCCATGATCGATAATCCTTAAATACTTTGGAGTAACGGGAAAATGAGCGGGGGAATCAGCCTTCCAGTACGGCGAGAATCTCGTTCTCAGCCATGACCAGCAGGTCTTCGCCGTCAACTTTCACAGTGTTGCTGCCGGAGTAAGGGCCGAATACAACCTTGTCACCGACTTTAACGGCCAGAGCACGCACTTCACCGTTTTCCAGGGTTTTGCCTGGACCCGCAGCGACGATCACACCGTGGTTGGCTTTTTCAGCAGCCGAACCTGGCAGAACGATACCGCCAGCGGTTTTCTTTTCTTCTTCGCTACGACGGATTACGACGCGGTCGTGCAGAGGACGAAGCTTGCTCATTGTCGATCTCTCCTAATTGTGTTTTTCATCGGCCGGTGTCAATACCGGCGGGGTGTATTCCGGCTGTGCCGGTCGCGCCTCGCCAAGCAAGACGCGGAAGTCTGTCTGGTGTCGCCACCAGAAACCTTGCGGTGACCGTTACATAAGGGCGCATAAGCTTATTACAAGGGGCCGTGGCGTAATTTTTTTGCGTGTGCCGACGACTGAAAGCAGCACGGCACCCAGAGGTGCCGTGCCAGCTAAGCGGTTATTTGCTGTCGCGGTGCTCGAACTCACCTTCGATCACATCACCTTCACGCCCCAGCGGCTGGCGCGGGGCCGGACCGCCACGGGGTTGCAGGTCATCGGCGAACGCACGCTGGCGAATCGCTGCCTCTTCGGCGCGCTGGCGCATCTTGCCTGCCAGCAATTTGCGGGTAAACGGCAGCAACATCACCAGGCCGACCACGTCGCTGATGAAACCTGGCAGGATCAGCAGGCCACCGGCCAGGGCCATCATCAGGCCTTCAAGCATGGTTTGCGCGGGCAGTTCGCCCCGGTTAAGGCTTTCACGGGCACGCAGCGCCGTGGCCAGGCCGGCGACGCGCAGCACCAGAACGCCGAGCATCGAGCCGAGAATGATCAGCAACAGGGCCGGGAAAAAGCCGATCGCACTGCTGACTTGAACGAATACGAACAGCTCCAACACCGGGAACAGCAGAAAGAGCAACAAAAAAGGGCGCATCAAATGGTTCCTCAACGCAAGAATGCCTTGCCAGTCCACCTTAGATGACGTCGCCGTTTCGTGAATTCAAGCGTCAGCGGCTTCTTTTTTCGGCCAGACCTCGGCGTGAGCCAATGAAACCAAGGCTTCGCGCACTTGTGTCGGCGTGTTGCAAGACTCCGCAAACGGCAACCAATATAAGGATTGGCCTATACGCAAGTGCATGCCTTCGCTGTCGATACCGGCCAACTGGGCAGGCTCGGAAGTCGGTAAACCGGTGAGGTCGACGTAATGGGCAATGGCCTTGGTGTGATCGCTGTTCATGTGTTCGATCATGCTGCGCTCGGCCTTGCCCGCAAACGGGTTGGCCAACGTCAACTGATCGACCCAGTGAATCGCGCCAAAACCACCGATATAACGGTGACGCACCGGCTTGAGCACCCAGAAGTCGAAATCGTGAGCCTTGTGGTAGTTGGCTGAATCGGGGAAGTAGCGGTAATAACGCTCGGCCGCCGCCTCGATGGCTGCGCCCTCCTCCAGTTTTTCGGCTTCAGCCAGGTAGGTCAGGCGCCCGACGGCCTGCACGTCATCCGCCTCGCGCTCACCCACCAGCAGCGAACACTTGGGGTCTTTCTGCAGGTTGTGAGTATGTTGGGCGATGCGGCTGATCAGGATCAGCGGGCGGCCCTGCTCGTCCAGGCAATACGGCACTACCGAGCCGAAAGGGAAGCCGGGCATGGCTTTGGACTGTGTGGCGAGAGCCCCACGGTATTCCTTGAGCAACAGCTCTCGGGCGTTCTTGGCAACCTGTGCGCTCAACGTATGACTCCTCGGGTATTCAGCCGCTCCATGACCTATGGGCCTATGGGCCTATGGGCCTATGGGAATGAATCTCAACGCAAGGTAATCATTATCGGCAAAGGTTGCCAAGCAGGTTTTGTACGCCCGTGTTACCAGGCCACGCCAAAGCCTGCGGTATAGCGGGTTTTGCTCAGGCTGCTGTCGGAGTCTCCACTGATAACGTCGCGTTCGGCCTTGAGGTTGAGCGACGCCCACTCGGTGACCTTGTAGCGCAGGCCCATTTCTGCGTCCAACGAGTATTCCGCCGGACCGCCGATGGGCTTGCCCACTTCGCCGTTGGTGAAGAACTCGACGGTCTTGCCCACCAGGTAGCGGTTGTAATTCCACTTCATGGCCAGGGAGTAGAAGTTGTCCTTGCCGCCGTCGGCGTATTCATAGTCGGTGCGGTTGACCAGCGAGCCCAGGGAGAACGCGCCCAACTCATCGTCCCAGAACTGATAGCCCGGGCCCGTGCCGACGGTGCGTTGACGGGACAGGTCTTCAACCTTGTCGCGCTTGTAGGTCAAGCGCCCCTGCCAGAACCAGTGCTCGGTCAGGAAACGGTCGAGGTCGTATTCCAGGGCCCAGTTGTCGGTGGTGGTGACGTCGTCCTGGAACTCGCGGTTGTACTCGCCCTGCCCGGTATGGCGCCATTGACCATGGCGGGCGGTGGTCTTGAAGTCGATGTCGTAGTCGTTGGTGTCTTTATCGGCGCGTTTATAGTCCAGCGCCATGTCTACATTGCCCTTCCACACCAGGTCTTCAACCACCGGCTTGGGCTTGATGATCTGCTGGATGCTGGCCAGTTCGACGGTCTTGGGCGCTTCGCCGTTGGCCAGGACCACTTTGCCATCGTCCGCCGCTTTCAGGGACTTGGCCTTCTCGCCGGTATAGGCGTCCTGCTTGACCAGCAGTTCCTGGTCGCTCTCCAGGGTTTTCACCTGTTTCCAGTCTACCGGGATGGCGCCTGCGTAATCGGTTTGGATCAGCAGCTTGCCACCGTCGAAGACCTTGATCTTGCCCGTCAGGCGGTCACCGTTTTTCAACCAGACGGTATCGGCCAGCAAAGGCGTGGAGGCGCTGAAAACAGCGAGGCACAGCAGGGTTCTGGACAGCATAAGCGGATAAGGAGCTCAAGGTTGGCGAAAAAGGGCGGTTATCGTGTTAGATAGCTAGGACTGACTCAAGGATTTATGTTGAGTTCAATTCTCATCAGCACACTTACAGACCTTTCCTACAATTGTGCCGTCGGTATCAATGGATATGCCTACCGTGAATCAGCCCGCCGAAACACCACAAAGCCCCGCCGAAATGCGCCGCACCGCGCTCTACCTGACCCTGGCCCAAGTGCCCGCAGGCTGCGTGGTGAGCTACGGTGAGCTGGCCCACTTGGCGGGGCTCGGGCGTGCGGCGCGCTGGGTTGGCCGTACGCTAAGCCAGCTTCCCGAAGACACCAAGCTGCCCTGGCACCGCGTGCTGGGTGCCGGCGGTCGGATAAGTCTGCCGGTGGGCAGTGCCTCGGGTGACGAGCAACGCGCGCGTTTGCGCGATGAAGGCGTCACTGTCCGCAACAATCGCGTTGATATTCAGCGCCATGGCTGGCGCCCGGTAGAGCACAGCGGTTAGAGTGCGCGCTTTGTTTCCGCAAATCTGAGGCAGACTCCAGCCCATGCCCCGTAAAACCTGGCGCGCCGCGCTCGCCGCCTATGCCAGCCCCTCGACGTTAGTCCTGTTGTTGCTCGGCTTTGCCGCCGGCCTGCCTTACATGTTGGTGTTCTCGACGCTTTCAGTGTGGTTGCGCGAAGCCGGTGTGGCGCGCGAAACCATCGGCTACGCGAGCTTGATCGGTTTGGCGTATGCCTTTAAGTGGGTGTGGTCGCCGCTGCTCGACCAATGGCGCCTGCCGTTGCTCGGCAAACTCGGGCGCCGCCGTTCCTGGCTGGTGCTGGCCCAGTCGCTGGTGATCCTCGGATTGATCGGCATGGGTTTTTGCGACCCGCAGAAACACTTGTCCTGGCTGATCGCTATCGCGGTCATCGTTGCCTTTGCGTCCGCCACCCAGGACATCGCCGTCGACGCCTATCGCTTGGAAATCGCCGACGACAGCCGCCAGGCTGCTCTGGCCGCCAGCTACATGTCCGGCTATCGCATTGCAGCCCTGCTCGCCACAGCGGGCGCACTGTTTTTTGCCGAAGGTTTCGGCTCCACCGGCTTCAACTATAAACACTCGGCCTGGACCGGCACCTATGTGCTGTTCGGGGTACTGATGATCCCGGCGCTGCTGACCACCTTCTTCATGCGCGAACCGAATGTGCCACTGCGCACTCAATTGCAGGCCGGGCGCTACAGCTTTGTGCATCAGTTGGTTTCGGTGTTTGTACTGATCGTGTTGCTGGTGTCGGTGCCGGCCATGTTCACCCAACTGTTCAACACTGACTTCGAAAGCGTGCTGTTCCATGGCATGAGCCTGTGGGACTTGCTGATGGAAGACCGCGCATTCCTGCGGGCCATCCTCTATATAACGCTCACCACCCTATGCCTCTCGGCCATGGGCCGCCGTGGCCTGGCGCCGGTGCTGACGCCGGTCAATGACTTTATCCTGCGCTACCGCTGGCAGGCGTTGTTGCTGCTGGGGCTGATCGCTACCTATCGCATGTCCGACACCGTGATGGGCGTGATGGCCAACGTGTTCTACATCGACCAGGGCTTCACCAAGGACCAGATCGCCGGGGTCAGCAAGATCTTCGGCCTGATCATGACCTTGCTTGGCGCCGGCATGGGCGGCCTGCTGATTGTGCGTTTCGGCATCCTGCCGATCCTGTTCATCGGCGGTGTGGCCTCGGCTGGCACCAACCTGCTGTTCGTGATGCTCGCCGACATGGGCCCGGACCTGCAGATGCTGATCTTCACCATTTCCCTGGATAACTTCAGCTCGGGGCTGGCGACCTCGGCATTCGTGGCCTACCTTTCCAGCCTGACCAACCTGAAGTTCTCCGCCACCCAATATGCGTTGCTCAGCTCGATCATGCTGTTGCTACCGCGGCTGATCGGTGGCTATTCGGGGGTGATGGTGGAGAAGTTCGGCTATCACAATTTCTTCCTGATCACCTGCATGCTGGGTGTGCCGACGTTGCTGCTGATTGCGCTGCATTGGTTTCAGGAGAATCGGCGAATTCGGTTGAATCCACCGCAGGAAGACTGACACACATGCTTTTGTGGTGAGGGAGCTTGCTCCCGCTGGGGTGCGAAGCAGCCCCAAAAGCCGGCTCCAGCTGCGCTGTCGAACGGGAGCAAGCTCCCTCACTACAGACATCCCTACATTCTGATGCCTGTACGGCGGCAGTTTGCGCCCGTACAATCCAGAGTCATTTCAAGTCCAAGCAACCGACAACGGCCTACCATGCGTACCAGTCAATATTTGCTCGCCACACAGAAAGAAACGCCTTCCGACGCGGTCGTGATCAGCCATCAGCTGATGCTGCGCGCCGGCATGATCCGCAAACTGGCCTCCGGCCTGTACACCTGGCTGCCCATGGGCTTGAAGGTGATGCGCAAGGTCGAAGCCATCGTTCGTGAAGAAATGAACGCTGCCGGCTCTCTGGAAGTGTTGATGCCGAGTACCCAACCGGCTGAACTGTGGCAGGAATCCGGGCGCTGGGAAGAGTACGGCCCTGAGCTGCTGCGCTTCAAGGATCGTCATGGCCGCGACTTCTGCGCCGGCCCGACCCACGAAGAAGTGATCACCGATCTGATGCGCAACGAGCTGAGCAGCTACAAACAGCTGCCGCTGAACCTGTATCAGATCCAGACCAAATTCCGTGACGAAATCCGTCCACGCTTCGGTTTGATGCGCGGCCGCGAATTCATCATGAAGGATGCGTACTCGTTCCACGCCGACCAGGCGTCACTGCAGGTCACCTACGACCGCATGCACCAGGCCTACTGCAACGTGTTCACGCGCCTGGGCCTGAAGTTCCGTCCGGTTGAAGCGGACAACGGCTCCATCGGCGGCGCCGGTTCCCACGAATTCCACGTACTGGCCGAGTCCGGCGAAGACGATATCGTGTTCAGCAACGGCTCCGACTACGCGGCGAACATCGAGAAAGCCGAAGCCGTGCCACGGGAAACCTCCCGTCCAGCACCGGCTGAAGAGCTGCGCCTGGTGGACACACCTGAGACCAAGACCATCGCGGCCCTGGTGGAAAAATTCAATCTGCCGATTGAAAAGACCATCAAGACCCTGATCGTGCGCGCCGAAGAAGAAGGCAAGCTGATCGCCCTGGTGATCCGTGGCGACCACGAACTCAACGAAATCAAGGCGGCCCAGCAACCTGGCGTGGCCAGCCCGCTGGTCATGGCTACCGACGCCGAACTGCGTGACGCCATTGGCGCCGGCGCAGGTTCGCTCGGCCCGCTGAACCTGCCGCTGCCGATCATCATCGACCGTTCGGTCGAGCTGATGAGCGACTTCGGCATCGGCGCGAACATCGACGACAAGCACTACTTCGGCGTGAACTGGGAGCGTGACCTGCCGGTTCCGACCGTGGCCGACCTGCGCAACGTGGTGGCCGGTGACCCAAGCCCGGATGGCAAGGGCACCCTGGAAATCAAGCGCGGCATCGAAGTCGGGCACATCTTCCAGCTGGGCAACAAGTACAGCAAGGCGATGAAGTGCGAAGTGCTGGGCGAGAACGGCAAGCCGATCACCCTGGAGATGGGCTGCTACGGCATTGGCGTATCGCGCGTGGTTGCCGCTGCCATCGAGCAGAACAACGATGAGAAAGGCATCATCTGGAGTGACGCCCTCGCGCCGTTCCAGGTGGCTCTGGTGCCGCTGCGTTATGAAACCGAGCAAGTACGCGAAGCCACCGACAAACTGTATGCCGATCTGACGGCCGCCGGTTTTGAAGTGTTGCTGGATGACCGGGACAAGAAAACCAGCCCGGGCATCAAATTCGCCGACATGGAATTGATTGGCATCCCGCACCGGATCGTGGTCAGTGACCGCGGCCTGGCCGATGGCAATCTGGAATACAAGAGCCGGACCGAAGCCGAAGCCCAACCGTTGCCGGTGGCTGACGTGCTGTCTTTCCTTCAGGCGCGTATTCGTCGCTGAAAACCAGATCAAGAGAAGTCATGTTCAAGCGAAACACCAGAGCCCTGGGGGGCGCCGCTTTGTGCGGCGCCCTGCTGGTCAGCGGCTGCGCCAACCAGATGTCGCAACGCAGTGAGCACGAGGAGCGGGTCGAGCGTAAGTTGCTCGACCACAGCCTGCAGATTGATGTAGGCGAACCCAAAGTGCTGGAGCTGCCGCAACGCCGGGTCCGCATTCACGAACAGAAGACCTTCGAGGTCACCGAGTTCGAAGTCACCCGTCGTTACGACCGCTACACGCCCTACCAGCCCTGGCGCAAACTCTATGAGATGCCTTTGGGTGCCGTAGCCCTGGTGGCCGGCGCGGGCGCCAATGTGGTGAACGTATTCGCCCTTGGCAACCTGCCGACCAGTGTGACGCGTGACTGGCTGATCTACGGCGTGGACGGCCTAAACCCGTTCATGAACGTGCAGTCCCACGGCCGTGCGCAACAGAACCTGGCGGGCATTGATGAAGTCCAGCGCGACAAGCGCGTGGAGTATTCGAGCCTGCCCTGGAGCGAACGCCCGGTGCAAGTTACCGCCGGCAAGCAAGTCCATGAGCTGACCACCGACCGTAATGGCGTATTGCGCCTGAACCTGTTGGACAGCCCGTTTGCCGAGCAGGACCTGAACCGCGTCACGACCTTGAAGATCAGCGTGGAAGATGGCCAGGACGACGTGCATTCGGACTCCACGCTGGCGGTCAGCAGCACCTTGCGCAATAAGTTGCTGGAAGCCCACGGACTGATCTACGACGACCTGGAAGATGACGAAGTCAGTCAGTGGGTGCATAGGGTCAAGCGCTTGTCTGAACTGGGCCTGGAAGAAGAAGCCAGCGAGCTGGAGCAAAGCCTGATCGAACTGACCCGCAATGATCCCGAGTTGCAGCAGGAATTCCTGCAGGCGTTGACCAAGGATGCGGGGCGTCTCGTCGCAGATCCAGGCGCACGCTGAACCTTGTAGGAGCGAGCTTGCTCGCGAAAAACGTCAACGATGACGCGGGCATTCTGAATGAACGCGGTGCCGATGCGTTCTTCGCGAGCAAGCTCGCTCCTACAGAGGGGTAAATAGCTCCAATTGCTCGTTACCACCACTCAGGTCCAGCAACCGCACCCCAATCCCCAGCAACCGCACCGGCTTCCCACCGCGGTTAAACGCTTGCGTCAGCAGTTGCTGATAACTCTCCAGATCCCGCCCTGCCCCCGCCTGCTCCAAGGTGGTCTGGGTAAAGTCATGAAATTTCACCTTAACGAACGGCTTGCCTGCCCGGTAACTGCTGTCGATGCGCGCCATGCGTCCGGCCAGGGTTTCCATCAGCTCGGGGAGTTTGGCCAGGCAACTTGAGAGATCCGGCAGGTCCACGTCGTAGGTATTTTCTACACTGATCGACTGCCGGCGACTGTCGTTCTGCACCACGCGGTCATCGATCCCACGGGCCAGGCTCCACAGCCGCTCGCCAAAACTGCCGAATTCGCGCACCAACGCCAGCTTGTTCCACTCGCGCAACTGCAGGCAGTCTTCGATTCCCAGGCGCGCCAGTTTGTCCGCCGTGACCTTGCCCACACCGTGCAACTTGCTCACGCGCAACTGCGAGACGAAGTCTTCAACCTGGTCCGGGGTGATCACGAAGAGTCCGTTGGGCTTCTTCCAATCACTGGCGATCTTGGCCAGGAACTTGTTCGGCGCCACGCCGGCGGACACGGTGATGTGCAACTGGTTGGAGACACGCCGGCGAATATCCTGGGCAATACGCGTGGCACTGCCGCCGAAATGCGGGCTGTCGGACACGTCCAGATAGGCTTCATCCAGTGACAACGGCTCGATCAGGTCGGTGTAGTCGCGAAAGATGGTCTGGATTTCCTTCGACGCTTCCTTATAGGCATCCATGCGCGGCTTGACGATGGTCAGGTCCGGGCACAGCTTCAAGGCATGGCGTGACGACATGGCCGAGCGCACGCCATAGGCCCGCGCCTCGTAGTTGCAGGTGGCGATCACCCCGCGCCGGTCGGCCGAGCCACCCACCGCCAGCGGTTTTTGCGCCAGGCCCGGGTCATCGCGCATCTCGATGGCGGCGTAGAAGCAATCACAGTCGACGTGGATGATTTTGCGCTGCGTCATATAAACGGGGGTGTGTACCTACGGGTGGCCAGTATCGCATTCACACCTGTATATAGCACCAGTAGTTTAATTCTTCCGCTTGAGCGGTAGGAAAAATCCCGGATGAATTTATTTTCTCAATCGAATTTTACCTGCTGATAGAGCTGAAACCCTCGGCCACACTGGGCTGGCGGGGTATCGAGAGGCCACCTTGGAGAGCTAACCGATTGAACCACAAGCGCTTTTCTTCGATTCACGGGTTGACACACCTGCGTTCCTCTGTAGAATGCCGACACACAGACGCGGGATGGAGCAGTCTGGTAGCTCGTCGGGCTCATAACCCGAAGGTCGTCGGTTCAAATCCGGCTCCCGCAACCAAACATCAAAAAAGGCTACTCGAAAGAGTGGCCTTTTTTGTGC
>Ga0209173_100120_pt1 | contig 83350 bp, 63 predicted proteins | sample SynthPrep_16_END_FD_187206 | JGI IMG/M metagenome (GOLD analysis project Ga0209173, IMG submission 187206) | Synthetic microbial communities from Ohio, USA - SynthPrep_16_END_DS12_MetaG (SPAdes) (version 2) | ecosystem: Engineered > Bioreactor > Aerobic > Activated sludge | place: USA: Ohio...
ACCCTGCCCTTCGGGTCGCTGAGGGTTAACTTAATAGAAACGGCTACGCATGTAGTACCGACAGCGGAGTACTGGCGGACGGGGGTTCAAATCCCCCCGGCTCCACCAACTTCACATCTAAAGACGTCCACGGACGTCTTTTTTTGTGCCTAAAATCCTGCAAAACCAAGGCTTTATGGTCTATTAGCGTCCATAGACGTCCGACACAATCCACGTTATCGGGTATTCCAGATGGTATTCCAAGCCCTTCAGTGGTAATTTTTGGAATACCAATTGATGTCATGGAACACCTCATGTGCGCCCAAGCCACCCGCCTCTCTGACCGCCAGCTCAAAGCCGTAAAGCCGAAAGACAAGGACTACGTCCTCAGCGATGGAGACGGCTTACAGCTGCGCGTGCGGGTCAATGGCTCTACGCTATGGAACTTCAACTACCGCCAGCCAATTACCAAAAACCGCATCAATATGGGCCTCGGTACCTATCCAGAGCTCTCACTTGCGCAAGCTAGGAAGAAGACGGTCGAAGCCAGAGAGCTTCTCGCCCAGGGCATCGACCCGAAAGTACAACGTAGCGAGTTGGAGCAGACAAAAAGGCAGGCAACCGAGCACACATTCGAGAACGTGGCATCTGCCTGGTTTGAACTGAAAAAGGATTCGGTTACTCAGGCTTATGCCGAGGACATCTGGCGCTCGCTCACACTGCATGTCTTCCCATCACTGGGAACAACACCTATCTCGCAGATCAATGCCCCAATGGTCATCGAGTTGCTGCGTCCTTTGGAAACGAAGGGCAGTCTGGAGACAGTGAAGCGACTGACCCAACGACTCAACGAGATCATGACCTACGGCGTGAACTCAGGAATGATCTTTGCCAATCCGCTCAGCGGCATCCGAGCGGTTTTCAAAAAACCGAAAAAGCAAAACATGGCCGCCCTCCGACCTGAAGAGCTGCCAGAGCTGATGGTTGCCATCGCCAATGCGAGCATAAAAAGAACAACACGCTGCCTTATCGAATGGCAACTTCACACCATGACCCGACCTACCGAAGCCGCTACGACTTCTTGGGCGGACATCGATCTCGACAAGAAAACCTGGACGATTCCAGCGGAGCGTATGAAGAAGCGTCGTGCTCACGTCATACCGCTGACCGAACACGCACTTGCCCTGCTAGAGACGATCAAACCCTACAGCGGCCACAGAGATTACGTGTTCCCCGCTGACAGAGACCCACGGACTCACTGCAACAGCCAGACAGCAAACATGGCACTGAAACGAATGGGCTTTGAAGGTCGATTGGTGAGCCACGGTATGCGCTCTATGGCCAGCACCATCCTTAACGAACAGGGATGGGACCCAGAGCTGATCGAGGTCGCACTTGCGCATGTGGACAAAGACGAGGTGCGTAGCGCCTACAATCGTGCGGATTATATTGAGAGAAGACGCCCAATGATGACCTGGTGGAGCGACCACATCCAACAAGCCGCCACAGGAAGCTTGTCAGTCTCAGCCATCCAAAGGGTTTCTCAACTAGGTAGAAACCCTCTGTGAGGCTTGGCTCTAACAAGCTAAACCTACGCGGTTAACGCACAATGCGGATATGCGAATTGCCGACCCGTTCCGCATACCCCTCAAGCAAAATTGGCCCCACATAAGAAGCGATCGACACCAGGGTGATATTCGCCTGAAGCCAAGCACCAATACTGTCAGCATCGGCGCTTGTCCGAGATGTACCGATAGGCACCGTACGGTTAAGGAAGGTATTTCTCAGTGCCGCATACTGCTCGGCACTGACATGGATCTTTCTATTTTTGCCATAGGTGATAGTAGTACCGGTCAGTACCGTGCCCTGGTAGTCGAAATTGCTACGCATTCCCCAAGTCTTCATAGAGCCCCCATATCTAGCGTTCCAAGCACTTTAATTGTTCTACTCGACGTTTCCTGCAGGTTGAGTCGTCAGCCTGCAACGACCCTTTTTTTGTACACCGCATGACGGGAAGCCGTGGTGCGGATGAATTCCAATCCGAAATCCGCGGCTTCACGTTTTACCTGCTTACCAAAAGTCACCCGGCTAGAACGATCAAGGGTCTGCCAGACCTCTTGGCCGATGATCTGAGGTATCTCGAACTCCATGTCCTCGGGCAATTTCAGGACGTTTTCTTTTAGGACGGCGGCGGCGCGATCTGCAGGGGTATCCGTGCTTTCCACGTGCGCTTGCAACAAAGCCAGAATCGTTGCCGATACGTCGGGCTGTTTTTGTGCCCAGGTAGCGAGCTCGGGGGTAAGCCTGAGGGAGATAACCATGGAAGCTCCTAATGCGCGCATCGAAACATGCAATGAATGATTACAAATACAATTGCATTTAAAAATGCAAAATACAACTCTAATATGCAATTTATTTGGGTGATGTAATTCCCTATTCGCCCGCCCACGCAGCTGGCGAGTGAAAATCGGGGAGCTGTTCCCACATCGTTGACAACCGATTTAGCTATGCAAGACCGCGATACCCGATCGCTTACCCCCATTCTTTCTGATTACGACTTTGACATTGTCAGATTTTTAGTACTAATATCTGACAATGTCAAAAACCGGTATTCACTGGGGGCTGGACGAAATGAGCGATGGGCCACATAGAAGCTTGAAGCTGCGAAAGCCATGGAAAGAACTGGCAAAGCGTGCGGACCAAGATACCTACGATGCCTCCAAGATAGCTGAGGCTACGGCGTACGCAGTGGCCAGTGACTTCAAAATGGAGGTCTCGTGGCATCTGATGGAAGCCCTGAAAGCAGTCTTTACCGGTTGTGATAACTCCCTGGAAATGCCGGAACTTGCGCTGGATCAACTTGAAAATGCGAAAGCTCTAGCAGCAGCCTCCGTTTTTGGAACGAATCTTGTGGAATGGAGCATCACCCTCATCCATGAAGGCAAATTTGGAATTGAAGCATTCCATGAAGCGGTAGGCCTTGCCGCTAAAGACCGCTGCCACGCAAACATCCGGTCGATCGAAGAACACTACCTTCGCGACTCGAATGAGCACAGAGCAGAGCACCTGAGTAAGAGACTTCAGAATGCCATTTCTACTCTATCGAGCACCCAACTCGGTCTGGATCTTGTGGGCCCAGAGCCCAATCGAATCCTCCCCTCTAGGAAGATGGAAGGTCTTGATGACGGGGTATCGTTGTGATGAACACCTTGCCGCCTAAAGAAATAGCTGTAGATATACTTGAACCTGGCGCCCGCAAAAGAAACGGTGTGGTCCCGTGTTACATCGAGAAGAACATCGAGTTCAATCTTGAGGCTCTCGCATCCTTCTCATCCCATGACAAATGGGAGCCCGTAACGTATGACGCACTACTCATAGCCGCTGCGGTCGAGTTCTGTGATCGCATCCTTGTCCGCAGCACCATGAGCTGGGGCAGGCGGTTCATCGTGCATGTTCCAGTACACGACGTTGAACGGTGGTCGAGTAACAAGCTAGATCGAGCGCTCGTCAACGCGCTGAACCTCCTGACCGGCGACGACTGGAATTTCAACTTTCGATATCGAAAGCAACCCGCACAGAGACCGCCACAAGGCCAAATATCTTTTCCTTCCGATGCAGAAGCGGTCATTGCTTTCAGTGATGGAATGGACTCCCGTGCGGTCTCTGAACTTGAGAGCAAGCGCCTAGGCAAACGCCTGATTCGTCTTCGAATAGGGAGCAAACAACATGATATTTCAAAGAGGGAGCGACAAAGGATTCCGTTCACGGCCATCCCATATTCAGTCAAACTTGATGACGCAAGAAGCGCCGAGAGAAGTGCGCGCAGCCGCGGGTTCAAGTTCAGCATCATATCCGCAATTGCGGCGTATCTAATTGATGCTCCAATGGCCATCATCCCCGAAAGCGGACAAGGTGCCCTTGCACCTGTGCTCCTTCCTGTTGCACATGGGTATGAGGACTATCGAAATCACCCCGTGTTCACCAAGCTTATGGAACGCTTTATAGAGGCCCTTCTTGGTTATCGATTCCAGTACACCTTCCCCAGGCTTTGGATGACGAAAGGCGAGACCCTGCGTGAGTTTGTGGAAACCTGCGGCCCTCACGCGAATTGGATAACGACCAGGTCGTGCTGGCAGCAATCCCGACAGGTAGCAGTTTCAGGTGCAAGAAGGCAGTGCGGTATATGCGCCGCGTGTATGCTTCGCCGCCTTAGCGTCCACGCTGCAGGATTAGAGGAGCCACCAACGAACTATGTATGGGAATCCCTAGACAGCCCGACCTGGGAAACAGGCGCAGCAAAAGAATTCACCAGTTGTACTAAAGCCTTGCGACAATACGCTATCGCAGGGGTGCTTCATTTCGAACACCTTTCTTCGATTCGGGAATCTTCGCAGTACGAACTGATCAAACGCCGCAGAACGACCGAACTGGCTCGAGCTCTGGCCGAGTCGCCACATGCCGTGGCGCAGAACCTTGACAGGCTCTTGCAGCAACATGCCAAGGAATGGTCAGCGTTCACGAGCGATATGAGATCAGATTCGTTCGTGAGGAAGTGGATAGATGGCGCATCATGACCAAACCAAACTTTGAACTGAACCCAGCTGAACTGGGTGAACGACTGAAGGTCGCGCGCGAAACCGCGGCCATGACTCAAGACGCAGCGGCCAAAGCAGTTGGCTTCGCTCGAACCACTCTTGTGGCCATTGAAAAAGGACAGCGCTCTGCAAAGCTTGACGAGATCCAGATGCTTAGCCGCTGTTATGGAGTATCTGCTAACTCTTTGCTACGCCGAGAAGCGGTCCATGTGGACCTTGTTCCTCGCTTCCGCTCACTCCCAGACACTGGTGATGCAGGCATCGACCAAGCTGCTCGGATGCTGAATGATCTCGTCAGGGCAGAAGTAGAACTTGAGAACATTTTAGGTGTTCGGAAAACCTCAAATTATCCGACCGAAAAAAGCATCTTACCTGGCGATGTACGCAAACAAGCAGAGCACGATGCACATAGCCTCCGAAGCTGGCTAGGGCTCGGCGAGAGCCCGATTCAAGATCTGTTTTCACTCATAGAGATGCAACTTGGAATTCGTGTCTATAGCCGGAGACTTGAATCGAAAGTGTCTGGGCTGTTTGCCTATGACGACGCCGTTGGCGCCTGTATGCTAATAAATGCAGTACATCGGAAGGATCGTCAAACTCAGACTGGCGCCCACGAGCTCGGGCACTTTATAGCGACGCGGCGTCAGCCCGAGATCTATCAAGCCGAAAAGTATGAAAACTCGCGTGAAGAGCGTTACGCGAACGCTTTCGGAAGCGCGTTTCTAACGCCAGCACGTACTGTCATGGAAAAGTTCAAAGAAGTGACCATTGGATCAACTCACCTCACTCGTCGGCACATCATCCTGCTCGCTAGTTTCTTTGGTGTCTCACGCCAGGCGATGGTGTTGAGGCTTGAAGAATTGGACCTGACGAAAAAGGGTACTTGGGATTGGTTCATGGATAATGGCGGTATAACCGACGACCAAGCCCAGCAGGTACTAGGCCCGATAGCTCACGATTCCACGCCTACGGAAGGCGCGCAATCAACGAGGCTTTTTTTATTAGCTATCGATGCGTGGAAGAAAAATTTAATCAGCGAAGGGCAAATGTCGGATTTGCTTAAGCTCGATAGGGCAAAAGTACGCGAGTTGCTTGATGAGGCAGAAGAGGATGAGGTTGATGACCTTTTCAAGCTGTCTCACTGATCGAGATAGCATTCTCGTTCTAGACGCCAGTGTCATCATAAACTTGCTGGCGACTGGCTATGCAGGCGCAATCCTGCAAGCAGTTCCGGCTCCTATTGTCGTCACCGACAATGTAATACGGGAGATTGAGCAAGGAGCAGTAAACGGCCGGCCTGAGCCGAAACAGCTTTCGGAGCTAATCCATAATCAAACTTTAAAGAGAGAAGAGCTTTCTGGCATTGCACTAGAGCACTTCTTTGACTTGGTATCCGGATCCACAGCGGCCTCGCTCGGAGACGGAGAAGCCGCGACACTCGCGCTTGCACATAGCAACGGGTTCACAGCTGTCATTGATGAAAAAAAAGCAACTCAGATTTCCTCCCAACGCTTTGGAACACTGAGACTAATTACAACGGTCGATATTCTTGCTTACGAGCCCGTGCGTATTTCAATCGGAGATAAAGCCTTAGCCGATGCAATGCTTCAAGCGCTGAAACACGCCAGAATGCAAGTCCGAGACAGCCAATTTGACTGGATTGAAAAGGTGATCGGATGCGAAAACGTCGGTTTATGCCCAAGCCTTAGGAGGCTTGCAAAGCTTAAGCTGGCAGCGCGCCGCAATGTTAGCCAGTAATGCTGGACCAACTTATACAGCTAGTTTCTAGCTGTATAAGTCTGAGAATTCAGTCACCAGAGGGCCGCACTAGGAGAAACAAATTTCTCTTTGCTCGAGTAGCAGCAACGTGCAGCAAGCATCTTTCAGAAATTTCAGTATCTTCGGTTACCCCTGCATCCTCATCACGGCTTAATTGGTCGGCGTAGGAAGCGGCTCCTCTGTAGGCGGCAACAATCACTACGCTAAACTCAAGCCCTTTGATGCGATGCATGGTGGCCAGGCGAACGCCCGGCTGTGCCGAATCGTCAGAGGTTGAGTTGTCCAGTTTCAAGTGAACAATACCTGCCTGCAGCAGAGCCCGAGCGACATTATCCAGATCGTCATTAGTACGCGCAGTGATGCAAACCTGTCGAGGCTCCATCCCATCGTCCTGCAATTGTTTAAGGATCGCCTTTATATGCGGCATATCTTCGTGTGCGGAAGACGACTCGATGATATCCGGCACATCACCATGCGTCAGAGACCGATAACCGCGCAGAGAGTCCACGTTGCCATCCAAGTCATCGACAGCACATCCTTCGAGTTGAGCACAGGCCCATTGACGGATTTCGTCGGTGGTTCGGTAATTCACCTTCAGGTTATGGCTGCGGCCGCGCACCTCGATGCCCACCCGACTAAGTACGACTTTGTGCCGGTAGATACGCTGGTGGGCATCACCAACAATAAACAGGTCGTTTTCGGCTACCTTTACTGCCGTACGAATTAGCTCAAAGCCCGCGTTGCTAATGTCCTGGGCTTCGTCCACCACCATGGAGCGGATACCCAGTGCAGGCTGCTCCTTCCTTAACAACTGAGAGGCCTCACGGAAAGCTTCTTCGGGCTCGCGCAAATTGGCAGCTTGCAGTTGGGCCCGGTATTCGGCAAACACCGGCCAGATAGACTTACGCATCGCACGGCCAAGCTGACCGCCGCGGCCTATTCGACTGGCACGCATATAGTCCTCAACAGTTTCGCAAGCTTGAGGAAGCACCACCCGCTCATATTCGGCACGCATGAACTGCAAGCTGAGATCAACCGATGCGGGCATCGCCGATAAGGCTGCTTGCCAGAAACGGCGACGGTCGCCTTCGTTGTACAACAGGTTATGTGGGTAACCAAAGCGACGCAGAAGACTGGAAGCCCACTGGTCCAGGTTCACCACCTGAATTTTCTCCAGCTCCTGCGGTGTGCACAGCAGAGCCAAATGCTGGCGAATGTCCTCAGCCAGGGTTTTGGTGAAAGTGGTAAACAACACCGGACGACCGGGCAAATCCGAGTATTGTCGTGCAAGTCTTACAGCGCGATGCATGGCTACAACAGTTTTACCAGTACCTGCGCCACCGGTCACCTTCACAGGGCCACTCCAGTCACGCTCAACCAACTTACGCTGGCTTGGGTGCAGGAAGACCCTCCAATGCTCTAGAGGTGCCGCCAGTAAAGCTTCTAGATCGCTGTCGTCCGTAAGCACCACGAAATGACGGCGTGAGCTATCACGCTCCAGCGCAGCACCGAAGTCTGTAGGGTCGACCGCCGCCGGCGCGGATTGATCACTGATAATCTTGTCGAAAGTCTCGCCGGCAGCAAACAGGTACAACGCTTCGTATGCCTCATCAGGCAATTGCGCTTCCAACGCCTCAAGCTCGCGCTCATTGGTAATGGAGCGCACAGCTTCCAGCCGGTCATCAGGTACACCCAGGCGGCGAATTTCGCGGTCCTTGAGTGCATCGAACAAGCCTGTCACTCGCACCTCAGCCGGCGTGTCAGCAGCCGTCGTGTCAGCAACCTCCTGTACTGCGTAAACCTGAATACTGCCAACATCCGGGTGGATAGCGACTCGATGGCGACGCGCCCAGTGATAGGCATCGTCATGCTGATCGACCCATAGCAGGCAATACACATTGCCTACATCCGGCTTGAGTACAATGCCACGCATATTTTCGTTGATCCGAACCGAGCGCATGTTCGGATCGGCGGCATCATGAATGCGCTCATAATTGATGCCGGTCGCCATTGGGTTCTGACGAAACTTTGCAACGAAGGTCAGTACCGCCTGCTGATGAGAACGTGGAACTACCGAAAACGATTTAAGAAAGTCATCAGACATTGCAATCTTGAGTGCCAGCGTCATGCCAGTGTCTCCATCAAAAGTGTTCTCAGTTCATCAGGCAACTCGCTACCGTCAGCGGTATAAGAATGCCAACCTTGGCCAGCAAAAAGCGCAGCCTCTGACCCAGTATCAGACAGTAGTACGGCTGTACGAGCATCAGGCCAAGCCAATTCAGCTTCGGCTATTACTCGACCTTTTTCATCCATCAACTCATAGCCCACTTCCGGGGCGGTCACGTCCAAACCAGCCAGAGCCAAGCCCCAAGACTGTACTTCATGAGCAGCCAGATTCAGCGCTTCCTGCCAGGCCTCAGACAACCCGCCGGATTTCGCTTTGAGCGCAGAACAATCCTGCAGCGTAGGTAACCCTGGCATTTCAGCATTGCCAACCCAAACCTGACTCAGCGGCAATAATAAGTTCAGTGCCTGCCAAAGTTGCTGCCAGCGTAATTGAAGCTCGCTTTCGGGCAGGCCATCTTCTTTCCACTCGCCAACCAAAACAGGTTCAGAGTCTGCCGAGCCATTACCCGTCATCACTTGCTTCAGATTCTCCGGGTGCATCGCAATAACCAGCATCCAGGCTGTACCGAGCTGACGCAGGCTTAACCTATGAAGTTGCAGGTCTGGTAGCAGATCCAGCTCATCCAAGCGCCTCCAGAATTCCCCCTCGCGCAGGACTTGAAGCGCGGTGGCATCCCCCGACGGCATCAACATTCCTGCCGCCAAGGAGACGGCCAATTTTCCGAATGCTTTGTGTTGCCCATGGGCTAAACGCTGATGCAGCTGGGTAAAGGACGGCAGTGATTTGAAATTGGATAGTGTTTCGATGCCCTGTGCTTTGCAGAGCTTTTGAACTACCTGCTGCGGATCATCGTTAAGCAATGATGGCCAAGGCGATGGCGTAGCCAATACCTGGTTGTGCAAGGCGCATTCGACATCATTCCAGGTCAGCGTCCAGACTGAGAACTTCCCGCTCTTGGCTACCGCCGTACGTTTAGCCAGATCGGTAGTAATGATATCTTTGTGGTACTGCCAACCATCAACAAAGACCGCCACGGGAAGGTCGTCGGCGGCATCGTCTGGCCAGAACACGAAGTCAGGCTTGCACGGAATCAACACGCCATCGCTGGCTCCCAGATTGACCTGCAACTCCATCCGCCAGCGACGCGAACCAGCCTGTATCTGATAGCCCGCCTTGCCCTTGAACAACAACTCAGTCAGCTTGAACTTCTCACCTTCATGCTCACGACGTAGCGCTTCGACAAGCCGCTTCTCCAACATGCTGTCCAGTAACTGGTTAGCCGGCTGCGCGTCGGCCAGATGGGTAACAGGCTTCAGTGCTCCCTTGTACTGCATCACCTCGCCCAACAACTTCTGTGCTGTACTGCGCGAGATAGACTTACGATCATGGCTGTTGTGATAGCGGTACACGCAGCGGTAACAGCCATCGGTGTCCGCATTCTGGTTGCAAGTACAGCTATTGAGGGCTTGCAGTGCAATGTCGAATACTTCCAACAGCGGATCGGGCGCGCGCATTAACTCCTTGAGATAACCGGTGCCACCCGGCACGCTGTCGTAGATCACCAGATAACAACGCGGCGTATCCGAGCCCGCAGCCATACGCATATCTAGGGCAACGCGCAGATGGTCCACCGCCCCCCTAAAACGCCGCGCCAACCCCAACTCCAGAGCCGACACAAAGCTCAGCAAGGCCTCGTCGGTATCGGCAAAACCCACCTCGGGCAAAAACAGACGAATCCCCTCACTAGTGAACTCACGGTAGAGGAACACACATTGCTGCGTGCTCGCCTCGGGGTTCTTGCGCTTTGCGCACCAGGACGAATGGTTGCGATACAGCTCCTCGGCCTTGCGTTTGCGCTGCAAGGTGCCGCACTCAGGGCATATGCTAAAACCAGGGCGGCTGAGTTCCTTCCCGCCGATCTCCATCGGCATGCCTTCCGCTGACTGCTCGCCAAAGTTCACCTCGCGAAAAGTCACCCTATCTAGAAATTCGAAGCCGAAAGGAAATGTCTGCTCATCAATCACAAAAGCCTGACGCACAGCATCAGGCGGGCTATCCACCAAAGCCTGGCGCACATAAAAGCCGCGCTGACGCTCGTCTGAGTCGTCAGCAATACGGCTATCGCGATCCAGCGTGCGGGCAAATACCGTGGTCAAGCGCAGCATCTCGTGTACGCGCCCACTGTCGCGCCACAGCGTATCACCACATCGTGGGCAGTTAGGGTGTTGATCACCTGACGACAGCGGCTCGGTATAGGAGCACTGCCTACAAAAACGCCAGTGTTCCGGCTTGATCTTCGATACGTCGATCTGGTTGATCACCACCCGCCGGCCTTCGGCATAAAAGGTGTTGTTCGGTGCCAACTCAGTGATGGCCGTTGATCCAGGTCGCTCATATTCGAAGGTCAGCGGATCAGGAGCGGATGTTCCAGGCTTTGAATCGCGCACAATGATCGAGCGCAACAGCACACCTTGCTCCGGGAACGCATAGTTGGGTAGCAAGCCCTCATCAGTCAGCACATTGAGCGTAGCCTTACCCTCAATGCTACCAATCAAACGCGAAAGCGCAGTTCGATCCTGAAGCAGCCGTGCCAACTCCAAATCCTGATCCTCACCACGCACAGTCAATGCCTGCAGCTTATCGATCTCCTTCACTGCAGCCTCACGCTTGCGCTTGATGCTTTCAACATCACTTGCAATGCCCTGCAAACGGTTGACGATCTTGTACGCCAACGGGCTGCTATTACCGTTGCTGCCCTGAATGAAATTAGCCAGCCATTGGCATGTACCGTCGCTCAAAGGGCACATCTCCCCCTGATTGAACAAGCGCAAGAACCGTTCAAGAAGCGACGCCTGATGCTGTTCCACATAACTCAACCAAGGGTAAGGAAACTTGCTGTTGGTCTGATTATTGATCGCCGTGAACACCCCACGAATTTCCTGAGGGATCTGCGCCGCCCGTCCGTTCTCATGCACCCAGCAATCCAAGGTGAACGCTGTAAGTTGACGTTCAAGTACTGCAGAGGCGTTAAGGAAAACCCCAGGTGCCTGCACGGAACCTGCAATCATGGTTTTCGGGTCATCCCAGAAATACAGGTCATGCGACTTGCTGGTCGCCATGCTCATCAGCAACGCATTACCCGTGCTACGCCCTGCCCGTCCTGCTCGCTGAATGTAGTTTGCCTGCTGTGGAGGAATCGAACATTGCAGCACACTGGATAAATCGCCGATGTCGATGCCCATTTCGAGCGTGGGTGTTGCGGAGAGCACATTGATGCCGCCAGGGCGATCACTGTTGGACTTGAAGTTACGCTCTACCGCCTCGCGTGTCTCGCGTGGCAGCAAGCCGGTATGCTCATGCGCTACCACCCGCTGAATGTCCGCATTCAGGTAAAGCTTGCGATAAAAATCACCGGGCAACTCAAGTGCCTGCAACTCGCCCCGGCAATCAACGCGGCGACACGCTTGCTCAGAAAAATCATCCTCTGGGCCTGAGAGTGTGGTGCTGTGGCAGCTGGCACACCGCCACACCTTCCCCCCCAAGATAACGTGGAAAGCAGAGGGCTCCAGCCCCCATACACGGATATCCGGCTTCTCGGTTGCCTCCTCAAAACCTGCTAAGCCAACGCGTTCCAATGACTCAAGAGAAAGCCGATAAAGCGGTGCAATCAAGGCATCCGTGCCCAGTGCCAGATCATGCAAAGCAGGCAATGCCTTGAACGCCCAGTCTCTAAACAAACGGGCATGGCTCTTAGTTATACTGACGCAGCGACCAAACTCTGCCAGTGTCAAAAACCTCGGAGGCCGCGGGCTGGTTAGAAGCTTGAACTGGCTTGGATTCTTCTTATACCCCCAAGGGCTGCTACCCATTCGCGCATAAAAACCTAGCTCCTGATCACGCCAAGCCCCGATGCGCTGCATGTTTTCCAGTAGCCCGCGCAGTAAAATAACAACTTCGTCCAGATGCGCGGCGGCTAACGGTTCAAGCGTGTCACGTAGACGTGGCAACAGCCATTGAGCGGCGTCGTCTAACTTGCCTGCAAGTGGCACTACGCAAGCAGTTCCCGTCGCTACCAGAGTGCGACCAATGTGAGCATCCTGGCCAAATTCTGCATTGAGCACCCAAGGCAACACCCTCGCCAACTCACCAGGCAGGTTGCTGCTTTCAGGCAGCGCCCCCTCCTCCATCAGGGTCTCGTAATCACGTAACCACTGCATTTGCGGCGGCAGGAAGTTAGCAATGTAATGACCATCACCTAGCGCCGTGCGCCAACGTTGCGCGAATGCTGTTGGCAAATTTTCTAGTGTCACAGGTCGCCCAGTTGCATAGGCATCAGCAATTACCTGCGCCAACGCCGGGCGTAAGTTCATTCGCCAGGTTCGCGCGGCAAGGAACCCTGCACGATGCGCCGCGTCCTGTACCGAGTCAGAGAAAGCAATCAGCTTCTTGTCCGGATTGAAGCGCGTTGCAAACAACTGTCCCACCATCACCGCCGCCAGACTGGCCGCTTGCGAACCAACAATCGTCAGCGTTTTATAACCGGCACAGAAAGGACAATCATGGTGCGACTTGGTGTACTTCGCGCCATTGCGCTTACCTTCACGCAGGTTGCTGGCAATATCTACAGCCAGCAAAAGCTGATCCTCACAGTGTGAGCATTCGGTTTGCGATGCCTGATGCAAGGAGCCGCAGGCAGGGCATACCTGCTTGCGCTCAAACACCGCTGGGTTCGCCCCCGCACTGGAAGGAAAGATAAAACGGGTACTCACATCCTCGGCGAAAAACGCGCTGTAAAACGCCTGCAAATCATGGGTGAGTTGATTGGGGCTGATCTTTTGCTGCGTAGAACCCCAGCCGGTGGCGTGGCACTCGCGACAATGGATCACCGGCAGATGCAGCCGCTCCATATCAGCTTTACGTAAGTCATCGTGATGCCGAAGCTGCGGCTCAGCATCCAGCGCAGCCACCATGCGGCGCAGCTCACGTAGCCAGATTTCCACCTTAACCTGCAAGAAAAAGTCCTGATGTGCATCTTGGCGTGCATGCGCCACCAGCGACAGCAGGCTAGACAACCAAAGCAGCGCAAAGCGCTCATCGTCGCAGCTCGGCAAACGGCGCTTGAGCAGTACCAACAGGTCATCCAGCAAAACGGACTTTGGTCCAAGACGCTCCAAATCACGCAAAAGATTCTGGAAGGCAAAGTGGCTCTTCAGGTCCTTACCCAATCCACAGCGCCAAGCAAAATCCTCTGCCTGCGTGACCGAGCAAGGCTCACCGAACCACAAGGGTGCTTGGGCCGCCAGATAGGCATGCAGGTCGTCGAAGTTCTCAGGGGCCAAGGTATCCAGATCACTGGGCTTCGGGCTTTGGGTGAATTCAACCAGGGCTTCAGCGAGATAATCCCCAACCGACTCGCGGTCCTCGGCGATAACCGCACTGTCATCCAACACTTCACCAAACACATCACCAGCAAACGCCAGCAAATCGCTAACGCCATCATCGCCCAGCGTTGCGGAAGTACCGACGCACACCAACTGGCCCGGCGGCGCATTCAGACGTCCCTTGAGACGGCGAATCAAACAGGCCAGATCAGTACCCTGCGCACCATCAAAGGTATGCAGCTCATCCACCACCAAATAACGGAGCGTGTCCGGCTGCTGATGCGCCCACAAAGGGGCATCAGCTGCACGCAGCAGCAAAAAATCCAACATCTTGTAGTTGGTCAGCAGAATGTCCGGCGGATTTTCACGCAGGGCATTGCGGTCGGTAATCACCGAATAGCTGCCGTCACTCAATTGGGCGACCGTTTGCGACTCGACCGCCGGTGCATCGCCCACATACAAGCCTGCACGAATCCCACTAAGGCCAGCGGCCTTAACGATTTCCTTGGCCACGCGCCCAGATTGGTCGCTGGCCAAGGCATTCATGGGATAGAGGATGATCGCCTTGATGCCACGCCGCCCCTCGGCACGCGCCACACGACAATGCTCAAGGATCGGATATAGAAAGCACTCGGTCTTACCCGACCCCGTACCCGTTGCCACCAACGTGGATTGAGCCTCTGAGCCCGCCAGCCGCGCAAAAGCCTTGGCCTGATGTGCATGGGGCACAAAACTGGCGGGTAACCAAGGGAAAGCCGGTAGACCGCCATTCAGTTGCTTGCGAAATGGCAGTGGCAATGTCAGATATGGCCCTTTGAAAATATTGCTGCGCTCAGCCAAAAAGCGCTCCAGCATGCCCTCAAAACCATTAGTAGTGGACGGGAATGCGGTGCGCAGAAAGTCTGCGACGCCCTGAGTGACCTGCTGAGAAACGATTAGTGGCTGCATATTTTTACTCGGCAAGATCAGCGTCAGTAAGAGGCCTTTTTTTAATTGAGAACCTGGCAAGCTCGATGCTGCGGGCGAGGATCGCATCCTTGGAAAAGACTGGATTGGCATTAGTGTTCTTGGCCGCCAGCCCCTGCATTACGGGATGCGTGATGTAGGTATTGTGGTAATGCTCCTTGATGGGCAACTCATCGGCTGCATTAACCAAAGCGTCGAGCAGCATGGTCAGTGTGGTAAGCCGCTGTTGACCATCCACCACCCGCACCGGTGCCATCTTTCCAGTCTGCGACAAAGTAAAAGTGCCCAGATAGTGGCCACCGCCCAGCTCCATTGCTTCCTCGATATCCTCGAACAGGTCATCGATATTGCTCGTCGACCAGGCGTAGTCACGCTGGTGAGCGGGAATTTCCAGGGTTTTGCCAGTGAAGAACTGCTCGATGGTTTGGGTACCCAAAATCCGTTTCCTGATGGTGGTGGCTCAGCGGTGTGCTGGTATCCAGCCTTTACCGTCTAGCGCACGAAATAACGATGGCTCGCGCCATCACGCAGCAACATCTGTTGCTCATACATGTCGGTCAGCAGGCCTTTGAGCTGTTCGATACGATCCGAGGCCTTGTTCTGCCAACCGTAAAAGGGCGCCAAGATCGGAAATAGATGCACTGCCAGGTCTGCTTTTTTCATACTGTCAGTCAGAGTCTTGTTGATCGCCCGCAGCGTCAGCCAGTAGAGCGGGTTCAACTCGAATATTCGGCTGTCTAGATCGCTCAACAGGCTACGGGCCGAAATCCGAACCTGTGTTGCAGCGCGTGCGCATTGGCAGACCAATTCAATCGCAAGCTCATCAATGAAGTGGCTACCCGAGGATTGCTCGGCGACAAAGGCGCGAATGCGCGCCTTGTGCTCCATCACCGAATGATCGGGGCGCTTTCCCGTCAGCAGCTCCAGAAAGGTGATACCCAATGAATAAAGATCATGCCCAACTCGGGCTTCCAGCTTCTTCGGATAGTCGTACGCCGGAGTGCCACTGAAGTTAAGTTCGCCGCGTGGGGAGCTGATTCCCAGGTCGATGATCCGCAGCATCTCTTCATGCGTCGGCATGCGAAACACCGTGTTGGCGCGCTTCTTCGGCTGGCAGAGAAAGAACAGGTTGGCCGGTTTGATATCAGCATGCACATAACGCCCCTGCCGGCTGTAGGGGCGCCCGTGAATATCTGCCAGCCCGAGCAGCGTTTCATAAACAATCTCGAAGCAGTCAAAGTAATGCTGGAGGTCGTTAGCCTTGTACTTGTGTTGTTTGATAAAGACGGACAGCGTTACCCAAGGCTTAACGAGCAACTCCATGACATAACCATTCCAACCATCCTTGCCCCGGTAATAGTCGAAGATACGTACGGTCTGCCCCTCAATATCGCGGCACATCACGATCTCATCACTTAGATCGGCGTGGCTAATCTTGACTGCCACCTCACGGTCTAGCCAGCTATCCAGTGCCTTCCATACCGCGCCAAAACCGCTGCGTTCACCAATGGGAGCTTTCCCCCGGAGGACAAATCGCTGAGCCAGCTCTGGCAACAAACGTTCGATATCCGCCTTGCTGAGTCTCTCTGCAGGGTTAGCCATGATTCGCCTCCTTGGCGAAATGCGCCCAGGCTACGCGATAGTCAGCTTCGCGATCGGCCAGGGTGAAGGGGGCGGTGTATTGGACGATACGCTGTGTCGGGCCGCCAGGCTGGGTGTCGTCAAGGATGGGGCGCTCGATGATGGTGCCGTCGGGGACTTGGGGGTGGCCGTTTTTGGGTTGTACATCTTCCCAACCGAGACGACCGGTTTTGATGCTGCCATCTGGCCGGCGTACGGTGCAGTCGTCATCGCGTTTGCCAGCCTTGCGCGGTAAGCCGACACCGACCAAGCCCTTACTTGCTGTGAAGACAATGCGGCCGTTAGAGTCATACCAGGTGTCGCGCTCGTACTGACGCATCACCGGGAACTGCACGCGGTAGATGGTCAGCAGTTCTTCTAGAGTCAAGCCGAGAGCCTGGGCGGCGAGCACGTCGATTTCCACTAGCGCCTGACGGCGGGCATAGTCGCTACGCAGCGCGCAGTAACGCTGCCATTTAGGAGTGAGCTGGACGAAGAAATTGTGCGGTAGGCGCGGGTCGTTACTGGCCCAACGGTCCTGCTGGAAGGCGGATTGCCAACAATCGTGCCAGAGGTCGGCGTAGTGGGTGGTTAGACAGGTCACAGCCAAGAAGCGAGATGACAATTCGGCACGCAGAGGCAACGAGGGAAACTTTGCCACCCCCTCGCCGTAGAGATCCCCTTTGCCTGTGCTTTTTGTGAAGAAATCAAAGGGCAAAGAGCAAAAGTTTGCCGCAGTGGAAATCAAGCACGCTGAATCACGGAAAGCTGTTGCAACGCAGGTGTTAATTGAAGCGACACCACGTGGTACGACGGTTGCTATAAGAGTACGCTCGCCAGACTGACTCAGCATACGACGGTGAGCCATCTGATAATAGCGATTGGCCGCCCTTGCCTCACGCCTTCCCTCTTCCACCCAGCTCACCCGCGGCACGCGGCGAGCATATTCTGCGGCGTCACAGGCCGGCAGGTAATTGCTGCGCGGCAGGTAGTTGTCGGGCAGAGTTTCGAGGTCGAGTTGGTCGTAAGCCTTGTTCGTGTCACAGACCTTACGAGGTGTTTTATTGAGTGGGTTGCCGACATATAAATGCGGGCCGGACAGGACAAACTCGGCAGGGTCAATGACAAAGCCCTGCTCGCTGGTGCTGCGGCGGCGGATGGTGCCGTCTCGCTGTGCATAGGTTTCGTCGAAACAAACCGTTGTGTAGTAATCGCCCTGCAAATCACCCAAGCGGCGCGGTACGCGGGCAACTTTTTCCAGCACCGACACTAGTTCACGGCTATGAACTGCAGGCAGGCGCGCTTGCAGTACCGGCGTGCCTGGGGTGTCGTAGAGCTTGGCGAAGGTGGCTAGCAGCGATTCATCCACCTCAATAATCCGGCTGGAATGGCCGGTGGTATTCCAGCCGCCTTCGTCTTTTTTAAGACCCGGCGTTACGCCACCGCCAGAATGATTCAAACAGGCATGAACAGTAGAAGGATGGAACAGATTGGCAAGTGTTTTAAACACTGGCGATCCAGCCTGGGGGGCGTACACATTGATGCTATAAGTCGTCAAATTGTGCACTTCAGAAAACAGCTTGTATTCGTTTACAAATTGGTAGTGCGCCCGTAGACGCGGATAGAGCGCCTCACGCAGTGGCCCACCCTTAGGATCGTCATATACCCCTTCCGGATGAAGCAGCGCCTGCACGCCACTGCCCACTTGCCAGACAAGCGGAAGGAAGCATTTATACAGGTTGCTCTGCTGGCCCTTGAGCAGAGGGTAGTTCTGCGTAGCATTCAGGAATGCGCCCATACCCTCAGTCGCCGCGCACTCGCCTAAATAATCCGCCCGCGCCTGCGGCAGCGCAGCAAACACCGCATCGCGCTGCTTGGCAGTATCTGAAGCACTGAGCTTACGGATTGCAAAGCGCGGATCGAAGTCCGATAGCAGCGACTGTTCGTTCCACTCGACCTTGATCCACGGTGGATTACCGAGGATCACATCAAAGCCACCACGGGCCTTGAACACATCGGCAAACTCCAGTACCCAGTGCATAAAGTGCTGCTGGCTGGCGACATGCTGCGCAACCTGCAATTGCGGAAGTGCTGCAATCAGCGCGGCGATATCGACATGGCCGTAACGGTCGCGCTCGGGAGCAAAGTCCAGCCCCTGCTGCGGCTGAGTTTCCGGAAACAGGTCATCGGCCGGAGCGCTGCTCAGGCTGGCATTGCCGAGCAGCACGGTTTCCAGCACAAACCACCAGTGTTCGCGGCTGGGCAGTTCACTGGCTTTATCCAGCGGCCAGAACCACAGGGCACACCAGGCATCCATCACCAGTTTGAGGCGGCGGTAGGGGCTCGCGTTTTTCTGCGCTTCGCTAAGCATTTCCCGCTGATAGGCGGCATCTTTCTGCGCGGTGCTGGTGGGGGCTCGGTTGGCGGCTGGGTCGGGCCACACGTGCAGTTCATCGCAGGTGCCGGCGCGCACACGAGCCAGCTCTTGGGCATGCTGCTGCCAGAGCTGTTCGGTAGCCAGACTTAAGGCCTCTACGCGACGAATTTCGTCTTTGGTGAGCGGCGCGGTAAAAGCTTTGCGCCACTGTTTGAATTGCTCGAAGGAGGCTGGCTCCAGCGCCTTGACGACTTTGTCGCTAACCATGCCCATGCCTTCAGCAGGCAACAAAAAGTGGAACACATCGGTAGCCGCCAGCGTTTGCGTCAACGGCAAGGCACGCGGTGCGGCGGCGCGCCAGTCTCTTTCAGGCTGGCCGTTTTCGCCTTTGCCTGGGCTGAGCTGGGCAGTGCTAAACAGCTCGCGCCGCGCACCCACCAGGGAGTTACCGTTATACAGTTGCAAGCCAAACCACGGCACGTGGCTGCCTTTGAAAATGGCGTTGAGCCACAAGGAGACTTCGGCTAGCTCCACCGCAATGGGGTTGAGGTCCACACCGAAGACATTGCTGTCGGCAATGAACATCTTCACCCGCTGTTTTTCTTCGGTGTACTGCTCGTGCGGGATTGTGCGGCCCAGCTCCTTCTGCTTGGCCTGCAGATAAGCTTCGGCCAATTGGCTGACAGCCTCGTTCAAGAACGCCGCGCTACCCATGGCCGGCTCGCACACGGTGAGCTTCAGAATTTCATCTGCCGACTTGCCGGGGAGAATCTCCTTCAGCGCATGCTCGACCAGGCATTTGGTCAGCACTTCCGGGGTGTAATAGCTCGCCGATTTCTCGCGGGCACGACCGGCCAGGCGATAGATAAAACTGCCCTTAGGATGAATCTTTGTTTTGCCGCCAAACAAGCGTTCAGCGTCGGTGTACTGGCTGATGCTACTGGCAGGTACAAAATACGCCGCATCCAGCGGGTTGACCTCGGCGTCTTTTTTCTTCTCGGCAGCGCTGGGGGTGTCAGGGCCTTCCTCTCTGTCCGTATCGCTCGCGCTCGAATCGTCTTCTTCGCTCTCGTCACCGCCATTATCAGCAGCAGCGGCCTTCTTACCCTTGAGATCAGGGCGTACCTCGTATAGATCTTCTTCGGCGAAAAAACCACGGAAGGACAGCAGTGATTCGTACACCGCACCCAGCTGGTTGATACCGAGGGTGCCATAGCTGATACGCCCACGACGGCTCTTACCACCGCCCCGGGACAATGACATTAGCTCGATGACTTTCTGCAGCACCGAGTTACGCAGCTTGACGCTACCCAGTAGCGGTGTTCGCGTAGGGTCAAACAGGTGGCCTTGTAGCGGCGCGATGGTGAAGCCGTTGTCGAGCAAGCCATCATGGCTACCACCCAAGTCGAGCTGACTCGCTGTTGCATCCCGGCGCGGATAGCCTTGCCAGATTAGGCCAAAGAGTTGCTTGAGGCTGTCGTGAAAATAAAAACCTTCCTGGGCTTCGCTGGTGGTCAGCGGGGTTTGTTCCAGCTCACGGAGGTGCTCGATGCTGTAGCCCTTGAGGTAGGCCTCAGCATCGATGGGCGCATAGCCCAGCTCGGGCCGCGCTTCGATATAGAACATAAACAGCAGGCGGTACATGTAGCGCAGGCTTTCACGGCTGAGCTGGTCGGCCAAGTCGGTATCGTTACGCTCGAACACCTTCTCTTTGGCCACCGTGCGTTTGTACCAGATGGCCTCGTTGGCAATCAGCTCAATACATTCACGCAGGGCGTACTTGAGATCAGTGGATACCTCAAAGGCATGCTTGTGCGAGCTGTCGTCCAGGCTGTCGAGCAGCGCCACGCCGCCTTCCACTGGAAGCACCGACTGGCTACCCAGCAGCGCGGCCATAGTGCGAAACTGCTTGTCATCACGCGGGCCGAACAGCTCCGGCAGGTTAAAGCGCAGCAGTGCCTTGCGTCCCCATTTGCTGCGCTCGATCAGCAGCCACTCCTCATGGTGCAGCAGCAACACCCAGCGTGGCGGGTGGTCGTCAGCAAACAGTCGCTTACTGAGGGTTTCTTCCCAATCGCTGTGGGCATATTTACCCTTGCCTTGCTCATTGGCCGCAGGCGCAGGCAATTGCAGCGGGCTGCTGTCGTCGTCTTCCACATCGGCAATGGCCGCCGCAATGACCAACAGCGGCTGGTGATTGGCATCGCGATAAACCGCGAGCACCGGTAATTCGCCTTCGGCCAACGTCAGGTTCTGCGGTGCAAGTTCGTAACCCAGGGCGGCGAGCAGAGGCTGCACCAAGTCAACAAACAGGCTGGCACGCTCGCTAGTTTTGCGCTCATTCAGAAAGCGCTCACGGGCGCGAAAGTAACCATTAGCCCCCGCGGCAGTCCGCAGCCGAGCGACAGGGCTTTGCGCGCCCTGCTCTTTCCACTCGTCAAACAGCGGCTTGAGGTCTTTTTCGAGGATCTCGTCCAGATAGTGCTGGCTGTAGAACTCGTTGGCATTGGTGAGGCCGGTGATGGCAAAACTCATGCTGTATTCCTTCCTTAAGCCATCAGTGCGGCGACAACGTTGAACTGAGCGCGGTCATCCAGTTGCAGGGTGTCGCGTATCCATTGTTGGTAGTTGCTGAACAGGTCTGCGGTGGCGTTTTCTTTCTGTTTACGTTTGGCTGCGATGACCTGTTCGATACCTTTGGCGAAATCGATTTCCAGCTGTACGTTGTGTTTGAGCTGCAGGGTTTGCAGCTTGGCCAACTCGCGCTCCAGACGCTGGCGACAGTTGGAATCGAAGGCCTGCTTGATCGGCTTGATGTGTTTCTCAGCAGCCTGAATAACCGCGGGTAGTGCACTTTGCAGGCTACGGCTGTCGGGCGCCTGGCCATCGTTGGCCTGAGCTTTTGCGGTGCTGGTGAGCCCTGTGCGCTGCAGTGTTTCCGACAGGCTGAGTACGCCCTGTACCTGCCCAGCAGCATCGAGCTGTACACCGAGCCACTCGGCTAGCACGGCTTGACCACGGCGGTTGGGCACCTGGGCAAGCACCAGCACAATGGCTTCGCCTGCGGCCAGCCCCTGTGCAACGCGCAGCAGCGGCGCGCGCTGGCGACGGAACAGAGCCATAAGTTTGTAGTCGAGCCACTGGGCAATGGGGTTGAGCGCCCAGAGGTAGTGCAGCTGCGGCCAGGCATTGGTGTCGCGCGCCTGTTTGATGGCCTCTTCAACCACAGCCTTATCGGCGCTCAAGGCAAAGGTGTTATCGGTCGGCCACATTTCGCTGGCCAGATCACGCTTGAGCACCTGGGCAAGGTCGCGACTGGGCTGGAAGCTTAGTGTGCGGCTGGCATCATCCGTTTTGATTGCAGCATGTTCGCGCGGCGACTGTTGCGCCAGCCAACGCAAGGCATCGCGGAGGTAGATGTAGCTGTCGTTAAACAGACTGGTAAGTTCAGCAGTGGGTGCCATGAGCGCTGCTGTGCTGGCGGGCGCAACGCTATCGTTGCTGGGTACGTTCGCGCCCCACAGGGCTTCGAAAGGGTCGATATCATCCCCAGCCAGTAGCGCGGCGAACTCATCGACAGTGCGGTTGCCTTCAATGGCCTTGGCCACTGCGACGGTTTCCAGCTCCTCGTCATATAGCCCCATAAAGGCTGATGGATCCCCGATATTCTTTGCCGCCTGCTCGTCCTTATCGAGCAGGATTTCCAGGTAGCGCAAGTCACCGCGAATTCTCTCGTGGCGCGGCTCGGTCAGCAGGTAGCCGATTTTCGGGGCATGCAGTTGACCATAGCGATCCACACGACCATTGCGCTGCTGGAACACCATCAGAGACCAGGAAATATCGAAGTGGATCAGCCGATGAGCTTGGTAGTGCAGGTTAAGACCTTCGGAGGCCACATCCGAGGCAATCAGCAGGCGCAGGGGCGAATGGGTTTTTCCGAAATCTTCGACCGTCTGCTGGATATCCTGGTCAGACAATTGGCCGTGCAGGATGGCTACGGCGTTATCTTTTAAACCCAGGGCCTTGGGCAGCTCTTGCTGGAGGAATTTCAGTGTTTCCACTCGCTCGGTGAAGATCACCAGGCGGTCACTTGGATCTTTGCCATCCCAACGCCAGTGCTGACCTTGTTTGAGCTGGCTGATGAGGTGCTGGAATTTGCTGAATTTGTCGGCACTGATGGCCTGCACCAAAACTTGAAGATCACGCAGCCCCTCAAGATCAGGATGGCGTGCGTCTTTTACCTCGAGCTTTCGGATGCGCTCTTTCAGCGTTTGTAGGCAGGCTGCCGGGGAAGAGAACAGCGCCTTTTCCAGCACGGTGCGGAACAACATTGCACCGTCGCGCGCACCGGTCCCGTCGCTATTAAGTTTGAGCTCGGCTAAGGCATCGAAGGCGAGGTTTTCCGCCGGGCTTGCGGCGCAGGCCAAACGAAACACTTCTCGCTCTGGGAACTCCTGCTTCATCTGCTCGCGCACGTCTTTCTTGAAACGGCGAACAAAAAGGTGATCGACATCCTCGCGGGTGTAGTCGGCCCCTGCTGGCAGCACCGTGGGGTCGAGCATGCGCACGAGGCTGGCGAAGCTGTCCTTTTTGCCGTTGTGTGGTGTGGCGGTGAGCAAGATCAGTGCATCGGAGCGTTGCGAGAGTAACTCGGCCAAGCGATTACTCTGGGTGCGATTGCCCTTGTAGGAAACGTTGTGGGCTTCGTCGATGATGATCAGATCCCACCAGGCGCTTTCCAGGTAGTGCCGGTACTCGCTGTCGCGCTTCAAGGTATCGACCGAGATGATGGTGCGGTCGTAGTAGTTAAAGGGATTGTGATTGGCTGGAATATCGCGACGAATGCGCTGAATACCTGCTGAGTCCAGGCGGGTGAGTGGGATAGTAAATCGGTTCCAGAACTCCTGCTGAAACTGACGCATCATACTTTTGGTAGTGACCACCAAAATGCGGCGAGCTTTACCTCTGCGCATCAACTCGGCGGTAAGGATGCCGGCCTCAAGGGTTTTACCCAAGCCTACTGTGTCCGCAATGAGCAAGCGCGGGCGCAGTTGTTGCAAGACCTGATGAGCAGGCTGCAACTGAAACGGCAGCGCATCCATTACTCCATGCTGTCCAATGACTACAGATTCGTTTTGCAGAGCCGATTGACGCAGACGCGCCTCAATAAACAGCCGCGAAGCGATAAATGTGGGCGAGTCGTCGTACACCAGCTCAGTTTTTGCTGGATCAATCAGGGTAACGTCTTCGAGCTGAGTGAGGAAAAGAGCATGACGATTGCGCACGGTTTCCGACACGCCAATACACGAAAGCTGCCACCCGCCAAGATTACATTGATCTGCATTCTGGATAATCCACTCTTCATCGCGGATTAGTGCACGGGCACCGGGGGCCGGGGCTTGGGTCAGTTGCATGATGCAATCCTTGTCAGGGCTTTAGGTGCGCAGCGAGCGCTGGAAACCGGAAGGCAATCACCACATGGGCCTACCCGGATCGGCACTGCCATCGATATTGAATTAATCGTCTGTCGCGTGGGTAGTTATGTCACCCAAAGGGGCATAACCAGGTATAGGACACAACGCATATTGCCCTCCGAGCAATCGGCTTTAAGATTTTCACCACAGCGATGCGGCGGGTGGCACTTTACCAGCTTTTTAACCCCGAACTGGGCGAATGAGTTATGACGGACGTACTCATCCCAACACGCAGAGCCATGCAATACAGTACATACGGCTGGACTCGAAGCTACCGTTACGCCAACAGATGCAGACCATTTCTCATAGCAGATCTGACATTTTTTATGCGCGATTTTGGGTGGAGTGGCTACCTACCAAACGCCGGAGTAGCCGTTCTACATACCTTGCGTGGTCAAACGGGTGCCATCTGTTTGCTGCCGGGGATGCCACAGAGCCTGACACTTCTGATTCAGAAGGAGGGGCGCTGTCAACTGCACGCCCATCATGCAACAAAGCCCATAACCTAGGCACGGTGTAGTCTGATAACGTCGCCACCATACTCGGCAGATTAAGCAACGCGGTTACCGTGGGAAGGACGACAAAAATGCCAGCTATGATCCTCCGGCCCCACGACGGCTTGGCGCAGATCAGCTTCGTACCACCGGGGAAGCGGCCGCGAAAACAGAGCGCCCAGCTTCGAAATTTGAGCCACCGCATTCGCAACCGATCGGAAGGATAAGCTGTCTGGTCTACGATGCTGGATGCGCGGCAGCAACGGGCGAAGTCATGCACTGCGCGATCGAGCCATTTACCTGCGATGGCATCCGCCGGACTGTCGAAGAAGCCCCAGAAAATTGGCTTCCCTGCGCCTAGGGACGTTTCGTAGGGAAAGATTAGGGCCGCGAAGCGCATGGGTTTTGAGGGTAGGTTGGTGAGCCCATGCGCTCCATGGCCAGCACAATCCTGAACGAACATGGATGGGATCCCGAACTGATCGACGTCGCACTTGCGCATGTAGACAAAGACGAGGTGCGCAGCGCCTACAATCATGCGGATTACATTGAGAGAAAACGCCCTACGATGACCTGATGGAGCAAGCACATTCAGCGTGCAGCTACAGGTAGTTTGTCGGCATCTGCGATCAACCAAACAAATGGGGCAACGTTTTCTCACTATCTAAGTTAAATAGGCTGGTGACCGCGGAACCCTCCGCGGTCCTTGGCATGCAGGATCGCCATAAAGCTTGCGACTGTCACCACCAAACTCCCACCGCTAAGCATCTAAGAAGCAATGGCGAAAGAGTCATGCTTTGAATCCAAAGGATTAGATCATGATCAGGAAGTGGTACTTCAGTGATATTATTAACGATCGACCCGTTCAAGGGAAGCTTACGTTATAAGTGCAGTCACGCCAAAGCTGGATAATCGGTGTAACCGGATTCGCCACCACCAAAGAATGTAGCAGGATCGGCTAAATTCAATGGTGCACCTGATTTAAAGCGAGCGGGCAGATCCGGGTTGGCAAGAAACGGGCGACCAAACGCAATGATATCCCCTCTCCCACTGGCCAGAGCAGCTTCAGCTGTTTGCTCATCATAACCGCCTGCCAGCATCACAACTCCCGTATATTGGGCCCTCAAGTGCCTAATGATCGAGTCCCAGCGCGGATCATAGTTTTCGTCTCGTACGATACCCACGATTGCTGGCTCTACCAAGTGAAGATAAGCAAGATTCATTTTGTCCAGCTGTCGCACGATGTAGCCAAATGTTTCCTCTGGAGTTTCGTCGCCCATACCCATGAAGCGCCCCATTGGCGTGAGCCTGACGGATACCCGATCAGCACCGACTTCCTCAATAACGGCCTTGGTCACCTCCAATAAAAAACGCGCACGATTTTCAATGCTGCCCCCATAGCTGTCATCGCGCTTGTTGCTATTGGAGTCAATGAATTGGTCCAACAGATAGCCATTGCCAGCGTGGATTTCCACCCCGTCCATGCCTGCCAACATGGCGTTGCGTGCCGCAGCGCGATAATCCGAAATGATCAACTGGATACCTTCAAATGTGAGCGCCTGAGGAACTGGTACCGGCGCCCACACACCATTGCCGTCCTTATCGGCGATGAAGGTTTTTCCATCAGGCACGGCTAACGCGCTCGGTCCCACAGGCAGACCACCGTCGGGCTGGAAAACAGGATGAGAGATCCGACCGACATGCCAAAGCTGTAGGAACATTACCCCGCCCTCGCCATGCACCGCGTCGCTCACAGCTTTCCAGCCTTGCACCTGCTCTGAAGTATAGATACCAGGCGTCCAGGCATAGCCCTGCCCTTGCTGGGATATCTGGGAAGCCTCGGAAATGATCAGTGCGGCGCTACCTCGCTGACGGTAATACTCAACGTTCAGAGCCGTTGGGACGTTCCCGGGTTGCCCGGCACGGGAACGCGTCAGCGGCGCCATCGCCACGCGATGCTTGAGGGTTTTGTGACCGATTTTGATTGAAGTGAACAGATTCATGATCGATACCTTTTGCAGAAAGACCTTTAAGGCCTGAGTGAGCGTTCAGGCTTGCAAGGTAACTGCGAACTTCGAACGGCAGAATACCTCTGCCCTGCAACGCAGCGTTGCAGATCACGCGACGCCCCCGTCGACGGAAAACTGTGTTAGCGATGAACGCTTCAGCACTCAGCCACGCGCAAGGTTCGCCAGGTCTTCCCCTGGGGGGTGGCCGAACAGTTTTCGATAATCGCGGCTGAATTGAGATGGGCTCTGGTAGCCTACGGCATATCCTGCTGCCGCCACGTCACCTGAAACCCCCATGAGAATGATACGGGCTTGATGCAGACGAACGTGCTTTTGATATTGAATCGGAGTCAATGAGGTTGCGGCCTTAAAATGACGGAAAAAAGTGTTCACGCTCATGCTAGCGACTTGAGCAATATCCTCGATGCGCAATGGCTTCTCGTAATGTTCCCTAATCCATTGAGCTGCGCGGGTTACCTGCGTAAGTCGGCTGTCAGCGCAACCTAATTGCCGCACCATCGCTCCTTGCTCGCAATTCATGATTCGCCAGAAGACTTCACGTTCGATGGCTGGCCCCAGGATTGGGAGATCGCTTGGATTATCGAGTAGCCTGAGCATCCGGATAATTGCATCGATCAAATCAGATTTAGCTCGACTTACGGCGATGGCTGGGCCCGTCTGCGACTGCAACTTAATACCTGATTCAACCATTAGCCTGGCGATGGTCTTGCGGTCCAACCTCAGACCAATACCCAGAAACGGTTCACTTTCGCTGGCCTCGATTACGTAACCGATTACCGGCATCTCGATGCCAGCAATAAAATACTCCCCAGACGTGTATTCGCGCAGCGTGTCCCCCCAAGCGACACGCTTGGTCCCCTGTGCAAGCAACGCGAAAATAGGCTCGGCAGTATAACCGGTTATAGGTGTCGGCTGAGTACGTCGGGCAACCATGAGGCATGGAAATGCTTGATGATAATCAGGGTATACAGCGTGGCGAGAAATCAAATCGCGTAGTTCGGTTATCTGATCCATTGATCTATTGGAGCATCAAGCGCGTTGGCACACAAGCAGGCAACTTTTAATCTTCACGGTCATTCTGGTGGGATCAGGCAAGACCGTGGCGTTATCTATCTATAGGGGTGTCTGCATCCTATGGCTCACTTGCAGTACCCGGAAGTACTGCAAGTAGGGAGTAACACATAATCAGCGTGACCTTTTCAAGACGACAAGCTTACGGCGTGGCGTGCCGTTATCGGGACTAACTTCGGAGACGCGACGAAGCGACATGCTCAGGAGGCCAAGCAAATCCCACTATCGGATCATATCAAACCTAACGTGAGCAAGACCGGTGTCGCCTCGACCCAAGCGGCAGGCGGATAACGTTCTATCAATTGGATTGCGTGCAATGATCAAAACGACTGGCAAGGCCCTGCTGGGTCTGGCGATTTCGGTGGGTATGCTTCAAGCACACGCCGCAGAAAGCAAAAAAGTGGACGTGCTGCTGATCGGCGGCGGCATCATGAGTTCGACTCTGGGTGTCTGGCTCAACGAGCTGGAGCCAAGCTGGACCATGGAAATGGTCGAGCGTCTGGACAAAGTCGCCGAAGAAAGCTCCAACGGCTGGAACAACGCCGGTACCGGCCACTCCGGTCTCGCCGAGCTGAACTACACGCCGGAAGACAAAGACGGCAAGGTCAACATCTCCAAGGCCATCGAGATCAACGAAGCCTTCCAGGTGACCCGTCAGTTCCTGGCCTGGCAGGTTTGCCAGACCGTTCTCAAAAACCCGCATTCGTTCATCAACTCCACACCGCACATGAGCTTCGTGTGGGGCGATGACAACATCAAGTTCCTGAAAAAGCGTTACGAAGCCCTGCAGGCAAGCCCGCTGTTCCGCCCGATGCAGTTCTCTGAAGACCACGCGCAGATCGCCAAGTGGGTACCGCTGATGATGGAAGGACGTGACCCGAACCAGAAGCTGGCCACCACGTGGACACCGATCGGCACCGACGTCAATTGGGGTGAAGTCACCCGTCAGTACGTCTCGGCGCTCCAGACTCGCCCGAACTTCAACTTGAAGCTGTCGAGCGAAGTCAACGACATCAGCCGCAACGCCGACGGCAGCTGGCATGTCGAGTACAAGAACCTCAAGGACGGCACCAGCAGCGCGACCGACGCCAAGTTCCTGTTCATCGGCGCGGGCGGCGGCGCACTGAAGCTGCTGCAGAAATCCGGCATCCCAGAAGGCCGTGACTACGCGGGCTTCCCGGTCGGCGGTTCGTTCCTGGTCACTGAAAATCAGGACGTTGCCCTGCAACACATGGCCAAGGCCTACGGCATTGCCTCCACCGGCGCGCCGCCCATGTCGGTGCCGCACCTGGACACCCGCGTGCTCGACGGCAAGCGCGTGATCCTGTTTGGCCCGTTCGCGACCTTCTCCACCAAGTTCCTGAAAGAAGGTTCGTACCTGGACCTGTTCAGCAGCATGACCACCCACAACTTCTGGCCGATGACCAAAGTGGGCATCGAGCAGTACCCGCTGGTGGAGTACCTCGCCGGCCAACTGATGCTGTCCGACGACGATCGCTTCCAAGCCTTGCAGGAATACTTCCCGCACGCCAAGAAAGAAGACTGGCGTCTGTGGCAGGCCGGTCAGCGCGTGCAGATCATCAAGCGTGATGCAGAAAAAGGCGGCGTGCTGAAGCTGGGGACTGAAGTGGTGTCCTCCCAGGACGGCAGCATCGCTGCGCTGCTGGGTGCATCGCCGGGCGCCTCGACCGCTGCGCCGATCATGCTGAACGTGCTGGAAAAGGTCTTCAAGGACAAAGTCGCCACGCCTGAGTGGCAGGCGAAGATCCGTCAGATCGTGCCGAGCTACGGCACCAAGCTGAACGACTCGCCTGCCGCCGTGCAACAAGAGTGGAACTACACCGCCGAAATCCTGCAACTGGACAAGCCGCCGGTACTGGACCTGTCGGTCGGCACGGGCACTGCTCCAGCGGCTGCACCGAGCAAACCGGCTGAAAGCAAGCCTGCAAACGATATGGCGTTGTAACGTCAATTGCCGCGCTGCGGTAATGCAGCCTGGACGGTCGCATGAGCCCAAACCCTGGCGCACTTTCGCAGATGATCACCGGTTGTACGTCAAGAGCGCGCCCTGGGGGGCTGCTACTTTCGGTCAATCCTAATGGGTACTGAAGTGCTAGTAATGGACGGCGACCACAGGTTGTTTATCATCCGATAATTAGTATATGGTAAAAAACAGGAGCCGACAGGTGCACAGGCCCTCACCTGGCGAGCATTGAGCTTTCTGCGTTGAAAACCTTTATGAACGACCGATGAAAGAGGTGGCACGATGCCCGTAGTCAATACCCAAGATGGCGCTCAAATCTTCTACAAAGACTGGGGCTCCGGCATTCCGGTTATGTTCTCCCATGGCTGGCCACTGAACGCGGATGCATGGGATCCCCAGATGCTGTTCCTTGTCCGGCAGGGTTATCGGGTCATTGCCCATGACCGCCGTGGACATGGCCGTTCAAGTCAGACGGCGACAGGCAATGACATGGACACCTATGCCGATGATCTCGCTGCCGTCATCAATCATCTCGACCTGAAAGGGGCCATGCTGGTCGGCCATTCCACAGGCGGTGGCGAAGTGGCTCGCTACATCGGACGCCACGGGACCGAGCGCATTGATAAAGCGGTGCTCGTGGGTGCGGTCCCCCCCATCATGCTCAAATCGGATAGCAATCCGAATGGTCTGCCCCTCTCAGTGTTCGACGGGATTCGCGAGGGTGTCGCCAAAGACCGCTCGCAATTCTTCAAGGATCTGTCAGGGCCATTTTTCGGCGCAAATCTTCCGGACTCTATAGCTTCTCAAGGCATGCGAGATGCCTTCTGGGCTCAAGGAATGACAGGCGGGATTTTGGCTCACTACCTGTGTATTCACGAATTTTCAGAAGTCGACTACACCCAAGACTTGCTGAAGATCGACGTACCCACCCTCGTCATTCATGGAGATGCCGACCAGATTGTGCCAATTGATGCCTCGGGGAAACTCTCAGCCAACATCATCAAAAATGCCACGCTGAAAATATACAAGGATGCACCTCATGGCTTGGCGGCCACTCATGCCGAGAAGCTCAATGCTGATCTGCTGGCATTTTTGAAAGACCGGTAACACATCGTTCATGCCTTCTGATGGGGGACAGTGGTGGATATGTGTTTGCGATACGACAAGACCACCACGGCTCATACCTCTCACACCCTGACGAGGAGATTACCAGTCATGTTGAAACTTACATCTTTGTCTCTCGAAGACGCGAAACGCTTAATTTGTGCCGCAGAAGCCAAGGCGAAGGCGATAGGCTCACCCAGCAATATTGCGGTCGTCGACGCTGGCGGTAACCTCTTGGCGCATGTACGGATGGACGGTGCGCAAATCGCAAGCATCAGTCACTCGATCAATAAGGCATTCACGAGCCTGGCTTGCAAACTTCCAACCCATGTACTCGGTCAAGATGCCCAACCGGGCGGCCAGCTTTACGGAGTTTCCAATACAGTCGAGGGACGCATTATCACCTTTGCAGGAGGTATTCCGCTGAAGTTCGGTCATGACCTCGTAGGAGCTGTCGGCGTGAGCGGTGGAACTGCAGAACAGGACCGCGAGGTGGCCGAGGCGGCAGAAGCGGTGCTTTAAATGCCTCATACATTCCAGTAAGCCGCAAGTCTAAATTTCTAAAGAGGAGAACCTATGACAACCGTACTTATAACAGGAGCGGGTAGCGGATTCGGCCGAGAGGTTGCGCTGCGGTTGGCCGCTGACGGTCTGGATGTCATCGCCGGTGTTGAAATTGCCGCACAGATATACAGCCTGTCTCAGGAAGCCCAAAGTCGTGGAGTGATTTTGCGCATCGAGAAGCTTGACGTCACAGATGAACGCGACCGGCTCAGGGCCGCGCAATGGGGGGTCGATGTATTGTTAAACAATGCCGGGATTTCAGAAGGCGGGTCGGTGGTTGATATCCCTGAGCAAAACCTGCGTCGTCAGTATGAGGTAAACGTCATCGGGCCGGTGTTGTTGACTCAGGCGATCGCCAAGAAGATGGTGTTGAAAAAGAAGGGCAAGATCGTCTTTATGTCTTCTGTTGCAGGCCTGACTACAGATCCATTCGCAGGGGCCTACTCGTCATCTAAACACGCTATTGAAGCAATAGCAGACGCGTTGCGCCAGGAACTGCAGGAGTTTGGGGTCGAAGTCGCCACTGTCAATCCTGGTCCCTTCCTAACGGGCTTCAATGACCGTATGTTTGAGACGTGGAAAACTTGGCAGGACGATCCATCTGAACGCTTGTTCGACTACAGCCAATTAGCGTTCCCTCACGAACAATACGACCCCGAACCCGTGTATCAAACTACCTTTAGGGTCATCACCGGAGAGGTCGACAGCTACCGCAATGTCGAGCCCAAAGAGATTGTTGATGGACAGCGTCGCCAGATTGAAGCGGTGTGGGAGCGCAAAACCACTGACGGGTTGGGTCACAGGCATGAGCTTGTAGACAAGGCTTACAACATCGAGCCCGGAACACCGGTTTAATTTCATGCGTTACTTATACAGTCATTCAGTTGGGGCTACACCCCCTGAGGTTGTTACGGAACTACTGGACTCTTGATATCCCATTGCTTGACGCCGCAGGGCGGCGCCAAGATCCTGGAGAGTTAGAGATGGCTCACAGCATAACAAACGGAACGCCTCACCTACGTGTACACGGTGTCGCAAGTTCGGCTAAAGCTTACGAAATCAGAGATTTTCTAAGCCGGAGTGTTGTCGAATATGACTGGATTGAGTTAAATGCCTCATCAGCCCAAACAGTCCCAGGTATCGACACGCTCAATGATCCGCGGTTACCTGCTTGTGAGTTTCCCGATGGAAGCTGGCTGTTTTCGGCGAATCTACACGACGTGGCGCACAAACTTGGCTGGGTAAGATCTCCGAAACGCAAAGAATATGACGTTTCTATCTACGGTGCCGGACCTGCAGGCCTGAGCGCCGCTGTATATGCCGCATCCGAAGGTTTAAAAACAGTGCTGATAGAACGTCACGCTGTGGGTGGCCAAGCGGGAAGTTCATCCTTAATTGAAAACTACATGGGCTTTCCCAATGGAATCGGTGGGCGCGAACTGGCCGAGCGGGCTCGGCAACAGGCTGTGCGATTCGGTGCAGAGATACTGCATCTTAAAGAAGGTGTAAATGCCAATTTTGTGGACGATAAAATCGTTGTCGATCTCGAAGACGGTGGCCGTATCATCGCGAAATCCAACATCTGTGCCACAGGAGTCGAATGGCGTCGCCTGAATATCCCGGATGAAACCCGATTCCTGGGATGCGGTTTATTCTATGGCGCAGGATTCAGCGAAGCCCCCATGTGTGCGGGTGAGCGTGTCTTCGTCATAGGAGGAGGAAACTCGGCAGGACAGGCCGCAGTCCATTTTTCCCAATATGCCCGAGAGGTCATTATGCTCGTGCGCCGCAGTGACTTGGGCGAACAACTTTCTGATTACCTGGTAAAAAAAATCAGGGCGACGCATAACATTCAAGTCAAGACGAATTCAGAAGTCGTTACCCTCGAGGGCGGGAGTCGGGTTGAGTCGATCACTGTCCGGAATAATCTGACAGCCGAGACAAATGACGTCGAGACGCACCATGTATTCGCATGCATAGGCGGTCATCCCAATACCAGCTGGGCTTTACATACACATATTTTGCGTGATCCCCGCGGCTATCTTGTCACGGGAAACGATTTGCTCAGGGATGGAAAGCTGCCTGATACATGGCCCCTGAGTCGACTCCCATTTCATCTGGAAACGAGCGTTCCTGGCTCTTTCGCCGTTGGGGATGTGCGCCACGGCTCGATTAAAAGAGTTGCAACTGCCGTCGGGGAAGGCGCCATGGCCGTGGCCTTCGTACACCAACATTTGGCTCAAACCTGAATTCCCCTGTTTATCCAGGCGTAGCTTCGAAGGCGCCAAATATACGTGCGTTGATGGGGTTCAATGAGCGTAAGCCGCGCGGAATATTTTCGTCAACTTCCCATAATTTGGATAGCCGTGCTCAAGGCCGTCTCAATCCCTCCACAACGGAGCCCCGGATGGACAAACTTCTCGCGCTCAAAATGTTCGTCGAAACGGTGGATGCCAATGGTTTCTCTGCCGCTGCCAGAAAACTGGCGCTGGCGACTTCGACTGTGACCAGAATGGTCGATTCGCTAGAGGCGGAACTGGGTACTGCACTCGTCAACAGATCGACCCGACAGATAACTGTCACTGATGCAGGCGCCGCTTATTACCTACGGGCTAGGAGAGTCCTGGAAGATTTAGCGGATGCAGATGCAGCCATCGGCGATAATGCGGAAGAGGCCAGTGGCCCGTTACGCATATCCGTGCCCTCGGCCTTCGGCCGGTGCATTATTTCTCCCCATTTGGGGATGTTTATGTCCACGTATCCAAAACTGGAACTAGACATCACCCTGACCGATAGCATTCTGGACATGGTCATCGACAGGGTCGATCTGTCTATCAGGCTAGGATCTCCTGCGATTCTGGACGGCGTTGTTTGTCGCGTCATCGGCAGGTTCAGAAGAAAGGTCGTGTGTAGCCCGGATTATATTCAACGCCACGGTTTCCCGGAGAACGTGAGTGATCTGGAGCGTCACCAATGCCTACGATTCAACTATGGGCCATCTCATCAGACGTGGTGTTTTATAGACGGTGACGACGCCGTATCGAAAATTACTGCGACAGGAAGGTTCAAGAGCAACAATGCAGAAGTCTTACGTGAGCTTGCTTTAGCTGGAGCAGGAATCGCCCTGCTACCAGACTGGATTGTCCAGGACGACATCCTCTCAGGAAAACTTACTCCTTTGTTCGAGCGTTATGTAGTCAATCCTGACAGTGCAAGCGACTCCATTTCAGCGCTATTTTTACCCAACCAGCGCGGATCTCGTCGTGTGAATGCTTTCATCTCGTTCCTCTCTCATGTGCTAAAGAACGGCACCTGATACCAGATGAGCTGATCATTGCAATTACTGCAACGAGGCGTTGCGTGACCAACCCATTCCAGCTTTCCACTCTGAAGTTTATCTTAAGACCACGACACGCCTCTTAAGGAAAAAAACATGAACTTTTCTCTTCTCAACCCGAACAACTGGTAAATGCAAACTTCTGGATTAGAAGCCTTTTTTGAACCGCAACGGCTCTGGCTCGAGTTCAAGTTAGCAGCGCTTGTCAGCTCGGCTGATTTTATATGCCTTGGAACAATATCAAATAGGAACTTTAAATCATGTCCGATAAAGGTACGAACAAGAAAGCATTAGTCATTGGAGGCTCGCTTGGAGGGTTGTTCGCTGCGACAGCGCTTCGTGCGACAGGCTGGGAGGTGGAAATTTATGAACGTTCGGCTGCGACTCTGGATAGCCGTGGCGGTGGAATTGTATTGCAGCCTGAAGTTCTGGAAGCTTTCAGGTTTTCGGGAATCAACAATTCAAATGCTCTGGGGGTAAAGTCAAATAATCGAACTTATCTGACGCGCACCGGTGATATTAGACATAAACATTATTCGCCACAAACACAAACATCCTGGAATACCCTTTACAGTAATCTCATATCAGTATTTCCTGAAGATAACTATCACAAGGGCCGAGAGCTCGTCACGCTTGACCAAAAAGATAATGGAGTAACTGCATATTTCGCAGATGGATCAATGGCCCATGGCGACATATTGATCGGCGCGGACGGAGGCAGCTCAACGGTAAGAGGCCTGGTGCTCCCAAACACACACCCCACCTACTCGGGTTACGTAGTATGGCGCGGGCTGGTTAATGAGCCAGATCTTCCACAATTTGCCAAAGAGCAGATATATGAAGACTTTGTATTCCAGCAAGATGCCGAATCTCTAATTCTTGAATACATGATCCCGGGCGTCGATGGTTCGATAAAGCCAGGCGAGCGCAGATTCAATTGGCTCTGGTATTTGAAAGCAGCCGAAGCAGGAGAGCTTGATCAATTGCTCACCGATAACACCGGGTTTCGTCGTAAGAACTCAATCCCACCGGGGGCGTTGGGCGCTCAGCCGGAGGCTGCGTTCCGCAAAAAAGCGGAAGAAGCACTCAATCCCGCTTTTCTGGAGTTGGTTCGTCGCACCGACGACATTTTCGTTCAGTCCATTCTGGATCTCAAAACGCCGAAGATGGTCTTCAATCGGGTGTTGTTATTGGGTGATGCCGCATTCATACCTCGACCCCATACCGCAGGCAGTACTGCCAAAGCGGCCACGAATGCAGTAACGCTCGCTCAGCACATGGCCAACAGCAGTGATCTCGATAAAAGCCTTGCAGCGTGGGAAAGGGATCAATTGCAGTTGGGGATTAGCATGAGCGAATGGGGAATTGACATGGGCAATCGAATTATGAGTATCAACCCCAAAAATAAGGAAGACAACAAATGAACTTAGCAACTTTGCACTACTTCTACGACCCTTTTTGCGGTTGGTGCTATGGAGCGGCGCCCCTTGTCACAAGCGCATCGGAGATAGCAGGACTCAAGATCGAAGTGCATGGAATCGGAATGCTGTCGAATGAGCGAAGTAAAATGGTTTCCGCGGAATGGCGAGACTTCGTACGGCCACACGAACTACGAATCAGCGCCTTGAGTCAGCAACTTTTTTCAGATGCCTATTTAGAACAGGTGCTGGATAAAACCACAGTGCGACTCGACTCTTCCCCGCCGACGGCTGCAATGTTGACCGCTCAAAAAATCGGCGGTCGTGGCGTTGAGATGCTCAAGAGACTGCAAATCGCTTATTACCAGGAAGGCCTAGCAATCGCCGACCCGCGCACTATCTTCGAAGTCGCCGTTGACGCGGGGTTCGACCGTGAGCTGTTTGCAACAACATATCAGGCAGTCTTACAGGAAAAACTTGAGGGTCATATAGCTGACAGCAATACCATGCTAAGTGTCTTGGGTGGTAGAGGCGTCCCATTTCTGATCGTCGAAAAAAACGGCGGCTTTCACTCCCTGCCGCTTGGCCACTACCTCGGCAAACCCGACGTGTTCAAGCTCGACATTGAGGCCATTCTCTCGGCGTGACTTCTTATGTTGCGCCGAATGCTAACAAGCGTTGCAGGGTCGACTGATTATCACAGCGCCCGACTGAGCTTAGTCTGGCTCCATCGAATACTATTTGGAGAACATTATGAAAAACCTGGATATCCAGATCACTTCCGACTTTATTTGCCCTTGGTGCTGGATCGGCGAAGCAAACCTTGAACAAGCGCTTCAAACATCGGAAATACATGAAACCACTCGGTTGGTATTTGTTCCCTACCTGCTCAATCCTGATATGCCCGTTGAAGGAAAGAATCGCAAAATCTATCGCACTGAAAAGTTTGGTAGCTGGACTCGCAGCCAAGCCATGGATGCGCAAGTTACGGTCACGGGGAAAGCAAGTGGGCGAATTTTCAATTACGACATTATCGACAAGACACCCAATACCGTGGCCGCCCATCGTCTGATCTGGCGTGAGCAAGTCAGTGGCAATGATGCAACGCGGCTGGTCAACGCCATCTTTGAGGCATATTTCCGCGATGGAAAAGACATAGGTGATCTTGAGACCCTCGCTAACATTACTGGTGATATGGGCCAAGACCGCGCGTCTACGCTGGTATTCCTGAAGTCAGATGAGGGTCGAGAAGAGGTGTTGCAAATGGCAAAGGATGCTCAGCGAAGGGGCGTTCGTTCGGTTCCTAGCATAAACATCGCCGAACACACCCTTAGCGGTGCTCAACCAACTACCATCTTTTCTGACATTCTGCGCCGAGTACAGGCAGAAGACGCGCAGGAGTGAATGATGCACAAGGCAACCCTTCACTATATCTACGACCCTTTTTGCGGGTGGTGTTACGGGGCGGCGCCGATGATCAGCGCTGCCCTAGAGATTTCGGAACTTCATGTGCTGCCGCATAGCGTTGGAATGCTATCCGGAGACAAAAAGCAGTTAATGTCGGCTCAATGGCGCGACTTTGTGCGCCCCCATGAGGAGCGAATCAGCTTTTACAGCAAACAGATATTTGGCTCGGCCTATGTAGATGGAGTGTTGGAGCATCAAGATGTACTGCTCGACTCCTCTCCCCCCAGCGCCGCAATGTTAGCCGCGGAGCAAATCGACGAACGTGGTGTGCAGATGCTCAAAGCGCTGCAAATTGCTTATTACCAATCGGGCAAAGCGATTGCTGACGACAGCGTAATTACGCAAGTCGCTCACGGTCTAGGCTACGAGCCTGACGCTTTTCAGACGCGATATCTCCAGGTATCGGATTCCGAAATCACTCAGCACCTGAATGCCAGCAACGAAATGCTGAAGCAGCTTGGCGCAAAAGGCTTTCCGGCTTTCGGCCTGGAAATCGACGGAAAGATCGAGACCTTGCCGCTTGGACACTATTTGACGCGGCCGCTGAAATTCAAAGCGGATATCGAGCAGCGACTAAGCACTCGTCCTGGCAATCATTGAGCTGTTCGTCTCTTCCTGGAGCGAGCAAGACGTCAAGCGGTTCACCCTCCGATTAGCAAATGTCTTTCCTTTCTTACCTGGCCGCCGGGCACAAGCGGCCTCATGCTTACACCCTCTCGTCGTAAACCATTCACATAAAAAATCCTTTAAAAATAACAATTTACCTTCTGCTCTCCGTCCAGTGACAGCTGTAGCGGAAATTTTCGCTTCCCAAGTACTTTACTCACGACGTGAGCGGCTCTACTATTTATTTATCGATCGATAAATACAAGAATATACGGAGACGGTTATGCCCATCACCAAACTCGCCCACTATTCGATCAGGTCGTTCGACCTGCAAAAATCTTCCCGCTTTTACCAGGCAGTGCTGGGTTTCAAGGCGGGTTACAGGCCGCCCTTCGATTTCCCTGGCATCTGGCTCTATATGGGCGGAGACGAAGCCGACTTCGGCACTGTGCACATCATTGGTGTCGACCCACTGAATCCCGAAGGCTTGAAACGATATCTTGGCGACAAGGAGATTCCAGTGAGTGGAACGGGGACCGTGGACCATATTGCCTTTCTCGTGACAGGACTGACCGAGTTCTGGGACACCTTGCGCCGCGAAGGTATCGAGTGGCGTGACCGCACCGTTCCCAGTCTGGGGCTGCACCAAGTGTTCATCGAAGACCCCTCCGGCGTCACGATTGAACTCAATTTCCCGGCACTGGAAGCAGAGCAAGCGGGTTTTGGTGTGTCAGGCTCTGCAGGAGGGCGCTCCCATGAATAAGTCACCTGCACAACGTCGCGCCATCGTCGTAGGCGGTTCACTGGGTGGATTGTTTGCCGCCAACCTGTTGCTCAAGCAAGGCTGGCAGGTCGATGTATTTGAACGGGTCCCGGTTGAGCTCGCGGGTCGGGGCGCGGGTATCGTGACCCATCCCGAATTGTTCGATGCAATGACTGCTGCTGGTATTGCAATCGATTCATCCATCGGCATCCAGGTGAGTTCGCGCATCACGCTCGCCCAGGATGGCAAGCTGATTATGGAGGGAGCTCTTCCTCAAACGCTGACGGCATGGGGCAAGATGTACCACGCTCTGAGAGCCGCGATACCGAACAGCAACTACCATTCGGGCGGCAATGTTGTGGCTGTAGAGAACCTGGAAACTCACGCCGCCGTCACGTTGGCAGGGGGTTCAAGGCATGAAGCCGATGTGGTCATCGCTGCAGATGGGTTCCGCTCAACCATCCGCCAACACTTCCTTCCCGAGGTTGAATTGAAGTACGCCGGCTACATTGCCTGGCGTGGCTTGGTGCAAGAAAACCTCTTGTCTGCCTCGACTCACAAGACGCTGTTCGACAAGTTCGCGTTCTGCTTGCCGCCACATGAGCAGATTCTCGGCTACCCGGTAGCCGGCCACTCCAACAGCACGCAGCCAGGCGAGCGCCGTTACAACTTCGTTTGGTATCGCACGTGCGATAACGAAGCACTGAAGGATCTGCTGACAGATGCCAGCGGCAAAGTCTTCGAGGGCGGCATTCCGCCCACGTTCATACGCGAAGACGTACTTGCCACGATGTATGAAGCAGCCCATAACCTGTTAGCCCCTCAATTTGCAGAAGTGGTCACAAAAGCTGCTGAACCTTTGTTCCAGCCCATCTTCGATCTAGAGGTTCCAAGGATGAACTTCGGACGCGTGGCTCTACTTGGAGACGCGGCGTTTGTTGCTCGTCCTCACTGCGGTATGGGGGTGACCAAGGCAGCGGGCGATGCCAGGGCTTTGGTCGAGGCACTGGATTCGAATGAAACAGTCGAGCAAGCACTCGCTGACTACAGCGAGGTGCGCTGCCGGTTTGGCACCGCCGTTATTCAGCATGCTCGCCACCTTGGCGCCTACATGCAGGCTCAACTGGACGACAAACAAAGGGAGATGGCCGAACTCTATCGCACCCCCGAAGCCGTCATGCGTGAAACAGCAGCACCCTTCCAATTATAAAAACAATAACCAGCGATGAATTCGCAGGAGACAACGATGGAACGCACGTACGCGCAAGCCCAAGGTACAGCCGTACCCGGTAACTCGCCCCCCTTGACGACCCGCAACCCGATTCTGAACAACCCTGATTTTTGCAAATTGGTGCACCAGCGCCGCACGTTTGCCTGGAGTCTGACTGCAGTCATGCTCGTGGTTTATTTCGGTTTTATCCTCGCACTGGCTTTCAAGCCCAAAGCCATTGGCACCCCAATCAATGAGGGTCTTCCGATGACATGGGGCATACCACTAGGTTTCGGCATGCTCGCGTTTACCACGCTACTGGTCGCCGTTTACGTCTGGCGTGCGAATGCCTGCTACGACCAGCGTATCAAAGCAATCATCGAGGATGCGCAGCCATGAAACCCCTTATGTACATATTCGGTGGTCTGATGTGCTCATTCACAGCGATGGCCGACTCAGGTCCTATAGGCAGCGCTCGCCCACAAAATCCGATCGCCATCAGCATGTTTTTCATCTTCGTGGTGTTTACTCTGTTCGTCACTCGGTGGGCAGCACGCAAAAACAACAGTGTTTCCGACCATTACGCTGCTGGCGGAAAAATCACCGGGATGCAGAACGGCTGGGCTATCGCTGGGGACTACATGTCAGCCGCCTCCTTACTCGGTATTTCGGCGATGGTATTCACCAGCGGGTTCGATGGCCTGATCTACTCAATCGGGTTCCTTGCCAGTTGGCCGATCATCCTCTTTCTTATCGCCGAACCCTTACGCAATCTTGGCCGCTACACCTTGGCCGATGTGTTGTCGTACCGCCTGAAACAAGGCCCCATCCGCGCTTTCTCTGCATCGAGTTCGATCGTCATTGTTCTGCTATATCTGGTTTCCCAACTGGTGGGGGCAGGTAAGCTTGTCGAGTTACTGTTCGGCTTCGACTACACCGCTGCGGTGCTCATCGTCGGGACTTTAATGGTCATTTACGTGTTTTTCGGCGGGATGCTCGCCACCACTTGGATTCAGATCATCAAGGCCGTGCTCCTGTTGGCGGGCTGCGCGTTCATGGCATTCATGGTGCTTTCGCGTTTTGACTTCAGCCTCAATCAGCTATTCACCCAAGCCGTGGCGAGCCATCCCGCACACGGTGCCATTATGAGTCCCGGCGGACTCGTCTCCGACCCTGTGTCCGCGATTTCGCTGGGACTTGCGCTGATATTCGGTACCGCAGGACTGCCCCACATCCTCATGCGTTTCTTCACGGTGGGTAACGTACGCGCAGCTCGGCAGAGCATTTTGTACGCGACGGGTATTGTCGGTGCGGGTTATGCCCTCATCGTGATCATCGGTTTTGGCACGATAGCACTGGTCGCCACAAACCCCTCTTATCAAGACACGTCTGGGGCCATACTGGGCGGAATCAACATGGTCGCGATCCATTTGGCACACACAGTCGGAGGTGATGGATTCCTGGGATTCATGTGCGCGGTGTCTTTTTCTACGATCCTGGCGGTCGTTGCCGGGCTGACCCTGGCCGGTTCATCGGCGGTTTCCCACGACCTTTATGCCCATGTCATACGCCGGGGAGAAGCCAGCGATAGCGATGAAATGAAAGTCTCACGAATCACTACGATCGTCCTTGGCGGACTCTCGATTCTGTTGGCGCTAGCATTCGAATCGCAAAGTATCGCCTTCATCGTAAGCCTGACATTCTCTATCGCCGCTAGCTCTAACTTCCCCGTGTTACTGCTCTCGATCTATTGGCGCGGGCTGACAACCCGGGGTGCCGTCATTGGAGGATCTCTGGGGCTTGTATCGGCGATCACGTTGTCAGTGCTGAGCCCAACCGTTTGGGTAAAGATCCTACATCACCCACAAGCCTGGTTCCCTTACGAATATCCGGCCTTGTTTTCCATGACTATCGGATTCCTCGGCATATTCCTATTTTCGATGACTGACCGCTCTGCCCAGGCAACCACCGAACGCAACCGTTTCGATAATCAGTTGGTGGACTCGGAGTTGGGTAACGCCATCAACTGGCAATCATCCAAAACATAACTTAGTTGATACGTCTTTCCTCAAAAATAACGATGTGGTCGGGCCACCTGTAAATACTTAACCCAAAAGAGCAACAGCACTCGCAATCTGTCGGTTGTAAAAAATTGCTCGCGGCGTCTTGTCCATCGTAGCAGGTTCATGCGTTCAAAAAATGGCTGCACGGCAGCCCACATAATAACAACGACTCAAAGGCAGAGATAACGCCATGCACAAAACAACCCTGGCGGTAGCAATCGCCATGCTGAATCCCTACGTCTGTGCGGCGGGTTTTATTGAGGACAGCAAAGCCACACTAAAAGCCCGTAACTTTTACATCAATCAAGATAACAGAGACAGCGGTGCGCCCAATAACAATAACTACCAAGCGGAATGGGGCCAGGGATTTATCCTGGACTTCACTTCCGGTTATACCGAGGGCGTCATCGGCGTTGGCATTGATGCCATCGGCATGTTAGGTGTGAGGCTTGACTCCAGCAGTATCAAACATGGAAATCCTACAGGCGGCGCTTACGGAGGGATCATGTTCCCGAGCGAAGGCGACCACGCAGTGGATGATTTTTCCAGCCTGGGTCTAACCGCCAAAGTCAAACTGTCCGCGACAGAGCTGAAATTAGGAACGTTGATACCGAAATTGCCCGTTATCTTCTCCAATGACGGTCGGCTGCTGCCACAAACGTGGCAAGGTGGGCAGATCACGTCAGCCGAGATCAAGGACCTGGCTCTTGTAGCGGGCCAGATAGACCAAGTCAAAGGCCGCAACTCAAGCAACAATGAAAACATGTCTATCACCGGCGCCAATAATCCTCAAACCGGCCGTTTCAGTAATAAATTTCTTTATGCAGGTGGTGACTACAGGCTGACCAAAGATCTGACAGCTCAATACTACTACGGGAATCTGGAAAACTTTTACGCACAGCACTTTTTGGGACTTACTTATAATTGGGCAGTTGGCCCTGGCGTATTGAAAAGCGATTTTCGCTATTTCAACAGCCGAGACGATGGCCGCAATTCCAACGACCCCGCCTATTTCACGACCGGCTACTACGGTGGTACAACCACCAAAGGCAAAGTGGACAACAATCTCTATAGCAGCATGTTTCTGTACACTCTGGGGGGGCATACGCTGGGAGCGGGTTATCAAGCGAGTCACGGGGACAGCGACTTTCCATGGTTGAATCAGGGGGATGGTGGCTCAACTTATCTCATCACCGATAGCCTGATTCAGAAGTTTGGCCGCCCGGGAGAAAAAACCTGGCAAGCTCGATACGCCTATGACTTTGCTGCCATAGGCCTGCCGGGAGCGACAGCAAGCGTCGTGTATTTGAAGGGTGACGGTATCAACACGCCGGACACCAGCAATGCCAGCGAATGGGAGCGCGACATCACTCTCGCCTATGTGGTCCAGGGAGGACCGTTAAAAGGTGTCGGACTGATGCTACGCAATGCGATGGTGCGCAACAGTAACCTGCCGACTGTGCGGGAGCAGGACGAATACCGCGTTATCCTGAGCTATCAGCTCGCTCTGTTCTGATGCCATCAGCCTCTGCCCAGTGCGATACCGCTGGATTTTTTTCCAGCGGCATCGTCATTTCTCAAGAGGATTATCTATCCTCAAGTAGACCGCGCTGAAGCGGTAACAGCAGTTGTGGAACACTTCCGTTGTCGGCATGCAAGGTGGTCTTACCGCCAAATACCGATCGTGGCCGGTCCGTCTCATCGTCGTGCACAAAAGGTCCGCAACCTCGCATGGGGTTTTTCATGTTCGACAGACTGGCCGCTTCCCCACTGTGCTCATAGTCCCGCCCCCGTACGGTTAAGCCGAGCCGATACCCTGCAGGAATGACCATTGAGGTCGGCCATATTTCTATTTGCACCGTTACAGGAATACCGGGTGTGAGCAGTTGCTTGCGATCATGTGAATGATAGGGCCTGTAGGGTGTACTCAATGTCTCATCTATGTGGCGGTGAGAGGCGCGCAGCCAACCGAATGCAAGCGGCATGCGTGGATCAAGCGCACCCTGAAAGGTCACTTCTTCGCCATCAGGATCATAAACCCGAATCACCACGAATAGATCGGCATCTTCTGTAGACGATGACACGCTGAGCGAAACAGCAAGAGGCCCTGTCAGTTCGATAGGGGAGGACAACGGCGCGCTTAGAAAATCAAGGCCTTCACCCAGCGCGTCGAAAGAACATTCTGCTTTTTGTGCGGGGTCGTGATCCACAAGACTGCCATTTTCCAGATCAAGATAAAGCAATGTCCATTCGGTTGTACTGAGTGGCCAGTGCGAGTCAGAGCGAACGCTAGTTGTGCCATCAAGATGGCGCACACGCACTTGCACATTAGCTCTGGCGTCCCAACCGTTCTCCTCCCCCCTGAGGAAACGCCCAAAGAACGCCTGCTGCAATTGCACACCGTAGTCGGTGTAGAACTCAGCCCAATGTTCACCATCGTGCACTTCCAACCACTTATGGCTGGACGCAGCCCGCATATAACCTTCGATATTCCCACGCAGATGAAGGCCGTGCCCTCCCCAATTCCCGCAAGACAGCAGGGGAACCTGGATCCGGGAGAAGTCTGGTGAGCGTTCCCGATAATAAGGACCGTCCAGTGGCGTTGAGCTGATCGTCGACCAGATATCGACACGACGATCTGCCAGTTCGTCATCACTCAAGGTATCGTCTCCACAGATCAGCAGGCCATTGAACGGGCTTCGGGGCCCTCGCTCTCCCCGGCCGTTCTGCACGGTCTTAACCTGCATGTCCTGCCAATTGCGCGTGAACGTACAGCGAATGCCACCGTGGTAACTGGAATCACGGTAGCGATCCGCATAGCCCTCCCACACGCAAATGGCCGCTAAGGATGGAGGTTGCATTCCGGCCACACGCCATTGATTGGTCGCAAAATAAGAAACTCCGGCCAATCCGACTTTGCCGTTGCTCCAAGCGAGGCTCCCCGCCCACTCGACGCATTCATACAGGTCTTGGGTTTCGCGTGGAGCATGCAAATCTACAAGTCCCTCGGAACGTCCTGCGCCACGAGAATCCACACGGATGCAAGAATACCCTTTAGGAATCCATTTCTCGGGGTCGACCACCTCCCAACACTGATAACTGTTTGAGGAGCCGGCCACTGCATCAGGAAATTTTTCTTCCAAAATCTTCCACGCACTCGGGTAGCCATCTTGAAACGCCAACCCCTTCCCGTACGGGCCATAGCTGAGAATGATCGGGAATGGCCCGTCACCTGCCGGGCGAAAAATATCTGCCCTAAGCACGACACCGTCGTCCATCTCGATGGGAACATCCCATTCGATCAGCATCTGCGACGCAGCTGAATCGCTGAGCTGAACATTCTTGGTTTTTATAGTCATGCGGGCTCCCCTGTTGATCGATCGGCTAGTGAACGCTAAGCCGGGCTTGTTAATTATCGCTCGATAAACAATAATCAGCGAACAGCGCGATAGCAAGCCAGAACAACAAAAACAGGAATTGGGTGCCGAGCCTTTCCCAGCCCGACACCCTATCCGGGGGAAAATAAATGAGCGTATCCATTTCCAGCCAACGATCCGGAAACCCCATACAACTGACCGACCTGATCGAGGCTAAACCCATAGGCAGATTCCACCTCAAAGTGATTGCCTTGTGTTTTCTGATCATCTTTCTCGATGGCTTCGATACCACGCTAATCGGTTTTATCGCACCAGCCCTGGTTTTGGACTGGCATATTGATCGCCACGCTCTTGGCCCCGTAGTCAGCGCTGCCCTGCTGGGCATCGCTCTCGGATCATTTGCCGCCGGCCCCATCGCCGATCGTTATGGTCGCAAAGTGGTGTTGGTCGGAGGAGTCCTGTTGTTCGCAGTCATGACGCTGGCAACCCCATTCGCTGCGGACCTTTACTGGATGAGCGTACTCAGGCTGTTAACAGGTCTGGGTCTAGGGGCGACTATCCCCAATGCCTGCACGCTAGCCTCGGAGTACGCCCCCCACAAACATCGGGCGGCGATCGTCACTACGGTATTGTGTGGCTTCACGATTGGTTCGGCAGCGGGTGGGTTCGCCTCGTCCTGGGTACTCCGCTATTGGGGGTGGCAAGGCGTCCTGTTCACTTGCGGCGGCGCTGCGTTACTGTTGGTACCACTACTCATGGCACAAATGCCGGAGTCACTGCATTTCCTCATCAAAAAAGGCAACTCAGCCACGCGCATCCGCTCTATTCTCGGGCGTTTTGCTCCAGAGGTTGCGACGCAGCAGATCAAGTCAGACAGTTATCAATTCGCTCTATTCAGTAATCCGGTGGCGGCAATCATCTCGACCACGTATCGACTGTCGACCATTGCACTGTGGTGCGCGTTCTTCATGGCTTCTTTCGCGGTTTATATCTTGATCGGTTGGCTGCCAATGCTAGTCACCGATGCAGGATTCAACGTCGCTGATGCAGCGATGACGGCGGGTGTGTTCCAAACGGGCGGCGCTATCGGGGTAATCCTGCAAGGTCGTGCGATGGATCGGTGGAACGCCCACTGCGTGCTGGCGGGAGCGTATATTGGCAGCGCCCTGCTGATCTTCCTGTTGGGAGGAGCCGGCAGCCATCTCATATTGCTTATGGCCTACGCCGGTCTTGCAGGTTTTTGCATCGCGGGAGCCAACTCAGGGATATTCGCGCTGGCGGCCATGAGTTACCCAACAGCGATGCGCGCGACAGGCATAAGTTGGATGAGTGGAGTCGGCAGATTCGGTGCCATCCTTAGCGGATTCGTCGGTGCACAATTGCTTGGCTCCGGCTGGAACCTGCTGCAGGTGACAGGCATGCTGACAGTACCCATCGTCATTGCTGCTGTCTCCATATTGGTGAAGTGGAAGGTCAGCCACAAAAGCAGGATCCAGGGCACCAGAACTGGGTTGCATCAGGACGCGTGATTGCTAGTCGCCAAGATGCCTAAGATTCTCGCAGTTATCGCATGGTGACCAATCCGGTGTCATTGGAGGCCGGTTCGCCAGGTGCCCCCAGGTTTTGTATGATGAGTTCCCTGATGACCCTGCGATCAATCATGCCCACTTCAAAAGCGATGAAAACGAGTCCGAGAACTGCTGCTCCCAATGACGTAGCCGCGGAAACCGAATCCCTTGAGACCCCCGGTAAACGATTAACACCGCAGGCCCGTGAAAAACAGATCGTGATTAAGGCGATACAGCATTTCGCCACCCATGGGTTTTCAGGGAGCACGAGGGAACTCGCACGCCAGTTAGGTGTGACCCAGCCATTGCTTTATCGATATTTCCCCAACAAGGAAGCGTTAATCGACCGCGTGTATGATGAAGTTTATCAGTGGGACTCGAGATGGGAAGAGCTGATCAAGGACCGTTCCATAGAACTGAAGCCCAGACTGGTGAGCTTCTACACATCCTACGCATCGGTCATCTTGCGTCGCGAGTGGATCCGGATCTTCATCTTCGCCGGTCTTACGCGTGAGGGCATCAATAACAAATACCTGGCTAAACTTCGCGAACGCGTGTTCCTTCCGGTCATCGACGAGATTAGACACTCCCATGGTCTTCCCCCCGCGAACGACGCGGCGAACCGTGAGACTGATCTCGAATTGATTTGGAGTCTTCACGCAAGCATTTTTTATATCGGCGTTAGGAAATGGATTTATGACCTTCCCATTACCGATGATATTGATGGGCTAATAGAGCGGCTGATCGACTCGTTCCTTTATGGTAGCCCTCATGCCTTGCAAGATACTTCAGATGGAAGCTAACCCTATTTGATAGTACGGCCGAGTTAGAGTTATCGGCTGTAAATCACGTAGAAATCCGCATGCAAAGCTAGAGGCCTACTCATAAGGAATGGAGGTCCAACGCCAAATGTCTGGTACTTTCAACGCTCAGTCCAAAATTTTTTACCGTCCGATCGACGCGGCATTAAGGTGGTGTAATCTTTACCGCTATGAGGCTGCAATAACGAGGCTGCTTGGTCTGATCCGGAGGAGCTATCTAAGTTATTCCCTAGATTGCCCTGTCTACGCGCCCATCGAAAAAATATACGATTCGATACATAACGGAGTGAATCGCAGCGGGTTCGCTCGAAAACTTGCACGCTCATTTCAACACCAAATGATCGACGGCTGTTGAGGCCTATGTCGAATTGAGCCGCTCGCCGGCTCAAAACAGCCCCTCCTCTAACTGGCGCAACTCCAGTCAGGCTGGTCAGAGCCATCTCGACAATTGGGTCAATTCAGGGTCAGTTCCAACGCACTCGCGCACAACCAAGCCGGTCCGCTGCTCTCGAATGCGCTCAAGCAGAGATCCACGAAGCGGCGCAATTTTGGATCCATGTAGCGACTCGATGCGAATACGGCGTGGACAGGCGCCGGAACCTCTGCCCAGCCGGGAAGCACGCAAGACAGCGTGCCAGCAGCCACATAGGGCTCAGCCATGAAACGCGGCAAGTGCGTGATTCCGAGTCCTGCAAGCGCAAGGTTTTTCGCCGCGATCGTGCTGTTGACGGCACAGCGCGGGGACACCGTGACTTTCTCGGTGTTCTCACGATTTACCAGGGCCCAATTGGAGCGCCCCCGCGTCGTCTTCATGATCAAGTCGTGGCGCTTCAGGTCGCCGACGGCGGAAAGCGCCGGCCCGCGCTTCAGATAGTCAGGGGCCGCATACAGCCCATAAGACACCTCGCCGAGTTTGCGTGCCGAGAGCCCCGAATCTTCGAGCGCACCGACACGAATGGCGACATCGAAGCCTTCGTGGATGATATCGACCAGCCGGTTCGTGTATTCCGCTTCCACTGTCACTTTTGGGGCCATTCGCAGAAACGCCGCGATCCATTCGTCCACGACCATCGTTCCGAACTCAGATCCAGCCGTGAGTTTGAGCAGTCCTTTGGGCTCTCTGGACTGCTGTGCCACCGCCGCCTCTGCGGCTTCTGCCGCGGTCAGGATGCACATGGCGCGCTCGAAGTAATCGCGCCCGACCTCGGTCACGCTGAGGCGCCGTGTCGAGCGGGTGAGAAGCTGTGCGCCGAGCTTCTTCTCCATGCGACTGACGATGCGGCTGATGCGCGCCTTGTCGGTGCCTAGTCGATCCGCAGCCGTCGTGAAGGAGCCATCGGTCACAACCGCCACGAAGACGCGCATCTCCGGTAGATCTATTGATGTATTCATGGACAACAGTCTGTGACTTATCCCTATATTTATCAACCAAGAGGGTAAGTCCATAGTGCGACTTATGCAACACGTCGCAATCAACGAATACAGCAGCGGCACTGACTTGCTGCGGTTGTAAGCGTCACGGCGATCGAGGCGCACCCCGCCCTGTCGTTCGAACGACTTGCTTGCATCGCGGCGCGCTTAGGTGTGCGTCCCATGAAACCTGCCGGCGGGTTCCCGCCGTTCTCCCATAGAAGGAATGCGAAGATGACACAAACAATCGGAATCATTGGCTCCGGCCTCGTCGGTAAGGCCGTCGCGCGCCTCGCGATCGCAGCTGGCTACAAGGTGGTGATCAGTAACTCCCGCGGCGCGGACACCCTCAAGGACCTGATCGAGGAACTTGGTCCGCTGGCGAGCGCCGGCACCACCGAGGAGGTCATCGTGGCCGGTGACATCGTCACGCTCTCGATTCCGATCGCCGCCTCCGAGCAACTGCCCGCCGGAAAGTTCGCGGGTAAGGTCGTACTCGACCAGACGAACTACTATCCCGCATTCGGCAACAATGAGGTTCTCGACAAGGGGGAGCTGACCTCCAGTGGACTGATCCAGCGGCGTTTGCCGGGAGCGAAGGTCGTGAAGGGCCTTCACAACCTCAGCTGGCTCCACATGAAGGCCAACGCGACGCCGAAGGGTTCGGCGAACCGCACGACGCTGCCGATCGCGGGTGACGACGCCGGAGCGAAGCAGGCTGTGACCGAGTTCTTCGACAAGATCGGCTTCGATACCATCGACGCGGGCTCGCTCGCAGACAGCTGGCGCATTGAACCGAGCACGCCCATCTACTTTTGGCGCTACGCTCCGACGGTAGATCTGAAAGCGACGGGCGAAGAAGCCGAGCGTGCCTACACGCAGCCCGGCACGCCCGTGTCGCGCGAAGATGCTTGGCACTTGATCAACGAGGCAAAGCGCCCGTCACCGGTCGGCGGCACGTTCGAGGGCATGCCTCTGGTTCATGTCGACCTCTTCATGGCCCAGGCAAGCGCCGCGACCGTCAAGAAGTAAAACCTCTACATCGGGCGCCGTTGCGGGCGTCCGATGACCGTTCACAGCCTCTGGCCAATACGGTGCGCCAGGCCCGATAGACAGGTGGAACCATGCACCTGGCGCCTCTCGACGCACCAATGATTGCCACTCGTGTGGCCTCGCTCCAACCGATTTATTGATGCAGTTATAGACAACGGTCTGTAGTTTTTTTTGCCATTTATCTATTTTTCGACCATCCCTACAGTAATGCTTTCAACGCACTACTGGGAAGTTCGAAAGCAGATGAAGATAGGAATATTGAATGCCGGCAATGTCGGCAGTCGCCTAGCGCGAGCCTGGGCAGCCGCAGGTCATGACCTCGTCATTGCTAAGGACGGCGAGGATCGGAAGATCGCACCGTTGCTTGCAGAACTGGGCGACAGGGCCCGATTCGGCACGATCCGCGAGGCCGCCGAATTCGGCGAGGCCGTTCTGTTCTCCGTCTACTGGCCGAGAGTCGACGCGATCGTGAGCGAAGTGGGCGACGCGCTCAATGGCAAAACCGTCATCGAGACCATGAACCCGCTCGGCGTCACCGCGGAGTTCCAGCATTTCCACGAGCTGGACTTCATGCGCGACAACTCGACCTCCGAGTTTTTGCAACAACGCTTGCCGAAGGCTCGGATCGTCAAGGCGTTCAATCTGCTGGGATCGCCGTTACTTGAGGCCGCAGCGTGGTCGAAGTCGCCGGTGCAGCCCAACGTCTTCTATGTCAGCGACGACACATCGGCCGGGCAGGTCGCGCGCGGTTTGATCGCTGATGCTGGCTTCAAGCCCATCAACGCCGGCCCCCTCAAAGGCGCCCGGCAACTTGAGCAGGCCGGCGTCCTGCTGCATCACATTGCCGAGCATGAATATACCGGGGACGCGGAAGGTCTTGTCCGGCTGGCGCTGTCGGTCATCGAGGCAAACCCCGGCCCGGTGGTACGCGAACGGGTCACCTGAGCCTCCTCGCAATCCGATCCGCATGACTACTGAAACCACATCCGCCTTACCTAGGAGAATCTCATGTCCCAATCCCTCATTGGCAAAACCGCTCTTGTCACCGGCGGCTCGCGCGGCATCGGTCGCGCGATCGCCGAACGGCTTGCGGCCGACGGTGCGACCGTCGCCATCACCTACAACACAAGCAGCGCAGGCGCAGAAGAAGTGGTTGCCACCATCGAAAAAGCGGGCGGCACTGCTTTCGCACTTCACGCCGACCTGGTCGATGCCGCGGCGATCCCGGCATTGTTCGATGTACTCGACCGAGAGCTCACTGCAAGAAAGGGCCGCAAGGCGCTCGACATCCTGGTCAACAACGCTGGCAACTCAGGCTGGGGCGGTCTTGCCGATGCGACGCCAGACGCTTGGAACACGATGTTCGCGGTTCATGCCCGCGCACCGTTCTTCGTCGTTCAATCCGCGCTGAGCCGTCTCTCCGACGGTGGTCGGATCATCAATACGTCCTCTGGCTTGGCCACGCGCCCATTGCCGGCCGTCCCCATTTACTCCATGGCCAAGGCGGCCATCAACAACCTAACCCATGCTCTGGCGATGGAGTTGGGTCCGTACGGTATTACTGTCAATGCCGTCGCGCCAGGTTGGACGCGAACGGACATGAACGCCGCTGTCCGCGAGAACGCCGACATGGTGAAGGCAATCGAAGCCGATACCGCGCTGGGACGCTTTGGCGAAACCTCGGACATCGCCGCAGTCGTGGCTTTCCTGGCCTCCGATGAAGGCCGTTGGGTGACCGCCCAGGTGATCGAAGCGAGCGGCGGCTACAAGCTCTGATTGCGCCTGTCCGGAACCGGTGGCTCGTCCAGCATTTGGCGCGGGCAAGCCACCCTGACTAAACCGAAACCGCCTAACGAAATGGGAGTTCCATCATGGACATCGGAATTATAGGGGCCGGAGAGATCGGAGGCTCGCTGACGCGCCGACTGTCGAAACTGGGCCACAAGGTGTCGGTCGCCAACTCGCGCGGCCCGGATTCGCTTGCCGAGCTTACCGCCGAAACCGGCGCGACGGCGGTCACCGCCTCTGAGGCAGCCCGCAGCGGCGAGATCGTCTTCATCGCCATACCGGCGTGGAAGATCGCCGAACTGCCGAAGGATCTCTTCGACGGGGTCGGCCCCGATGTCGTCGTCGATACCGGCAACTACTATCCCCGAGAGCGTGATGGCCGGATCGATGAGATCGAAGAGGGCATGACCGAAAGCCGTTGGGTGGCAAACCAGCTGGGAAGGCCAGTGGTGAAGGCACTCAATACCTTGTACTGGCGCAAGCTCCTCAATGAAGGCAAGCCAGCGGGTGCTCCCGGTCGCATCGTATTGCCGGTCGCTGGTGACGATGAGGCCGACAAAGCAAAACTCATCCGGCTCTTCGAGGAACTCGGATTCGACGGCACCGACGCTGGGGGGCTTGACGAGTCCTGGCGTCAGCAGCCCGGAACGCCGGTCTACGCTACCGATCTTGACGCGAAAGTTGTCCGCAAGGCACTTGCCGAAGCAAGCCCCGAGCGTAAACCTGAAATGCGTGCCACGCCGAATAGCAGCCTCGGTAAACCTCTTTGAGAGGTGCCGACGCGGCGTCGTTATCCAGGAGATCATGATGGACACACAACTGAAAGGTCGCGTTGCCTTGATCACAGGTCCCAGCCAAGGCATCGGCGAGGCGATCGCACGAGCGCTACACGCTGAGGGTGCCAAAGTCGCCCTTCAGGCGCGCGATAAGGACAAGCTGGCGAAGATCGCCGATAGGTTCGGAGACCGGGCATTCGCGATCAGCGGTGACGTGACGAGCGCCGACAGCTTGGCGCACGCGATTGCGGCGGCAGAGTCAGCGCTTGGGCCAATCGACATCGCTGTCAACAATGCGGGTGGATTGCGGTCATCGACCGGCGGGTTGTTCCGACCATTCGAAGAGGTTCCCGACACTGACTGGCTCGAAACCTGGGATTCAACTTCCTATCCGTTGTGCGGGTTGTCAGAGTACTGGCGCCGCGTATGGCCGAGCGCGGGTGGGGTCGGATCATTAACATTTCATCGGAAAACGGCATCCAGCCCGACGCGGTCGCCATCGAGTACGCCTCCGCCAAAAGCTCGCTGAACATTCTGACCAAGGGCCTCACGAAAACCTATGCCGACCTGGGCGTCCTTGTGAACGTCGTATCGCCGGTCTATGTGGACACGCCAATCCTCCGCGATTTGCTGGCACAGCAGGATGGCGCCGAGGGTCTGTCGCGTGAGGAGCTTGCGGCTCACTTCCTGCCCGCCTTGCGCCCCAACATCGGGGTCGGCCGGCCGTGCAAACCGGAAGACGTCGCCGCGGCAGTTGCGTTCCTGGCGTCGGAGCCGGCCAGCTTCATCACCGGAACCAACCTTCGAGTCGACGGCGGTTCGGTGCTGGCGATTTTCGTCGAACAATCTCATTCAAAAGAATTTCAAACCTATATCACCTCTATGAATGCCCGACGGTATCGACTGCCGTTGGGTATTTGCGTGCTCGCATTCGGCTGAGCTCGCTCATCATTTGAGAGGATCTGCGTATGTATTTACCTTGCCCAAGCTGCAACTCTGGACGAGTCATCACGAAAAACTTTGGCAAACAAGCAGGCGGGTTGATCGGTGCCGCAGGCGGCGCCGCCAGTGGCACAGCTGGCGCTCTGTCCGGGGCCGAAGCTGGAGCTGTAGTAGGTGTCGTCGGAGGCCCAATAGGCATCGCAATCGGGAGCGTCGCCGGGGCGATTATAGGGGGGTTGTTCGGAGGGGTTGCTGGCGGTATCGCCGGGGCCACGCTCGGTGAACAGATCGATGACAAGGTACTGAATAACTATCAATGCCTAGAGTGCGGTTACAGCTTCAGCGCTAATCGCTAACTCATCGAGTCAGCCCCTGTTTCTCATGCAAACAGGGGCTTCCCCTTTGTCAAAGGACCTATTCCCATGGCTCATCTCATTGAACAAATGGCTTATGTTGGCGCAACTCCCTGGCACGGTCTGGGTAGTCGCCTTTCTCCGAAACAACCCATCGAAATCTGGCAGCGCGAAGCGGGTATGGACTGGAAGATCCAGGACAGCCCGGTGCATTTTAAATCCGATAGCATCGGTGCACTTGGCTCAATTCACACCTTCCCTGACCAGAAGGTTCTCTACCGCTCCGATACTAAGGCCCCGTTGTCTGTGGTTTCTCAGCGCTACCAGGTCGTGCAGCCGCGCGAGGTCTTGGAGTTCTATCGGGACCTCACTGAAGTATCGGGCTACGAGCTGGAAACGGCCGGCGTACTCAAAGGCGGTCGCAAGTTTTGGGCGCTGGCCCGCACTGGCCAAGGTACGACCTTGAAAGGCAACGATCAGGTTAATGGTTATCTCCTGCTGGCCACCTCCTGTGACGGTACCTTGGCTACCACGGCCACACCTACAACTGTGCGGGTAGTTTGCAATAACACGTTGACTATTGCGCTAGACGGCTCCACCAAAGCGATCAAGGTGCCGCACAGCACGCGCTTCGATCCCCAGGCGGTGAAAAAGCAACTCGGTATCGCCGTCTCGCAATGGGACAACTTCATGCACCGGATGCGAATGCTGTCTGAACGCAAAGTTCAGTGGCATGAAGCCATGGGGTTCTTCATGAACGTGCTGTGTGATGCCAATCCGAACACGCCACTACCGGCAGTACTTCCCAACGAGCGGGCGCTACGCAAGGTGCAAGGTCTATATGAAGGCCAGGGCCGCGGATCAACCCTGGAGTCAGCTCAAGGAACTGTCTGGGGCCTACTCAATGCGGTGACCGAATATGTCGACCACGAACGCCGTGCGCGAAGCATCGAGTACCGCATGGATTCTGCCTGGTTCGGTCAAGGTGCACAGATCAAGCAACGGGCGCTGGAGGCGGCGCTGCAACTCGCAGCTTAGGCCAGGTTTTCACTGTCCTCATCATCCCCTTCCCCATTCTGTTCTTCCACTCCCTAAACGCCTGATCAGCCTCGTGCTGGTTGGGCGTTTTTTATGCCTCAAGGAAATGATTATGAGCACTCACTCCCTACAAAATCTCAGAACTAAACCCCGTCCTGCCTTACGCTTGGTCGGCACCAAACAACTGCCGCGTGAGGACTGGTTGACCGTGCGCAAGCAAGGCATCGGCAGTTCGGATGCCGCCGCCGCTGTGGGCCTGAACCCTTATAAATCACAGCTGGAACTGTGGATGGAAAAAACCGGGCGTGACAACTTACTGCCCATGCTCGATCCGCAGGATGAGGAAAACCCCGCGTACTGGGGCAACATTCTGGAACCGATTGTCGCATCCCATTACACCCGGCGCAGCGGTCATCGGGTCCGCCGGGTCAATGCGGTTCTGCAGCATCCTGATCCCAAACTGGCCTGGATGCTGGCCAACATCGACCGTGAGGTTATCGGTGCGTCAGAAGTGCAGATTCTCGAATGCAAAACCGCCGGCATAAACGGCGCGCGTCTATGGAAAGAAGGCATGCCCGAGTATGTGCAGTTGCAGGTCATGCACCAGTTGGCTGTGACTGGCAAGCAGGCGGCGGATGTGGCAATACTGCTCGGTGGTCAGCACCTGGAAATCCATCGCATTGAACGCGATGAGTCACTGATAGCTCGGCTGATCGACCTGGAACGGCTCTTCTGGGATTACGTCGTCAGTGACACCCCGCCACCAGCAGACGGTTCGGCCTCAGCGGAGCAAGCTTTGCGCTGTCTGTATCCGCAAGACAATGGACAAACCTTGGACTTTAGCCAGGACACACTGCTCTGCACGGCCTTTACCGAACTGCAGAACGTGCGCAAGTCAATTGCGCTGCAGGAGGCGCAGGAAGCTCAACTCAAGCAAACGCTGCAACAAGCCATGGGCGATGCCAGTCGGGCGACCTTCGCAACCGGCAGCATCACGTGGAAGAAAGCCAAAGACAGCGCGGCCCTGGATATCCCCCGCCTGTTAAAAGAAAAGCCTCATCTGCAAGTTCGCTACTCGACCACCAAAGCCGGCAGTCGACGTTTTCTGCTGGCGTGAGCGTTCGTTCGCTCCTCACCTATTTCCCTGCCCTTTCTCTCCAACGCCACCCTGGTCGCTCGTGCGGTCTCGGTGGCGTTTTTATTTCAGTTACAGGAGAACTCCCATGCTCAAAGGTTTAGCCATCACCCCACCGATTTTGGGCCGAATATCCATCGGCAAAGTCGTCGAAAAGAACGGCAAGCGTCTGCCGGAAAAGGACGATCAATTCACTCTCACCTCCCAAGTGCAGAGCCGTGACGGCTGGTTGCTGCACCCCCTTAACGAAGAACTGCGCAATGGCCAGGACGGCAAACTGCGCAGCATTCCGATCCGGCTGCTGTTCAACGAGCCGGACCTCAACTTTCGGGCCGACTACAGCCTGTTCGACCGCAACACTGGTCGCCCGCTGTGCGTCGGCAATGGTGAGACCTGCAAGCGTCTGACCAAGGATGGCATTCAGTCGTTGCCCTGCCCTTCACCGGATGGCTGTTCACTGGCTCAAGGCAATGCCTGCAAACCTTACGGCCGACTCAACGTGGTGATTGGCGATGACGATCCACTAGGCAGTTTTGTCTTTCGCACCACCGGCTACAACAGCATCCGCACCCTGGCAGCGCGACTGCACTATCTGCAAGCCATCTCCGGCGATCGACTGGCCTGCCTGCCGCTGGAGTTGCGTCTTCGCGGTAAGTCCACTCGCCAAAGCCACGGTGCACCGATTTTCTATGTAGACATCACGGTACGCAGTGGTCTGGGCATGGAGGAATCCTTAATCGCAGCCAAGCAATTGGAGGAGACCCGACAAGCCGCGGGTTTTGACCAGAGCGCCTTGGATCAAGCGGCTCGGCGGGGCTTTAACAATGGGGCCTTTGAAGACAGCGAGGAAGACACCAGCGCCATCGTCGAAGAGTTATTCCCTGTCATTGAAGATCAGCCCAGCCGTATAGAACTCAACCCCCCACTGGCAGCTACTGCCAAATTCTCACTTGCCCAGAAGCTGGAATCGCGAGCCTCGCAGCACAAAAGCAGGTCTTCGGTTCAGTAGCCATCAACTCTTCTGCGTTCTTCCCTATTCGCTCAGGAATACCCGAATGAAATATCACAAGCTGATAGCCGGTGAAACAATCGGTACCTATGTCATGGAATCCCCGGTTACCGAGGCTGACATCCTGCAAATGGCACAACAATTGGCAATGAGCCGTCTGTCTAAAGGCCGGGCATTAACGGAGCCAAAGCAGGTTTTTAGCCACCTGCAAACACTGCTGCAGTACCACGAGCACGAGGTCTTTGCGCTACTACTGCTCGACAGCAAACATCGAGTGATTGCCTTCAGGGAGCTATTCAGAGGCACACTGGATGGCGCCAGAGTCTACCCGCGAGAAGTGGTCAAGATTGCGTTGGAGCACAATGCGGCAGCGGTGATTTTGGTACATAACCATCCATCCGGCGACCCTGAACCCAGCCAAGCTGATCGCACGCTAACCCAGGCGCTCAAGAACGCCCTCAGCATGATTGGCACCCAGACGTTGGATCACATCGTTGTAGGTCATGAAGGCTGCGTATCGCTGGCTGAACGAGGTTACCTTTAACTCCAATGTACACACCGTCCGATGGACCGCCTTTGGCATTGCCAGGGTGGTCGTCGGCACGGTGTCCTTCTATTTTTTTGTCGTGATTCAGCGTTGTGCTCAGGTTCTGCTGCACCCGAAACCATGGGAACCATCCCCAAAAACCTTCGTGCTCGACTTACACAGGTAGCTCGCACGATGGAAGAAGGCTGCCTGTCCGGCTATCTCGTCGCGATACAAGTGATAGTAAGGATTTTGTGGAATCTCGACCAATCCCCTGACAGCCTCTACTGATAACCCTAAAGCGCTTGCCCACGCTCCTTCCAAGCGATTAAACATGTTGTCTCTGCCTGATTCGAGCTTACCCAGCGCATTGAATGCATCGTAGTTCAACAAGATCGCAAAGTGATGATGTGGTCGCGCGTGCTGCCCTTGTTCCCTAGCCCAGACGTAACGCACCTTGGTGTCGTGAGCGTACTTATTCACAAGTTTCGCCATTTGGCGATTGTGCTTGATTTTGGCTTTAAAGGATTCGATGAAGCGGTCAATAACTTCGTTCGTGAAAGCGTAATCGGGCAATTGACTGTTAGCTGGTAGCCGCAGGTCAAACCTGAATGCGAACACACGAGGGTACTGATTAAGCGCTCGAGATACCGTCTTCATCAGACGGTTTAGGTACTCTTGGATGAAAGGCCCCTTATCCACTTGCACGGTCAAGCCTTGATAAGAACCTTCGTAGTGAAGGGTTAAATTCGTGTTGCCTGGATATCTAGCCATGATGGAGCTCCGAGTATTTAGTTTCATATAGTCAGGCCCACTAGTACATTTTTACTTACACCTAAGAATGCAGAGCACAGTACTGCTCTGCTTAGAGTGCCTACATTCCTTCCGACACACCCCTACACCTAATCAGTACAGACAAGCCAAACTCACAATAGAGAAAGTGTATAAGCATAGTACCAATACCGAAACTTTCTAACGATACAACACCAGACAAAACACTCGCAAACCCTGTTAAAAAAGATAAATTACAGAGAAACAACAACTCTGGAAAAACACCATGAAGGATAGTTCCTTCATGGCATTAACTAGAACCTATCCAGTGAAAGGCAAACGCAGCAGATCCTCAAACATCATTCTCCACCAACTGATCCCGCTCTTTAACCTTACTTAGTATCCAATCGTGAACTTCACTTTCCAGCCAACCCACACAACGGTCCCCCAAGGAAATAGGTTTGGGAAATAAATCTCCCGAAATAAACTTGTAAATCGTAGATCTAGCAAGGCCAGTTATATCCATGACCTCTTTCAATCGAATTATCCTCATGAACGCAGCTCCTGTATTCGTCCAGAGGATTGGCAAGCCCAGTAAAAATTAACGTGCTACAAACTCTACCCCTCACCCAAAGGAAGAACCTGGCGAGGCAACCTTGGCAAAGCAGCACACCTAATGGCAATCAAACGCAAAAATTGCTTGTGAAATGGAGGTTGCTCCACTTCGCCAGATCGCCGCATAAAAAGGCTCATCACCCCAGTAAAGACTGAATAACCGTGGCATCCTATCTACTAGAGACACTCTTGATTGACACTTGTACAATGTTAGAGTACACCTACATTCTTACTTAATTTGCGCTAGAAGGACTCTATAGTGGCACTACACATCGAAGACGATCTTTCCCAAGTTCTTGGTGAGACGGAATACAGTGAACGCCACGATATATGGCTGTGGTACACACTTTCATTCTTTGAAACCACATTTAATCCAAATGACTACTTTGATACTGGCATGAGAGAAAAAATGGCCAGTTACTTAAAAACTAGACCATGGAGAGTCGGCGAGCTACTGAAAGAAAGACAGAAGCAACTCGTCCACAAGAAAGATATTGAATGGATAATAGAAGACCGTCGTGCAACAGAGTGGGCGACAAGAGAAATACAAATCTCAACCGAACACAGCCAACTTAATTACTACTTTGACCTCTCAGGGAAAGAACTTCCTTTAGCGATCCTCGACGTATGGCAAAAAGATATAACTCAAAAAACAACACTACTAAGACATCTTGAACAGCGATGGAAAAGCCACAAAACAAACGACAAAATGTATGCCTGGTTTAAAGGTGACGACCAGAAAAGCCAATTCGCTTGGGACTGGCTAACAAAAAATCTCTTCGCCGCCACACTTGGATTCACACCATTCGAAAAATTCGAAGACCTTTTGATTTTTTTTGACAGGGCGAACTACTCACAAGAACAAAAAGAACTTTATATAGGAAAAATCAAAAAAGGATGGACTCAAAAAAAATACAGAGAAAATCTAAAAGGAAAGGCTCAGTACAACTTTGTTCTTTCAGACAAGGCAATTGAAAGCCTCGAAAAACTGGCAAGCCACCATGAAGTAAGCCGAGCAAGAATTTTAGAAATCTTGATAGAAATGGAGACAGAAAAAAATGACCACATACCAGAACGAATCAGAACTTTACAACTACTTAAAAATTTATGACTAAAAAACAGCACCACTCTTTTAAGTTTATCCATTACTGAAGCGACAACTCTATCTGACGAAAACACTCGACTCATTACTTAGTACTTTGCCTAACGATTTGAGGGAAACGCCCGCCTAGAGCAATACCACCTTTTTTGATCGCCCGTTTGTTTAAGTGCTCTAAGGAGCTATAGATAGCTATGTGCTTCTTTAGCTCTATAAGACTTGGATTACCCAACCTTTCCAGTCTATGCCGAGTTACAGGCATCCCACACTGCGGGTGACAAACGTGATAGAGCGCGCCAGTATGGTGCCACTACGAGAGGTGCGACGCACAACTCAAAAACCGTACGCGGGGATAGCCGTTATCCCCGTTAGCACTCGCAATCTAGGGAAGGGCTATATGCGGCTGAGTCGAATTACGATCAAGAACTTCAGAAATTTCAAGCACCTCGACGTGAACTTGGGGCAGCACGCGGTGGTACTGGGCGAGAATAAGGTGGGAAAGACCAATCTGCTCTTCGCCCTACGGATGATCCTGGACCCTACCCTACCTGACTCCGCGCGGCGGCTGCGTCTTGATGATTTCTGGGATGGTCTGCCCAGGCCGCTGAAGGACGATGATGTAATTGAAATCTCAGTTGAGTTCAGCGAATTCGAGGACAGCGTAGAGCTGCTTGCTGTACTTGCCGACCATTTGGTTAACCCCGCACCGATGGTGGCAAAGGTCACGTATCGCTTCCAACCTATTATGGGCATTGATCGCGCCCCTCGCGGCGAGGCGGATTATGAGTTCGTCCTTTTCGGAGGCAATCGCCCTGAGAATTCGGTTGGATACGAGTTGAGACGTTGGATGCCGATGGATCTGTTCCCAGCACTTCGAGACGCTGAGTCAGACCTTGCTCGCTGGACGCGCTCTCCGCTACGGCCGTTACTGGACCGGGCGGCGCAGACCATCGACGAGGATGACCTCCAGGAGATTGCTGACGAAGTACATGCAACGACATCCAGGATTGCAGCCTTGCCCGAACTCGCTGACGTTGTGACGCAGGTCAATGGCCAGCTCACAGAAATGATTGGCGAGATGCATACGATCGAGACGGCTCTAGGCTTTGCCCCAACAGATCCTGAGCGCTTAATCCGTGCACTGCAGATGATGATCGACGGCGGCAAACGAGGCGTAGCGGAGGCAAGTCTCGGCTCCGCCAACGTGCTGTACCTTGCGCTGAAACACTTGGAGCATCAGTACCTAGTGGAAGAAGGGGAGCGGCAACATACGTTCCTGGCGATTGAGGAACCTGAGGCGCACCTACACCCCCATCTGCAGCGCCTGATCTACCGAAACTACCTGAAGGAGCGAGATGAGGATGAGCGCAGTTCAGAGCTGCGCAGCATTCTGCTCACGACCCACTCGCCGAACGTCGCGAGCGTCGCTCCACTCTCAAACGTGGTCGTTTTACAAAGCATCCGTAAGGAAGGACATACCGTTGCAAGATCACTTGCGGGAATCAAACTCAAGGTCGCTGACCGGGAGGATCTGGAGCGATACCTGGACGTCACACGCGGTGAACTATTCTTCTCGAAAGGCGTAATTCTTGTAGAGGGTGATGCGGAAAAATTCCTCCTTCCAACCATGGCACGTCTTTACGACAAGTCGTTCGATTTTGATGCCATGGGCATAACTGTTTGTTCAATCGCCGGAACCAATTTTGCGCCCTATGTGAAGCTGCTGGGCCCCGAAGGACTCGATATTCCGTTCGCTATACTTACTGACTTTGACCCCAAAGGCTCGGAGGTAAGCCAAGAAGACGACGACCCGGAAGCCAAACATATAAGTGATAGTTACGGGAAAAGCCGCGTGATAAACCAAATCATGCGGGCTTTGCTTCCCCCAAAGACTTGGGACGATCTCACAGGAAATAATTTGCTAAAGCTTGCGCCGTCGCGTGGAGTCTTCCTAAACGAATTTACTTTTGAGGTCGATGTCTTCAACGCCGGCGCCGAGGAGCACTTCCAGAAGACTGCCAAAGGGCTATCGGCTAACAAGAAGATGCACGCACGCTTCAAAGCTTTGGCTGAAGACCCTGATTCTTTGGACGAAAAGCTATTTCTCAAAGACATCGACTCCATCGGCAAGGGGAGATTTGCCCAACGGCTAGCTTCCACGCTGCGAGCCGCAGACGACGATGTGTGCCCTACCTACATCAAAGATGCTTTGGAGTACATGAGGGAGAAGCTGCGATGAGTGCTGCTAGACCCGAGTATCTGGCTGCTGCTGACGACCTACGCGGCAATGATGACCAATGGGCGGCCTACGAGTCGGCAGGTAACTGCGTCATTCTGGCTGGCCCCGGCAGCGGTAAGACCAAAACCATTACAGTGAAAATCGCCAGACTGCTTGCAGAGACGGTGCATCGACCACACCGCATCGCATGCATAACGTACAGCAATGCCTGTGCGTCTGAGTTGAGATCAAGGTTGAACAAGCTCGCAGTTGAGGATGGCAATCGCATTCTCATCTCCACGGTGCACTCATTCTGTCTGACAGAGCTCGTACTGCCGTACTCGAACTTGGCAGGTGTGACAGTGCCAGAGCCATTGGCAGTAGCGACACCTGCCGAAGCCACTCGGATTTTCAACACGGCATACGCCTCGTTACATAGGGGATATCCGAAGAGCTACGTCCGTATGGCGTGTGACAAGTTACGACGGACGATTCCAGATCGTAACTCGGCCGAGTGGAAAGCATGGTCTTCATACGAAACGCAAATTGTCGAAGCCTATGAAGATCTGCTCTTGGCGAAAGGGCAGATCGATTTCGACGGTATTGTGCTTGCTGGACTAGAGTTGGTTGAGAAGCACGAATGGGTGCGCCGTGCAATACGGGCAAAATATCCAGTTGTGGTGATAGACGAGTATCAAGACCTTGGCCTACCGCTGCACCGCATTGTTCGAGCCTTTCTGGATGCGAACGTTCGGATCATCGCTGTAGGTGATCCGGATCAGTCGATCTATGGATTTACCGGTGCCAACCCCGCTTTGCTAAAGGCCCTGGCGCAAGACGCGCGTATTGAGCCGGTCACCCTGAGGCTGAATTATCGCTGCGCCGATCGCATCATCGCAGCATCAAGGTCGCTTTTTCCCGACCGCGCGGATTTCCAGTCTCACGATGACCGACAAGGAGAGATTATTATTCACAGGCTTGAACGCGACCTCGCCGGTCAGGCGAAATATGCGCTCGAAACGCTCGTGGCAGCTCTGCTCGACGCAAATGACACCTGGTCCCCAGGTGACATTGCCTTGCTTTATCCGAGCAAGGTTGAAGGTACTGAGATCGCCAAGGCAGCTGATCGCCTACAAATGCGGTACTTCCGCCTAGACAGTGGATCACCGATCAAACGCACACGCTTAACCGAGTGGCTCACCGAGGCCGCGCGATGGTGTGCCGGCGGCTGGGAAACCGGTGAGGTACAGCTTTCCCATTTGCTCAAAGCTTGGCGGCGCTTGCAACGGGGCGGAAACACTGAGACTCAGCTACACCAGTCTCGCAAACACCTGATCTCAGCTCTCTTCGCGTTAAGAGATGGCGCTTTGTCGCTTCATGAATGGCTAACCTCCTTAGCTACGGCCGTTCTGAACGACATGCTTCACGGCGAGCCAGGCCTGAGCGACGAGATCGATAACCTTAAAGATCTTATTGAAGCTGCCGCTGATGGCGGGGAGCTTGAAGACTTCACTGTCCAGATTTTTGGTAATCAGGGAAAGAGCCCGGATCAAATTAACCTTATGACGCTTCACAGCTCAAAAGGGTTAGAGTTTCAGGCAGTGATCATGCTTGGGCTGGAAGAAGGCGTGGTCCCAAGCAAATACGTTAAGACGCCCGAAGCATATGAGGAGGCCGCGCGCCTGTTTTATGTGGGTGTTACCCGCGCCAAGGCGCAGGTACATTTAGCGTTCGATAGGGTCGAGTCTCCCTTTATCACCACAATCCGAACGGCGACCTAAATGCGCTGAGGATTGCCTGATCCTAGGGAGCACATACGCGATGACAATCAGGCACCTGCTGACTCGCCAGAGCGAATGAAGACATGAACAAGCGTCAGCAATTGCTTTCAAAAGCCGTTGGTTGCGCTCAAAAGCGAAATCCGAATTACAGCTATGGAATCGGGCATTTGTCGAGGTAAAGGCGGGAATCTAAGGACATTCGCAGTTGGTATTCCAAAAGGTATTCCAATAGAAAATCAAACAGTAAATAATCTTTTATAATCAGCAGGTTAAAAGATCTGTTCAGATTACCCCGGCCCAAATACGAAGCACCACCAAAACCCGCCTAGTGCTGTTTTTCTTGTTTCTGGGCTCCTGTAAACACACCGCCGAATGGGCCTTCGGATTTTTCCCGCAAGTTTTCGCGCCCTGCATGAACTGGCGCATGCCCCCCCACAAAGATAGCCTTCCCTGGTTGCTGCTCATCAGCAACCGGCTTTGACAGGCCGAAAAGTGTAACCTTTCACTCCCCTTGATAAGTCGGCATGCTTCGCGCATTCCGCTCCTTCATGGCGGCTGTGCGTGGGGCATCTTCGGGTGCGCCGGGTTCCTACACTTCCGGTCTGTCAACCCGCGTACAGCTGCCACCCAAACCTGTTTGACAGCAGGGGAATGGCAGCTCCCATCATCAGTGTAGGAGCTTCACCATGAAAAAAATCACCCCCAATCCTCCATGCCCGAGCCAATCCGGCACGGATATCTTCTCTATCGCCCAAAACATCGACCCCGAAACCCTGCTCGTACAGGCCTGCGAAACCCTCGCCTCACTGAACGCGCTCACTACCGACCTGGCTTTCGAGTTCGATGGCGCCTTTCGCCATAAACTCCTGGCCACCCAGCAATTGAGCGTCCTCGGTGAGTTGCTGGTGAAGCGCGCACTGGACATTCTTGTGCCAACGGCAGATTCAGAAGCTACGGGAAGGTCCGTTTCCTGACAGGAAACATGACGATCCGTTTGAGCGCCCCAAAAGTAAGAGAAAGGTGAGGGTCTATTTTCTTTTAAGATAAACCCCACCTTTGTTGAAACATAAGGATGTGTGCCGCAGTGAACAAGAATTCCTACGCCTACCTGATACCTGTCGTGCTGGGCGTACAGCTTCTGTTGGCCGTGCTGTTTATATGGCAGTTCAGTATCTCACCGGCCATCCACTTCAAACCGGTCGCGGAGAAAGCCTGTGTATCCGTATCTCTCGTCCTGACCCTGGCTGCGTCCGTGATTGTCTGGCGGGTAAGAAAACCTCAGCTGCGGCTCGAAAAAAAATGGACCCTGCTTAAGGCGTTTGCCGGGATGTTCATCTTATGCACGCTGGTCTCGGTGACGCTGTTTTCGTTGGCCATTTTATGTTCGGGCGGCACCCGCAGCAGCTATACGGCTCACTACGAATATTCGTCAGGCGGCAGTAAAAGCTGCAGCGGAATCACGGTCTTCGATGCTGAGCTGAATAATACGATTAAAATCTGCCGCCCCACGTGGATCGGTTATCGCGATGAAGTGAGGGTGGTGAAAGTCAGCAATGACCTGGGGATCGTTGTAAAAGAGGCCGTTATCCTTTGAGCGAGAAAGCCCTCCAGACACTGATCAGCAGCGATGCCCAACGCTGGCACCTACTGGCCGTCGTCCGCTCCCTCGCCCTCCCCGACTGCTGGATCGGCGCCGGCTTTGTACGCAACGCGGTATGGGATCACCTGCACGGTCGCCCACTATCTCCACTGACCGGTGACGTCGACGTACTGTGGTTCGACGCCACCTGCACCCGCCCCGACGAAGACCGCCGCCTCGAAGCCCTCTTACACGCAGCAGAACCCTCCATCGACTGGTCCGTCAAAAACCAGGCCCGCATGCACCTGCGAAACGGCGATGCACCTTACCGCAACGCCAGCGACGCCATGCGCTTCTGGCCCGAGACCGCCACCGCAGTAGCCGTCAGGAGAACCGCAGAAGACCTATGCGAAGTTTCAGCCCCTCTCGGCCTGGAAGACCTGTTCAATCTCCAACTCAAACCCACGCCCCGCTTCACCCAGGAAAAACACGCCATCTACCAACAACGCATCACCTCCAAACGCTGGCTAACCCTATGGCCACTGCTGAAACAACCCTGACCCCACAAAAACCTCACATTCATTCACGAATTATTAAGAATCGCCCTCGTATACTCGCCGATCGCCCGGGCCGTTCCCCCGAACGGCCCCCTGCCCCGGTAGCCAGAATCCATGACGCGTTCCGCTCCTCTGCTGCTCCTGCTCGCTGCGCTGTTGTTTTTCTTTGCCCTTGGCAATCACGAGTTGCAAGGCTCGACCGAGGCCCGTGTGGCCGGGATCGCCATGGCCATGCACCTGGATAACGATTGGGTGGTGCCGCGACTGTTCCGTGAACCCTTCCTGGAGAAACCGCCGCTGAGCCTGTGGCTCGACGCCGGGGCGATCCGGCTGTTTGGCGGTACCACTTGGGCAGTGCGCCTGGCGTCCGCATTTGCCGGGCTGTTCAGTGTGATGCTGCTGTACGGAATGCTTTGCAAGTTTGGCCGGCCCAAGGCGCTGGCGTTTGTCGCGGGCCTGATGCTGGCGACCATGGCCAGTTACTGGAGCAATGTGCGCGGCGTCGGTGAGGATTCGCTGCTCACCCTCGGGGTCACCATGGCCCTGCTGGCGTTTTATCAAGCCAACCGCCCCGAGTCGGAGCGCGACCGTTCCAACCTGGGCACCTGGTTGCTGTTCACCTTGGGGATGGTCATCGCTACGCTGAGCAAAGGTGTTCTAGGCCTGGCCATGCCGGGCGTCGTGATCTTCGTCTATCTGGCCAGCACCAGCCTGATGGACAAACAATTCAAGCTGGGCGACTGGATCAAGCCCGGGCTATTCACCCTGCTGGCGCTGGTGCCGCTGATGATCTGGCTGGGCTTCCTGTACCAGCGCGATGGGTTGCAGGGGGTACGTGAAGTGCTGCTGACCAATAGCGTCGGGCGCTTCAGCGGTTCGTTTGTCGAAGCCGGCCACTACGAGCCGTTCTATTACTACATCGTCAAACTGCCCGAAGCCTTTTTGCCCTGGAATATCCTGGTGTACCTGGGGCTGTGGCATTTCCGCAAGAGCCTGGTGCGCAACCGCTACCGGTTGTTTTTCAGCGTATGGCTGGTGGCGCAGTTCACCCTGCTGACGTTCGCCTCCAGCAAGCGCACGGTTTACCTGATGGCGCTGACACCCGCCGCTGCGGTGCTGGCCGCCGAGTATGGCGGCGTGCTGCTGGGCTGGCTGAAAAGTCGTGGGCAGGTATCACACGTTGCCGAACACGTTTATGAAAACCGACGGGGTCTGGTAGGTGGCTTCTTCACCGTGGTGGTGGCCTGCTACCTGATTGCGGCTTTCTGGTTCGCGCCCAAGGCCGATTTGCGCCAGTCGTTTGTGCCGGTGATCAGCCAGATCCAGGCGATGCAGGCGCAGGGCAAGGAAGTGGTGCTGTATCAGGCCAACGAGCGAATCGCCGGCGCCGGGGTGTTCTACATGCAGGGTTACTTGACGATCCTGCAGACGCCGGAGGAGCTCAAAAGTTACCTCGCGGCCAAGCCCGGCAACGTGGCCCTGGTGGACAATACTGACCGGCTGAACGTCCCGGTGAGGGTGGTCAAGGAGATGGCGATCAACCGTCAGCCGTACTATTTCGTCGAGCAGTGATGAAAGAGGCGCCTGCCACGAGTAACTAACTACCGCCATCGACACTGCAAGACTGCGCACCCTCAGGGACCATTGACTCCCTGAGGACCGGCCATGCCCGCCCAGCCCCCGAACACATCACCACTTACCCCGGAACAACTGAACGGCTACCTGCTGCAAATCGGTCATCGTCTACAGATTTTCCCCAACGGCCACGCACCGGCAGCGCAGTCTTCTACCGAGTTGCTGGAGGTGCAGGCATTGCACGCCGCCCTGGCAGAAGAAAGCCGCTGGAGCCTGCAGAACGCACAAGTGCATTACACCGTCCCCGGCGACTGGCTGATCCAGGGCGAGCCCGGCCGGTTGAACCGCACGCGCATCAGCCAGGCATTGCACAAGAAGCTGGCCGCCCTGGAAATCGAAAGGCGTCCCAACGGCCATTTACGCAAGAACTGGATACTCGACAGCCATCAGCCGATGCTGGAGGCCGAGGCCAGGCTGAAGGTCAAGGATCGCCTGCTCAGCCCTGCCGACCAGCTGCTGGTGACGAATATCGTCAGCGGCCCCGAGCTGCGCCCGGGTATCCATCGCCTGACGTTTCGCTACCGCCAGCAGGCCATCGAGTTCGCCGGGGTGTTCATACTCACGCGCAGCCAGACACCGGTCACCCACCTGGAGATCGAGGACGGCGATGTGTTGCTGTTCACCCCTTCCCGAGGCCTGGAGGCTTTCACCTCGCTCAAACACCTGGAACGCACGCTGCAAGAGCGCATGAAGCAGTCGGCCTGGCGCCAGGAACTGCTGCAACACTTGCCGCGCCGTTACCAGCACTTGCGCGCGGCGAGTATCTGGCCGCTGGTGCCAGGCCCTATCGACAGCCTCCCGCTGAACGAACACACCTACAACGCCCTGCAGGACAAACAACATCAGGACATCGCGTTTGCCCTTGGCCTGGAAGGCCACCCCGCGCCGACAGACGTCGCCAGAATGACCCTCGAACTGGACCAGGCGCTGCGCTGCTCGCCTTGGGACCTGTCCTCGCGCCTGGAACTGCGCGCGCAGCAGTTACTGGAAAAACTGCTGCACGAATCCGCTCCCGACTGGTACCGCAGCGCCAATGAGGCCCAGCGCAAAACCCTCGCCGAGCACCTGCGCACCTATGAACACCTCAGCCTGCAAGTGCTGGCGCTGCTCGGCCCGGCGGCCTCGCCGGAGGCCATGGCGCGTGTGCAATTGCTTGAGCACCTGGACGACGACCTGGATATCCAGGGCCTGATCCCCGAGCAACTGCAGATCAGCACCGAGCGCACCCTGAAGTCAGGCAACTCGTACAACCAGCACAACAACCTGGTGCAACTGGCGGTACGTGGCTTGCACCGTGGCGATGAACACGCCGGTTCCGAGTTTCTCGAGCACACCCAACTGACCTACGCCCAGCAGCCATTGCCGCCCGAGTTCCGGGACGTCACCCCGGCTTACCTCGCCGACCTGCTGGCCAAGGTTCAACCAAGCCTGAGCTTCGCCGAAGAACAAAAGCGCGCCCACAGTTTGCCCGCCGTACAGGAAGCCATGCAGCAGATGCTCGACAGCCGCCTGCACGCGCTGGCCTACAGTGCATCGTTGCAAAACCATATCAGCGCGGACGACTACGCACTGCTGCAAACCCTGAGTGAAGGCCCCTCGCCCACACTCACTGCCTGCTGCCTGTTCCTGCACAAGGCTCCGCTCAAAGACCTGTGGGTGTTGCGCCAGACCGATGCAACGGGCGCGGTCAAACGCTTGCTGCTGTGCACGCCTCACGCGCCACGCGCCGAACAGTTCCAGGCCTTTGGCAGCGAGCGGGAATTGCAGGCGCATATCCTCGGCTGGAGCCAGGAGATAGCGTCCGCTCCCGATTCGCGCAGCATGAAAGACTACCTGCTTGAACAGTTGGTCAGCCGGATCCGACCCAAATACAGCGCGATGCTTTCCGCCCTGGGTTTTACCCCGGCCAGCCTTGAGTATTTGATGATCAGTTTCGGCGCGCCCTCCACCTATGAGGCCTGCCTGGTGGAAATGAGCACCACGACGCTGGCCATGCAGGCCGATGAATACCTGTATCAGATGCCCAAGTGGCTGAGCCAGGCATCGGCAGCCGACCGACAGAAACTCGCCGATCTCAAGGAACAGGCACTGGGCGCGGCACAGGCCTACGCCGCAAGCCCGGGTAGCCCACAACAGTTTCCCGACTTCGACAGTTACTTGCACAAGGCGGCAAAAGCCGCCCTCAACCAACTGCTCGGCAACCCGATCCCGGCGGTAGACCCAAACCTCGTGGGCGTGATCACCCCGCGCGAACGCGTCAGCTACACCACGCTGTACCGCAACGGCTACGACGCCAGCGTGGGCTTTATCAACCCCGACGCCAGCACCACCGCGCAGTTCAAGGGACCGCCCGGCGTCGACCTGAGTCGACTCACCGCGCAAACGGTGAGCAACTCGGTCAGAGGCACCTGGATCGGTGACCGCTATGTCGCCGAGGTCGAGAAAACCCTGTTGGACCCGCAAGGCCCCCACTATGCATGGCGCCGCAACATGGCCCTGGAGGTTGCCCAACTGCACATGCACGTCGCCGCGCTTGAGTGCTGCCTGCAAGGCTGCCTGGCAACAGGCGACCTGGCCTGGCTGGAAAAAAGCATCGACAGCCTGGCCGATAACAGCGATGCCATGCGCAATCGGTATCGGCTCTATCCCCTGCACATCAGCGGGCAAGTGATCGATGGCTGCTACCTGTTCCACCACGCCAACGACCTGCCCCTGCTCTACACCCCGCACGCACCGGATGGCATCGCCTTCAGGCCGCAACGGGAATTCAACGAACGCCTGAAAAACCTTGAAGGCATGGACACCTACTACATCAGCCGGGTCGCCAGCGTTGAGCGCGCGGCGTTCGAGCCGAGGTTGCATGCGTTGGTGGCCGGCCTGCCGGCACAGCTCAAGGGGCTGTATTCCAAGCCGGTGTTCGACGAAGTGCCTCGCACCGCACTGCCGCTGAAGAACCTGCATTACCACACCTACGACAAAAAGCTGCGTCACCGTATCGACGAAGTCAATAGCACCACCACCGGGCGCTTGCAGATGATCATGGAGCTGGTCAGCGTGATCGGCGAAATCACCATTGCCGTGCTGACCGCGCCCTTCCCGGCACTGAGCCTGGCCTTGGGCGGCTTGCTGGTGTTCAAGGATTCGATGCTCGCCCTGCATGCCTACAGCCGCAACGACACCGCCGCCGCGCTGGGACACTATCTGGGCGCGCTGCTCAATGCCGGCGGGACGTTGTTGACCGACCTGCGGCCCCTGCTGTTCGCCCCCGTCAAGCTCGCCCGTCCGCCGTTACGCCATATTGCCCGGGTGACCAAGGACCAACAGGCCATGACCTTGATCAAGCAACTGCAACCGCAACCCCCATTGCCCCAGGGCATGCAGCCTGTGCTGTTTGCCGGCGACAGCCTGTGGGCCTCGCACACCCCGGACAGCCTGGGGCGATTCCTGTTGTTTCGCTACGACAACACCAGCGGGCAATTGCGCTCCACCGGCAAGCTGGTGAACCAGACGGTGGACGGCCAGTGGCAGCGCTCCGGTGTCATCGGTGGCATGCCTGGCCCTGAAAGACTCGGCCAGCCCTATGAGTTGTCGGAAAAGTTTCGTCGCGACGTAGCGGCTGTCATCGCCCCCGAGGACCGGTCGGCGCTGTTCCTGCAGATCGCCTACCTGGATCGAGACCTCAATACCCACAGCATCTGGATCTCGCGTCGGCAACTCGCCCCGGCACTCAAACAGCACCTGGACAATGTCAGGGCCCTGACGGATGACGCCGACGCGTTTTTTGCACGCTTGCCCGCCGTGGTTCCCCGGGCCGAAACCCTGAACCCGGCGCCAGACATTGCCCTGCGTGACTTGCTCAAGCTGCTGATCGATGACGCGCACAACCTGGTGGTAGGCGAGGCACCGTTTTCCACCGCGGCTAAACAGGTGCTGATCGAAAACATGCAGTACCTGCGCGAACTGAACGTCACGGTTCTCTATATCGAGCCGCTGTGGCGCGACATTCATCACCTGAAAACCCACTCACGGTTTTCCAGTGGTTTCTCCAAACGGGCCGAGGGCCAGCTCAAATCCATCGACAAGGAAAATTACCGCGACCCCGACGGGTTGCACGGCCACTGGATGCTGGTAAACACCGCGCAACAGCACGGGATTGAGGTTCGGCCGTTGAACGCCTCAAGCTCCTACGACCTGGAAAACACCCTGTGCCTGTTTGATTCACGCCCGGCCCCGATTCGCGCCAACCGGCTGACCAACTTTTACTCCCACACCCTCATCAACGATGACCAGGCGAAAAAACCGGGCGAGCGCTGGATAGCATTGGTTGATCAAAAACGCATGAGTACCTATCGCGGCACGCCGGGCCTGGCCGACCTGCAAAAGAGCATTGCCCTGCGGGTCGACGACGCCTTCGACCAACCCACCCGAGTCATCGCGGATGTGGCCGGCGGCATTCCCGGCGATGCCCTGGCCAAGGGCGACCTGAAGCTGTCGTTGCACACGGCACGCCAACCGGCGCCGCACCCGGGGCCCTCGGTGGAGCGCTCACACGCGCTACGGCCAACGCGCCCTCTGCCTGTTGAGGCGCCGCGCCACTTCAGCACCTTTGACCTGCCCCATGAACACCTGGGCCTGATCAGCGAGGAAATCACCTTGCCGATAGGCACGCGTGAAGCGCTCTTCGCCACCGCCTACAGGGAGACCGCCAGCAGCCGTCGCGCGGCGCAAACCACCTTCGACCAGACCCGCAGAAAACTTCAGGATCAGGCCCAGGCGTTTTTTACCGAACACACACCGCCTGCTCGGGGAGCACTGCCTGCGGTCGACCCGACCCTGGATGAGGCGAAATTTATCGATCAACTGCTGGACACCGCCGATGGCCTGGTAGTCGGCGAAGCCCACGCCGGTACATCGAGCAAAGGCTTCCTCAGCCGGCACATGGAATACCTGAAGGGCCCGCGAGAAGTAAAAACCCTGTACATGGAGCAACTCACCACCGAGCTGCATCAGGCCGACCTGGATATCGTCCACAGCCTGGGCTTTATGCCAGATGAACTGTGGAGCTACCTCAACGCATTGGACAAAGGCCACGGCGTACCGGCCGACAGCCCCTACGGTTTTGTCAGCCTGGTGCAGGTGGCGATGAAGCATAACGTGCGGATCCGCGCACTCGACTGTGTCGCCAGCTTGCGGGTGGACGGCATGCCCGCCTCCAGGACATCAATGTTCAACTACTTTGCGACCCAGGTGATCCGCGCCGACCAGCTTCAACAGGGGCCACACAAGTGGGTCGCGCTGGTGGGCGAAACGCACGCCAATACCCATCGCGGCGTACCGGGCATTGCCGAGCTCAACAACGGCATCAGTCTGCTGCTGGACGATGTGCCTCCCGGCTCGGCCAGCGGCTTTGTGCGTGAGCCCGCCAGCGTCCAGGCGCTGCCGCGCGAGCAGCAATGGCCACTGGTGCGCTACGACTTCAAGAAAAACGTCGAAGTCGCCGGTGCGCCATTGCCGCTACCTGCCACGCCCGCACCACCCCTCAGCCTCGAACAACGCCTGCGGCGCAAAGGCGACTACCTGCTTCAGCGCACCCTGGACGACGGGTTGGAGATGGTCCATAAAAACCGCGACGGCGTACTGGTCCACACCGCGTTGCAGCAGGATGCCAGGGGGCACTTCGTCAATCGCTGGAACCTGGATGACCGCCGTTTCAGCAGCAGGGAAGCGTTGATCGACATCATCACCACCAGCAAAAGAATGCGCCAAGTCCACTGATCCTCGCACCGCCCTCTGCATGAGGGCGGTGCGACCGCTCGTCGCTCACGTTCCATAAATCCTGCCCTCACGAAAAAACCGTTTCAGCTCTCGCCAGGGCTGCCGATACCTCCTGACTACCCATCGGCTGGTCGCTACTTCCAGCAACCGGATGTACCCGCAAATCTGTTCCTGGAGGAATGCGATGAATAGTTGGTTCGGCAACATCAGCGTCAATATGAAACTGGGCCTGGGCTTCGGCCTGGTACTGGTCCTCACCTCGATCCTCGCGCTCACCGGCTGGACCAGCCTGGGCGGCCTGATCGACCGCAGCAACTGGATGAGCGACATCACCCAGCTCAACGCTTCGCTGACCAAGTTGCGCATCGTGCGCCTGCAATACATGTTGGCCAACGGCGACGAAGCCGTGGCGCAAAACGTGCAGACCAACCTCGACAGTTTTGTGGCCCAGCAACAGAAGCTGCTGGACAGCTTCAAGAGCCCGGACAACCTCAAGCTGCTCAATGAGCAAAAAGCGATCATCACCGCTTACCAGCAGTCCTTGAACAAAATGCGCGAGGCCTACCGCAACGGTAACGCCGCGCGCCAGGTCATGGGCGACAAGGCTGACATCGCCAATGCGCAGATCAGTGCCCTGGACGCCAGCGTGCGGCAGATGCCCGATAGCGCCGAGCGCTTTGCCCAGTTCGAGGCCGTGACCAGCGCCAAGGAACAGTTCCAGTTGGCCCGCTACGAAGTGCGCGGCTACACCGGCAACGTCAACGCCGAGACTGAAGCCCGCGCTGCCGCGCAGATCGAGAAAGCCATCGACGGTTTGAAAGGCCTGCACGCAGCGTTTGGCGCCAGCCAACAGCCTGCACTGACGGCCCTGGAAACCGCCCTCGGCGCCTATCGCAGCGCAGTGCAGAACTACAAGGCGGCCAACGCCAACATCGTCTCGGCCCGGGCAGAAATGACCACCCAGGGCACCGACATTGTCACCATCAGCGACAAGCTGTACGACCTCCAGCTGCAACGCCGCGACGCCGAAAGCGCCCAGGCCCGCAGCCTGCAACTGATCAGCACATTGCTGGCCTTGCTGGTGGGCATCGTGGCTGCGGTGATCATCACCCGCCAGATCACCCGCCCACTGCGCGAGACCCTCGCCGTGGTGGAGCGCATCGCTTCCGGCGACCTGAGCCACAACATCCAGGTGACCCGCCGCGACGAACTCGGCGTGTTGCAGCAAGGCATCCAGCGCATGGGCACTACCCTGCGTGAACTGATCAGCGGCATCCGTGACGGCGTGACCCAGATCGCCAGCGCCGCCGAAGAGCTGTCGGCCGTGACCGAACAGACCAGTGCCGGGGTCAACAGCCAGAAGATCGAGACCGATCAAGTGGCCACCGCCATGCACGAAATGACTGCCACCGTGCAGGAAGTCGCACGCAACGCCGAACAAGCGTCCCAGGCTGCCTCGGCCGCCGACGGTGAAGCCCGTGCCGGTGACAAGGTGGTGGCCGAAGCCATCGCCCAGATCGAACGCCTGGCAGCTGAAGTGGCACGCTCCACCGACGCCATGACGCACCTGCAACAAGAGAGCAACAAGATCGGCAGCGTGATGGACGTGATCAAGGCCGTGGCCGAGCAGACCAACCTGCTGGCGCTCAACGCCGCCATCGAAGCAGCGCGTGCCGGTGAAGCCGGTCGCGGTTTTGCGGTGGTCGCCGATGAGGTGCGCGGCCTGGCCCAGCGCACCCAGAAATCCACCGAAGAAATCGAAGGCCTGGTGGCCGGTTTGCAGAACGGCACCCAGCAAGTGGCCGCCGTGATGAACAACAGCCGCAGCCTCACCGACAGCAGCGTCGAACTGACGCGCAAGGCCGGTGTGTCACTGGAAAACATCACCCGTACGGTGTCGAATATCCAGTCGATGAACCAGCAGATCGCCGCAGCCGCCGAGCAGCAGAGTGCCGTGGCGGAAGAGATCAGCCGCAGTATCGTGAATGTGCGGGACGTGTCGGAGCAGACGGCAGCGGCCAGTGACGAGACGGCCAAGTCGAGTGTGGAACTGGCGCGTTTGGGCGGGCAGTTGCAACAGATGGTCAGCCATTTCCGGGTGTAAATCCCAGGTACAAAAAAGCCGCCCCGGTCGAAACCGGGGCGGCCCACTTCTCAGACCTTAACGGTCATCAAAGCTGTCCCGCAGGAATTTCCACACGTGATAAACACGCAGGGAGTTCACTACGAGGTCCCACGTACGTCGTGCAAACTTGGACATACTCGGCCCTCCATCAGTTGGGCCTACCTCCAGCGCACTTACCGGAACACGTGAGCCTTCGGACGCAGGTCAATGCTTCCAGTGAGGCGGCCGGGCTTTGGGTCCTCCCGCATGAATCCGGCACGGATTACTAGCCCGTGGCGTTCGGTCCATAAATTCGCGCGCGTACCCAGCCCACCTACAAACGACATACACAGAACGGGGGCGATACTAACGAACATCCCGCTCAAAGGTGTGACCTGGGAGAACTAATCCACCGGTAACGCTCCAAGAATTTATTGCCAGTTTTTGCAGTCGTCCTTAAATAGCGTAGATCTCAAAGAACTGAAAACACCGAGTGTCACCAGGCCTTGCGTGATGCCTGAACCGACAGTAGTATCCGGTCAGCAGGTCAATGCTTCCGGTGAGGCGCAACCCCAGCCGCGAACTGGGATTGCAATAAAAAACCGCCCTACTAAGGCGGTTTTTTATTGCCTGCGATTTATGCGCGCAGCCTCAGCTGCTGACTTCTTCAACAAACACCAACCGGTTCCCAGACGGGTCGCTGATGCTCATCTCGCGGCTGCCCCACGGCGTGTCTTCAATACCTGGCTTGGCGTTGCGGTAATTCCTGGCCAGCAATTGTTGCTGGTACGCTTCCAACCCTTGAGCCTGAATCCGCACCGCCGCACCTGGCGTGCAGTCGCCATGGTGCTCGGACAAGTGCAGCACGCAGTCCCCCAGCGACACCTGCAGGTACAGCGGAAAGTTGTCTTCAAACCGGTGCTGCCAATCGACCTTGAACCCCAGGAAGTCGACGTAGAACTCCAACGTTTTGGCCTCGTCGAAACTGCGCAAGATGGGGGTGACTTTTCCTAAGTGCATGGCGATTGCTCCGTATTTGAGAGCGGCCACTATACGGCCGCAAATCCCTTTCGCAAATCCCCGCTGCGCGCCAGGAATCGTCCGGACCGCTGCCCATTGGCCTGCCCGTCGCTGTAGCTGAGCACGCCGTTGACCCACACACCGTCAATCCCTTCCGCCGCGCGCTGCGGCTCCTTGAAGTCCGCCACATCCCGCACCCGCAACGGATCAAACAGCACCAGATCGGCCCAGTGTCCTTCACGGATTTCACCGCGCTCGGCCAAGCCAAAGCGCGCTGCCGACAAGCCAGTCATCTTGTGCACGGCGGTGTGCAGCGGGAACAAGCCAAGGTCCCGGCTGAAATGCCCCAGTACCCGGGGAAACGCGCCCCACAGACGTGGATGAGGAAACGGATCTTCCGGCAAACCATCCGAGCCAATCATCGACAGCGGATGCGCCAGGATGCGCTGCACGTCGGTCTCGTCCATCCCGTAATACACCGCCCCGGCGGGTTGCAGGCGGCGGGCGGCGTCCATCAGCGGCACCGCCCACTCGGCGGCGATATCCTGCAGATCCCGCCCGCCCATTTCCGGATGCGGCGTCGACCAGGTGATGGTGATGCGAAACGCATCGGTGACTTGCTTGAGGTCCAGGGTCGAAGAGCTGGCCGCATACGGGTAGCAATCGCAGCCCACCGGGTGGGTCTTCGCCGCGTGTTCCAGCGAGGCCAACAACTGCGGACTGCGCCCCCAGTTACCGGCGCCCGCGCACTTGAGGTGGGAAATGATCACCGGCGCCTTGGCATGCCGGCCGATCAGAAAAGCCTCGTCCATCGCCTCCAGCACCGGTTCGAATTCGCTGCGCAAATGGGTGGTGTACACCGCGCCATACGCCGTCAGTTCTTCACTCAACTGCAGCACTTCATCGGTCTCGGCGTTGAAGGCGCTGGCGTATGCAAGCCCGGTGGATAAACCCAGGGCACCGTCCGCCAGACTCTCCTGCAACTGCGCGCGCATCGCGGTGATTTCACCCGGCGTGGCGGTACGGTGCAGGTCGTCCATATGGTTGCTGCGCAGCGCGGTGTGGCCGATCAGCGCCGCCACATTGACGGCCGGGTGGGCGTTTTCCACCGCCGCGCGGTAATCGCTGAACCGTGGGTAGGCAAAGGCCTCGGCGGTGCCCAGCAGGTTCATCGGGTCCGGCGGATCAGCCTGCAAGCTCACGGGCGAGGCGCTGATGCCGCAGTTGCCGACAATCACCGTGGTCACGCCCTGGCTCAGCTTGGGCAGCATCTGCGGGTGACGGATCACCACCGTGTCGTCGTGGGTGTGCACGTCGATAAACCCCGGCGCCAATACGCGCCCGGCAGCGTCGATTTCATGCTCGGCGCTGTCCCGGGACAGGTCGCCGATCTTCTCGATACGGCCCTCGTGCACTGCCACATCGGCGACATAGCCGGGGGTGTTGCTGCCATCAATGATCAGCGCCTGGCGGATCAGCGTGTGGTACTTCATCTCAATCTCCAAGCGGCAGGCTGTCAGGGCCGCCGCGATAATCGTCCAGGGCCAGCTTGATCCGTCGCAGGCGTTCCTGGTTGTCGTCCGGCATGGCCAAGGCCAGCTCGGTGGCGAGCACATCGATGGCCAACAGCATTCCGTAGCGCGCCGCCGTTGGCTTGTAGATAAAACTGGTTTCGGCCGGTTGCAGCGGCAGCAGCACGTCGGCCAACTGCGCCAGCGGTGAATCCGGCAGGGTGATGGCGATGATTTTTGCGCCGTAGTTGCGTGCCAGCGCCACCACGCCCAATACCTCCGGGGTGATGCCGGTCAGCGAGCAGACGATCAGCGCATGCTCCGGGCCCAGGGTGGCGGCGGTCACGCGCATCATCACCGGGTCGTGGCAGGCGTTGATCGCGTAGCCCAGGCGCACCAGGCGCACTTGCAACTCGTCGCTGCACAGGCTCGACGGCCCGCCCATGCCGAACGCGTGGATCATCCGCGCATTGCCCAGCAGGCTCACGGCGTCGACAAAACTGCGCTGGTTGAAACCGGACAGGTGCCGGCGCAACGTCGCCTCGATATCGCTGAGAATCTGCCGGTGGAACGCCGACTGCTCCGGCAGGCCCGCCGGGTCGAGGAAACGGCTGCCGACACCGCTGGCCTGGGCCAGCTGCAGGCGCAGGTCACGCAGGTCGCGGCAGCCGACGCTGCGGGCAAAACGCGACAAGGTGGCGGTGCTGACCTCGGCCCGTTGGGACAATTCTTCCAGGCTGGCGGACGCTGCAAAGCCGACATCATCGAGCATCAGCCTGGCGATACGCCCTTCGCCGGCGCTGAAGGAATCCTGGCGGGCGCGGATCTGGTAGAGGATGTCCATCGGTTCGGCTCCGGGTTACAAGATGCAGGACAAACCATAAGTCAGACCGAAGGCGACCACCGAAATCAGGGTCTCCAGCACGGTCCAGGTCTTGAAGGTCTGGATCACCGTCATATTGAAGTATTCCTTGATCAGCCAGAAGCCGCCGTCGTTTACGTGGGAAAAGATTACCGAACCCGCGCCGGTGGCCAGCACCAGCAATTCCGGGTGTGGATAACCCAGGCCCATCGCAACCGGTGCAACCACGCCTGAGGCCGTGGTCATGGCCACGGTGGCCGAGCCGGTGGCGATGCGCATCAGCGCGGCGAACAGCCAGCCCATCACCAAAGGCGACAGGTTGAAGGCGTGGGCCAGGCCGAGGATTTCATTGGTGACCCCGGCGTCCACCAGAATCCGGTTCAAACCACCGCCCGCGCCCACCAGCAAGGTGATGCTGGCGGTCGGTGCCAGGCATTCGTTGGTGAACTTGAGGATCGACTCGCGGTTGAAGCCCTGGGCCAGGCCCAGCGTCCAGAAGCTCACCAGGGTCGCCACCAGCAGCGCAATCACCGAGTTACCGATAAACAACAGGAACTGGTTAAAGGCGGTGCCCGGTGTGGAAATCAGGTTGGCCCAGCCGCCGATCATCATCAGCACCACCGGTAACAGGATGGTGCCCATGGTCAGGGCGAAACTCGGCAGGCGGGTGCGCGGCTCGCGGTCGATGAACTGGCGTTCCAGCGGGTTTTCCGCAGGCAGGTGAATGTGCGGCACGATAAATTTGGCGTACAGCGGGCCGGCAATGATCGCGGTGGGTATGCCGATCAAAATCGCATACAGCACCGTCTGCCCGACCGAGGCGTTATAGGCCAGCACCGCCATCATCGCCGCCGGATGCGGCGGCACCAGCGCATGCACCACCGACAAGCCGGCCACCATCGGCAGGCCGACCATCAGGATCGACACGCCCACCCGCCGCGCCACGGTAAACGCGATCGGCACCAGCAACACAAAACCGACCTCGAAAAACAGCGGCAGCCCCACCAGGAACGCGATACACACCATTGCCCAGTGCGCGTTACGCTCGCCGAACCGGTTGATCAGCGTGCGCGCCACCTGCTCGGCGCCACCGGACTCGGCCATCATCTTGCCGAGCATGGTGCCCAGCGCGACCACCAGCGCAATATGCCCCAGCGTCTTGCCGACGCCGGCCTCGTAGGAGCCCATGATCGTGTCCGCCGGCATCCCGGCCAACAGCGCCAGGCCGATAGACACCAGGGTGATGACGATAAACGGGTTGAGCCGGTAACGCGCGATCAATACGATCAATGCAATGATGGCGATGGCGGCGTAGATCAACAGCCAATACCCCGGTGATGCGGCCATGCGGTACTCCTCGGAAAGGGTCACGTCGAATAGGTTGTGAAAGTCATAAATCATTACCGAGGTGCATTTTCAATTTTTATGAAAGTAATTTTCGCCCACAGACAAGCCCTGTCGCGCAGGGATATGCCCAGGGTCAGTGGATGAAAATTCGGGGGGCGTTCTTACATGAAGATCGCCGGGGCTGGAAACTCAACTGCGCAGGCCGAGTCTTAGACTGCACACCGACTCATGACCAGGAAAACCCAGAATGAATCGTAACCCCCTGCTTGTTCCTTTCGCCGCCGGCGCACTGTTGCTGGCCTTGTGCGGCACGGCCTCGGCCGATGAGAACCCGGCACTGAAAAAATGCATGGATGGCGCCAACACCACCGCCGACATGGTCGATTGCAACGCCAAGGAAACCAAGGTGCAGGACGCGCGCCTGAATACCGCCTACAAAACCGCGATGACCGCGATGGAAGGCAACCGCAAGCAGCAATTGCAGGACGTACAGCGCCAGTGGCTCAAGTTTCGCGATGCCAATTGCGGCTTCATCGGCTCGGCCACCGGCGGCACCATTGATCAGGTCAACGGCTCCGGCTGCGTGCTGGACATGACCCAGACCCGCGCCCAGGAATTGGAAAACCTGGTCGGACCATGATCGTTCCCACGCTCTGCGTGGGAACGCCGCTTTGGACGCTCCGCGTCCGATCTAAAAGTCGTGACGCGGAGCGTCACAGGATGCGTTCCCACGCAGAGCGTGGGAACGATCATTGCACTTCAACAACGGTCAGTCGTGCTGCACCCGTGCACGCTTGAGCAGTTTGCGGCAGCGCTCGGACAGGTGCAGCACCCGCAAATGCTTGCCGGCCTTGGCGTAGCGCTCGCGCAAGGTCATCAACGCGGCAATCGCCGAATAGTCGACGAAGCTCAAGTGACGGCAATCCAGCGTCACCTGGGCCGGGTCGTTGGCCGGATCGAAGCGATTCAAAAACGGCGTGGTCGAGGCAAAAAACAGCGTGCCGTGCACCCGATAGAGTTTGCTGCCGTCCGCTTCCATATGTTCATCCGCGTACAACTCGCGCGCTTGCTGCCAGGCGAAGTTCAGCGCCGCAATCACAATCCCGCACAGCACCGCCGTCGCCAGGTCGGTGAACACGGTAATCACCGTCACCGCCATAATCACCAGCACGTCGTTGAGCGGCACCTTGTTGATCACCCGCAGGGACGCCCAGGCAAAGGTCTGCTGGGACACCACAAACATCACCCCCACCAGCGCCGCCAGCGGAATGCGCTCGATCAGCGGTGACAGAAACAGAATGAACAGCAGGATCATCACCCCGGCAAATACCCCGGAGAAACGCCCGCGCCCGCCGGAGCTGAGGTTGATCACGGTTTGTCCGATCATCGCGCAGCCGCCCATGCCGCCGAACAGGCCCGAGACCATGTTGGCGGCACCCAAGGCCACGCTTTCGCGGTCCGGGTAGCCGCGGGTTTCGGTGATTTCGTCGGTGAGGTTGAGGGTCAGCAGGGTTTCCAGCAGGCCGACCATGGCCATCAGGATCGCGTAGGGCGCGATGATGTGCAGGGTTTCGAGGGTCCAGGGAATCTGTGGCAGCGCGAAGGTCGGCAGGCCGCCGGCGATGTGGGCCATGTCGCCCAGGGTGCGGGTCGGCAGGCCGAGCAGGTACACCGCCAGGCCCACGCCGAGGATCGCCACCAGGGCTGGCGGTACGGCGCGGGTCAGGCGCGGCAGCAGGTAGACGATGGCCATGGTTGCCGCGACCAGCCCAGTCATTACGTACAGAGGCGTGCCGCTGAGCCAGGTGTCACCGCTCTTGAAATGCTCCAGCTGCGCCAGGGCAATGATGATCGCCAGGCCGTTGACGAACCCGAGCATCACCGGGTGCGGCACCATGCGCACCAGCTTGCCCAGGCGCAACAGGCCGAAGGCGACCATGATCAACCCGCCCAGCAACACCGTGGCCAGCAGGTACTGCACGCCGTGCTGCACCACCAGCGCGACGATCACCACCGCCATCGAGCCGGCGGCCCCGGAGACCATGCCAGGCCGGCCGCCGAACAGCGCGGTGAGGGTGCAGATGATGAATGCGCCGTAGAGGCCCATCAGCGGGTTGAGATGAGCCACCAGGGCAAAGGCGATGCATTCGGGCAGCAAGGCAAAAGACGTGGTGAGTCCGGCCAGGGCGTCGGCGCGCAGACGGGTGAGGTTCATTGAAGTACCGGGGAGTTGCGAGGGATAAGGCTGGGGATGGTACGGAATTGGGCGG
>Ga0209173_100121_pt1 | contig 82036 bp, 87 predicted proteins | sample SynthPrep_16_END_FD_187206 | JGI IMG/M metagenome (GOLD analysis project Ga0209173, IMG submission 187206) | Synthetic microbial communities from Ohio, USA - SynthPrep_16_END_DS12_MetaG (SPAdes) (version 2) | ecosystem: Engineered > Bioreactor > Aerobic > Activated sludge | place: USA: Ohio...
GCCTCGCTGGGGCTCGACGGCTCCCACAGGGGATCGGGGGAAGTCTGGGAGTTGTGTGCTCGGTCGCAAGCACTCGGGTTGCGCAAATCGAATGTGGGAGCTGTCGAGCTTTAGCGAGGCTGCGAAGACGGCGGCACAGTCGATAAAGAGGTTGCCTGACCTACCGCTATCGCGGCCTCGCTGGGGCTCGACGGCTCCCACAGGGGGTCGGGGGAAGTCTGGGAGTTGTGTGTTCGGTCGCAAGTACTTGAATTGCGCAAATCGAATGTGGGAGCTGTCGAGCTTTAGCGAGGCTGCGAAGACGGCAGCACAGCGATAAAGAGGTTGCCTGACACACCGCTATCGCAGCCTCGCCAAAGCTCGACAGCTCCTACAGTTGATCGGTGCAGCTCAGACTGCTTCCAATTCTGTCTTGAACAACCGATACCAGAAAATCGCCACTTCGCGCGTCTGCGGATCAATCCCGCGATAGCGCAGGTGGTCGATCCCGCCCATCACATACCCGCAGCGCTCATACAGCCGGCAGGCACCGAGGTTGTTATTCTGGGTCTCCAGCATCATCCCCGGCAGGTTCTTCTTGCGGCTCCAGAACTGCGCCACGTCCAGCAACGCCTTGGCCACCCCGTGGCGCCGCGCGGGCAAGACCACCGCCAGTTCATCCACGTGGGCAAAGCCGTTCCAGTTGGTGCTGACCACGATATGCCCCACGGGCCGGTCATCGAGGTAGGCCATGAACACCGCACTGTCGGCCGCGTCACGGAAGCTGGCGAACTCCTCGGGGTCGATGCCGTAGCATTTGCGGTACGGCACGATACGCTCCACCGCCCACTGGTCGACGCGCTTGCCCATTTCCGGCTTGCCGTAGGCGTTGACTTCAAAGCTGAAGTCGTTCCCCCACACGTAGGCGTCAAATCCTTCGTCAGCCACCCGGACACTGAGGCCCGGGTACTTCGGGTTCATTACAGCTTGCATAAACATCCTTAACCCTTGATGCAGTCGACGGTGTAACAACGACCATTGCCGTCATCTTCGTGTTGCAGTCCATGAACATCGGCAACAAAGCCAGGGAAACTGCTATCGAACGTCCTGGCAAACGCCAGGTAATCAATGATCGAGCGAGTCGATTCGGTAAAGCGCTCACCCGGCATGATCAACGGAATGCCCGGCGGGTAAGGCACCAGCATGACCGCTGCGACCCGACCTGGCAAAGCGTCGATGGACACCGCCTCGACTTCGCCCTTGACCAACAGGTCGTAGGCGTCGGCCGGTTTCATCGCAATTTCCGGCAGTACCGTGTACATCCGCTTCAGGTGCTTGGCCGTGGCATTGCTGCGGTAACAGCTGTGCAACTGGTCGCACAGATCCTTCAAACCCAATCCCTGATACCGCGCCGGGCCCTGCTGAAACACCGATGGCAAACACACAGCAAGGCTCACGTTGGCGTCATAACTGCGCTTGAATTCCAGCAGTTCGGTGAGCAGGGTACTCCACTTGCCTTTGGTGATGCCCATGGAAAACAGCACGAGGAACGAATACAGCCCGGTCTTTTCCACCACCAGCCCACGTTCCCAGAGGAATTTACTGACCACCGCAGCGGGAATTCCGCACTCGCTTAATGCCCCGCCGGCGTTCAGGCCAGGCATCACCAGGGTGACTTTTATCGGGTCCAGCAGCACGTAGTCTTCGGCGATATCGCCAAAGCCATGCCAGTCGGCCTGGGGTTGCAGCAGCCAGTCTGCCGTCACCACCCGGTCAATACCCGCCACCAGCGGCGGCTGCCAGATGGAAAACCACCAGTCTTCAGCGGCGATATGCTGGCGCAGGTTGGCCAGGGCACGGCGGAAGCTCAGGGCTTCGTCAAACATCTCCTGCAGCAACGACCGCCCCGCCGGCCCTTCCATCATTGCGGACGCCACATCCAGGGAGGCGATGATGCTGTACTGCGGCGAGGTGGAAATATGCATCATGAACGCTTCGTTGAAGCGGTCGCGGTCCAACTTGCGCACGCCGCCATCCTGCACATGGATCATCGACGCCTGGCTGAACGCCGCCAGCAGCTTGTGCGTGGAGTGCGTGGTAAACACCAGCGGGCTCTCGGGCGTGCGCGAGGTACCCATGCCGTAGCGCCCGGCAAAGAACTCATGAAACGCCGCGTAGGCGTACCAGGCTTCGTCGAAGTGCAGCACCTCGACACTGTTGCCCAGTTGCTGCTTGATCAGCTCGGCGTTGTAGCACAGGCCGTCGTAGGTGGAATTGGTCACCACCGCCAGCTTGACCCTGGCCGGTCGGCCTCGGGTCAGCGGGCTGACGTCGATCTTGGCGCGAATCGACTCGGGGCTGAACTCGCTCAGGGGAATCGGCCCGATGATCCCCAGTTCATTGCGCTCCGGGCACAGGTACAGCGGGATGGCGCCGGTCATGATGATCGAATGCAACACCGACTTGTGACAGTTGCGGTCCACCAGCACCAGGTCATCCCGGCCCACCATCGAGTGCCAGACGATCTTGTTGGCGGTGGAGGTGCCATTGATCACGAAGTAGGTGTGATCGGCGCCGAAGTTGCGCGCTGCCCGCGCCTCGGCTTCGGCCAACGGGCCGGTGTGGTCCAGCAGCGAGCCGAGCTCCGGCACCGACACCGACAAGTCCGAACGCAGGGTATTTTCCCCGAAGAACTGATGAAACGCCTGCCCCACCGGGCTCTTGCGATAGGCCACGCCGCCGCCGTGACCGGGGGTGTGCCAGGAATAATTGGAATCCGCCGTGTGCTGCACCAGGGCCTTGAAGAATGGCGGCAACAGGCCATCCAGGTAGGCGCGGGCCGCACGGGCCACTTGCCGGGCAAGAAACGGCACGGTGTCTTCAAACAGATAAAGAATGCCCCGCAACTGGTTCAGCTCGCTCATGGCATCGGCCGGGGCGTTTTCCAGGGTGACCTGCTCACCGAGGGCGAAGATCGGCAGGTTCGGCGCCCGCACCCGCGCCAGGCGGATCAGCTCCACCATGTTTTGCATCAGATGGGTATTTTCCCCGGCCCCCTCGGCGGCAATCAGCATGCAGGCCAGGCCGTGATGGGTCGAAGCCACCAGGCGACCCTCGGCGTAGTCCACCGCCGAAAAGATACTGAAGCCCTCCTGCTCAAGCTCCCGGGCGATGCCCCGGACGCGGTCGCCGGCAACCGTGTCGGCCTTGATGTCGCGGTGTACGATCAGAACCGGGAACTTCAGGTCTTTGTACATGAGCGCTTGGCGTCCTGAGGGCTATGCCTTCAGGGTAGAAGCTCGGGGCCGATGTGGCGAATGAAGATGTTCAACCGGTGTTCATAAAGCGCCGTCGATGACCTCGCGCAACACCAGCGCCGCTTGCACCGCTTGCTGGCGAGTCGCCAGGTTGGTGAAGCCCATCAACAGACCTTGCTGACCACCGGGCTCGATACTCCAGCCCGACACGGCCTGTATCCCCAGCCCGGCACGTGCGGCGGCCGCAGCGACGGCCTGATCGCAGACGTCCACCCGCAGCCGCGCCAGCAGGTTGATCCCGCCGGACTGCTCATCCACCTGCAAAAGCGCCCCGCAATGACTGGCCAGTGCCTCCACCAGAAAGCCGCGCCGCGCGGTGTAGAGCTGGCGCATTTTTTTCAGGTGGCGGGTGAAATGGCCCTGGTCGAGAAAGTCCGCCGTGGTGGCTTGCAACAATTCGGCGCTGCGGTTTTGCAGCACGCCGGCGCTGGCCTCAAAGGCCGGGAGCAGCGCCCGAGGCACCACCAGATAACCCAGGCGCAGCCCCGGGAAGAGCATCTTGCTGAAACTGCCGGAGTAGATCACCCGGTCGGCCGTGTCCTGGCTCTTGAGCGCGGCCAGGGGCTGGCCCTTGTAGCGAAACTCGCTGTCGTAGTCGTCTTCCACCACCCAGCCGCCGTGGGCCTGTGCCAAATCGAGCAAGCGATGGCGCCGCGCAGCACTGAGGGCCACCCCCAGAGGGCTCTGGTGGGCCGGGGTGACAATCGCCAGCCGGGCGCCGGGCGCACGCCGTACGCCCTCCTCCACATCAAGCCCGTCGTGGTCCACCGGCACCGGGACCAACTGCACCCCCAGGTGCAGCAGCAGTTGCCGCGCATGCAGGTAGCCCGGGTCTTCGAACCAGCATGGCTGGCCGGCCATCTGCAGCGCATCACACACCAGCGCGAGGCACGCCGAGTAACCGGCACACACGAACACCTGCTCCGGCGAACACTCCACGCCCCGGTACAGCGCCAGGTATTGCGCGATCGCCACACGCAGCGAGCGGGCGCCACGCACATCGCCCATGGCCAGGCTGTTCACATCGACTCGGCGCACTTGCCGGGTGACCAGCCGCGCCCACAGCTTGCGCGGAAAGCTGTCGAGCGCCGGCAAGCCCAACTGCAACAGGCGCGGGGCCGACGCCGGCGCCACGGGTTCGGGTTCAACCGGCAACGACTTGATCGAGCGCTGCGGCAACGCCTCGGCCACCACTGTTCCCGCCTGGCCCCGCGCCAGGAAGAACCCTTCGCTCACCAGCAACTGGTAGGCCGTCTCCACCGTGCCCCGGGCCACCTTCAGTTCCTGGGCCAGGCTGCGCACCGACGGCACCCGCTCACCGGGGCGCAGTTGGCCCTGGTCGATGGCCTGGCGAAAGCGCCGGTAGATCTCCTGGTATTTGGGCAGTGACGACATGGTTATCCGGCTCACAGTGAATCAGCCCTGAAGTCTGATCTTGTCCCAACCCGCTTGTCCATTCTTGGCCCTATTGAGCCGGCGACCCGGCCGCCACACTGACGGCATCACTTCACGAAACAAGGAGCACCCCATGCAACACCGTCTCGACTACGCCCTGGCGGCGCCCGTCGGCTACAAGGCCCTTGGCTCGGTGCACAGCTACATCCACGGCTGCGGCCTGGAGAAGGAATTGATTGACCTGGTGTACCTGCGGGTCTCGCAACTCAACGGCTGCGCCTACTGCCTGGACTCACATTCGCGCGACCTGCTCAAACAGGGCGTGAGCCTGGAAAAGCTGATGCTGCTGGCCGCCTGGCGCGAAGCGTTGCCGTTGTTCAGCCCGCGTGAACGCGCCGCGTTAGCTTGGGCCGAGTCGGTCACCCAGGTCGCACAAACCGAGGTGCCGGACGAACACTATGCCGAGGCCAAGGCCCTCTTCGATGACAGGGAAATTGCCGACCTGACCCTGGCTATCGCCCTGATGAACGCCCTGAACCGCGTCGCCATCAGCTTTCGCAAAGTCCCTGCCGCCGTAAAAGCGCACATGGAGCACGGCAACCATGAATGACTCTGTTGAGTTTGTGCACATCGAAAGCGACGCCGACTGCCTGGCCTGCTTTGCCGTCATGCAGCAACTGCGGCCAAAGCTCGAAGACCCGCACGCCTTCGTCCAGCAGATCCAGCGCCAGCGCGAAACCGGCTACCGCCTGCTGGCCGCCCGGGAAAACGGCCAGGTGCTGGGCCTGGCCGGTTATCGCCTGACGGAAAACCTGCTGTATGGGCGCTTTATCTACGTCGATGACCTGGTGGTGGACGCCTCCCTGCAACGCCGACGCCTGGGTGCGCGCCTGCTGGACGAGGTACGCCAGCACACCCGCCGCCTGGGCTATCGCTACCTGGTGCTGGACACCGGCATGCACATGGCCCTGGCCCAACGCTTCTATTTTCGCCAGGGCCTGCTGCCACTGGGGATGCACTTTTCACAGGACCTCGACCAATGACCCGCGCCCTGCTACTGAGCTTCAGCCCCCACGGCAAGGCCGCCCAGACCTTCCGCCTGGCCCGCGCCCTGCTCCGCGAACAGGCGCCGCAAGCCGAAGTGACCGAACGCGACTACGGCGGCCAGGGCTTGCCGGCGCTGACCCGGGAATACGCCAACGCCCTGACCACGCCCGGCGGCCTGAGCGGCCCGGCAACCGAGCGCTCCGAGCAACTGATTGTCGAGCTGGAAGCCTGTGACCTGTTGATCATCTGCACCCCCGTGCACAATTTCACGGTGCCGGCGGCCCTCAAGTGCTGGATCGACCATGTGGTGCGCATCCACCGCAGTTTCACGGTGAATCCGCAGTTTGAGAAAGTCGGCTTGCTCAAGGACCGGCGCACCTTTGTGCTGGTCAGCTCCGGCAGTTCGCGAAAAAACCGCGAGCCCGACTTCCTCACGCCCTACCTGCAGGCGATCCTTGGAACCGTGGGCATTCACGCGGTGGATTTCGTCTATCTGGGGGCCATGGTGCGTGGCGCAGCCGCCGTGCAGCGCAGCCTGGAACAGGCCCACACGCAGTTGGCCGAGGCATTTGACCGGCAAGCGGGCGCCCGGGCGGCAATCAGCGCTGGCGCGTAAAATTAATGGCGCTAGAATCAGCGCCATTTCTACGCCCGCCTCCCTGATACGAGCCACCCATGAGCTTTGATTTCGACACGATCCACTCCCGCCTCGGCACCGGCAGCACCAAGTGGAGTCGTTACCCGCAAGACGTTCTGCCGATGTGGATTGCCGACATGGACATCGCCGCACCACCGGCTGTGCTTCAGGCGCTGCACCAGCGCCTCGGTCAACAGATCCTCGGCTACAGCGTGGCCTGCGATGGCGTGCGCGAGGCGATCGTCGCCGACCTGTGGGCCAAGTACGCCTGGCGCGTACAGCCGGATGAGCTGCTGTTTTTGCCGGGTGTCGAGCCTGGTTTCAACATGGCGTTGCACGCGTTTGTGCAGCCCGGCCAACCGGTGGTGTTGCAAACCCCCAACTATCGCCCGATCCGCCTGGCGCCCGGCCACTGGAACCTGCCGAAGATCGAAGTGCCGTTTGAGCTGAGCGCCGAAGGCGAGTACCTCACGCCGTTGCCGGCAATGCGTGAAGCCCTCACCGGCGCCGGGGCGCTGCTGTTGAGCAACCCGCACAACCCGATGGGCAAGGTCTTCCCCCGTGAGGAACTGCTGGCCGTGGCCAGCGCCTGCCTGGACCAGGGTGCGCTGATCGTCTCCGATGAGATCCACGCCGAGCTGTGCTTTGACGGCCGCCGGCATATTCCCACCGCCAGCCTCAGCCCCGAGATTGCCCAGCGCACCATCACCCTGATGTCGGCGAGCAAGGCGTATAACGTCGCCGGGTTGAAGACCTGCTTCGCGGTGATCCAGAATCCCGAGATCCGCGAGCGCTTCAACCAAGCCCGCTGCGGCATGGTCGACAGCGTCAGCCCCCTGGGCCTGGAAGCCACGCGTGCGGCCTACAGCGACTGCGGCGACTGGCTGCAGGCGCTGGTGGCCTACCTGCAAGCCAACCGCGATTACCTGCTGAACGCCGTGCAAACCCGCCTGCCCGGCGTGGTCATGCATGCGCCCCAAGGCACCTACCTGGCCTGGCTGGATTGCAGCGCCCTGGGCCTGGACGACCCGCAACGGTTCTTCCTCGAACAGGCCAGGGTCGGCTTGAGCGCCGGGATTGAATTCGGCGATGACAGCCAGCAATTCGTGCGCCTGAACTTCGGCTGCCCACGGGCCATGCTGGAAGAAGGCATCGCCCGTCTGGAACGCAGCCTGCGTCACCGTTAAGGCGCAATTCACAACTTTTCGCAACGACCGCCGAACCCCTGCTGTTACTGTTTTTGCCGATTCGTCCCACCGGTAACAGCAGGAGTTCCATGGCATGACGACCCAGCCGCTCAACCGCTCGACCGACCCCAAAGCCCTTCCTCTCACACCGCCCAAGTCCGGCGCGGCGTTCCACGTGCTGCTCAAGAACAGCGCCAACAACAAGAAGGTGGAGGCCGGCGACAAAACCGCGCAAGGGCTCGCTGCCAGCAAGGAACAAGGCTATGAACTGGCCGCCAAGGACGCCGCACCGCCCACCACCCTGGGGGACTACAAGGCCATCGGCCCGGCGGACGAAGTCGGCCCCGGCCTGATCCGCTATGAAACCCAGGACGGCAAGAAAGTCATCGTCAGCGAAAAAGACAGCCCCGAGCTGTTCAAGCAAGTCAGCGCCGACTTCAAGGCACTCTCCGGCGTCAACGCCAGCGAAGCCGCCGGCTACCAGCGCCTGGGCGGCGACGCCACGGCCCCGGAAAAGCTCGGCGACTACAAATCCCTCGGTCCGCCCGACGAAACCGGCCCCGGCGTGATTCGCTACGAGACCCAGGACGGCAACAAGTTCGTCATCAGCCAGCGCGACAACCCGGAGGCCTTCCAGAAAGCCAAGGAAGCCTATGAAAGCTTCACCGGCCTGGGCAGCAGCGAAGACGCCGGCTACAAGCGCGCCAGCGACAACGAAGTGTGGCCGCCCTACGCCGGCACCACCGTCGGCCCCAAGGATGAAGTGGGCCCCGGCCTGATCCGCTTTGAAAGCAATGGCCAGAAAATGGTCGTGGCCCGCGACGACAACCCCAAGCTGTTCGACTACCTGGCAGGCTTGCACGAGGTCTACACCAACCTCGACAAAAAGGCCGCCGTGGAGTCCGCGCTCAACGACGGCTCGACCCTGGCAGACGCCAATACCAAGGCGCCGGAGCTGAACGACTACAAGGGCTTCGGCTGGATCGAAGGCCAGCAAGGCAATGTGCTGACCTATGAAACCCACGACGGCACCAAGGTCGTCGTATCGGCCGACGTCAGCCCGGAACTGTTCAAGAGCGTGGCCACCGCCCAGGACACCTGGAGCAAGATCCACTCCAGTGAAGACGCCGGCTACAAGCTGGCCGGGCCGAATGACTTCCTGAAGAACACCGAGATCACCTTCGGTTCCCCCGACGAGCTGGGGGATGGCCTGATCCGCTATGAAACCAGCGAAGGCAAGGTCATCGTCTCCAAGGAGCTCAGCCCGCAGCTCTACGACGAAGTGGTGGCGAAATGGGAAGCCTGGAGCGCCGGCACCGTCGACGAGACCCGCGCCAAGTACAACCTGCCGAGCAACGATGAGCTCGACGTGCTCAACCTCGACACCGGCGTGCATGCCGACAAGGACGACGACAAATCGCCGACCCAGAGCGTCAGCGAACTGGCCACCACCGAACTGATCGACACCTACCGCGCCGGCGTCAAGGACGGCTCGATTCCCAAGGACGACCCACGGGCCAAACTGGTCCGCGCCCTGGAAGCCCAGGCCGCCTACCAGAACGGCCATGGCATCACCGGCTACGAAGAATCCAAGCGCCCGTTCAATACCACTTGGCGCGAGTTCGATGACAAGCAGACCGAGCTCACTTCCGCCGACATGCACGACATCATCGACGGCAAGGCAGTGCAGGAGCAGATCGGCGAGTTGTTCAAGGACCCGACGGTGCAGGCCGACTACAAGACCAAGATGGACGACGCCATCAGTCACCTGCCCAACAAGGACGAGATCAAGCAGAAGCTTCTCGACCTGACCAGCAACCCCGACTATGTGCTGTACCTCAAGGACCTGCAAAAACAGGGCAAGAGCCACGAAGCCCAGCAGGACCTGAGCAACACCCTGACCTCGCTGTCGCTGTTCGATCCGGAAGCCGCCACCAAGGCCGCGCAGAATATCCAGGCCGATGGCCTCACCACCGACCTCAACGAGATTCTCTCGGACCCGAGCAAGATCTCCGACGACAACAAGGAACTGGCCACCAAGGACCTGTTCGGCCTGCTCAAGGGCGTGCTCAAGGGCAACCTGCTGGACCTGCCGCGCCGCAGCCAGGAAGTGCTGGAGAAATTCCTCAACGAGGGCCTGGAGGGCAAGGAGAAATCCTCGGCCGTGACCAAGGCCCTGGAAGAGCTCGGCGACGTCTACAAGAACAGCGGCACCATCAGCGAAGCCGACGTGAAAACCGCCCTGAGCAAACCGTATATCCCGGTGGCGGATCGAGGCATGCTCGGCGAGGTGTTCAACACCCTCAACAGCAAAGGCATCCTCGGTTCGATGGGCGCCGGCGTCAGCCTGTTCTCGGGGATTTACCAACTGGTGGGCAAAGGCGGCAAGCTCGGCGAAACCCCGGCCCAACGCATGACCATCGCCAAGGACTTCCTGAGTTTTGCCGGCGGCGCCAGCCACTTCGTCAAGCTCGGTGACAAGATCGGCGAAGCCCTGGGCAAGGGCGGCCTGGTGGACTTCCTCGGCCTGGACAAGACCCTGCCGGAAATCTGGGGCAAGGAAGGTGCGGCCGGCAAAGTCATCGACTTCAGCAAGCCCACCGAAATCGACTCAAAGGTCAGCAAGGAAATCGCTGCGGCCCTGGACGCGGTTCCCGACAGCCAGTACGACGGCGTGGCCAAGCTGTTTGGCGAGGGCGACAAGGCGGTAACCGAAGCCACCGAAGGCCTCGCCACTCACCTGGATGACGGCCTCAAGGCAGCCGGTGCGGCCAAGCTTGGCGCCTCCCAATCGGCGAAGATCGCCGGTTCCGTGATCAAGGTGTTGGGCCCGGCGACGGACATTGCCGGTGGTTTTGCCGACATTGTGCTCGGCGCCCTGGCGATCAAAAGCGGCGTGGACAGCAAAGACCCGTTGGCTCAGGCCGCAGGTGGCTTGCAAGTGGCGGGCGGTGCGTTCGGCGCGTCGGCCGGGGTATTGGGTGCGGCGGCGCTGTTTGGCGCAGGCACGGCGGCGGCGCTGACCGGGCCGCTGTTCCTGGTGGGCGTGGTGTTGGCGGTGGTAGGCGGGATCATCGGTTACTTCGTCGACCACAATAAAAAACAGAAGGCTACCGAGAAGGAAAACGACTGGTACCGCGACCTGGCCGGCGACGGCTTGTTGCAGGACAACTGGGCGGACAAGGTCGAATACGCCCACTACGAGATCCACCACTACCACGGCCGCGACACGCCGACCGATGACAGCCTGTTCCGCTTCCAGCAATCGGAGTGGGAGCATTTCGACTCCACACCACAAAGCGGCGGCTCGTCGAGCAACCGGCTGGATGGGGATTTGCACAAGGACTACAAGGACCCGAGTGAAACGCCCAAGGCACTGCCGGATGCTTCGGATGAGAAGCCTGGGTCCCGGCCATCGGGCGGCGGGCCTCGACTCAACTAACCCTCCAACGGCTGTATGCAAAACAAAATGTGGGAGCGGGCTTGCTCGCGAAAGCGGTGGATCAGTCATTGTAGATGTCGACTGTCACACCGCATTCGCGAGCAAGCCAGCTCCCACATTTGGATTGGGTTCACAACTGGACTCGGGTTTACAGCTTGGCGATCGACACTTCAGTCGACTTCACAAAGGCAATCACTTCACTGCCCACCTTCAATTCCAGGTCACGCACCGAGCGGGTGGTAATCACCGACGTCACGATCCCCGACGCGGTTTGCACGTCGATCTCGGACACCACTTCGCCGATCAGGATTTCCTTGATCACGCCTTTGAACTGGTTGCGCACGTTGATCGCTTTAATGGTCATGTCGGCTTTCCTTTGGTCTGTTGGGTCAATCCGCACGAATGCGCAGGCACTCAAAGTGCCCTATTCGTGAAACCAACAAAAGGAATATATAACTCTTTATTTATTCCATAAAAACATATGCAAGCTGTTGCACAGCCAACAGTGATTCAACAAAGTGCCCGCCTCCCCACTCCCAACCACTCCCCACGTAGCAGCTGTCGAGCCCAAGCGAGGCTGCGTCAGCGGTCTGTCTGACACACCGCGAACGCAGCCTCGCATAGGCTCGACAGCTGCTACGCCAGGGTGCTGCCCTGCCCTGCAAAGACGCTGGCACAGAGACTGCATATTCCTATAACGCATGATGGAACATACCATATGAATTTTCTGAATATAAGAAAAGCCTTCTCTTTTCCCGCCTTGTCCGGAGCTGTTCCATGAAACCCTTCTTCAATACCCTGTTGGGCGCCTGCGCCCTGGCCCTCAGCCTGCAACCCCTGGCCCATGCAGCGGAAACCGACCCTGCGCAAGTCAACCTGGACTACGCCTACTACTCCCCGGTGAGCCTGGTGCTCAAGCACTTCGGCTGGCTTGAAGAAGCGCTGCCGCAAACCAAGGTCGGCTGGGTGTTGAGCCAGGGCAGCAACCGTTCCCTGGAATACCTCAACAGCGGCGGCGTCGACTTCGCCTCGTCCGCCAGCCTGTCGGCGGTGCTCAGCCGGGCCAATGGCAGCCCGATCAAGTCGGTGTACGTGTACAGCCGCGCCGAGTGGACTGCACTGGTGGTGCGCAAGGACTCGACGTTCAAGAGCGTCAGCGACCTCAAGGGCAAGAAAATCGCCGCCACCAAAGGCACCGACCCGTACCTGTTCACCCTGCGCAGCCTGCAGAAAGCCGGCCTGAGCAAGGACGACGTGGAACTGGTGCACCTGCAGCACCCGGACGGCCGTACCGCGCTGGAGAAAGGTGATGTGGACGCCTGGGCCGGTCTCGACCCGCACATGGCCGCCAGCGAAATCCAGGCGGGTTCGCGCCTGCTGTACCGCAACAAGGACTTCAACAGCTACGGCGTGGTCAGCGTGACCGACAAATACGCCACGGAGCATCCACAGACCATCGCCAAGGTGCTCGGTGCCTATGAAAAAGCCCGCAACTGGGCGGTGAAACACCCCGACGAATTCGCCAAGCTGCTGGCCGACGAATCCGGCCTGCCCCTGGACGTGGCCAAGCTGCAATTGTCGCGTACCGACCTTAGCAGCCCATTGCTCACTGCCCAGGACGTGGTGTCGTCCAAGGCGGCCGCGCCGATCCTGGTCTCGGAAGAACTGGTGCGCCGTGGGGTGAATGTGGATCAGGTGATCGACCAGTTGATCGACCCAAGCTTTGGCCAGGCTTTGCCTCGTCCATAAGGGGAGCGCCATGCGCAGCAAAAGCGAAACCCTGCCCGTCACACTCGCGCCAACGCTCACCGTGCAGCGCAGCGCTTGGCCGCGGCGGCTCAAGGGCCTGGCGTTGCCGGTGTTGATCCTGGTGATCCTTGAAGTGGTGGTGCGCATCGGCTGGCTGCCGTCCTACCAGATGCCGGCGCCCAGCGAGATCGCCGTGACCCTCACCGACCTCGCCGAAGGCGCGCTGTGGAAACACATCAGCGCCAGCCTGTTGCGGGTGCTGCTGGGGTTCACCATCGGCGCCGGCCTGGCCCTGGTGTTTGCCGCCTGGGTCGGCTTGAGCCGCGAGGCCGAGGCGTACCTGGAACCAACCTTCGCCGGCCTGCGCTCGATCCCGAGCCTGGCCTGGGTGCCGCTGTTGCTGCTGTGGCTGGGCATTGATGAGACCTCGAAGATCGTGCTGATTGCCATCGGCGCGTTCTTCCCGGTGTACCTCAATGGCGTCGCGGCCATTCGCGACATCGACCGCAAGCTGGTGGAAGTCGGGCAGATGTATGGCTTCAGGCGCACGCGCCTGGTGCGTCGCATCCTGTTGCCTGCCGCCCTGCCCGGCCTGTTCACCGGCTTGCGCAGCGGCCTGAGTCTGGCGTGGATGTTCCTGGTGGCGGCCGAGTTGATCGCCGCGACCAAGGGCCTGGGTTACCTGCTCAGCGACGGCCGGGAAACCTCACGGCCCGACATTGTGCTGGCGGCGATCATCGTGCTGGCGCTGCTGGGCAAGATCAGCGACGGCCTGTTGGCGGCCCTGGAAAAACGCTGCCTGGCCTGGCGCGACACCTTCAACGGCCAAGGCCCGGAGAATTGAGCATGAGTGAAGCGCTACTGGACATTCGCGTCGAGCGGAAAAACTTCGGCGCGACGACGGTGCTGACCAATGTCCATTTGGCCTTGCAGCCGCGGGAAGCCGTCAGTTTGCTGGGCCCCAGTGGCTGCGGCAAAAGCACCTTGCTGCGGATCGGCGCCGGGCTGGAAAAGGACTATCAGGGGGAACTGTTGCAAGGTGGTGGTGAGGTCGCGTTTGTGTTCCAGGAGCCACGCCTGATGCCGTGGCTGACGGTGGAGCAAAACATTGGTTTCAGCGATGACGATGGCTATGACAAGGCCTGGGTCGCGCAGTTGATCGATGAGGTGGGGCTTACGGGGTTTGGCCAGGCGTTGCCCAAGGCGTTGTCTGGCGGGATGGCGCAACGGGTGGCGATTGCTCGCGGGCTGTATTCACGACCGCAGGTGCTGTTGCTGGACGAACCGTTCAGCGCGGTGGATGCGTTTACCCGCATGAAGCTGCAGGACCTGCTGCTGCAATTGGCCGAGCACCACGGGATCGCCCTGCTGCTGGTGACTCACGATGTGGACGAGGCGCTGTACCTGAGCGACCGGGTGTTGGTGATGGATAACCGGCCGAGCAGTATTCGCCAGGAGCTGGCGGTGGAGCTGGTGCATCCGCGGGATCGGCGGGATCCGCTGTTGGCGCGGCTCAAGGCACTGGCGTTGACTGAGCTGCAGCGGGCGCATGTGATCTGAAAGGCACGTGTTGAGTCCGCCCAAAATCAAAAGCTGAAGCGGGCACGGTTCAAATGTGGGAGCGGGCTTGCTCGCGAAGGTCGTTAACGATGACGCGGGCATCCTGATTCAACGCGGCGCTCTCAGGTTCTTCGCGAGCAAGCCCGCTCCCACAAGGATCGCATCAAGCAGCCGATTTACGCGGCGTCAACGTCACCCAATACTGCGTACGGGACTGCACTTGCAGCGGCATCGTCGACGCCAGCAACACAAGAATTCGATCGGTATCGGCCAACTGAAAACTCCCGGTCACCCGCAGCGCTTCAAGGCTCGGGTCCCAGCGCAGCACACCCGGCCGATACCGCTCCAGCTCCCGCAAAAAATCACCCAACAGCTGGTTCTGCACAGTCAGCACACCGTCGCGCCAACCCAATTGCAACGCATCAAACCCCACCGCAGCGCCCATCCCCGACGCCTGCAACCGTGCCTGCTGCCCCCCCTGCAATGTCGCCACTTGCCCACGCAGGTCCTGCACCTGCACCGCGCCCTTCAACACCGACACCAAACACCCGGAAGACAACTGCCGCACACACACTTCAGCCTGGCTGACGATCACCTGGCCATAACGCGTCTGCACCGTCAGCGCACCAGCCCCCGGCACCGTCAACGCCATCTCCCCTTCCACCAGCGTCACACGGCGCCGGGCCGTATCCACGTCCACCGCGCTCGCGGTATTCAGTTGCAGGCTGCTGCCATCCAACAGCGGCACTCGCTTGCGTTCGCCAGTAGCGGTGTGCAGGTCGGCGCGCCACACGTCGATAGGCAATTGCCGGCTGAGCAACCACGCGGTTGGCAACAACGCGGCGACGCCCAAGGCACGCTTGAGTACTGCACGCCGTCCCGGTTGCGGACGATCAAGGCTGGCCATGGCCAACGCTGGCGGCAAGTCGGTAAACCGTTGGCGCAGCGATTGGGCTTTTTGCCAGATCTGCTCATGCTGGGGATGGCTGTCACGCCACTGCTGCAGGCGGGCGTGATCTCGTTCGGTGGCGCTGCCGGACTCCAGCAACGCCAGCCACTGCGCCGCCGCCCGGGCGAGATCCGGCGCAGTACGGCTCACAGTTCCACCAGCAGGCAATGCTCGTAAGCCTGGGCCATGTAGCGCTTGACCGTACGCTCGGACACCTTGAGCCGCTCGGCAATCTCCCGATAGGCGAGTCCTTCCAGCTGGCTCCAGAGAAACGCGCGGCGCACTACCGCCGGCAAACCGTCGAGCAATTCATCCAGGGCTTGCAGGGTTTCCAGCAGCAACCAGCGTTGCTCCGGCGACGGCACGCAAGCCTCCGGCAACTGCATCAACGCATTGAGATACGCCTGTTCCAGACTGCGCCGCTGGTGAAAATTCACCAGCAAGCGCTTGCCCACCGTTACCAGATAGGCCCGGGGCTCCTGCAATTGCGCAATCGGCTGCGTGCTGGCCAGCACCCGCAGGAACGTGTCCTGGCTCAGGTCGGCCGCATCCCAGGCGTTGCCCAAGCGGCGCCGCAGCCAGCTTTCGAGCCAGCTGCGGTGGTCGCGGTACAACGTGTGAAGGCTGGGTTCAGCGAGGTGCGTCGGCACTACAGCATCATTCATGGCAAGTAACCTGCGCGGCGCGAGTCAGTCTCAAATGAGATTCATTCTATTTAATAACCCGCCGGCATACCACGTTCTTTTCGACTAACCGTTGCCCACTTCTCCATCGAACAGTTGACCGCGCCCCACCACACGACCTGAACCGAGCACCGCACCCGGCGCCAGCACGCCATTGGCTCCCACCCGGCACTGATCCCCAAGCAGCGCGCCAAACTTGTCACAGCCGGTGCGCTGCAACTGCCCGTCAATGCGCACCTGCACTTCCTTGTCGTCACGCTCGTTACGGTAGTTGGCCACGATACTGCCGGCTTCCAGGTTAACCCCGCGGCCCAATACCGAATCACCGACAAAGTTGAAATGCGCCAGCTTGCTGCCGCTGAAGACAAAGGACGTCTTAAGCTCGGCACCCGGTCCGAAGATGCAATATTCATCCACCCAGCAACCGCCGCGAAGGTAGGCACCGGCAGCGATAAAACAGTGGGCGCCGATGATCAGCGGCGCTTTCAAAACAGCGCCCGCCTCCACGACCGCAGTACGGTGCACGGCAATCTCGTCATGAATCTCATAGTCGTCATCAGAAAGCCCCGCCAGCAATTTGCGAACGATTTCCGGCGCCTGGGTCACCAACTCCCACGGCGCAAGATCCACCCAGGGTGCCAGCGGCGAACGGGAAAAATCAGCGATGTAATCGGTCAGTCGAATCAACGTCGAGCCCTCTACAGATCAGAGAAGCCCGAAACGCTAGCATGAAATGCAACTTTACAGTTTGTATAGATATGGATATTTTATCCACCTAACGACATTCGAGAGGTCCTTTCCATGCCACCGTCTTCCTACCATGACGTGATCAAAGCCGCCGAGCGCCTGGAAGGCTTCGCCCACCGCACGCCGGTGTTCACCTCGCGTACCCTCGATGCCGAGACCGGCGCTCAGGTGTTCATCAAGTGCGAAAACCTGCAACGCACCGGCTCGTTCAAGTTTCGCGGCGCCTTCAATGCGCTGTCGCGTTTTGATGAGCAGCAGCGCAAGGCTGGCGTCGTGGCGTTTTCCTCGGGCAATCATGCGCAAGGCATCGCGCTGGCCGCACGGTTGTTGCAGATGCCAGCAACCATCGTGATGCCCACCGACGCCCCCGCCGCGAAGGTCGCCGCTACCCGGGAATACGGTGCAAGCGTGGTGTTCTATGACCGCATCACCGAAGACCGCGAGCAGATCGGTCGCACCCTCGCCGAGCAACACGGCATGACCCTGATCCCCTCCTTCGACCACCCGGACGTGCTGGCCGGCCAGGGCACTGCCGCGAAGGAACTGCTGGAGTTTACCGGCCCGCTGGACGCGCTGTTTGTCGGCCTGGGTGGTGGCGGCATGCTCTCCGGCACCGCGCTGGCCACCCGTGCGCTGGCGCCCGATTGCCTCGTGTACGGGGTCGAGCCCGAAGCCGGGAACGACGGCCAGCGCTCCTTCCAGAGCGGCAGCATCGTGCACATCGACACGCCCGTCACCCTCGCCGACGGCGCCCAGACCCAGCATTTGGGTCAGCACACCTTCCCGATCATCCGCGAGCAGGTCACTGACATTTTCACTGTCTCGGACGCCGAATTGGTGGCCTCGATGAAGTTCTTCATGCAGCGCATGAAGATGGTCGTGGAGCCCACCGGCTGCCTTGGCCTCGCGGCCCTGCGAAACCTCAAGCATCAGTTCCGGGGCCAGCGCGTGGGCGTCATCGTGACAGGCGGCAACGTCGACCTCCAAACGTATGCGCGGCTGCTGAGCGCTCCACAATGAACCTCATCCACACCCCCGCAGCCTCGGCGCCTGCCGGTCACTACTCCCAGGCCGTAAGCCACCAAGGCACGCTGTACATCTCCGGGCAATTGCCAGTGAGCCCTGACGGGCGTCATAACCTCGAGGCTTCGTTTGCCGAACAGGCTCAAGTGGCCCTGGACAATCTGTTGGCGATTTTGAAAGCCGCGGGCGGCTCACCCGCAGACCTGGTGAAAGTCACGGTGTACGTGGTGGGGGTAAAACACTGGCCTGAATTTGATGGCTTGTACGCCGCTGCGCTGGGAGATCACCGCCCGGCCCGCGCGGTGGTGCCAGTACCGGAACTGCACCACGGCTATCTGATTGAAATCGAAGCCGTGGCGCGCTCGGCATAGGTCATTTGGCGTAGGTGTAGACCGCCGCCCGCGAGACCCCAAGGTGTGAGGCAACCGTTTCCATGGCACGCCGGATGTCCATCACGCCGGCTTCTTTCAGCTCTTGCATCAGCAGGCGCCGGTCGGCGGCCTTGAGGGCACGTGGGGTGGTCGCCAGGCGTGCGGCGAACTGGTCGATGCGTGCACGAATGGCGTCGGCACCGGACGGGTCGAGAGACTCGGCGGGCCGGTCGCCGCTGACCGAGCCGAACTGTTCCAGCATGCCCTGCAAGCCACGGAACAACGAGAGGTCGACGTTCATGCACAAGGCCGCCACGTACTTGCCGGTGGAGTCCTTGATGCCGATGGAAGTGCTCTTGACCTGACGCCCGTCGGCGAACTGGTTCTGGTAGTTGGCGATCACCTGCGGGTACTCGGGATCGGCAATCCGCGCCAGGCCCAGCTCGGTGGCCGGGTCACCCGGCTGGCGCCCGGAGAGGTTGTTGTGGATGGCCATGATTGCGTGCTGCGGGTCGCGCAGGTCGTGCAGCACGACCTCGCAAAACGGGCTGAAGGTTTTGCTCAGGCCTTCGGCAATCTGTTCGAGCTGGCTGATCAAGGCCGCTTGTTCGGGAGTGTGTTTTTTCATTCAGACAACATATCCAGTACTGGATAGACCGTCAATTTACCTTTTGGAGTGTGCACGATGGAAACCCCGACAGCTTTGCTGGATGTGAGCCGGATGCAGCGCAATATCCTGCGTATGCAGCAGCGTGCCGATGACTTGGGTGTGAGCTTGCGGCCCCATGTGAAGACCCATAAATGTGCCGAGGTGGTGGCGGCGCAGATCGCTGCCGGGGCCACGGGGATTACGGTTTCGACGTTGAAGGAGGCCGAGTATTTTTTCGACCTCGGCATTCGGGACGTTCTGTATGCGGTGGCGATGGCGCCGCATAAATTGCCTCAGGCGTTGGCATTGCGTCGTCAGGGGTGTGCGCTGACGCTGATCACCGACAGCCTTGCCGGGGCCCGGGCGATTGTCGAGTTTGGTGCGCTGCAGGGTGAGGTTTTTGCGGTGCTGATTGAGATTGACTGTGATGGGCACCGGTCCGGGGTGAAGCCTCAGGATCCGCTGTTGCTGGAGATCGCAAGGCTGCTATATGGCGGCGGGATGCTTGCCGGGGTGTTGACTCATGCCGGGGAAAGTTACGGGCTGGATACGCCTGAGGCGTTGCGGGCGATTGCCGAGCAGGAACGGGCGCGCTGTGTTGCAGCGGCCGAGGTGATTCGGGGGGCGGGGTTGCCTTGCTTGCAGGTGAGTGTGGGTTCGACGCCCACGGCGCTGTCGGCGGTGAGCCTGGAGGGTGTGACTGAGCTGCGGGCTGGGGTTTATGCGTTTTTTGATTTGGTGATGCATAACGTTGGGGTGTGCCGCATTGATGAGCTGGCGTTGAGTGTGCTGACTACGGTGATCGGGCATCAGGTGGAAAAGGGCTGGATCATTACCGACGCGGGGTGGATGGCGATGAGTCGGGATCGTGGGACGCAGTCGCAGAAGCGGGATTTTGGTTATGGGCAGGTGTGTACCGAGGGTGGCGAGGTGATTGAGGGGTTGCTGGTGGGCAGCGCGAATCAGGAGCATGGGGTGGCTTGGTTCGACGGGGTGGCGGTGGATGTGGTTGAACGTTTCCCGTTGGGCACGCGCCTGCGGGTACTGCCCAATCATGCGTGTGCCACCGGGACGCAATTTGGTAGCTACAGTGCGCTGCTGGGGAATGGCGAGGTGCGGGTGTGGGAGCGGTTGCGCGGTTGGTAGGTCGGGGGTTATCCGTTTCTTCGGTTAGGGCTGCGAACGCGGGAAGCCGGCAGGACTCGCTGCAAGAGCGAAACCATAGGTAGCCATGGCCTCTGGTGGCAGCCACGAGCTGAGGTAGGATGGCAGCCTCACCCAAAAGGAACTTGTGAAATGCTGCCGATTCGCACCCCGTTGATCCTGCACCCCGGCTTGTCTACCGCTACCCGGCGGGTCTGGCTGAAGCTCGAGAACCTGCAACCCTGTGGCTCGTTCAAGTTGCGCGGCATGACCACGCTGTGCGCCTATGCGGCGAGCCAGGGCAAGACCACGGTGGTATGCCCCTCCGGCGGCAATGCCGGGCTGGCCACGGCCTTCGCGGCGCGCGGCCTGGGGTTACAGGCGCGGATCGTGGTGCCGACCACCACCCCCGAAGCCACCCGCGCACGCATCCGCCAGGCCGGGGCCGAGGTGCTGGTGCACGGTGATCTGTGGGATCAATCCAATGAGCTGGCGCTGCAACTCTCCAAAGCACCCGAGGCGCTGTATGTGCCGGCCTTTGATCACCCGCTGTTGTGGGAAGGCCACAGCAGCATGATCGATGAGATTCTCGAGGACTGCCCTCAGGTGGGCGCCATCGTGACCTCGGTGGGTGGCGGTGGACTGCTCGCGGGCGTTCTGACGGGCCTGGAGCGTCATGGGCGGTTCGGCTGCAAGGTGATTGCGTGTGAAACGGCGGGCGCGGCTTCGTTTGCTGCTGCCGTAGAGGCTGGAAAGCCCGTGCGGCTGGCGAAGATCGATACGGTGGCCAAGTCGTTGGCCGCGACCCAGGTGGCGGCGTGGCCGGTGCAGCATATCGGCAGGTTTGCCCATCAATGCGTGGTGTTGAGTGATGCCGACGCGATGATGGGCGTGGCGCGGTACGCCGATGATTTACGCCAGTTGGTGGAACCGGCGTGTGGGGTTTCGTTGGCCGTGGCGTATCTGGAGCATGGGGCGATTGCCGGGATTGAGGATGTGGTGGTGATTGTGTGTGGTGGGGTGAGCATCAGTGCCGAAACGGTTGCTCAGTGGCAGAACACGGTCTCTCTATGATCGTTCCCACGCTCCGCGTGGGAACGCCGCCCTGGACGCTCCGCGTCTGCTCTTGAAGTCGTGACGCGGAGCGTCACAGGATGCATTCCCACGCAGAGCGTGGGAACGATCAATTCAGGCATCCTGCAGGATCAGATCCGCACCCTTCTCCGCCACCATCAACACCGCCGCATGGGTATTGCCCGAGGTCACGTTGGGGAAAATCGACGCATCGACAATCCGCAGCCCTTGCATCCCGTGCACCTTCAGGCGCTTGTCCACCACCGACACCAGCGGGTCCGAGCCCATGGCGCATGAGCCACACAGGTGATAGATCGAGCCGCTGTTCTCGCGGAAGTACTGCAGCATCTGCTCATCGGTTTGCACCGCCGGCCCCGGCAATACCTCGGCCACAGTAACGCCCTTGAGCGCCGGCGCCTGCATGATCTTGCGCATCAGCCGGCTGCCCTGGATCACCTCGTCGATGTCCTTTTGGGTGCTCAGGTAGTTGGGGTCGATCAAGGCCGCGTCCCGTGGGTTTTTCGAGGCGATGCGGATCGTCCCGCGGCTGGTAGGCCGGCACGGGTTGAAGCACAGCAGGAAGCCTGAATACGGCTCGGGCTTGAGGCTGGCCTTGTTGTTTTTCGGGATCTGGTACGACAGCGGGTTGAAGTACAGCTGCAGATTGGGGTGCGCCTGCCCTTCGTTGCCGCGAAAGAACCCGCCGGCCTGGTTGACGCTCATGGCCAGCGCGCCCTTGCGGGTCAGCAGGTATTTGAGGCCGAGTTTGAACTGGCCAAACAGCGAACTGAGCTGGTCGTTCAGGGTCGGGATATTGGCCTTGTAGTAATAGCTGGCGCAGAGGTGGTCCTGCAGGTTCTGCCCCACTGCAGGCAGGTCCTTGACCAGCGGGATGTTGTGTTCGGCGAGCAATTGCTTGTCCGCCACACCCGACAGTTGCAGGATCTTCGGCGTATCCACCGCCCCGGCGCACAGGATCACCTCCTTGCGCGCGCTGAAGGTGCGGACCACGCCGTGCTGGGTCACGCTGATGCCGGTGGCGCGTTGTTGATCGTCGAACAGCACGCGGTCTACCAGCGCATGCAACTCCACGGTCAGGTTCGGCCTACCCAACGCCGGGTGCAGGTGCGCAAAGCTGCTGGAGCAGCGCTCACCGTTGCGGGTGTTGACGTCGTAGAGGCCCGCACCTTCGAAGTTCGGCCCGTTGAAGTCATCGCTCAGGCCATAGCCCAATTGCTCGCAGCCCTTGAGAAATACATCGCAGATGGCATGGGTCTGGCCCTTCATCGGGGTGATGCTGATGGGGCCGCTGCTGCCGTGGTATTCGGTGTCGCCCAGGGGGTGATTTTCCAGCTTGCGGAAGTACGGCAGCACGTCCTTGAAGCCCCAGCCGTCGTTGCCATTAGCCGCCCAGTCATCGAAATCATGGGCCTGGCCGCGCACGTAGATCATGGCGTTGATCGAGCCGGAACCGCCCTGCACCTTCCCCCGCGGGGCATAGATGGCACGGTCGGCCAGTTGTTTTTGCGGCTGGCTGTAGTACATCCAGTTGAAGGTCGGGTTGTAGTACATCTTGGCGAAACCGACCGGGATCTTGAACCACCAGGAGCTGTCCTTGCCGCCGGCTTCCAGCAGCAGTACCGAATGCTCGCCCGAGGCGGAGAGTCGGTTGGCCAGGACGCAACCTGCGGCGCCGGCGCCGGCGATGATGTAGTCGTATGTCATTCACGGTTACCGCATAAGTCGTTTTTTTTAGCCCTTGGCGGGCGAAGTGTCTTTCACGTCAGCAGGCGTGGGCGCCATTTGCAGGTGCAGCCGCTCGCCGGTGTACGGCGTGTGCTTGCGCACCACGTCCATGTTCAGCTCCACCCCAAGGCCCGGCTCGGTGGACGGGATGATGTAGCCGTCCTCCCATTGCAGCGGCTTGGTCAGCACTTCCGCATGGAAGCCGCCCCAGGTCATGATGCTTTCCTGGATCAGGAAGTTCGGCGTGCACGTGGCCAACTGGAAACTCGCCGCTGCGCCGATCGGTCCGTTGTACAGGTGCGGGGCGATCTGCGCGTAGTAGGCCTCGGCCATGCTCGCGATTTTCTTGGCTTCCAGCAGGCCGCCGCAGCGGGCCACGTTCATTTGCAGGATCGATGCACCACCGGCCTGCAAGAGCTTGAAGAACTCGTACTTGGTGGTCAGGCGCTCGCCGGTGGCGATGGGAATGCTGGTCTTGGCCGCGACCTGGGCCATGGCCTCTTCCTGGCCTGGTGGCACCGGTTCTTCGAACCACAGCGGGTCGTATTTCTCCAGGCGCTTGGCCAGGCGAATCGCCGACGACGGCACCATCTGCCCGTGGGTGCCGAACAGCAGGTCGCACTTGTCGCCCACCGCCTCGCGAATCTTGCGGCAGAAGGTTTCGCAGCGTTCCAGCACTTCCAGGGAGATCTGGTGGCCGGAGTACGCGGTGTACGGGCCTGCCGGGTCGAACTTCACGGCGGTGAAGCCCTTGTTCATGTTCTCGATCGCGCATTCGGCGGCCAGGTCCGGGTCGTCGTAGTCGTACTCGCCCTTGCTGTTGACCGGGTACAGGTAGGTGTAGGAACGCAGGCGTTCGTTGACCTTGCCCCCCAGCAACTCATAGACCGGTTTGTTGGCGGCCTTGCCGATGATGTCCCAGCAGGCCATTTCCAGGCCGCTGACCACGCCCATCATGGTCAGGTCGGGGCGCTGGGTGAAACCGCTGGAGTACGCCTGGCGGAAGAAGCGCTCGATATGGTGCGGGTCGTGGTTGAGCAGGTAGCGCTCGAACACGTCCTCGATGATCGGCAGCATGGCCTTGGGGCCGAAGGTGGCGGCGTAGATCTCGCCCACGCCTTCGATGCCGCAGTCGGTTTTCAGTTTGACGAACAGCCAATACATGCCGCCGATGTGCGGCGGCGGTACGGCGACAATATGGGTTTCAAGGGCGACGATTTTCATCTCAGGCACCTGTCTGGTTGAATTTTTTACGATTGATCCGGGCGCGCAAGGTCAGGGCCGCGAGGGTCCCGAGCACGCCGATGAAGGCGATGTAGCCGAAGTACAGGTTGTAGCCGACCTGCCCCGGGTAGGTGTCGGTGAGGTAGCCATTGATCAGCGGGATAAAGGTGTCCGGCAGGTAACCCACCACCGAGACGATGCCGATGGCCAGGCCGGTGATGCGCAGCGGGATGTCGCAGCTGTCGAGGATCGCCCAATACAGGCCGCGAATCGCGTAGGTCATCAGGCCGATAAAGATCACCGTGCCGATCAGCAAGCCGAGGCTGCCGATGGCCGGGAACACGATCAGGCCAACCATCGCCAGGGTTACCAGCAGCAGCGCGACGATCAGCACCGAGATGTTCGAAAACTTGTCCCCCAGCCAGCCGCCGCCGATCCCGCCGATGGGCCGCATCCACAGCTTGATGGTGGTGATGGTGCCGGCCATCACGGCGGTCATGCCGCTGCCTTGCAGGTAATCGGAGAAGCTGTAGGTGGCCCAGAACATGTGGTAACCGCAGAACACGATGGCGGTCACCAGCCACAGCTCGGGGATTTTCACCAGGGTGGTGAGGTCGGCGATCAGGTTGAACTTGCCCTTCTCCACCGCCGCAGTTTCGGCCATGGACTTGGGGTCCTTGAGCAGCACCAGCACACAACCAATGGCGATACACACGAACGAATACAGGTACACCACGTGCTTGAAGCCTTCGGCCGCAGTTTGGCTGCGGGTCTCGGTGGCGTAGGCGAACAGCCCCAGGGCCACGGTCGCCAGCAAGGCTTCCACCAGGCCACGGCCGCCGTCGAGGATGCCGAAGAAGCGGCCCTGCTCACTGTGATGGGCGATCATCTTCACCCGCTTGAGCACCGAAGCCCAGAAGGTCAGGCCGGTGGTCAGGCCCCAGCAGCCGAAGATGATCATCAGGCCGGTCATCGACGGCATGGAGGAGTACCAGATACCCAGGGCCCCGGTGGCCACCAGCGAAAAGAAGATCAGGAAGCGTGGCGGCAGGCGATCGGCCAACCAACCGCTCGGCAGGTAGCTGAGCAGGAAGATCGTACCGAGCATCGAGTACAGATAACCCAGCTGGCTGTGGTTGATCTGGAACACCTCGAGCATGGTGGTCTGGTAGACCTGGCGCAGGTAGAGGATCGGGTAGATCGCCCCGGCAGCCAGTACCAGCAACATCAATTGGAAGTAGCGACTGGCTTTGTCGCTTTTAGCCGCGGACACGGCATCGAAACCCTGGGCAACGGGTGCAGGCTTGGACATCTTGTAGACCTCGGGCACCCACTGAGCAGGTGCCCCGATAATTGTTTTTATTGAGGTAAAGCCGGTGATCGGTGAATCAGTACTTCATGACCACCAAACGGGTCTGGGTGAATTCAAGCATCCCGTGCTTGCCGTCATCGCCGCCCAGCCCTGAGCGTTTCCAGCCGGCGTGGAAACCCTGGTAAGGGTCGGCCGGGGTGCGATTGACGTACAACTCGCCGGCCTCGATGGCGTTGGCGACTTTCATGGCCGTGCGGTAGTTCTCGGTATAGAGCACCGACGACAGGCCGAACTGGTGATCGTTGGCCATGGCCAGCGCTTCGTCGATATTGCGGTACTTGAGCACCGGCAGCACCGGGCCGAAGATTTCTTCCTGGATGATTTCCATGTCCTGGCGGCAGGCGCTGAGCAGCGTCGGCGGGTAGAAATGGCCCGGTCCTTCGGGGAGTACGCCGCCTGTTTCCAGTACAGCACCGTCGGCGATGGCGCGCTCGACCATGGCGTGAATATTCTGCCGGGAGCTGGCGTTGACCAGTGGGCCCATCAGGCCCGCATCCGTGGCACGGTCACCGAATTTGACGGCGCCGATCTTGGCCTTGAGCAGGGCCAGGAATCGGTCATACACGCTTTCCTGCACATACACCCGCTCGACCGCCGTGCACAGTTGGCCGCAGTGGGTAGTCTTGGAAGCGATGATGTCGCTGGCGGCCTTTTCCAGGTCGGCGTCGGCCTCGATGATCGCCGGGGTCTTGCCGCCCAGCTCCAGGGACGGCTTGGCGATGTTGGCCTTGCAGTAGTCGAGCACGATGCGCCCGGCGTTGACGCTGCCGGTCAGGGTGATCAGGCCCACGGCCTTGTGGGTGCACAGGGCGGCGGCGGTGGCGTGGTCCATGGTCAGGATGTTGATCACGCCGGCCGGCATGCCCGACTGCTCGACGGCGCGGGCGATTTCAAAGGCGGACAACGGCGTGTTGTTGCTTGGACGCACCACCACGGTGTTGCCGGCAATCAGCGCCGGGGCGATTTTGCGCAGCAGGGTATAGACCGGGTAGTTGAACGGAATCAGGCAAGCCACGACGCCAATGGGCTCGCGTTGCAGGAACAGGTTTTCGTCCGGGGTGTCGCTGGGGATGATTTCGCCTTCGATGCGGCGCGCCCATTCGGCGTGGTAGCGGGTGATCTGGGCGGCGTAGCGCGCTTCGTTGCTGGCGTCGTCGAGGCTTTTGCCGGATTCGCTGGCCAGCGCCCGGCCTATGCTTTCAGCGCAGGTTTCGAGGGCGGCGGCGAAAGCCCGCAGGTGTTCGGCGCGCTGGATGCTGGTGAGCTTGCCCCAGGTTTTCTGTGCGCTGGCGGCGGCATCGACGGCCGCAATGGCTTCATCAGGGGTGGCGGCGGACACCCGGCCTACCTGGGCCTCGGTCGCGGGGTTGTAGACCGCGATTTGAGCGGTGCTGGCAGGTTCGGCGAAGTGGCCGTTGTAAAAGTTGCGCTCGATTTGCATATGGTTTTTTGCCCAATCGTTGTTGTTTTGCGAGTGACTTGCAGTTTTGTCATTGGGCGGGGGTTGGACAAACGATTTATTGACGGGGGTAACGTGCGAAAAATGCAGGTTAGTGGCTGATCCGTAGTAATGACCCGGGTCTGAGTCTGTATTGTTCTACCCATACTTCCTACAGTGCCGCCCACTTGGAACCGTGGGAGGACTAAGCATGCAACCACCATCAACCGCACAGGCCTACAACTACAAGGTCGTGCGTCAATTCGTCATTGCAACTATCGTCTGGGGCGTGGTCGGCATGGCCATGGGCGTGTGGATCGCCTCGCAACTGGTGTGGCCCGAGATGAACCTCGACCTGCCGTGGACCACCTTCGGCCGCCTGCGCCCGCTGCACACCAGCCTGGTGATTTTCGGCTTTGCCGGCAGCGCGCAATTCGCCGCCAGCTACTACGCAGTACAGCGCACCTGCCAGGTACGGCTGTACTCGGACAAGCTCGCTGCCTTTACCTTTTGGGGCTGGCAGTCGGTGATCGTGATCATGCTGGTCAGCCTGCCACTGGGTTACACCACCACCAAGGAATACGCCGAGATCGAGTTCAGCGGCGCGGTGTGGATGACCGTGGTGTGGGTGGCCTATGCGATCGTGTTTTTCACCACTGTGGTGCAGCGCAAGACCCAGCACATCTACGTCGGCAACTGGTTCTTCGGTGCGTTCATCGTGGTGATCGCCATGCTGCACGTGGTCAATCACCTGTCGATCCCGGTGGACTGGTTCAAGTCCTACCCGGTGTACTCCGGGGCCACCGACGCCATGGTGCAGTGGTGGTACGGGCACAACGCCGTGGGGTTCTTCCTGACCACCGGTTTCCTGGGGATGATGTACTACTTCGTGCCGAAGCAGGTCGGGCGGCCGGTGTATTCCTATCGCCTGTCCATCGTACACTTCTGGGCGCTGATCACCCTGTACATCTGGGCCGGTCCGCACCACCTGCACTACACCGCGCTGCCGGACTGGGCGCAGTCGCTGGGGATGGCGATGTCGCTGATCCTGCTGGCGCCGAGCTGGGGCGGGATGATCAACGGCATGATGACGCTTTCCGGGGCCTGGCATAAATTGCGCACCGACCCGATCCTGCGCTTCCTGGTGCTGTCGCTGGCGTTCTACGGGATGTCGACCTTTGAAGGGCCGATGATGGCGATCAAGACCGTCAACGCCCTCTCCCATTACACCGACTGGACCATCGGCCACGTTCACGCCGGCGCCCTGGGCTGGGTGGCGATGATCACATTTGGCTCGCTGTACCACATGATCCCGAAAATCTTCGGGCGCGCGCAGATGCACAGCGTGGGGCTGATCAATATGCACTTCTGGCTGGCGACCATTGGCACGGTGCTGTACATCGCGTCGATGTGGGTCAACGGCATCACCCAGGGCCTGATGTGGCGGGCGGTGAACGATGACGGCACCCTCACCTACTCGTTTGTGGAAGCGTTACAGGCCAGCCATCCGGGATTTGTGGTGCGATTCGTCGGCGGGGTGTTCTTCCTCAGCGGCATGTTGCTGATGGCGTACAACACCTGGCGCACGGTGCGAGTGGCGGATTTGAAGGTGGCGCAGCTTGACGCGCAGATCGCCTGATGTGGGAGATAGCGCTGAACCTGGCGGCGGTGATCGGCCTGTATGGCGCGGTGGAGTATTGCCTGCGGGGCCAGTCGAAGGAGAGCCTGGATGAGGCCAGCCTGATGCCGTTCGCCGATGACCCGGAAGTGGCACGGCGGGTGGAGCTGGCCACGGGCAAGCGGGTCAACGCGGTGGCGCCTGAGGAAACAAAGCAGGACTGGGGCAATATAGAGATCTAATTGTGGGAGCGGGCTTGCTCGCGAATGCGGTGGTTCAGTCAACATATACAGCGACTGACACACCGCTTTCGCGAGCAAGCCCGCTCCCACACAAGCACCACATTGAGCGACTAGCCGCGTTCGCGGGGAATCAGGCTCTGCAACTGCAACGCCAGGAAGTTGGCATCGAAGCCGAACGTATCCGGGTCTTTCAAACCGTTGGTTTTCTTCCACAGCCAGTCGTTTTTCCCCGGCAGCAATACCAGGGAAATGCTGCCGTAGCGGGCGGCGGTCAAGCCCATCACCGACAGCGAAATCAAACCGCCGGCGCCCATCACATCCGGCACAAACTCCACCGGTTTGCCGGCGATATGGATGGTCAGTTTCTCGGTCTTGAAGGTGGAGGTCTCCACCGGCACGCTGGGGCCGGAAGCCACGTACGTCTCGCGCTGCACTTCCAGCAAACCGACCGTCTTCACAGGCGCAAGCCACTGCTCGATCTGGCCGAACAACTCGCCGATCTTCTGCGCCCAATGGGCCGACTGCACTTCGAACTGCTGTTTCTTGTGGGCTTCGCTGTCGGCGTAATGACGCAGCATCTCGCCCAGTTGTTGTACATCGTCCATTGCCGTGTTCCTTGGGTGACCCATGTTGCGAGCCTTGATCATGGCAGATGCCGCACACCGGCGTATGACTAAAGCGCAGCGCACGGGTAATGTGATGCCCTCGCCCGTCCAATTCAGGAGCATCGCATGCGCACCATCGGCCTTATCGGCGGCATGAGCTGGGAGTCCAGCGCCGAGTATTACCGCATCATCAACCAGAACGTGCGCGACCAGCTCGGGCCGCTGCGCTCGGCACAACTGTTGATGTACAGCGTCGACTTCGGCCCGGTGGAACAGGCCCAGCACGCCGGGCGCTGGGACGATGCGGCGCTGATCCTCGAAGACGCCGCCCGCCGCCTGCAAGCCGGGGGCGCCGAGTGCATCGTGCTGTGTACCAACACCATGCACCTGGTAGCGCCGCAGATTGAAGCGGCGGTGTCGATACCGTTTCTGCATATTGCAGACGCTGCCGGCGCGGCGGCCGTGGAAGCTGGCACCCTGACCGTTGGCCTGCTGGGTACCGCATTTACCATGGAGCAGGATTTTCTCAAGTCACGCCTGGCGGCGCAGGGGCTGACCGTGCTGGTGCCGGACGCAGACGAGCGCCAGGCCGTGCACCGGATCATCTATGAGGAATTGTGTGTCGGGGTGATCAGCGACGCATCGCGCGAGGTGTACCAGCGAGTGATCGAGTCTTTGGCCGCCCGTGGCGCCCAGGCCATCATCCTCGGCTGTACGGAAATCAGCCTGTTGATCAAGCCGCAGCACAGCGACCTGCCCTTGCTGGACACCACCGAGCTGCATGCGCAGGCTGCGGTGGCGTTTTCGTTGCAGGACGACTAGGCCGGCTTGCGGATGCGCGCCATGGTCAGGGTGTCGACGAACGCGCCGTCACGCACGGCGTAATCGCGCAGCCGGCCTTCGGTCTCGAAGCCGAACTTGTGGTACAGCCGGTGGGCGGCTTCGTTGTCGGCGTACACCGTGAGTTCCACCCGGTGCAGGTTCATCCAGTTATCCGCCACCTCCAGCGCCGCGCCCAGCAGCCGGGAGCCCACGCCCTTGCCCTGCCAGGCGGTGGCGACGCCCATGCCGAATGAGCCGACGTGGCTTTGGCGCACGCGCAAATACTGTTCCAAACCCAGCTGGCCGATCACTTCACCGGCATGCACCGCCACCAGCTGTAGCCGCCGCTCGTTGTCCTGCACCAGGCGTTTGCGCCACGCCTCGACCGACTGGAAAGGCATTTGCAGCACCTGACGGCATACAGCCGGGTCGTTGTAGAGCGCAGCGACGCCTTCAAGGTGGGCCTCGGTGAAGCGCGTGATAACGATCTTGGGTTCAGGTGTGTGCATGGTGTTTCGTCCTTTGAAAAACACGTGGCCGACCAGTGTAGGCGGCACAGCGGTTTTTTGGCGAGTACAAATCCTGCCGCACATCATGCATCTGTAGGATAGCGATCAGCCCCCGCAGCGCCGATACTTCACCCAGGCCCTGCCCCGTTTCGGCCTTTAAACCCTGTGACTAGAACAATAAAAAAGTCCCACAGAGGATCGCCCATGAGCCGTCTTGATCCCCCCGGCCTGTTACAGGCTTTCAGCACCCTGACGCTTGATCTGCAACGCCTGGCCCAGCATCAGGACATCGAACAGTTTCATGGCCATGCCCTGTCGCGCATCAGTCAACTGCTGCCCTTCGACAGCGCATGGTGGGGGCGTGCCGCGATCATCGATGGCCTGCCGGAAGAACACAGCAGCTACCTGCATCACCTGCCAGACACGTACTTGGCCGACTGGCAGTCGATCCGCCATGTGGACGTGACGGTCGGGCTGGTGCACGAAGCACCCGGCCAGGCAGTGATTGTCGACATGCTCGACCCCGCCAACGGCCCGGGCCAGAATTGGTTGGGTCAGCGCCATGACATTGGCGAGTTGTTGTGTGTGATCCACGTCGACCCGCAAACCCGCCTCAGTGACCACTTGAGCCTGTACCGCAAACCGGGAGCGCCACGGTTCAACCAGGACGACTGCCAACTGCTGAACAACCTGATGCTGCACCTGGTGGCGGCCGTCTCGGCGAACCAGATCCGCACCCTGGTGGCCATGCGCGAAACCCTTACCAGCCCGCGCAACCTGGCCCTGGCGGTCTGCGACCAGCGCGGGGTGTTGCAGTGTGCCGAACGCGGGTTTGTCGACCTGCTGCTCAGTGAATGGCCGCAATGGAGCGGCCCCGCCCTGCCGGTGCCGTTGAATCAGCGCGGGCATGAGGGCAAGCACATCCATATCGAAGCCTCGGCCGTGGGCGATCAGTTTCTGTTGGCCGCGCGCCTCAACCGCGCCCTGCCCCAGCTCAGTCCCAGAGAGAACGACGTGGCCCAGGGCTTTGGCGAAGGCAAGACCTACAAGGAAGTCGCCCGCGACCTGGGCTTGTCGCCGAACACCGTGCGCCATCACATCCGCGCCATCTACAGCAAGCTCGGGGTCAAGGACAAGGCGCGCATCGCGCACTTGCTGCACGCCCCGCCCGACTGACCTCACCCCTTAATTCGTTGCTTTTTTGCGCTGTCGTTTTGACGGCCTCGGGCGCCCTTTGCCCATTTTCCGCTGCCATCCATCACATTCTATAAGAGATGCCTTGCGATGAATCACTCCACCTTGCGTCACCTGGCCATGCTGCTGGGCGGCACCCTACTGAGCCTCGACAGCCAGGCCGCCGACCTCAACGCCCGGGACTTTTTCGGCGCGCCGTCCGGTACCAGCCTCGGCGTGCTGTACTTGCCGGCGACGCGCTACGATGATTTCCACGGCCCGGCCGACACCACCGGCAAGGCCGACTTGAAGGTCAACGCCGTGGCGTACCGCCAGGTGTTTTTCACTGACGTCTGCGGCACGCTGTGCACCCCGCAATTTATCCTGCCCTTCGCCGACATCAATGCGCGCTTGCCCGGCGCCAGCCAGCACACCGGCGAGAGCGGCTTTGGTGACCCGCAGGTGGGCGGCACGCTGTTTTTCATCAACGACCCGGCCTCACGCACCTACAGCGGGCTGTTGAGCCTGATCACCGTGCCGGTGGGCGAGTACCACAGTAAAAACCCCGACGTGTCCCCCGGGGCCAATCGCTGGGGCGCGACCTTCGTTTACAACTACACTCAGGGCATTGGCGAGAAATGGGTGCTGGAAGCCAACCTCGAAGCCCAGTTGTACGGCACCAATGACGACTATTTCGGCAGCGACCTCAAGCAAGACCCGCTGTACCGCCTGCAAGCCTTCGCCTCCTACGACTTCAGCCCGGCCACCTACGGCGCCCTGCGTTTGATCCACGCCGATGGCGGCGAGCTGCGCATCAACGACCAGCGCATCGACGACACCCACAAGCGCTACACCCAGGTGGGTTTCGAGGTAGGGCATTGGCTCGACCGGCAGAACCAAGTGATGTTCAGCCTTTCGCAAAACGTCGCGGCATCCAACGGCTACGCAGGCACCGACGCCCTGTTGCGGCTGGTCCATGTGTTCTGAATCACTTTCCCGGAGCTTGCCCATGAACACTCAGACCCACGCTGCAACCGCCGGCCTTTCAGCACGGTCATGGCCGTTGCTGGCGGCGATCATTCTGTTCGCCGCCATCACCCCGACCATCCTGATGACCGCACCGGCGGTGGCCGCGCAACTGGCCAGCCAATGGCAGTTGAGCCCGTCCCACATCGGCGACCTGTTCTCCACCGAGCTGGGGGCGATGAGCCTGGCCACCCTGCCCGCCTTCTGGTGGCTGAAACGGGTGGACTGGCGCCTGGCAGCCCTGGTCGCCGCCGTGGCATTCATTGCCGCCAACCTGTTGTCGATGCTCGCCGACACCTACGCCACCTTGCTTGCCTTGCGTTTTATGAGTGCCTTGGCGGGCGGTTCGTTGATGATCATCTGCCTGGCCAGCGCGGCTGCCACTGCCAATCCAAGCCGGGTCTACGGCTTGTGGGTGATGGGGCAACTGGTGGTCGGAGCGGTCGGCCTTGGCGTGCTGCCCGGACTGTTTGCGCGCTATGGCCTCGGCGCCTGCTACCTGATTCTTGCGGGACTGATGACGCTGCTGTTGCCACTCGCCCGGTGTTTCCCGTCCGGCAGCCCGCCGCGCGAGCAAACCGATGCAGCGGCGATACCTGTCTCCCGGGTGAAGGCTGCGCTGGGCATCGCCGGGATCCTGGCCTTCTACGTCAGCCTCGGCGGTGTCTGGACCTTTATCGGCGCCATCAGCAGTGGCGCCGCAATCTCCGCGCAACACAGCGGTGAAGTGCTGGCCCTGGCCACCGTGATGGGCATCGTCGGCGCCGGCTGTGCCTCGCTGATCGGTACGCGCCTGCCACGCCTGCTGCTGTTGCTGGTGGGCTACGCCCTGATGGCCGGTGCGGTGCTTTTGCTGAGCGGTACGCCAACACTGCTGCGCTTTGCCCTGGCAGCGCTGCTGTTCAAATTCACCTGGACCTTCATCCTGCCGCTGATTCTCGCCTGCCTCGCCGACCTCGACCGCAGCGGCAAGCTGATGAACACCTCAAACCTGGTGATCGGTGCGGGCCTGGCCATCGGGCCGGCCATTGCCGGGCGGCTCATCGAAGCCAGCGGCGGGTTTGCCTCGCTGCTGGTGGGCGGCGCCGCCGTCACCCTGTTGTCCCTGGCGCTGATGCTCGGCAGCCGCGCCACGCCTGACGCTGTTTTAACCCGCTGAACTGGAGACTCTGATGAACCGAACCACCGCGTTTTTCTTTGATGAACTAAGCCTCTGGCACAGCGCCGGCGCCCACGCACTGACCTTGCCGGTGGGCGGTTGGGTGCAGCCGCCTGCCGGCAGCGGGCATGCCGAGTCGCCGGAGACCAAGCGGCGCTTGAAAAGCCTGCTGGACGTATCCGGGCTGAGCCGTCACCTGCAACAGCACAGCGCAGTTCCGGCCACTGACGAGGACTTGCGACGGGTACACGGTGCCGACTACCTGCAACGCTTCAAGGCCCTGAGCGATGCCGGCGGTGGCGAACTGGGCCCACAGGCACCGATCGGTCCGGGCAGTTACGAGATCGCCCGACTCTCCGCCGGGCTGGCCATCGCTGCAGTGGACGCAGTGCTGAGCGGGCAGGTCGAGAATGCCTACTCACTGTCGCGGCCGCCGGGGCATCACTGCCTGGCGGACGGCGCCATGGGCTTTTGCTTCCTGGCTAATATCGCCATCGCCATCGAGGCCGCCAAGGCGCGCCGCGGGCTGGGCAAGGTCGCCGTGATCGACTGGGACGTGCACCATGGCAACGGCACCCAGTCCATCTTCGAAACACGTGGCGATGTATTGACGATCTCCCTGCACCAGGACGGTTGCTATCCGCCGGGCTACAGCGGTGAACAGGACCGTGGCCGTGGCGCCGGCCTGGGCGCCAATATCAATATCCCGTTGCCGCCAGGCAGCGGCCACGAAGCCTATCTGCACGCGATGGAGCGCATCGTGGTACCGGCCCTGGAGCGCTTCGAGCCGGAACTGATCATCGTCGCCTGCGGCTATGACGCCAACGCCGTGGACCCGCTGGCGCGCATGCTGCTGCACAGCGAGTCGTTCCGCCTGATGACCCGCACAGTACGCCAAGCCGCCGAGCGCCTGTGCCAAGGGCGCCTGGTGCTGGTGCATGAAGGTGGTTACAGCGAAGCCTATGTGCCGTTTTGCGGGCTGGCGGCGCTGGAGGAGTTGGCCGGCGTGCGCACGGCGGTGGAAGACCCGATGCTGGAGTTTGTCCAGTTGCAGCAGCCCAAGGACGTACTGCTGGGGTTTCAGCGCCAGTGGATCGACCGACTGGCGCAGGGCTTTGAGGCTTAGACCGCCAGGGCGGCAACAAGCCAAACCCGGGCAATGTCCGAGGCGCGCTCGCGCAACAGGCGCGGTGCCTCGCTGCAGGCCTGTTCCAGGGTAGTCGGGCCGGACGGCAAGGCGAACGCGGCATCCACGCCGTGGGCGTACATTTGCTCGTAGCCATCCCCCAATGTGCCGGCGATCACGATCACCGGCACGTTGTGCTGCCTGGCGATTCGCGCCACGCCAAACGGGGTCTTGCCGCGCAGGGTCTGGGCGTCGAACCTGCCTTCGCCGGTGATCACCAGGTCGGCGCCACGCACGGCTTGCTCAAGCCCAACAAGCTCTGCGACCACTTCAACACCCGCGCGAAACTGCGCGCCAAGGAACGCCTTGGCGGCGAAACCCAAGCCACCGGCGGCGCCGCTGCCAGGTTCGTCACGTACATCCTTGGGCAATACCTTGGCGCAGTGATCGGCGAAATGGCCGAGGGCCGCATCCAGTTGTTCGACTTGCTGGGGATTGGCGCCCTTTTGCGGGCCAAAAATCGCCGAGGCCCCGTGAGGACCGCATAAAGGGTTGTTCACGTCGGCGGCGATTTCGAAGCGCACTTCGTTCAGGCGGGGATCCAGTTGTTCAAGGCTGATGCGCGATAGCTTGCCCAGCGCCAGGCCGCCAAGGGGCAGCGCTGCTCCCTCGGCATCAAACAACTGCACACCCAGGGCTAGCATCGCCCCGGCGCCGCCGTCGTTGGTGGCGCTGCCGCCAATGGCCAGGATGATGCGCTGGGCGCCGGCATCCAGGGCGGCGCGGATCAGTTCGCCAGTGCCGAAGGTGCTGCTGGAACACGCATTTCGCTGACCCGGTGGCACGAGTTGCAGGCCGCTGGCTTCGGCCATTTCGATGATTGCGGTGTGGCTCTCGGCCAACCAGCCCCAATGCGCGTCGACACTGCCGCCCAATGGCCCTTGCACACGGCTGGTGCGCAGCTCGCCCTGGCAGGCGGCGAGTACCGATTCCACCGTGCCCTCACCACCGTCCGCCATCGGGCACTTGATCAGCTCGGCGTCGGGCCACACGCTGGCCAACCCCTCGGCTATGGCATTCGCCACGCCCTCGGCACTCAGGCTGTCCTTGAACGAGTCGGGGGCGATGATGATTTTCATGGGCTTTCTCCGGTTTTTATAACGCCCATGCTGCCAGTTGGCACCGGCAATAACGCCGGTCCATTGCACAAGAGTGGCTGGAGTTTGTTGTTCATTTGGACAAAGCTTGCGGCAATAGCTGCACGCCAAGGTACAACGCGAGCATGCCGTCGAGGGTCAGCGGGTCGACGCCGCTCAGCTCGGCGATGCGTTCCATGCGGTAGCGCAGGCTGTTGCGGTGGATCCCCAGGGCATCGGCGCAGGCCTGGCTTTGGCCGTCGTGATCGCACCAGCTGCGCAGGGTCGCCAGCAACTGGCCGTTGCTGTCCTTGGCCAGTACCTTGCGCAGCGGGTTGAGCAATTCATCGAGGGCGTCGTCGTTGCGGTGGCGCCAGAGCATGACCGGCAGGCGGTAGCGATTGAGGGTCAGCAACCGCGATTCGGGCAGCACATCACGGCCATAGGCGAGCAGGTCGCCGACTCGCCGGTAACAACGGCGCAGGCCGGCCAACCCGTCCGCTTGCCCGCCGACGGCGACCCGCAGGATGTTCCAGCCCAGGCCATCGAGCTTTTCCAGCAGGCGCGGGTTATCGACTTGCACCGACGCAGGCCGGCACCACAGCAGGGAAAACTGCGCGGAGCTGACGCACCAGCTGTCGGGGTAGCGCGAAGTCAGCCAGGCGCTCAAGGCCTCGGCCGACTGGCCGCTGCCCAGCTCGAACAGGTACGGCGTGCGCGCCAGCTGCGGCTTGAGGCCCAGTTGCTGGGCTTCATCCACCAGGCGCGGCGAATCGCCGGTCTCGGCCAGCAGCAGTGCCAGCAGATCATCGCAGCGCTGGCGCCGCCATTGCTGCTCGGCTTGCTGGTGACGCTGGCTGACCAGCATTTCGGCGGTCATGCGCACCAGTTCGGCATAGGTGCGCAGCAATTCCGGCTCACCGGTAATGCCCAGCACGCCGATCAGGCGCTGGTCGTGCAGCAGCGGCAGGTTGATCCCGGGTTGCACGCCCTTGAGGTGCTTGGCGGTCTGGCCGTCGATCTCCACCACCCGCCCGTTGGCCAGCACCAACTGCGCGCCTTCGTGGCGGGTGTTGATCCGCTCGGGTTCGCCGCTGCCCAGTATCAGGCCCTGGCTGTCCATGACGTTGACGTTATAGGGCAGGATCGCCATGGTGCGATTGACGATATCCTGCGCCAGGTCATGATCCAGCTCGAACATGGGGCTAAATTCCTGAAAAAAACCGGTTGTTCATAGGCACAGCGCAAACCATGCTTCACTGTGCGCGAGCACAAAGACAGCACCCCTTGAGGTGGCCGAGACTCGTTGGGCGATCAACGTTACCCTCGCATCGCGAAAAATCATAATAAAGAGAGACTGCCATGTCACAGAGCGCCGCTGTTACCCAGGCCACCGATGACGATAAAAACGCCGTATACAAGCGCATCACCCTGCGCCTGATCCCCTTCATTTTCATCTGCTACCTGTTCAACTACCTCGACCGCGTCAACGTCGGCTTTGCCAAGTTGCAGATGCTCGACGACCTGAAATTCAGCGAGACCGTGTACGGCCTCGGTGCCGGGATCTTCTTTATCGGCTACGTGCTGTGCGGCGTGCCGAGCAACCTGGCGCTGACCAAATTCGGTCCACGGCGCTGGATTGCGCTGATGATGATCGTCTGGGGCGCCCTGTCCACCTGCCTGTTGTTCGTTACCACACCGACGCACTTCTACGGCCTGCGCCTGCTGACCGGCGCCGCTGAAGCCGGGTTCTTCCCGGGCGTGGTGCTGTACCTCTCGCAGTGGTTCCCGACCTTCCGCCGTGGGCGGATCATGGCGCTGTTCATGTCGGCGATTCCGGTATCCGGCCTGCTCGGCAGCCCGTTCTCCGGCTGGATCCTCAACCACTTCGCCGCCGGCCAGGGCGGGCTTGCGGGCTGGCAGTGGATGTTCCTGCTGCAAGGCGTGCCGACGGTGATCCTCGGCGCCCTCGCCTACTTCCTGCTCAGCGACAGCTTTGCCAACGCCAAGTGGCTCACGCCCCATGAGCGCGCGGTGCTGGAAGCCGACCAGGCGACCGACCTGGCCAACAAACCGAAGACCACCAGCGACTCGCTGCTGGAAGTGTTCAAGAACCCGGCGATCTGGGCGTTCGGGATGATCTACTTCTGCATCCAGAGCGGTGTGTACGCCATCAACTTCTGGCTGCCATCGATCATCAAGAACATGGGCTTCAGCGATAACCTGGTGATTGGCTGGCTGAGTGCGATCCCGTACCTGCTGGCGGCGGTGTTCATGCTGCTGGTGGGCCGCTCTGCCGACTTGCGCAAGGAGCGTCGCTGGCACCTGGTGGTGCCGATGCTGATGGGCGCGATCGGGCTGGTGATTGCGGTGAACTTTGCAACCACGCCGGCCATTGCGATCCTCGGCCTGACCATCGCCACCATGGGTGCCCTCACCGGCCTGCCGATGTTCTGGCCGGTGCCAACCGCGATGCTCAGCGCAGGTGCGGCAGCGGGCGGTCTGGCGTTGATCAACTCCATGGGCCAGATGGCGGGGTTCCTCAGCCCGTATATCGTCGGGTTTGTGAAAGATGCAACCGGGTCTACGGACCTGGCGCTGTACCTGCTGGCGGCGGTGATCGTCGCGGGCAGTGTGTTGGCGTTGCGCATGACGCGCACACTCAAGGCTTGAATCAGCGCTGACCGGTGCCGCGATATCGAGGGCGGCGCCGGTCATCTATTCGCTCATATAAAGGCGAGTTTTTATAGGCAAACAACCGCCCAAAAGCCCTATTAACCTCTACGCCCACTCCACGTAACAAATAGGCTACAACCTTTACCCAGCCTTTACTTTCGTACCCCATCATCCCGTCCGAAACCGCTGTCTGAAGCCTATGCCCGGGGATATTATCAAGACCGGTTCGGTGCATACGTAGAGGACTTATCATGATCAGTCGACTCTCAAAACTGAAAGTAGCCATGTTGCTCATTGCCACCCTCGCCATCGCAGGGCAAGCAGAAGCCCGTGGAGGATATGGCTATGGCTGGGGTCACGGTTATGGGTACGGGCATGGCGGTGGTTGGGGCTGGGGTGGCCCGGCTTTACTGGGTGCGGTTGTCGGCGGTCTCGTAGTGGGTTCGGTGGTCGCCAACTCCCAGCCTCCGGTCTATGTGCAGCAGCAACCGGTTTACGTGCAGCCGCAGCCGGTGTACATCCAACAGCCGCCGCCGGTCTATTACCAGGCGCCGCCTCCAGGTTATTACTACCCGCCACAACCGGTTCCGGTGCCACGTTATTAAGCACGGCCCTATTACTGATAATGCAGGTCCCGCCTGAAAGCGGGACCTTTTTTATTCAGCTGCCTTTAGAGTAATCCGCCGCCGTCGACATCAATCACGCTACCGGTAATAAACCCGTTCTCCATCGCCAACACATACCCGGCAGCCACTTCTTCGGCCTGCCCCACGCGCCCCACCGGCAACGCCCCGCCCGCCTTGGCAAACATTGCCAGTCGCTGCTCATCGGACAACCCGGCATACGCCTCGGTGTCGATCACCCCCGGGCTGACCACATTGACCCGGCGTGGCGCCAGTTCCTTGGCCAGTTGCTTGCCCAGCGCTTCGGTCGCCGCATTGATGCCGGTCTTGATGAATTGCCCCGCAACCGTTTTGCGCCCCAACTGCCCCGACGTCAGGGTGATGCTGCCGCGCTCGGCGAGAAATGGCAGCGCCGACTGGATCGCCCGCAGCGAACCCCAGAGCTTCACGTTGAAGTTGTCTTGCGCCAGGTTCAGGTCGGTCTCGATCAGGGCCTTGGCCTGCACCGCAGGCCCTGCGGTGTAGACCAGATGGTCAAACGGCCCCACGGTTTCGAACAAGCGCTGTAATGAGGCTGCGTCGGTCACGTCCACCTGCTCGCTGCGCACCCCGTTCTCCACGGTTGAAGACAAGCGCCGCCCGGCCAGTACCACATGGGCACCGCGTGCCACGGCCTGCCTGGCCACCGCGGCACCAATGCCGCTGCTGCCGCCAATGACGATGATGGTTTTGCCGTTGAGGGGAGATGTCATGGGGAAATACCTGGCTGAGAAAATGAGCTTTCATCTTCCCAGCTTGGCAATCGTTGAAAAATCCCGGTAAAACGACAAGATCTTTAAAGGATTTTTACAAATGAGCTCAATCCTCGACCTTGAAGTGTTCGTGCGCACTGCTGACACCGGCAGCCTGTCGGCAGCCGCCCGCAGCCTCAGCCTGACCCCGGCCGCAGCGAGCATTGCCCTCAAGCGCCTGGAAACCCGCCTGGGCATCCGGCTGCTGGCGCGTTCCACCCGCAGCATGCGCCTGACCGAAGAAGGCCGGCGCTACCTCGACAGCGTGCGCGTGGCCCTGGAGGCGCTGTCGGAAGGCGAACAGGCGGTCAAGCAGCAAGGCCAGAGCCTCAGCGGATTGCTGCAATTGGCCGCGCCCTCGGATTTCGGGCGCAATGTGCTGCTGGGCTGGCTGGATGAGTTCAAGCTCGAACACCCGAACGTGCGCCTTCAGTTGCTGCTCAACGACAGCAATGCCGACCTGTTCCGCGAAACCGTCGACATCGCCCTGCGTTTCGGCGTACCACGGGACTCCAGCCTGGTCGCGTTGCCGGTGGTGCCCGACCACACGCGGGTGGCGTGCGCCAGCCCCGACTACCTCGCGCGCCACGGTACGCCACGCCTCCCCCAGGACCTGGCACAACACAGCACGCTGCGCTATATGCGCCAGGGTCGGGCGAACAACACCTGGTACTTTCGCCAGGGCGAGGTGCTGCAGGAAGTCGAGGTCAGTGGCGACTACCTGAGTGATGACGGCGAGATCGTGCGGCGCTGGGCATTGGCCGGGCACGGCATCGCCTATAAAGCGCGGCTGGATGTAGCCCGCGATATCAAGGCCGGGCGCCTGGTGCCGTTGCTCACCGATTGGCAAGGCGAACCGACCCCGTTCAATCTGATGTGTCCCCATCGGTTGCAGGTGTCGGAGCGGGTCAAGGTACTGCACCGCTTCCTGCAACTGCGCTGCGCCGAACTATTACCGCAATAACCGTCGCGGGGCTTGTTCCAGAGCCTTGCTCTCTGGTATTGGATAGGGCCTGTCTCCCCCTTTTGAGGTGTTCACGATGATTTACCGCACACTGGGCCAGTCCGGGTTGAAGGTCAGCGCACTGACCCTGGGCAGCATGATGTTTGGCGAGCAGACCAACACCGAGGACTCGCTGCGCATCATCGACAAGGCCTGGGATCAAGGCATCAACTTTATCGACACCGCCGACGTCTACACCGGCGGGCGCTCCGAGGAAATCGTCGGCGAAGCCATCGCCCGCCAGCGCCAGGATTGGGTGCTGGCTTCGAAAGTCGGCATCGGCCCGGCGGATGGCCTGCCGAACCGCAGCGGCCTGAGTCGCAAGCGGATTTTCAATGCGCTGGAAGCCAGCCTGACGCGCCTCGACACCGATTACCTGGACATCTATTACCTGCACCGCGAAGACCACAACACGCCACTGGAAGTCACGATTTCAGCGATTGGCGACTTGATCCGCGAGGGCAAGATCCGCCACTGGGGCCTGTCCAACTACCGCGGCTGGCGGATCGCTGAAGTGATCCGCGTGGCCGAGCGCCTCGGGGTGGACAAACCGATCATCAGCCAGCCGCTGTACAACATCGTCAACCGCCAGGCCGAGGTGGAGCAGATCACCGCCGCCGCCGCGTATGGCCTGGGCGTGGTGCCTTACAGCCCGCTGGCCCGTGGCGTGCTCAGCGGCAAATATGCGCCGGACGTTACGCCTGAAGCCGGCAGCCGTGCCGGGCGCCAGGACAGGCGCATCCTGGAAACCGAATGGCGCGTTGAATCCCTGCGCATCGCCCAGCAGATCCAGCAATACACCCAGGGCCGTGGCGTGGGGATTGTCGAGTTCGCGATTGCCTGGGTCCTGAACAACTCGGCGGTCAGTTCGGCGATTGTCGGGCCGCGCACCGAGGCGCAGTGGGATGCCTACACCGGCGCGCTGGAGGTGAAGATCACGGCGGAGGACGAAGCATTCATCGACTCGCTGGTCACGCCAGGGCATGCGTCGACGCCAGGGTTCAATGATGTGAGCCACTTTGTGTCGGGGCGAGTTGCCCGGCCATAAGTCCCTTTTATGGGGGGACCTGAGAAATCCTCCCATAAACCGCTCCAAAACAGAGCAAACATCTCACCTCAAAAGCACTATATTCCCTCCCTGAAATCCCCCCTTCTTTTGTATCAATCGGCTTTCGTGAGGACAGTGTGTCTAAAGGTGTTGTGTTATCGGTCTTGGCCTCGGTGTTGTTTGCCGTGATGTATTACTTCACGTCGCTGCTTACGCCCTTGAGCGGCCTGGAGATCTTCGGCTGGCGCATGTTGTTGACGGTGCCCTGCATGACCGTGTTCATGATTGTCAGCGGCGAGTGGCGACGGGTGTGGGAACTGGTTCGCCTGGTTGCGGCCAAACCCGCGCTGATCGGCGGGGTCGTGGTGTCTTCGGCCTTGCTGGGGGTGCAGTTGTGGCTGTTCATGTGGGCGCCGCTCAACGGTCGCAGCCTGGATGTATCGTTGGGCTATTTCCTGCTGCCATTGACGATGGTGCTGACCGGTCGGCTGGTGTATGGCGAACAATTGTCACGCCTGCAAAAGATTGCGGTGTTCTTCGCCGGTGCTGGTGTGCTGAACGAGTTGTATCAGGTGGGCGGATTCTCCTGGGCAACCCTGGTAGTGATCATCGGCTACCCGGTTTACTTCGTACTGCGCAAACGCCTGAAGACCGACCACCTCGGCGGGCTGTGGCTCGATATGGCGCTGATGTTGCCGGTGGCACTGTGGTTCGTGCAAAGCGGCGAACAGGGTTTTGCCGTGCTCGACGCCCACAAGGGCTTGTACGCCTTGATCCCGATGTTGGGCTTGATCAGTGCGTCGGCGCTGGTGTGCTACGTCGTCGCCAGCCGCTTGTTGGCCTTCAGCCTGTTCGGGCTGCTCAGCTATGTAGAACCGGTGCTGCTGCTCGGCGTGGCCTTGTTGTTGGGCGAAAGCATCAAGGCGGGGGAATGGCTGACGTATCTTCCGATCTGGCTCGCGGTGATGGTGCTGGTGTTTGAAGGCTTCAAGCATTTGGTGCGTCAGCAGAAGGCCTGACAGCACTTTCTTTTGCTGCCATTTCGAGCATTACAGCCGTCTGCGACAACCCCCCTCGAATGGCCCCGTAATACGGAATCCTGCCTTGGACTTCGTCGCCTATTTGCGTCAGTGCGGCGTCCATTTGCGCCTTTTCAACGCCAAACAGCTTACCGAGCCGGTTGCCCTGGTTGAGTTCAAGCAAGGTGCCGGTGACGGGGTTCTTGACGATTTCTTCGATGGACTGCGCCACATCCTCAGGCACGCCCAGTGCGATCAAGGCCGTCCCAATGCCGGAGCCCGGATTCTTCAGTTGGCGGATGAACTCGTCGAACAGCCCCCATAAATCGTTGGCACCCACATTATCCAGGCCGACACTGACGACCGTTTTCAAGTATTGCTCTCGCGAGACAGGCGACAGCGGCTGGTCATTGTTAAGGCCGTCTTCCACAAAGTAGAAGTTGCCCTTGTCACCTCCTCCATGGAAGTTGCCATAGGCATCGTACTGATAGAGCACGGTTTCTCCGTCCGGACGTGTGCCTGCGAAAGTCACCCGGCCTTCACGGGTCTCAACTTTCAGGTAGGTCCCCGTCAGCCCGTTGACCGGTACCGGCGGGACGCTTGTGTGCTTGTCCAGGCGATTGAAGATATCGCCCTTTTCGTAGCCAAAAGGCCCGACCACGGCATTGATATCGCCTGCTGCGAAGCGCGTCATCGTGTCTTTTACCCGCTTTGTCTGATCGGCGGGCGCATTGCGGGAAAAATGCCCGGCAAATACATCCAACTTGTCAGGGTCCGTGGCGATCTCTTTGAGCCAAGTGTTCATTTCTTCAAGGTTATTGAATTCGAAGAACGAGTTGCCCTCCTCGTCAGGAATGTACAACAGGACATTCGTTCCGGTTTCAGAGGCGGGTACGCGTTTGACCACCAGAATGTCGCTCGACTGGATCCCGTCCACCGCGAACGTGAAGACCTGCGCGCCGACGGTCGATGAGGTACCCGGGGCCAATACGGCATTGGCCAGTTCGACGCCTGCGGCGGTCAGCTCGCCCTGCGCACTGCTCCATTCCACGTTCGAGGAAAACGTCACGCGGGCGACAGTGGCAGGACTTGATGGGGAGGAAGCAGTTGGGTCCAAGGAACTGATGGCGGGTTCGTCGTTGACGGCTGCTGCCTGATTCAAACCTGGAGGTGGACTACCGGTGTGCGCAATGACTGTCATACGTGAACCTCAACTGGGCATATGACACTGAGTAATGCTTGCGGCGAGTTCCGTTCCTGGCCGCTGGCAACCGCCTGTGTCCCGATGTTTCTGCCGGGCAGCAAAAAGCCCGACCGGGTGCAATCCCGGTCGGGCTTTTTTGTGTATCGCCCAGGCGATCAGTCAGCGGTCAACACACCACGACGCACTTGGTCGCGCTCGATGGATTCGAACAGCGCCTTGAAGTTGCCTTCACCAAAGCCGTCGTCACCCTTACGCTGGATGAACTCGAAGAACACCGGGCCCATCAGGGTTTCCGAGAAGATCTGCAGCAGCAGGCGCTTGTCCCCCGCCACTGACGAGCCGTCCAGCAGGATGCCCCGTGCCTGCAGTTGATCCACCGGCTCGCCGTGGTTCGGCAGGCGGCCTTCGAGCATCTCATAATAGGTGTCTGGCGGCGCGGTCATGAAGCGCATGCCGATCTTCTTCAACGCATCCCAGGTCTTGACCAGGTCATCGGTGAGGAAGGCAACGTGCTGGATGCCCTCGCCGTTGAACTGCATCAGGAACTCTTCGATCTGCCCGGCACCCTTGGACGATTCTTCGTTCAGCGGGATGCGGATCATGCCGTCCGGGGCGCTCATGGCCTTGGAGGTCAGGCCGGTGTATTCGCCCTTGATGTCGAAATAGCGCGCCTCACGGAAATTGAACAGCTTCTCGTAGAAGTTGGCCCAGTAGGCCATGCGGCCGCGGTACACGTTGTGGGTCAAGTGGTCGATGACCTTGAGGCCCGCGCCCACCGGGTTGCGCTCGACACCTTCGAGGTACACGAAGTCGATGTCATAGATCGAGCTGCCTTCACCAAAGCGGTCGATCAGGTACAGCGGCGCGCCGCCAATGCCCTTGATCGCCGGCAGGTTCAGCTCCATCGGGCCGGTTTCGATATGGATAGGCTGGGCGCCCAGTTCCAGGGCCCGGTTGTAGGCCTGTTGCGAGTCCTTGACGCGAAACGCCATGCCGCACACCGACGGGCCGTGCTCGGCCGCAAAGTAGGAGGCGATGCTGTTGGGTTCGTTGTTGAGGATCAGGTTGATCTCGCCCTGCCGGTAAAGGTGTACGTTCTTGGAACGGTGAGTCGCGACCTTGGTGAAGCCCATGATCTCGAAGATCGGCTCCAGGGTGCCCGGGGTTGGCGATGCGAATTCGATGAACTCGAAGCCCATCAGGCCCATTGGGTTTTCGTACAGGTCTGCCATTTTCGGTGCCTCATCATCATTCTTGTAATTAACAAATGTTTATTTGCGAGCAAGGATGAGGTCAGCGGGTGGCGCACAGGAGATACCCCGCACGCTGCGGGCGAGGAAGTCACCAAAGATGAGGGGGGACCCGAGTAGCTTCATGGTTACATCAGTCTCTGACGGGCGAGGCTTGCGTTAGCGCAAGTCCTTATTCTTGTATGCGTAAATCGATTCTACACAGCGTAAACGGATTTGTCCGTACTCTTATCAAATCCCCATTGCCCTGGCCCGCGCAAGGGGTTTGTTGCACAGATAGATGCCCAGCAGGATGACCGCCCCACCCAGCAGCATCGGCACGGTCAGTTGCTCGCCAAGCAGCAATGCGCCGCAGATCACTGCCGTCAGCGGATTGAGGGCGATAAATACACCCGCACGGGTGGCGCCGATGCGGCGCAGGCCATCGTAGTAGCCGATGTAGGCCAGTGCCGAACCCAGCACGCCCAGGTACAGCAAACTCATCAGTTGGGGCAGATCAATCCGGCCCAATGCGGCCACCGTTAGTCGACCCGTCACCAGCGTGGTGATCGTCAGCATCAGCGTGCCCAGCAGGATCGACCAGGTCACGGTTTGCAATGGCCCCAGGCGCTGGTTGAGACCCCGGGAAAACAGCGAGTACACGCCCCACCCCACCACGCAGCCGAAAATCAGCAAGTCGCCGACCCACGCATCTGCCGTGCCCTGCAGCAACTGCGGGTTGCGACTGACGATCACCAGCCCTGCGCCACCCAGGCACAGCGCGATCCCCACCAGCTTGAAGCAGCCCAGGCGTTCCTTGAACAGCAGCCACGAGGCCAGGCCAATCACTGCCGGGTTCAGCGCCACGATCAACGAGGCCCGGGACGCATTGATGTAATGCAGGCCGTAGAAAAAACACAGGTTATAGAAAAATATCCCGAAAAAGCCCAGCACCACCAATTGCACCCATTGCGCGGTGGTCGGACGCGCCAGGCGAATACGCGCGACGCCCAGGAAGGCCAGCAGTGCCAGGCTGGCCAGTACAAAGCGCACGGTCGCCGCTAACAGTGGGTCCAGGCCTGCCGCCAGATAGCGCCCGGCAACGAAGGTGCCGCCCCAGATCATGGTCACGGCCGCCAGCTTCAGATACGTCAGACGGTCAGGGCTCGGGTTCATCAGATTTCTACTCACAAGACACGGGATTGGCTTATTGTTTGGCTAATCCCCGATCATCGTAAAATGAGTAAATACTCATGACCCTTACCCAACTGGAAATCTTTTCCCTGGTGGCCGAACTGCAAGGTTTCACCAGCGCCGCCAATCGCCTGGGCATCAGCCAATCGGCGGTGTCCCATGCGATCAAATCCCTGGAGCAGGAACTGGGTGTGGAGTTGATCCGACGTCATCAGTCCCAGGTCGAACTCAGCGATATCGGCCAACAACTGCTGTTGCGCGCCCGGGCCATGCTCGGGTTGGCCAACACGCTGCAACAGGAAGCCGCCGATGCCCGCGGGATGAAGCGCGGCACGCTGCGCATCGGCTCGTTCGGGCCGACCTCATCGATTCGCTTGTTGCCCGCGATCCTGCAGCATTTTCGCGAGCAGCATCCGGGCATCGAGGTGCATGTCGACGAAGGCCCCGATCGCCAGGTGACGCAGTGGCTGGAAGAGCGGCGCGTCGACGTTGGGTTTGTGGTGCTGCCTGAAGAGCGCTTCGATACGTTCCCGTTGATTGAGGACCAACTGGTCGCGCTGCTGCCCTTGGGGCATCACTTGGGCGCGCAGCCAAGTGTCAGCCTGAAAGCGCTGTGTGGTGAACCTTTTATCCTGACCCAGGCTGGTTCGGCCGAACTGGTCTCAAGGCTGTTCGTCGGTGCAGGGTTGCAGCCGGATGTGCGTTACCGCTGCTCACAGCTGCTCAGCACCCTGGACACCGTGCGCCGGGGCGACGGCGTGACCATTGTCGCCGAGTTGTCGCTGCCTGAATCCACGCAGGCGGATTACCTGATCAAACCGCTCAAGCCTGCCGTCAAACGCCAGGTGGGGCTGGCGGTACTGGACCGTCGGCAGTCCTCGCCGGCAACCCTGGCATTTATTCAACTGGCCACACGGTTGAAGCTTTATTGAACATGCACAGACGCCTGCCGCCATCTATCATGGCCAATACCGATACGCTTTGTTGGAAGGCCACCGAGGTTGTCCCGACCGCATTTGAGCGTCCTATTGCCCTCTCCCGCTACAGGCTGCGCAAATGCCACTGACCGTCAAAGGCCCCCGAAAGGCCTCCACTCGCCACCTGATCACCCTGCTCAGTGGCGCGCTGCCCATTTTGCTGGGTGTGCTTATCCTGTATTGGCAAGCCGGGCGCACCCTCGAGCACAGCACCGCGCAAACCGCCCAGGAGGCCGTGCGCCAGTTTGACCTGATGCTCGACAACACCGCCCTCGCCGCCCAGGACCTGCTGCCACTGGCCGGCCATGAATGTGATAACCCGACTCAACTGAAGCTGCGGGAACAGGTCACCCGCCGGCCGTTCGTGCGCGCCACCACCTTGTCCTGGCAGCGCAACATCTATTGCAGCTCGTTGTTTGGTGGCAACTACCAGTCCCCGGTCAACCCTGAGGACTACGTCGGCGGCCGTCTCTGGCTGATGAAAGGCAACCCGGTGACACCCGACACCGCATTGCTGGTGTATCGCCTCACCGAGGGAGACCGGGGGGCCTTCGCCTCCATTGATGGCTACCACTTGACCAACGCGTTGCGCCTGATCAGCCGATATACCGACCTGGTGTTGCAGGTGGGGCCTAACTGGCTGGCGGCGGATGGCAAGGTGCACAGCACAGCGCTGCCGACATTTTCCGTCGCGCATCATCATCTCGACTCCACGCGGTATACCTACAGCGTGGAAGCCGGGATGCCGGAGGGTGAAACCTGGCGCTACATGCGGGCGCGGTATCCCGCGCTGTTCGTTCTGGTGGTGTTTTTCGGCGTGCTGGCAGGCATCTTCGCCCACTGGCTGCAAAAGCGCTCATCGGCACCGACCCTGGAACTGCAACGGGCCCTGGGCGCCAATGAATTTGTGCCCTATTACCAGCCAGTGGTGCGTGGCGACAACATCCGGCAGTGGGCCGGCTGTGAAGTGCTGATGCGCTGGAATCATCCCAGGGAAGGTCTGGTGCGCCCGGACCTGTTCATTCCCCTGGCCGAACATTCGGGCCTGATCGTACCGATGACCCGCGCCCTGATGCGCCAGACCGCCGCACAGTTGGCGCCCCACACCGCGCAGTTTGCCGACAATTTTCACGTGGGCATCAACATTACCGCTCGCCATTGTCACGACCTGGGGCTGGTGGAGGACTGCCGGGAGTTCCTCGCTGCCTTCCCGCCGGGCAAGGTGATCCTGGTCCTGGAGTTGACCGAGCGCGAGTTGATCGAACCCACGGATATCACCCGCCAGCTGTTCCAGGCGCTGCATGAAATGGGGGTAATGATCGCGATCGACGACTTTGGCACCGGCCACTCCAGCCTGGGTTATTTGCGCAACTTCAATGTCGATTACTTGAAGATAGATCAAAGCTTCGTGGCAATGATCGGTGTTGATGCACTCTCGCGGCATATACTCGACAGCATCATTGAACTGTCTGCCAAGCTGGACCTGGGCATCGTTGCCGAAGGCGTCGAAACACAAGAACAATGCGACTATCTGGCGGCCCAAGGCGTTGATTTCTTGCAAGGCTACCTGTTTGGCAAGCCTGTACCTTGCGACGAGTTCATTAGATTCCTGAACAGCCATTGAATAGCCAGCCACTTCAACGGAAATATTGTTATTTATACAAAAGACATGATTTACTCATGACTGATTAACTACTACAATTTTTCCTGCCTGTGCTGAATTGGCAGGAAGGCCACTTTCATTGAGTCGCCTTAAGGCTCTTGGCTTATCGCTTTGTTTGCAGTAGATATCAGCCAAATACACTATTGGAGTATAGATTTTGTCCAGACTCGCCGAATTTCGCGCAGCAGAAAAAGCCCTTCAAGAGCAGCTTGCCCAGCTGGAATCCCTGAAGAACGATGCTGGTTTGAAGAAAGAAATCGAATTCGAAGAAAAGCTGCAAGGGCTGATGAAGACCTACGGCAAAAGCCTGCGCGACATCATCTCCATCCTGGATCCTAACCCGGGCAAGTCCGGCGCTTCCGTCGCTGCCGCACCCAAACAGCGCCGTGCCCGCGTCGTCAAGGTTTACCACAACCCGCACACGGGTGAACTGATCGAAACCAAGGGCGGCAACCATCGCGGCCTGAAGGCGTGGAAAGAACAGTACGGCGCAGCCACTGTAGACTCCTGGCTTCGCGGCTAATGCTTTGCGGCTAGTACAAACGCACTAAAAAAAGCCCTGCACATGCAGGGCTTTTTTGTTTACAGGCATCGATAGTGAAACAAATCAGGACGCTGGCACTTTCAAAAACGAACTTTAAAAAACATTTCACTTTGTTCAAATCGACTTATTTGTCGCGATGCCTACAACGCTCAAAGTTTAAGGCTGTCACGCACCGAACTGACTTCATCCTTGCTTGATTCGTAAGCGTCGGCCTGGCCTGCGTATGAAAAAACATAGGCCTTATCGGTATCGACAGCCCCCACCAACGTTTGCGACAGCACATGCCGACCGTTCTCGGTGATTACACAGGTAGTTTCCAATGCCTCAAGCCGGCTCAATGTTGTGGGGTGCATCTTGGTGCACACACTTTGATAACCACCCTGGGCAAAGTCCTTCTGGATGGATTTGCGCATTTCCAGCAGCACGCCTTGCAGGTTGACCGTATGCCCCGCTTCGATTGGCGTGCCCGTCAACTCCATGACCATCAAGGTCGCGCCATTCTCATCATTCTTTATGGCCCGCTGGCGGGACACCGCCGACGGTTGCGCCGGGGCCTGGTCGTCGGGCGCCACTTCCTCTACCTGCCAGCCGCTGGGCCAATGAATTTCCGGGTCAGCCGCCCATGCAGCGGTGCTGCCCAGCAACAGGCTCAGGGTACTCAACAACGGTGCGCGAAATCCGGTCATTACGAAAAACACTCAAGGTTCAAGCGACAAAGTTTGGGCCCCTGCACCCGCTGGCCGCAAGGGTTGCGTGACCTTTTTCATTTGGCGCAACCGGCAGGGCTGCGTATCATGGACCGGCTGCACGGATGCCAGCCGCAAGCCAAGGGATGCTCCAACCGGAGCCACGTTTGCCCCATTTTTCTCTGGAGGGCCCATGAGCCTGCACGAACTGAACACTTTCCCGGGCGTCACCGCCCAGCCTGACGCCGCCACCACGAACTTCGTATTCAACCACACCATGCTGCGGGTCAAGGACATCACCAAGTCGCTGGATTTCTACACCCGCGTACTGGGTTTTTCCCTGGTTGAAAAACGTGACTTCCCGGAAGCCGAATTCAGCCTGTACTTCCTGGCCCTGGTCGACAAGGCCCAGATCCCGGCCGACGCTGCCGCCCGCACCCAGTGGATGAAGTCGATCCCGGGCATCCTCGAACTGACCCACAACCACGGCACCGAAAACGACGCGGACTTTGCCTACCACAACGGCAACACCGACCCGCGTGGCTTTGGCCATATCTGCATCTCGGTGCCGGACATCGTTGCTGCCTGCGCGCGCTTTGAAGAACTGGGCTGCGACTTCCAGAAGCGCCTGAGTGACGGCCGCATGAAAAGCCTGGCATTCGTGAAAGACCCGGATGCGTACTGGGTTGAAATCATTCAGCCAACGCCGCTGTAAGGTTCCGCCGGCAATAAAAAACCCCATGATCACTCATGGGGTTTTTCATTTCCGGGCCGGAATTTACGCCGGGGCGGAAGTGCGGATCAGGTGATCGAAAGCACTCAGGGAAGCCTTGGCGCCCTCGCCTACTGCAATCACGATCTGCTTGTACGGCACAGTCGTTACGTCACCGGCGGCAAAAACGCCTGGCAGCGAAGTCTCACCACGTGCATCGACGATGATCTCGCCACGTGGAGTCAACTCCACAGTGCCTTTGAGCCAGTCGGTGTTGGGCAGCAAACCGATCTGTACAAAGATGCCTTCCAGGTCGATAGTCTTGAATTCGCCACTGTCGCGATCCTTGTAGGCCAGGCCGGTAACTTTCTGGCCATCCCCCTTGACCTCACTGGTCAGCGCGCTGGTAATCACGTCAACGTTCGGCAGGCTGTACAGCTTGCGCTGCAACACGGCGTCGGCGCGCAACTTGCTGTCAAACTCAAGCAAGGTCACGTGGCTGACGATACCGGCCAGGTCGATGGCTGCTTCAACGCCGGAGTTACCGCCGCCGATCACCGCCACGCGCTTGCCCTTGAACAGCGGGCCGTCGCAGTGCGGGCAGAAGCACACGCCCTTGGCCTTGTATTCCTGCTCGCCCGGTACACCCATTTCACGCCAGCGCGCACCGGTGGCCAGGATCACGGTCTTGGACTTGAGGGTCGCACCGCTTTCGAAACGGATTTCGTGCAGCTCACCGTTGTTTTTCGCCGGGATCAGCGCAGTAGCACGCTGCAGGTTCATGATGTCCACGTCGTACTGACGTACGTGGGCCTCCAGGGCGCTGGCGAGTTTCGGCCCTTCGGTTTCCTGTACCGAGATAAAGTTCTCGATCGACATGGTGTCCAGCACCTGCCCGCCGAAGCGCTCGGCTGCAACACCGGTACGGATGCCTTTACGTGCAGCGTAGATAGCCGCTGCCGAACCTGCTGGGCCACCGCCGACAACAAGTACGTCGAACGCATCTTTGGCGCTGATTTTCTCGGCGGCTTTTTCGATACCGCTGGTGTCGAGCTTGGCGAGGATTTCTTCCAGGCCCATGCGGCCCTGGCCGAAGTTCACACCATTCAAGTAAACGCTGGGCACGGCCATGATCTGACGATCATCGACTTCTGCCTGGAACAGCGCACCGTCAATGGCGACGTGGCGGATGTTCGGGTTCAGTACTGCCATCAGGTTCAGCGCCTGGACCACGTCCGGGCAGTTCTGGCACGACAGCGAGAAGTAAGTCTCGAAGCTGAACTCACCTTTAAGGGCGCGAATCTGTTCAATCACTTCGACACTGGCCTTCGAGGGGTGGCCGCCGACTTGCAGCAGCGCCAACACCAGCGAAGTGAATTCATGGCCCATTGGGATGCCGGCAAAACGCAGGCTGATATCGGCACCCGGGCGGTTGATAGAGAACGATGGCTTGCGCGCATCATTGCCATCGCTTTTCAGGGTAATCAGCGTCGAAAGGCTGGCTACATCCTGCAAGAGGGCAAGCATTTCCTGGGATTTCGCACCGTCATCGAGGGAGGCGACGATCTCGATCGGCTGGGTGACCCGTTCCAGGTATGACTTCAACTGAGCTTTAAGATTGGCGTCCAACATACGGGCGATTTCCTATTAATTCGGTTTATTGCAGACAAAAAAACGCCCGAGCGAATCTCGCCCGGGCGTTTCGAGGGCGGATGCAGCTTACTTAGGTGCGGTAACCCGCCCTTGGCATTTCACAGACTTAGATCTTGCCGACCAGGTCCAGGGACGGAGCCAGGGTGGCCTCGCCTTCTTTCCACTTGGCTGGGCAGACTTCGCCCGGGTGAGCAGCAACGTACTGGGCCGCCTTGATTTTGCGCAGCAGCTCGGAAGCGTCACGGCCAACGCCGCCATCGTTCAGTTCAACGATTTTGATCTGGCCTTCAGGGTTGATCACGAAGGTGCCACGGTCTGCCAGGCCAGCTTCTTCGATCAGCACGTCGAAGTTGCGGGAGATGGTCAGGGTCGGGTCGCCGATCATGGTGTACTGGATTTTGCCGATGGCTGGCGAGGTGTTGTGCCAGGCAGCGTGGGCAAAGTGGGTGTCGGTGGAAACGCTGTAGATTTCGACGCCCAGTTTCTGGAATTCGGCGTAGTTGTCAGCCAGGTCTTCCAGTTCGGTTGGGCAGACGAAGGTGAAGTCGGCTGGGTAGAAGAACACGACAGACCATTTGCCTTTCAGGTCAGCATCAGTCACGTCTACGAAGTTGCCGTTTTTGTAGGCGGTAGCTTTGAACGGTTTTACTTGGCTGTTGATGATAGGCATCGTTGACTCTCCGTCAGGTTTGTAGAAGGGCTTAGTAAGTTGATGAGGTGAATCCTACCCACTCTCCCGGCCGATGGCTCATTGGCAAACCTGATGCTGACGATTGGTTTTCACTATCAAGAGACTGTATTAATAGAAGAAACCTTGAATCACTCGAGGGATGCCCGGGTCATGCCGAGAAAGGGCGTCGCTTCAACATAGCGCATGGCCGATTTCATGTCTTTCCAGCCGACGTAAGTCATCAACGACTTCAAGTCCCAGCCACTGCGATGAGCCCAGGTAGCGAAGCCCCGGCGCAGGGAGTGGCTGGTGTACTGATCGGCCGCAATCCCGGCGCGCCCCAGCGCCTGGCGCAACAGCGGGATCACGCTGTTAGCGTGCAAGCCCTCCTCGCCCAGATTGCCCCAGCGATCAATGCCGCGAAACACCGGGCCGCGCACCAGCGCTGAAGCGCTGAGCCATTCGCTATAGGCCTGCACCGGGCACAGCCGCAACAGCGCCGGCGTCTGGTAGGTGCGGCCGATATTTTCCCGATCACTTTTGCTGCGCGGTAGATACAGGGTGATGCCCGAACCGGGCACCGCCTGCACGTGCTCGATATTCAGCCGGCACAACTCATCGCTGCGAAAGCCACGCCAGAAACCCAGCAGGATCAACGCTGCGTCACGCTTGGCCCGCAGCCATCGGGGATGGTCTTCTGCGCCTCGGGCGTCGTGGCCTTCCTGTTCGAGGAACTGGATGACCTGCTCCAGGTGCTGCAGTTGCAATGGCTCTGCCTGCTTTTCCTGAGCCGGGTGCAGGGCACGAATGCCTTTCAGGACTTTGCGCACCACTGGCGCCTTGGTCGGATCAGGAAACCCCTGGCTGGTGTGCCACTGGGCCAGCGCCGATAAACGCAGCTTCAACGTGTTGACCGACAGCACGCCCGCATGCGCCACCAGATAGCGCGCCACGCTGTCGCTGGTCGCCGGCAGGAATCCACCCCAATTCACCTCGAAATGCTCGATTGCCGCTCGATAGCTGCGGCGGGTGTTATCGCGGGTGGCCGCATTCAGATAACGGTCCAGCTCACTCATGCCTGTACTGCCATTGGCTGTTGTCCATTTCAAAACCTGTATCACGCGGGATAATACGCCAATATCCCATCTGATAAATCATCAATTTCGGCTTTAAAACAATCGTGATATAGTACGTATATACATACTACGTACCACAGTACCAAATCGACGGAGACTCCATGGCTCGCGGCGGCATCAATAAAGCAGTAGTTCAAACGGCACGCCTGGCGATCCTTGCCCGTGGCGAAAACCCAAGCATCGATGCAGTACGCATCGAGATGGGCAATACCGGCTCGAAAACCACGATTCACCGCTATCTGAAGGAGCTGGACGAAAGCGAAACCCGCCAGACCATCACCGAAGCGCCCATTGACGACGAACTGGGTGAACTGGTGGCGCGACTGGCCCAGCGCCTGAAGGAGAAGGCCCAGGAGCCTATCGACTTGGCTCTGGCGCAGTTCCAGCAACAGAAAACCGCCCTGCTCGCCCAGGTTGAGGAGCTGGAAGCGGCCCACTCCCAGCTCAAGCAGCAGTTCGATATCCAGTCCGCCGCCCTGGCCGATGAAAGCGCAGCCTTGCAAAGCACTCGCTCCAGCCTGCAAACCGAGCAAACCCGCAACGCCGGGCTGAGCCAGGCGTGCAGCGATTACGAGTTGCGGATCAACGACAAGGACGAGCAGATTCGCTCACTGGAAGAAAAGCACCTGCATGCCCGGGACGCCCTGGAGCATTACCGCAATGCGATCAAGGACCAGCGTGAACAGGAACAGCGTCGCCATGAAGGCCAGTTGCAGCAGGTCCAGGCAGAGCTGCGCCAGGCCCAGCAGAGCGCGATGGTGCGCCAGGATGAAATCACTCAGTTGCACCGCGATAACGAGCGCCTGCTGATCGAGCATCGAGTGACCGTGAAGGAATTGAGCGCACTGCAGGAACAGGCTCGCCAGGACCGCGAACAGCAGCGTCAATTGAGCGAGCAAGTGAGTGTGATCGACAGCGAGCGCACCCTGTTGCAGGAGCGCTTGCGAGTTGCCCAACTGGAGAATCAGGCGCGCCAGGAAGCGCTGGCCGAGCATCAGAAGGCCAACAAAACCCTGGAACTGGACCTGGTCAAGGCCCAGGCCAGTATTGATGCGCTGCGCCTGGCAGCCGTCGTTGCGACGGTGCCGGAAGCAACTACCGAGGGCTGATTACTGCGCCACTGGCGTGCGCATGGTGACGAACTCTTCCGCCGCTGTTGGGTGCACGCCGATGGTTTCATCGAAATGCTGCTTGGTCGCGCCCGCCTTGAGCGCGATCGCCAGGCCCTGCACGATCTCGCCAGCGTCGGGGCCGACCATGTGGCAACCCAAGACCTTGTCGGTCTCGGCGTCGACTACCAGCTTCATCAGGGTCTTTTCCTGGCAGTCGGTCAGGGTCAGTTTCATCGGCCGGAAGCGGCTTTCGAACACCTGCACCTTGTGCCCGTCTTCACGGGCCTGCTCTTCGCTGAGGCCCACGGTGCCGATATTCGGCAGGCTGAACACCGCCGTCGGGATCATCGCGTAGTCCACCGGACGATATTGCTCAGGCTTGAACAAGCGACGTGCCACGGCCATGCCTTCAGCGAGGGCCACTGGCGTCAGTTGCACGCGGCCGATCACATCACCAATCGCCAGGATCGACGGTTCGGCGGTCTGGTACAGCTCATCCACTTCGACAAAGCCGCGCTTGTCCAACTTGACGCCAGTGTTTTCCAGCCCCAGGTTATCGAGCATCGGGCGTCGGCCAGTGGCGTAGAACACGCAATCGGCTTCCAGCACGCGGCCATCTTTCAAAGTGGCCTTGAGGCTGCCATCGGCCTGTTTGTCGATACGCTCGATGTCGGCGTTGAACTGCAGGTCCAGGCCGCGCTTGGTCAGCTCTTCCTTCAAGTGCGTGCGCACCGAGCCGTCAAAACCGCGCAGGAACAGGTCGCCGCGATACAGCAGCGAAGTCTGTGCGCCCAGGCCATGGAAAATCCCGGCGAACTCGACGGCGATATAGCCACCGCCGACTACCAGCACACGCTTGGGCAGCTCCTTGAGGAAAAACGCCTCATTGGAGCCAATGGCGTGCTCGCGCCCCGGGATGTCCGGGATCTGCGGCCAGCCACCGGTGGCCACCAGAATGTGCTTGGCGGTAAAACGCTCACCGTTGATTTCTACCTGGTGCGGGTCCACCAGCCGCGCATGCCCTTCGTGCAGGGTCACGCCGCTGTTGACCAGCAGGTTGCGGTAGATGCCATTGAGGCGGTTGATTTCACGATCCTTGTTGGCGATCAGGGTCGCCCAATCGAAATTCGCTTCACCCAGGGACCAGCCAAAACCGCTGGCCTGCTCGAAGTCTTCGGCGAAATGCGCGCCGTATACCAACAGTTTCTTCGGTACGCAGCCCACATTCACGCAGGTACCGCCCAGGTAGCGGCTTTCAGCCACTGCCACTTTGGCGCCAAAACCCGCAGCGAATCGTGCAGCGCGCACACCGCCGGAACCGGCACCAATTACATAAAGGTCAAAATCGTAGGCCATTTCACTCTCCTCGGCAGGACAACAGCATACCTGCTGCCGCGCCAGAGGTCAGCGCCTTACCAGCGATACGTCGCGCTGGCCTGCAACGAACGGGTTGCGCCCCAGTAGCAAAGGAAACCGTTGCTGCAGTAGGCCAGGTATTCCTTGTTGAACAGGTTGCTGGCGTTGAGGGCCAGGCGCCAGTTCTGCACGTCATAGTGCGCCGCGGCATCAAACAGCGTGCGCGATGACACCTCCAGCGTGTTGTCGGCGCTGCCGTAGCTCGGCCCGAAGTAGCGCGCACCCGCCGCGAAACCGACGCCCTGCAGCGGGCCGTCGTGGAAGGTGTAGTCCGCCCACAGCGAGGCACTCTTGCCCGGGATGCCGGTCGGGTGTTCGCCCTGGTCGCCGTCATTGGATTTGAGGATGCGCTGGTCCATCCAGGTGTAAAAACCGATCAGGCTGAGGTTCGAGGTGACTTCGGCATGGGCTTCCAGCTCGACGCCGCGGGAGCGGATTTCGCCTTTCTGGGTGGCAAAATTGGGGTCGACATCGTCGGTGGTCAGGACGTTTTGCTGACGCAGGTCGAACACTGCCGCGCTGTACAGGCTGCGGGAGCCCACAGGCTGGTATTTAACGCCGGCTTCGTACTGCTTGCCGGTGGTCGGCACAAATGTCGCACCCAGCCGGTCAGTGCCCAGTTGCGGCTGGAACGATTCGCTGTAGCTGACATACGGCGCAACGCCGTTATCAAACACGTAGCTCAGGCCCGAACGCCAGGTGAGTTTCTCGTCGTGCTGGCGCGTGTTGCTCAGGTTGGCGCCGGTCAACGCGCTGTCCTGATTGTCGTAGGTACGCGCCCAGTCTTGCCGCACACCGATCAGCCAGCGCCAATGGTCGAAGCTGAGCTGGTCCTGCAGGTACACGCCAAACTGGCTCTGGGTGGTGTATTGGTTGATGGACACCGGCACCCTCGGCAAGGCGCTGAAGTCGGGGTTGTAGATATTGATCGCACTCGGGAAATACTGGCCGCCCCGGTTGATGGTCTGCAACAGCCGCTGGAAGTCCGCCCCCATCAGCACAGTGTGCTTGACCGGGCCGGTGCTGAAGTCGGACTGCAACTGGTTATCAAGGGCGAACTGGCCAAGGTGCTCATGATTGACGTTGGCCCACAGCGGCGCGGTGGCAAGGTTGGCGTCCAGCGGCCCGGTGAGGGAAGTCTGGTAGTAGTCGACGTCATCATGCATATAGCGCAGGTGCTGGTGAAAGCTCCAGGTGTCGTTGAACCGGTGGCTGAACGCGTAGCCCAGGGAAAACTGATTGCGCTTGAAGCGATCGCGGTCCGGGTCGCCCAGGTAATCATCGGGGCGCAAGCGCCCATTCGGGTTGTGCAGCGCGGTGCCATACGCGGGTACCGGGTTGAACAGCCCACCTTCCGGGTCGTATTGATAGTTGGCCAGCAGGGTCAGGCTGGTGTCGTCGTCGATGTTCCAGGTGATGGCCGGCGCGATGGCGATGCGCTGGTCCTTGATGTGATCGGTCTGGGTATCGGCCATGCGGCCCAGCCCGGTCAGCCGATAGGTCACATCGCCCTGCTCGTCCAGGCGCCCGCCAAAATCGAAGCCGGCCTGATAGCGGTTGTCATTGCCCACGCTCATTTGCAACACGTGCAGTGGCTCATCCGTCGGCCGCTTGCTCTGCATGTCCACCAGGCCGCCCGGCCCGCTCTGGCCGTACAGCACGGAAGCTGGCCCGCGCAGCACGTCGATGCGCTCCAGAAACCAAGGGTCGACCCGAGGCGTAGCGAACCAGGTCGTGCGATTGAGCTTGAGCCCGTCGAGGTAGGAGTCGGCATCGAAGCCGCGAATGCTCAACTGGTCAAACCGCAGGTCGTTATCCTGGGAGTAAACCCCTGGTGTGTAGCGCAATGCCTGGTCGACGGTTTGCGCCGCCTGGTCATCCATCTGCTGGCGGCTGACCACCGAGATCGATTGCGGCGTCTCCACGATCGGCGCGCCGGTTTTGGTGCCCACGGTGGTGTTGCGCGCCACATAGCCTGGCACCACGCCGTCTGCCGGCTCGGCCTCGGCGGCTGTCACCGCGGTGTCCTTCAACACGATGGGCGCGTCATCGGCCCACACAACAGGAGCAAGCGCCAACACCACCAGCGCCAGCCTGGAAAGGTAAAACGGAGGAGAAGACAACGCACCGGACATGACGATTCCTTGAAAAGTCTTTTTGTTAATCGTTCTTATTTAATATTGAATCGCGTTAAAGATCCGGTCATTCTTCTACGCGCACGGGTCAATTAATGACCGTTCCAACCTACATCTCAGGAATCATTCTTGATTGGACAACATCTGGCGTAAACGCTTTGGGGCGCCCGCTCGCAGCACCAGCGAGGAATTACGGGTTCGGGCCCATGACTATGTCGATGGCGCACGAGAGATTTGGCACAGCCATGAATATGGCCAACTGGTGCACGCCACCCAAGGCGTGATCCGGGTGTTGACCCGCATGGGCGCCTGGACCGTCCCGCCGGCATACGGCTTTTGGATTGCGCCGGGTGTCGACCATGAATTGCACATGGTCGGTGAGGTTGCGATGCGCGCACTGTACGTGGAAAGCGATCAATTACCCACGGCGTGGCAATCCTGCCGATTGATCAGGGTAGAGCCGCTGCTGCGGGAGCTGATTCTGGGCATGCTCGCACCCGACGCCCACACTGCCCTGCTCACGCCATTGCTGCTGCACCAGTTGATATCCGCGACTCAAACCGAAGGCTGCAGCCTGCCATTGCCCCGGGACAAACGCCTGCTCAGTGTGTGTGAAATGCTTCTGGAAGACCCGGCGAACCCGGCCACCCTGGAAGACTGGAGTGAATCCATCGGCGCCAGCGTGCGCACCCTGCGCCGGCGGTTTCGGGATGAAACCGGGCTGAGCTTCAACCAATGGCGCCAGCAGCTACGGATTGCCGAAGCCGTTTGCCAGTTAGCCCAGGGCCGACCATTGGGGGCTATTGCACGGGACATGGGCTATGCCAACGGCAATGTGTTTGGTGCAATGTTCAAGCGGGTACTGGGCGAAGCCCCCAGCCGCTATTTGGGCAAGGCATAAAAAAACCTGCGGTCTTTCGACTCGCAGGCTTTTTCAACGGGCTGGCAACGATGAATCAGTAAGCCTTGCCAGTCTTGTAGAAGTGCTCGTAGCAGAAGTTGGTCGCTTCGATGTAGCCTTCAGCGCCACCGCAGTCAAAACGACGACCCTTGAACTTGTAGGCAATCACGCAACCGTCTTTTGCCTGCTTCAGCAGGGCGTCGGTGATCTGGATCTCGCCACCCTTGCCTGGCTCGGTTTCTTCGATCAGCTTGAAGATGTCCGGGGTCAGGATGTAGCGGCCGATGATCGCCAGGTTCGACGGAGCATCTTCCGGCGCTGGCTTTTCAACCATGTCGCGTACGCGGATCAGGCCATCACCGATATCGTCGCCGGCAATCACGCCGTACTTGTTGGTTTCCTGAGGATCGACCTCTTGAACCGCGACGATGGTGCAGCGGTACTTCTGGTACAGCTTGACCATCTGGGTCAGGACGCCGTCGCCTTCCAGGTTTACACACAGGTCATCGGCCAGTACCACGGCGAACGGTTCGTCACCGATCAGCGGACGACCGGTCAGGATCGCGTGACCCAGGCCTTTCATTTGGGTCTGGCGGGTGTAGGAGAACGAGCACTCGTCGAGCAGCTTACGGATGCCGACCAGGTATTTTTCCTTGTCGGTGCCCTTGATCTGGTTTTCCAGCTCGTAGCTGATGTCGAAGTGGTCTTCCAGGGCGCGTTTGCCACGGCCGGTCACGATCGAGATTTCGTTCAGGCCGGCATCCAGTGCTTCTTCCACGCCATACTGGATCAGTGGCTTGTTCACCACCGGCAGCATTTCTTTGGGCATGGCCTTGGTCGCTGGCAGGAAGCGAGTGCCGTAACCGGCTGCTGGGAACAAGCATTTCTTGATCATATGAGTCCTTACAAAGGGCTGTGCGTACGAAATTCGGCGCAGTCTAATCAGGCCGCAGTCACCTTACAATGGGTCCTGCTGGCGTTGCGATGTCAACATAGAGAAAAAATGTCGGCGTAAGTTCCGCCGGCATTCAATCAAGTACCTTCGCCGCTGTTAGAAATCGTCGGCTTGTGCCCGTCATTCAAAGGGCTCCAACCTTTTTAGCACGCTTTATGGCGATCGGCACTGACCTGCAACAACTTGCGCCGTCCTACGCCGTTTGGCGCTATCATTACGCCCTTGAACCAGACAACGAGATTGATAGATGTCAGAACCAAAAGGCGTGAACGGCTACCTGATCACCAAGCGAGCGGACGGCTGGCACTTGATCAACTTCCATGGCGACAGCGTTGCCGGCGCATTCGCGACCGAAGCTCAAGCCTGTGCCGTGGCCGAAGTGTTTGTGGATGAGGCCGGCCACGCGTCGAGCAAGCGTCCGAAAACCAAGTAACACCGCGGTAACGCCAATCAAGCCTCGTTTGACGGGGCTTTTTTGTGTTTGTCTGTACGTTGATGGCGGTTCGCTATAATCTCGCCTGTAACGCCCCACGACAGTGTCAGCGCTCCCCCTCCAACACCCTGATGACGACTCCTACATGAACAAGATCCTGGCACTGATTGCGGTACTGGCGCTTACCGGTGGCTGCACCACCACTTCCGACACGGTCCTGAAGAACGGCGAACAAGGACTGGCCATCGACTGCTCCGGCGAAGCCAACTCCTGGGCCAGCTGTTATGAAAAGGCTGATGCGTCCTGCGCGGGCACCGGCTACCGGATTGTCGGCACCGAAGGCACACCGGCCCTGAAAGAAAGCGACAAGACCCTGGGCAAGGATGTCGGCAACTACAAGACCCGCAGCGTGACGGTGGTCTGCAAATAATTACATGTGAATTTCGGCGAACTTGATGCCCAGGCCGCGAATGGTCTCGATCAAGTCGTCCAGGCGGGAGAAGGATTCGACTTCATCCTGGTCATCCACCAGGAAGTAACTGCGACCGCCGCTCTTCTTGAAGAACACGATCCACTCGCCCGTATCCGCGGGATTTTGAATCACATGGGTCGCAGAAATATGCCCCCCTGCATGCTGTTCCCTGACTTGCTCACGTTTCATGACTGAGTTTCCGAAAAGACAATGCCGCTGATTCAGCGGCATTTTTTATGGGTTATCGACAGTTTAACGGATGCCTTGGCCAATCAGTACGCCATCGACCGTCTGCCCGTAAAGATTGACGCCGTCATTGGCGTGGAACTTCACCCGGGTTTTCTCCACGGAGCCGTCCACGAGGCGCGGGTCCTGAGGACGCTCGTGACGGTTGACGTAGGCTGCCACGTCCCAGGCTTGCTGGTCGGTCAGGCTGCCGCCCTGGCCCAGGGGCATGTTGTGCTTGATGAAGGACGCTGCCGTATTGATTCGATGCATCCCGGCGCCCCAGTTGTAGGAGTCTTTACCCCAGAGCGGCGGCATCACGTAGTTGTCGCCCACTTTCTGGCCCTGGCCTTCGGCGCCATGGCACACCGCGCACTGGCCCTTGTAGACCTCTGCGCCCTGGGCCAGGTCGTAACCCTTGGCGGGTGCCGGCACGTCCGGGTAGCCACGGCCCGGCAGTTCGACGCCCAAGGGAGCCTTGCTCGCCAGCCAGTAGGCATATACCGACAGCGCGGTAATCTCCGGGCTGTCTGCAGCCGGTGGCGTGCCGCCATCCATGCTGAACTGGAAACAGCCCTGCAAACGCTCGGCGAAGGTGTTGACCTTGTCGTTCTTTTTTCGATACGCCGGGTACATCGGGTAGGCACCCCACAGCGGCGCCGAATTGGCCAGGCGACCCTGGTCCAGGTGGCAATTGCTGCAATTGAGGCCATTACCGACAAATTGCGGCGCCAGGCGCTTGGTGTCGACAAACAGCGCGTAGCCCTGTTTCACCAGCTTGCCGTAGGCGTTGTCCGGCAGCTCGCTTTCTTTTGGCGGCTGGAACTGCACGGCAGCCCCATGAGCGCCGGCTGGCTGCAACTGTGACTGGTCTTCCATGGCAATAGGGGCGGCATGGACGGGTACGCCGATCAGGCTTCCCAGCAGCGGAGCAAACAAGAAGCGCTTCATGGCTTGGCCTCCTGGCCGCTCAACGAGGCAAAATAGGTGGCCACGGCCTGCACTTCTTCAGCGCTGAGGGATTTGGCGATATGGCCCATCAGATCATTCGGATCGTTATGGCGCGTGCCGCTGCGCCAGGCGTTCAACTGCGCCGCGAGGTAGGCCGCAGATTGTCCGGCCAGGGGTGGAAACCCGTCGCCGACGCCCACGCCGGCCGGGCCATGACAGCTGACACAGGCCGGAATCTGGCGCTCCCACGCACCTTGCAGGGCAATCTTTTGCGCAGCGTCAGTAGGCATCTCGCTGCGGTGCACCGACACAGGTGCGGGCGCAGGCATTGCCGCCAGCTGCCGGGTTACAGCGCTGACTTCCTCTTCCGTCAGGGCGTTGGCCAGTGGCTGCATCACCGGGCTGTTCCGGGTGCCACTTTTAAAATCCTGCAGTTGCTTACGCAAATACCCCGCCGATAAACCGGCCAAACGCGGAAAACCCGCGGCTGCCAGCCCCAGGCCATCAGCCCCGTGGCAGGCGACGCACGGCGCAGCTCCCGGCTGCGAGCCGCCCTGCATATAAACGTTTTTCCCCTCCAGCGCGTGGGCATTGCCCAACATCAGCAACAACGCGCTACCCATCAGAACTCGTTCCAGAGACATCATCACGACTCCATTTTTATAGTTATATGCTTAGGCGAATTAGGCATAAGCCTACAAATGGTAGGGCAATGGCCCGGTCGCGACAACACTCATCCGCGAGCAAAAGGACGGTGTACTGAACCTCGCGCACAAAAAAGCCCGACGCTGCGGCAGCAGGGTCGGGCTTCTTGATCGGATTCGAGGTGGGCGGCTAAAGACTCAGCCGGAAATGCACGCTTCCCCCGCAGCTTTCACGTCACCTGGACGAATAGGCACATTGGACATGCTCTCGTAGAGCTTGATACTGCTCCCGCTGGAGCGCTCTTCAATTTCAAAAATGGCCGACGGGTCGGCAGAAAACTTCTGCGGTACGATAACTTGAACACCATCCTTGTGAGGCTCGATCTGCGAAGGCCTGCGGGTTTTAGACAATTTCTGGACAACGCACGCCGCGTATTCCTGTGGTTTTTTCCCGGAGATCACTGCCAGCGTTGGTGGGGTCTGCTTGATATCCGCCACCGAAGCACATCCACCCAACGCCAGGGCCAGAACCAACACACTCCACTTCATATAAAAACCTCCGATAAAGACCCTACGACAGCGAAGAAGGTATTTTTCTCCCGCCCACGTAGGATTTATCCCTGATAACTCGGTAAATAACTGTTTTAAATTGTCGAAGTCGTCGACGACGGTCCGATAATAAACGTGCTGGGGCTGATAAACTCCATCTTAACCTACGTATCGTTCTGATTTTTCAGAAAAAGCCCTTCTGGAGACACCTTATGAAATTCATCCACCAGCGTGAGCACCTCAATGAAGGAGATATTGTCGTCATTGAATGCTCGCAAACCTGCAACATCCGCCTGATGAGCGATGCCAACTTTCGCAGCTTCAAGAACGGCGGCCGCCATACTTACCACGGCGGCGCGTTCGACAAGTTCCCGGCAAAAATCACTGCGCCCAGCACCGGGTTCTGGAACATCACCCTGGACGTCGTGACCCGCCGCGCCATCAGCGTGACCAAAAAGCCGACGTTGTCCCACAAGATCCGCATTGTGCGCCGCACCAATTCGAAACTGAGCTGACAGGAATGCCCGTGACTACCACCAAATATGTGATCAAGTACAAACTCAACGGTGAGCGCCGCTTCGAGTTCGCCCAACTGCAAGCAGGCAGCGTGGAGGAAGCCAAGGAAGCCCTGGCGAAAATCCACGATGCCAGCGATGAGATTACTGACATCAATGTGAGCAAGGCGCTGTAATTCGAGCGCAAGCATCGGAGTGTTCTGGCGCTGACGACTTTCTAGACTGGCAGCCCTAATGCGCTGCCACAGGAACTTGTCGATGCCTTCCACTCCACTGCATGAACGCCTGGCCAAGCTGGACTGGGCCGCCATCGAGCAAGCCCTCGATGAACAGGGTAACGCACTGATTCCGGCCCTGCTGGATCAGCAGGAATGCGCTGAACTGAGCGGCCACTACCCCCGACCCGAACTGTTTCGCGCCCATGTGCTGATGGCCAGGCACGGCTTTGGCCGGGGCGAATACAAATATTTTCGCTACCCGCTGCCAGCGCCGATCTGCGCGCTGCGTGAACAGCTGTACGGGTTCCTCGCGCCCCAGGCCAATCGCTGGAACGAACAGATGAACCTGCCGATCACCTATCCGGCGCAGCATGCCGACTTCATTGCCCGCTGCCACGCTGCCGGGCAGCAACGCCCTACCCCGTTATTGCTGCAATACGGCCCAGGCGACTACAACTGCCTGCATCAGGATCTGTACGGGGAACATGTGTTTCCCCTACAAGTAGCCATCCTGTTGTCGCAGCCGGGAGAGGACTTTCGTGGCGGGGAGTTGGTGCTGACGGAGCAGCGGCCAAGAATGCAATCCCGGGCCCAGGTCGTCCCTCTTAACCAGGGTGACGCGGTAATTTTCGCGGTCAATCAGCGACCCATGCCGAGTGTGAGGGGGTTTCATCGGGTGACCTTGCGCCATGGGGTCAGTGTTCTGCACAGTGGTACCCGGCATACCTTGGGAGTGATTTTTCACGATGCGCAGTAAGACCCTTCCCGGATCAACCGCCGATTTGTTCGCCGATGAGGCGCTGCAACAGCCCCCGGGGCGCGAGCAAATCGGTGAACAATCCTACGTCCTCAGGGGCTATGCCCTGCCCTGGCTCGAGCGTTTGCTACCGGAACTGCGACGGGTATTGGCTCAATCGCCCTTCCGGCAAATGGTCACGCCCGGTGGTTTTACCATGTCGGCGGCGTTAAGCAGTTGCGGTGAATTGGGCTGGACGACCGACTCCACCGGTTATCGCTACTCCCCGATTGACCCGAATAACCAACAACCCTGGCCAGCCCTGCCGGCCGCATTGCGCGAACTGGCCGTGATGGCGGCAGCAGATGCAGGTTTCGACGATTTCGAGCCGGATGCCTGCCTGATCAACCGCTATGTGCCAGGCGCGAAAATGTCCCTGCACCAGGACAAGAACGAGCGTCGCTATGCCGCCCCGGTGGTCTCGGTGTCATTGGGTTTACCGGCGATCTTCCTGTTCGGCGGCTATGAGCGCAGCGACAAGACGCAAAAAGTCTCGTTGTTCCATGGCGACGTAGTGGTGTGGGGCGGCGTGGACCGCCTGCGCTTTCACGGCGTGATGCCGATCAAGCCCGGCACGCATCCGGTCATGGGGCCGCAGCGCATCAACCTGACGTTTCGCACGGCCGGATGAATTTGACCGCAAGCATCGGAGTGATGGGAATGCCCCACGGGACTAACCTGGCATTCTTCAACCAGGAGCCACCACCATGACCGCGCGCCACGCCACCGAACAAGACCCCCGCTGGGCCGCGATTGTCGCCCGTGACGCCAAGGCCGACTTGACCTTCGTCTATGGCGTGAAAACCACCGGTGTGTACTGTCGCCCCAGCAGTTCCGCACGGCGCCCGCGCCCGGAGAACGTCGAGTTCTTCGACACCCCGCAACAGGCTGAAGCGGCGGGCTACCGGCCCAACAAGCGCGCGTCGGGGGACCAGACCCAGGTGGCCGCACGCCATGCGCAACTGGTGGCAGCGGCCTGTCGGCACATCGAACAGGCCGAAACCCTGCCGCCCCTTGAAGATCTGGCTGCCCTCGCCGGCTTGAGCCCGTTCCATTTTCATCGGGTGTTCAAGGCGGTGACCGGCCTGACGCCCAAGCGCTACGGCAGTGCTCATCGCTCGCGCAAGGTACGGGACGGCCTCAAGGACCAGCACTCGGTGACCGATGCGCTGTACGACGCCGGCTTCAATTCCAACAGCCGCTTTTATGAGGCTGCCGACCAATTGCTCGGCATGAAGCCCCGCGACTACAAAGCCGGCGGCACCAACACGGATATTCGCTTTGCCGTTGGCCAATGCTCGTTGGGCGCCATTCTGGTGGCCCAGAGCAATCGCGGTGTGTGCGCGATCCTGCTGGGGGATGACCCGGACAAACTGGTGCGCGACCTGCAGGACCAGTTTCCCCGCGCCAATCTTCTGGGTGCCGATCACGACTTCGAACAATTGATCGCCCAGGTGGTGGGCTTTATCGAAGCGCCGGCCCTGGGCCTGGACTTGCCCCTGGATTTGCGCGGCACTGCGTTTCAGGAACGCGTTTGGCAAGCCTTGCGGGAAATCCCGGTGGGGTGCACCGCCAGCTACGCCGAGATCGCCCAGCGCATCGGCGCGCCGACCGCCTATCGCGCCGTGGCCCAGGCGTGTGGTGCCAACAGCCTGGCGGTGGCGATTCCCTGCCATCGCGTGGTGCGCGCCGACGGCAATCTGTCGGGCTACCGCTGGGGTGTCGAGCGCAAGCGGCAGTTGCTGGAGCGCGAAAGCCCGGCAGAATCCTGAGGACGTCTACATCAGTTTGCGCTTGCGAAACTCGGCCACCTTATGCCGATTGCCACACAGCGCCATGCTGCACCAGCGGCGCTTGTGGCCCTTGGTGCGGTCGTAGAACCACAGCACACACTCGGGATGTTCGCAGGTGCGGACCAGGCCGAAATCCCCTTCCACCAGTAACGTCGCGGCGGCTTCGGCAATCGGCGCCAGGAACTGCTCGGCAGTCTGCACCTTGCGCTGGCGCTCCAGCCGCAACTCGCCAGGCGCCGGCCAAGCCAGTTGCGGGTGACTGACCGCCTTGCGCAGGAACGCATTCAGCGCGCCGGGATCGCCCTGCTGGCCGGCCTTGCGCTGCTCCAGTAACACGCGGATCACTTCCCGCAATCCCCGCGCCGCGCCCAGCAGTGCCCCCTCCTCAAATACCGGTACTGCGCCCTCCTCGGCCCAGCCAAGCCGCACCAGCCAGCGCTCGACATCGGCATCGCCTTGCCAGAATTCAAAGGGCACACCGTCGACATTCGCCCGGGTATTGAGCATGTCCAGCACGGGATGATCAGCCAGGACGTAGGGTTCCAATGGGGATGGGGTGATGGCGGGCATGGCGAATCCTCTTCAAGTCCGCGCCATCGTAACCGCTGATTTCGCTTTTGAATAGTTACTAAATTCGTCAATCAGTAACCCATTAGATTAATTTGACAGGTTACATTTTCAAGCGCAGCCTGCAAAACCAGTAACCCAACAAATCAATTTAACCAGTTACAAAGAGGACTACGATCATGTCGATTTCAGCCCCGGTTGTTCGCTATCAGCACGTTGATGCCGATGGTGTGCGCATTTTCTACCGTGAAGCCGGCGACCCGTCCGCGCCGGTGTTGTTGCTGCTGCATGGCTTTCCCAGTTCGTCCCATATGTACCGTGACCTGATCCCGCTGCTTGCCACCCGCTACCGGATCATCGCCCCGGACTTGCCAGGCTTCGGCTTCACCGAAGTCCCCGCCGAACGCAATTACTACTACAGCTTCGATAACCTGGCGATCACCGTTGGCCACTTCGTCGACGCCCTGAACCTCAGTCGCTATGCCCTCTATGTGTTCGACTACGGCGCACCGGTGGGCCTGCGCCTCGCCGTGGCCCACCCGGAACGGGTCAGCGCGCTGATATCGCAAAACGGCAATGCCTACCTGGAAGGTTTGGGTGACGCCTGGGCTCCGATCCGGGCCTACTGGGCCGAGCCGAGCCAGGCCAATCGCGAGGTGATCCGCAACGCGGTCATCAGCCTGGAAGGCACGCGTTATCAGTACCTGCATGGCGTGTCGCAACCGGAGCTGGTGGCGCCGGAGTCCTACATGCTCGACGTGCTCCTGATGCAGCGTCCCGGCAATGACGAGATCCAGTTGGACCTGTTCCTCGACTACCGCAACAACCTGACGCTGTACCCGGCGTTCCAGGCGTTTTTCAAGGCCACGCAAGTGCCGGCGCTGGTGATCTGGGGCCAGAACGATCCCTTCTTCATCCCGCCGGGCGCCCATGCCTACAAAGGCGACAACCCCAACGCCGTGGTGGAATTACTCGACACCGGCCACTTCGCCCTGGAAACCCACGCCGCGCATATTGCCCAACGGATTCATGCAGTACTGGGCGACGCCATCAACTGATAACCGCCCATGAAACACTGGATTCGTCCAGTGAATAATACAGACTGGCCTGGTGCTGCCTGGTCCTGCTAAAACGACGGAACAGCATTCCACCGTTGGAGAAGCGTTCCATGAGCACCTGGCCAGACACCCGAATTCTTGACCTGCTGGGCATCGAGTTACCGATCATTCAGGCGCCCATGGCCAATGCCACGAGCACGGCCATGGTGATTGCGGCCAATCAGGCCGGCGCCCTTGGTTCGATGCCGGCGGCGGCGCTCAGCATCGAGCAACTGCGCGAAGCGCTCACCACGATTCGCCAGGCCAGCTCGCGGCCGCTGAACGTAAATTTCTTCTGTCATCAGCCGCCGACGCCGGATGCTCACCGCGACCTTCAGTGGAAGAACCTGCTGGAAACCTACTACCGCGAGCTGGGCGCCGATTTTGACGCGCCGACGCCCGTCTCCAACCGCGCACCGTTCAACAACGCCGCCTGTGAAGTGGTGGAAGAATTCCGCCCGGAAGTGGTGAGCTTTCACTTCGGCCTGCCGGAAAAATCCCTGCTGGACCGGGTCAAGGCCACCGGGGCGAAAGTGCTGTCGTCGGCTACCACCGTCGAAGAAGCCATCTGGCTGGAACAGCACGGCTGCGATGCAATCATCGCCATGGGCAGCGAAGCCGGTGGCCATCGTGGGATGTTCCTCAGCGACGACCTGAATAGCCAGATCGGCACCATGGCGCTGGTGCCACAGGTTGTCGATGCCGTGCGCGTGCCGGTGATTGCGGCCGGCGGCATCGGGGATGCCAGGGGCATTGTCGCGGCCTTCGCCCTTGGCGCGTCAGCGGTGCAGATTGGCACCGCGTACCTGTTTACCCCCGAGGCCACCGTCTCGAAGTCACACCACCACGCCTTGCGCACTGCCCAGGCCAGTGAAACCGCGCTGACCAACCTGTTCACCGGGCGCCCGGCGCGGGGCATCATCAACCGCGTAATGCGTGAGTTGGGCGCGATCAACCCCACGGCGCCGGCGTTCCCGCTGTCCGGCGGTGCGTTGATGCCGCTCAAGGCCAAGGACGAAGCCGGCTTCAGCAACTTGTGGTCGGGCCAGGCGCTGCGCCTCGGCAAAGACATCTCCAGCTATGACCTGACGCTGCAACTGGCCGCGCAAACCCTGGAAAAACTCGGCCGACGCTGAACCTGAACTCCCGGGACAACTTTGCGCTGTACCGGCAGTGGCCAACCGCTATATATTCCCATACATAGCGGTAGTCCCCCTCTGCCTAACAAGCCGCAAACCCCAAGGAGCTTCTTGATGATGATTCGCGCCTCACGCCTGGCCCCCACGGCCCTCGCTACCCTGATCGCCGCGTTTGGCTTCTCCTCGGCGAATGCCGATGAAGTACAGGTGGCCGTGGCTGCCAACTTCACCGCACCGATACAGGCGATTGCCGCCGACTTTGAAAAAGACACCGGCCATAAACTGGTCGCTGCTTACGGCGCTACCGGCCAGTTCTACACCCAGATCAAGAACGGCGCGCCGTTTGAAGTGTTCCTCAGCGCCGACGACACCACCCCGCAGAAGCTCGAAGCCGAAGGCGACACCGTCAAGGGCTCGCGCTTCACCTACGCGGTCGGCACCCTGGCACTGTGGTCGGCCAAGGAAGGCTACGTCGATGCCAAGGGCGAAGTGCTGAAGAAAAACCAGTTCCAGCACCTGTCCATCGCCAACCCGAAAGCCGCGCCTTATGGCCTGGCCGCCACCCAGGTGCTGGCGAAGGAAGGCCTGACCGAGAAGGTCAAGGACAAGCTCGTTGAAGGCCAGAACATCACCCAGGCCTATCAGTTCGTCTCCACCGGCAACGCCGAACTGGGTTTTGTAGCGCTGTCGCAGATCTACAAGGACGGCAAAGTCACCAGCGGTTCGGCCTGGATCGTACCGTCGTCGATGCATGACCCGATCAAGCAGGACGCGGTAATCCTCAACAAGGGCAAGGACAGCGCCGCCGCCAAGGCCCTGGTTGAATACCTGAAAGGTCCGAAAGCCGCCGCGGTGATCAAGTCCTACGGTTACGAGCTGTAAATGCCGCTGTCGAGTGCCGATTTTTCCGCGATCTGGTTGACCTTGAAACTGGCGTCGCTGACCACGGTCATCTTGCTGATCATCGGCACTCCGATAGCCCTGTGGCTGTCGCGCACCCGCTCGTGGTGGCGCGGCCCCATTGGCGCGGTGGTGGCCTTGCCGTTGGTGTTGCCACCCACGGTGATCGGCTTCTACCTGCTGCTGACCATGGGCCCCAACGGCTACTTCGGCCAGTTCACCCAATGGCTGGGCCTGGGCACCCTGACCTTCAGCTTCGCCGGGCTGGTGATTGGCTCGGTGATCTATTCGATGCCGTTTGTGGTGCAGCCGTTGCAAAACGCCTTCTCCGCCATTGGCACTCGCCCGCTGGAAGTGGCCGCGACCTTGCGGGCCAATCCCTGGGACACCTTTTTCACGGTGATCCTGCCCCTGGCGCGCCCAGGGTTTATCACTGCGTCGATTCTCGGTTTTGCCCACACCGTCGGCGAGTTCGGCGTGGTACTGATGATCGGCGGCAATATTCCCAACAAGACCCGGGTCGTCTCGGTGCAGATCTACGACCACGTCGAAGCCATGGAATATGCCCAGGCCCACTGGCTGGCCGGGTCCATGGTGGTGTTTTCTTTCCTGATGTTGCTGGCGCTCTACTCCAGCCGTAAAACCAAGGCGGGCTGGAGCTGATGTCGATGATCGAGGTGCGCCTGCAACTGAAGTATTCCGGGTTTGCCCTGGATGTCGACCTGCAACTGCCCGGTCGCGGGGTGACGGCGCTGTACGGCCATTCCGGCTCCGGCAAGACCACCTGCCTGCGTTGCATCGCCGGGCTGGAGCGGGCTGAAGAGGGTTTCGTGCAGATCAACGACGAGGTCTGGCAAGACAGCCGCAAAGGATTGTTCGTGCCACCCCACAAACGCGCCCTGGGCTACGTGTTTCAAGAAGCCAGCCTGTTCCCGCATTTGTCGGTACTGGCCAACCTGGAGTTCGGCTTCAAGCGCATCCCGCGCCAGCAACGCCGGGTGGAGATGAGCCACGCCACCGAACTATTGGGCATCGGCCACCTGCTGGACCGCCATCCGCAGCACCTTTCCGGCGGTGAGCGCCAGCGCATCGGCATCGCCCGCGCCCTGCTCACCAGCCCGAGCCTGTTGCTGATGGATGAACCGTTGGCCGCGCTGGACAGCAAACGCAAAAGCGAAATCCTGCCGTATCTCGAACGCCTGCATGACGAACTGGAGATTCCGGTGCTGTACGTCAGCCATGCCCAGGACGAAGTGGCGCGCCTGGCCGATCACATCGTGTTGCTCAGCGACGGCAAGGCCCTGGCCAGCGGCCCCATCGGCGAAACCCTGGCCCGGCTTGACCTGCCCATGGCCCTGGGCGACGACGCCGGCGTGGTGATCAACGGAACGGTCTGCGCCTACGACGAGCATTACCAGTTGCTCACCCTGCAATTGCCCGCGAGCCAATTGCAGATGCGCGTGGCCCATGCACCATTGGCGCTGGGCAAACCGTTGCGTTTCAAGATCCAGGCGCGGGACGTCAGCTTGAGCCTGCAGGCCGAGGAACACAGCAGCATCCTCAATCGCCTGCCGGTGACGGTGACCCAGGAAATCCCTGCCGACAACACCGCCCATGTGCTGGTGAGCCTGGACGCGGCCGGCACGCCGCTGCTGGCGCGCATCACCCGTTACTCGCGGGACCAGTTGCAGCTGCATCCCGGCCAGACGCTGTGGGCGCAAATCAAGGCGGTGGCGGTACTGGCCTGACTGCCCGACAGCTGCTATGGGGGGAGCAAACTTGTTGGCACGACCGCAAAACCCTGCGGTCAATCAGAAATACCTGCCAAGGAATTTGCGCCATGCCCGATCCTGCGTTGCTTGCCGACCTGCCCCGCGACCTGCATTACGTCGACGATACCCAGCCCGGGATCTCCCGCAAAAAGCTGCGGGGCAAATTCCAATACTTCAAGGCCGACGGCACACGCATAACCGATGCCGACGAAATCAAACGCATCAACGCACTGGCAGTGCCGCCGGCCTATACCGATGTGTGGATCTGCGCCGACCCGCGCGGCCATCTGCAAGCCACCGGGCGGGATGCCCGGGGGCGCAAGCAGTACCGCTACCACCCGCGCTGGCGCGAGGTGCGCGACACCGACAAATACTCCCGGCTGCAACAGTTCGGCAGCGCGCTGCCCAAGTTGCGCAAACAGTTGGAAGCACAGATCGAGGCGCCAGGGTTCAATCGGGAAAAGGTCCTGGCCACGGTGGTGCTGCTGCTCGACGCCACCCTGATCCGCGTCGGCAATACCCAATATGCCCGCGACAACCGCTCCTACGGCCTGACCACCCTGCGCACCCGCCATGTGGATATCAAGGGCAGCGAGATCCTGTTCCAGTTTCGCGGCAAGAGCGGCATTGAGCACCAGATCAGCGTCAAGGACCGGCGCCTGGCCACGGTGATCAAGCGTTGCCTGGAGTTGCCGGGGCAGAACCTGTTCCAGTACCTGGACGAGAACGGCGAGCGCCATACCGTCAGTTCCACCGATGTGAATGCCTACCTGCACACCCTGACCGGCGCGGATTTTACCGCCAAGGACTACCGCACCTGGGCCGGCAGCGCCCTGGCGCTGGCAGTGCTGCGCGAGCTTGAGTGGCAGCCGGAATCCGACGCCAAGAAACATGTGGTGGAGATGGTCAAGAACGTTGCCAAGCAACTGGGCAACACGCCGGCGGTGTGCCGCAAGTGCTACATCCACCCGGCGGTGCTGGAGCATTTCAGCCTGGGCGAACTGGCGAAACTGCCCAAGCCCCGAGTGCGCAAAGGCTTGAAAGCCGAGGAAGTCGGGCTGGCGATGTTTCTGGAGCAACTGGCCGAACGCCTGTAAGTGCGCCAAGTCATTGCAGCGGAGCACGAAGCGCCCTACGGTAGTGGCCGGATAATCTCACTGAGGAACCCGGCCCCATGCTGCCTTCATCCCTGAAGCCCTACACCAACGCCGCCTTGCTGCATCGCCACAAATGGCGCGGGCGTGTCGGGTTGCTGCTGGTGGCGAGCCTTTCCGTGCTGGCGGGCATGACCGATGCGATTGGTTTCATGGCCAGCGGGGATTTTGTCTCGTTCATGAGCGGCAACACCACGCGCCTCGCCGTGGCGATCAGCGAAGGCGACCTGGGCCTTACCGGGCGCCTGACACTGCTGGTGGCGACGTTTATCGCCGGGAATGCGCTGGGCGTGATGGTCAGCCGCGTCAGCCGGCGCCACGCCCTGCCCCTGTTGCTGTGCATCGCCACCCTGCTGTGCGGGGCTGCGGCCTGGCCGTTCGCCGATCAATTGCCGGCGTTGCTGGCAGCGATCATCGCCATGGGCATGCTGAATGCCGCCGTCGAAGAAGTGAACGGGTTGCCCGTGGGGCTTACCTATGTCACCGGGGCGCTGTCACGCTTTGGTCGCGGGCTGGGCCGCTGGATGCTCGGTGAACGCCGCAACGGCTGGCGCGTGCAACTGATCCCGTGGGCCGGGATGTTTGTGGGTGCGGTGATCGGTGCGTTGCTGGAGCACCACATGGGGATTCGTGCGCTGCTGGTCAGCGGGGTGCTGTCGGCGCTGTTGGGGCTGGTGTCGCTGAAGATTCCGCGGCGCTGGCACCTGGGGTACATGCCCCGCTAGAAAACAGTTGCCCTCCCGACGCTCCGGCCTCGACATCCCTGTACCGGTAAAGAGCCGTCACGCCGGGTGAGCGGGAAAATACTAAAACAATGCCTGCGGGACTGTCCGCAGGGCATTTCTGAACTTTTCTAACGGAATGGATTACAGGCAGGTCGCCAGTGCCGCCAGGCGGCGCTTGGCCGGATAGTCATCCTGGGCCGCGTAATAGTTGACGGAGGCGCCGGCGCCGGCACTGCGCACGTCGACAAAATAGTCACCTGCCGTGGTGTAGATGGTGAAGCCACCAGCCTGTGCAGGCTCCATGAAACCACCGGCATCCACCCCGAACACCGCTTCATCCTGCCAGCCGAACTGGATGCACTGGGCAACCACCAGCGGAGCCTTGTCCGAGGCCAGGGTTTTGTAGGGCGCGCCGGTACGCGCCTCTTTCATCTTCGAGCCCGCGCAACCGGCCAGCGATGCCAGGACCAAAGCGCCAATTACCACCATCCGCATACCGAAGCTTCCTTGGAAAAAACGCGACTGTACCATTAGCAGGCGACACCGAAGGATTATTGCGTCACCCTGCCGCCTACTTACGAACCCGCTTTTACCCGGAAACCCCATGACACCCAATGCCGAGCGCTACAACCCCTCCACCGACTACGCCGACAAGCTGATCAGCCGCATCGGCCAGACGCCTTCGTGGATCGCCAAACGCATCGGCGTGACCGACAAGCGCATCCGCTACATCCTTGACGGCGAGCGCACCGTGAAGGGCGAAAGCACCCCGATCCAGATGACCTACACCGAGCAATTTGCCCTGGAATGCCTGGCGGCCGAGGCGAAAGCCAACAAGAAAGCCGCCGCCCCGGTTATCGAATAGCTGACAGATTCATGAACTTTGTTTCACTGTGAAGGAAGACCTCGCCGCCTATAGTCGGCAGGCTCATTTTTAAGAAGTCTCCCTTCCAGCCTGCCCTCCCGCAGGCTTTTTTTTGCCTTGGTTTTGCTCCCCCCGTAGCAGGAGTTTGCTGGTCAGAGCAGCCAGCGGAACAGATAGAACAGCGCCATGCTCAGCAACACGGTGATCAGCACGCTACGGGTCCAGAACATCAACGCCACGGCGCTGATTCCGGCCAGCAGGTAGGGGTTGCCCACACTCAGGTTGAGCTTGTGATCAGCCAGGAAAATGATCGGGCCGCAGATTGCGGTGAGCATCCCCGGTACGGCAAACCCGAGAAACTCCCGCGCCCCGCGATTGAGGCGCACCGGCAGGCGCGGCTCGAGAAACAGGTAGCGGTTGAGAAACACGATCAAACCCATGCCAAAAATCATCACGAAGATCATTGTTGCCCTACTCCCAGCCGCTTGCAGGCATACCCTGCGCTCATCCCCAACACACCGGACACCACCACCGCCGATTCCCAGTGCAGGTAGCTCAGCCAAACCGAGCACAGCAACGACACGGCTACGCAGACGATGGTCGGCACGTCGCGCACTACCGGGGTGATCAGGGCGATAAAGGTCGCTGCGATCGAGAATTCCAGCCCCAGTTGATCCAGCCCGGGAATGCTTTTGCCGAGCACGATGCCGGCGAAGGTAAAGACGTTCCAGATGATATAGAACGTCAGGCCGACGCCCAGGGCGTACCAGCGATTGAAGGTCTGGCGGTCGTACTGGCTGACCAGGGCGAAGAATTCGTCGGTCAGCAAAAAGCCCAGGCTCATGCGCCACCGTGGTTTGAGCGGCGACAGCGTGGGACGCATGTGCATGCCGTAGAGCAAATGCTGGGAGGTCAGCAGCAAGGTGGTCAGCAGGATCGAAATCAGGCTGGCGCCGCTCTTGACCATACCGATGGCCACCAATTGTGCGGCACCGGCAAACACGATGGTCGACAGCCCCTGGGCTTCCAGCGGCGTGAATTGGGCATCAATTGCAGTCGAACCGGCCAGCAATCCCCACGGCGCACACGCCAGGGACAATGGAATGATCGCAATCGCGCCACGGGAAAAGGCGTTCAGAGGCAGAGCGTTAGGCATACACAACAAGCTCATCGACAGTCAGTCGACAAGCATGCCAGCGGTATCAGGGATTGTCTTGAACGATCGTGCTCAAGCCAGTTTGACCGACACCCGCTCCACCGCGTCCCGGGCTTCGCGCAGTTCGTGGGCGTCCTGGTTGAGCCGGTGGATGGTATTGAGCAGGCGCTGGCGCAGCACTTCATCGCTGAGCTTTTCGACGGCGCGCATCAGGTCAAAGGCCGCGGTTTCGTTATTGTCCGCGACGGAATCCAGGGTCTTGCGCAGGTTGCGAGTGGCACGGGTCACACGTTTTCTTCCTTCATCACCAATAGGCAGGCACTTTAGGACATTTGTGTTTCAGTTTAATTTCAACCACTTGTCATCGATTGTCGGGCACTTGACGCAGGTCAATCGAAACAAGGTTTGATCAATACATATGGAAATCCGTATATTCGTATTTCCATATGTATCAAGGCACTGACCATGTCAGATCTTTTCTCCCCGCCCAACGTCTTCAAATGCCTGGCCGACGCCACCCGCGCCAGGCTGACGTTGTTGATCCTGCGTGAAGGCGAACTTTGCGTGTGCGAATTGATCCATGCTCTGGACGACAGCCAGCCGAAAATCTCCCGCCATCTGGCGCAACTGCGCAGTTGCGGGTTGCTGCTGGACCGTCGCCAGGGCCAGTGGATTTATTACCGCCTCAACCCGGCCTTGCCGGAGTGGGTGACGGCAGTGCTCGACACCACCCTGCAAGCCAACCAAGCCTGGTTAAAAACAGACGCCCAGCGTCTGGAAACCATGGGTGACCGACCACAACGGGCCAGCGCCTGCTGCTGATCCTGCGGAGAGCTTTTCATGCTTGTTGCCGTTGCTATCTTTCTGTTCACCATCATTTTGGTCATCTGGCAGCCCAAGGGCCTGGGCGTGGGCTGGAGCGCCACGATGGGCGCGATCCTGGCCCTGGCGTGCGGGGTTATCAGCCTGGCCGACATCCCGGTGGTGTGGCACATCATCTGGAACGCCACCGGGACCTTCGTCGCGCTGATCGTCATCAGCCTGCTGCTGGATGAGGCGGGCTTCTTCGCCTGGGCTGCCTTGCATGTGGCGCGCTGGGGCCGTGGGCGCGGTCGGCGACTGTTCGCGTACATGGTGCTGCTGGGCGCGCTGGTATCGGCTTTGTTCGCCAACGACGGCGCGGCGCTGATCCTCACGCCCATCGTGATGTCGATGCTGTTGGCGTTGCGCTTTTCCCCGGCAGCCACCCTGGCGTTCGTCATGGGCGCCGGGTTTATCGCCGACACCGCGAGCCTGCCGCTGGTAGTCTCCAACCTGGTGAACATCGTCTCGGCCGACTATTTCAAGATCGGCTTCAACGAATACGCCGCAGTGATGGTGCCGGTGAACCTGGTGAGCGTCGCCGCGACCCTCGCCGTATTGCTGTGGTTTTTCCGCCGGGACATTCCGCAAACCTACGACCCGGCCGACCTCGACGACCCTGCCAGTGCGATCCACGACCGCGCCACTTTCCGCGCCGGCTGGTGGGTGCTGGGCATCCTGCTGGTGGGCTGCTTTGCCCTGGAACCGCTGGGCATTCCCATCAGCGCAATTTCTGCCGCCTGCGCCATATTACTGCTGGTGATCGCCGCCAAGGGCCACAAAATCTCCACCCGCAAGGTGCTGAAGGAAGCGCCCTGGCAGATCGTGATTTTCTCCCTGGGCATGTACCTGGTGGTCTACGGCCTGCGTAACGCCGGGCTGACCGACTACCTCGCGACCTGGCTCGACACCTTCGCAAGCTATGGCGTATGGGGCGCGGCCTTGGGCACCGGTGTACTCACCGCGCTGCTGTCTTCGGCGATGAACAACCTGCCAACCGTGCTGATCGGCGCGCTCTCCATCGAGGCCAGCCACGCCGTGGGCGTGGTCAAGGACGCGATGATCTACGCCAACGTGATCGGCAGCGACCTAGGCCCCAAAATCACCCCTATCGGCAGCCTGGCGACCTTGCTCTGGCTGCACATCCTGGCACGCAAAGGCATCACCATCACCTGGGGTTACTACTTCAAGGTCGGGATCGTGCTGACCCTGCCGGTACTGTTGATCACCCTCGCCGCCCTGGCCTTGCGCCTGAGTTTCTGATGGAGTTCGCTTGATGAAAGTCCTGTTCATGTGCACCGCCAACAGCTGCCGCAGCATTCTTTCGGAAGCCTTGTTCAACCATCTGGCGCCGGACGGTTTCCAGGCCATCAGCTCCGGGAGTTTCCCCAAGGGCCAGGTGCTGCCACGCAGCCTGACCACGCTGAAAGCCGCCGGCATCAGCACCGAAGGCTTGTACAGCAAGGGCAACGACGCCTTTGAAGGCAGCCCGCCAGACATCGTGGTCACCGTGTGCGACAAGGCTGCCGGAGAAGCTTGCCCGGTGTATTTCGGCCCGGCGCTCAAGGCGCATTGGGGATTGGAGGATCCGTCTGATGTTCAAGGCGATGAAGCCCAAGTCGACGCCGCGTTCCGCGCCACCCTGGAAATCATTGAACGACGCTGCCGGGCTTTTTTCGAGATTCCGTTCGCCAGCCTCAACCCCATCGAAATCAAGGCCGAGCTTGATCGCATCGCCACGCTGTAACCGGAGAGCCGGGCCAATAGTCGATCTGAAGCCCTTTTCCGGCGTATGCTCGCGGGCAACGGTCACAGCGAGCCCCCTCAATGAGTTCCATGCAGCACGCCTGGCTGGGCAACTACGAAGTCAGCAGCACCGCCTGCACCGGCCTGACATTTGCCCGCCACAGCCATGATGAATGCGTGATCGGCGTCAACCTGCTCGGCGAGGAACAGGTGTGGCTGGATCGTCGCACCTTCGAGGCCGGCCCCGGCAGCATCACCCTGTACAACCCGGGGCAGATTCAAGGCGGCGGCGCGGCCGAAGGGCAGCCGTGGCGGTTTGTCAGCTTGTATGCGACTGCCGAGCAATTGGCGGCGGACCTGGGTCTGGCGCACCTGGAGTTTGACCGTTCGCTGTGCTTCCAGCCGGCGTTGGCGATGAAACTCGCCGGGGCGATTGAAGGTGCGTTGAGTGTCGATCCGCTGGCCCGGGAGCTGAGTGAGGAAGCCCTGGTGGTGCTGCTCGGCGAAGTCGTCGGTTGCAGCGGCGTCCGCTTGCCTGGCAGCACTGCGGTGGGACGCGGGTTGGTGATCAAGGTCCAGGAATTGCTGGCTGAAAACCTGCACCAGGCGGTGGCACTCGAGACCCTTGGTGACGAGTTGGGCCTGTCGAAATTCCATCTGCTGCGGGCTTTTCAGAAAGAAACCGGGCTGAGTCCACGCCAGTGGGCGATGCAACTGCGTACCCGGCGCGCCAAGGGGCTGTTGCGCTCAGGCGTTGCGGCGTCGCAGGTTGCCCATGCCTTGGGGTTTGCTGACCAGAGCCATCTGAATCGGCATTTCCGGGCGGCCTACGGGATCACACCGGGGCGCTATCAACGCGTGCTCAAGGGCTGAAAAGCGCAATCTGGTTCAAGACGACTTACACACCCTTCCCTAAAATGCCGGCCATCACTTGAAGGAAGGCAGGCATGTTGACGATCTTTTTTTCGGCGCTGGTGTTTGGGTTTGTGTTTTGCCTGTCGCCGGGGGCGGTGCTGGCGGAGACGCTGCGCCGTGGGCTGTTGCAGGGGTTTGCCCCTGCGTTGTTGGTGCAGATCGGTTCGCTGGTGGGCGATGCAGTGTGGGCGGTGATCGGGCTTACGGGCATGGCGTTGTTGATCCAGCATGAGTCGGTGCGGGTGCCGCTGACGGCCGTTTGTGGGCTGTATCTGGCCTGGCTCGGGATTCGCAGCCTGATGGATGCCTGGCGCTTGCCAGAGGCCGGGCGTGCGCCGGCCAGGTCCGGGCAGAATGCGCTGGTGGTGGGGGCGGCGATTTCCCTGGCCAATCCGAAGAACATTGTCTATTGGGGTGCGCTGGGGAGTGCGTTGTCGGGGATAGTCGGGGCGGCGCCTAGCCATGGGCAGACGTTGATGTTTTTTGCGGGGTTTATGCTGGCTTCGGTGTTGTCGTGCTTTTTGATTGCGGGGTTGGTCAACTTGCTGCGGCGGAATGCTTCGCCCATGTGGCAGAGGGTTAGCTATGGGGCTTGTGGGGTGGTGCTGCTGTATTTGGCGATTTTGGCGTTGCGGGGGATTTGAGGGGGCATATCCGTTATTTGGGTAACGGCGGCCTATGGTTCCGCTCTTACAGCGGCTCACTTTGGAAAAGCCGGAATGCCGGCCCAGCCCAAAGTAGGCAAAGGGCTCCGCAATACCTGCGTTCGGCCTCGGGCTTATTGGGGCAGTCAGATCAAGATCAAAAGCAAGAGCACGGCGGCCTGAAAGCCGACCTGAGTGTTAAAAGCAAAAGCAAAGACCAGAGCGAAAACAGATCTGCTTTCTGTGGGAGCGGGCTTGCTCGCGAAAAACCTGAGGTCGCCGCGTTCATTCAGAATGCCCGCGTCATCGTTAACGACCTTCGCGAGCAAGCCCGCTCCCACATTTGGACCGTGCCCGCTTTAGCTTTTGATTTTGCTCTTCAACACTCAAGCCGGCCGGTAGGC